>Ga0308171_1000376_pt1 | contig 103288 bp, 87 predicted proteins | sample PhyGR1_FD_202135 | JGI IMG/M metagenome (GOLD analysis project Ga0308171, IMG submission 202135) | Phyllosphere microbial communities from UC Gill Tract Community Farm, Albany, California, United States - DLSLSG.R1 | ecosystem: Host-associated > Plants > Phyllosphere > Unclassified | place...
AGGGCTACGCGCGCTTCGATGCGGTCTACATTCCCGGTGGCCACGCGCCGATGCAGGACCTGCTGAAGAGCCCCGCGCTGGGCCGGTTGCTGTCCGACTTCCACCAGCGCAACAAGACCACCGCGCTGGTCTGCCACGGGCCGATCGCGCTGCTGTCCACGCTGCCGGATGCGGATGGTTTTGTGGCGAAGCTGGACGCGGGTGCGATGCCGGCTACGCCGAAGTGGATCTACAGCGGCTACCAGATGACGGTGATCAGCAACCAGGAAGAAGAGCAGGCCAAGCCGCTGCTGGGCGGCGGTGAAATGAAGTTCTACCCGCAGACCGCGCTGCAGCGGGCGGGGGCGAAGTTCAGCAGCAATACCACGCCGTGGACGGGGCATGTGGTGGTGGACCGTGAGCTGATTACCGGGCAGAACCCGGCTTCGGCGTTGGAGGTGGGGCAGCGGTTGGTAGAGCGGTTGAAGTAAGGCGATCCACCAACGCATTTTCTTTCGGCGAATCCCGCGTGCTGCGCGCGGGACGCCCTTGGCTTGGCAAAAGGACAGCACCATGGATCTTCAACTCGCGGGCAAGACCGCACTCGTGACCGGCGCGACCGCCGGTATTGGCCTGGCTATCGCGCGCACGTTGGCACGCGAAGGTGTAAGCGTGACCCTGACCGGACGTGACCCGGGAAAGCTGCAGGCAGCCGCGGCCGAGATCACCGCGGGCGCGCCGGACGCGCAGCTGGCGACGGTGGTAGCTGATCTGGCCAGCGCCGAGGGTGCGGCCACCGTGATCGCGGCACAGCCTGACACCGACATCCTGATCAACAACCTGGGCTACTACGAAGCCAAGGCCTTCGCGGATATCAGCGACGATGACTGGATGCGCATGCTGGAGGTGAACGTGCTGTCCGGCGTACGCCTGTCGCGGCACTACTTCCCGCGCATGCTGGAACGCAACTGGGGGCGGGTGATCTTCATGTCCAGCGAGGTGGGCGCGTTTACGCCGCCGGACATGGTGCATTACGGGGTGAGCAAGTCGGCGCAGCTGGCGGTGTCGCGCGGTATGGCCGAGCTGACCCAAGGCACGGGGGTGACGGTCAACAGCGTGTTGCCGTCGGCCACGCGCTCGGACGGCATCGTGGAGTACCTACGGCAGACCGCGCCGCGCCCGGGCATGACCGATGCGGAGATTGAAGCGCACTTCTTCCAGACCTATCGGCCCAGTTCGCTGATTGCGCGGATGATCGAGGCCGACGAGATCGCGGCGATGGTGGCACTGCTGGCCAGCCCGCTGGGCGCAGCGTCCAATGGTGCGGCGGTGCGTGTGGAGGGCGGGACGTACCGATCCATTCTGTGATGCCACGGCTGGGTCAGTTTGGCACGTGACGGGGTGCATGGCACCATGGCGGACCGGCCTCGCCCTATGCGCGGGGCCGTTTTTCCAGGCAAGCGCTTCAACACGATATGCGAACGTCCATCCTCTTGATCTTCTCCGCTCTGTGCCTGGCGCTGCTGTCTGGCTGTGCCAGCGGCCCGGAAGAGCACACCTCAGGCCGCGAAATCACCGGCGCCTTTGTGGCCGACGACGGCAAGTTGTACCTGCTGCCGCGCTACGACGAGCCGATGCGCTTCGAGGCGGCGCCGTTCCGTGACTACCGCGCGCTGATGGACAGCCCGCTGCGCGAGGCGGTGGTGTGCGCGCAGATGTATTTCCGTGAGGATTGGCGCGACCCGGCCAACAAGGCCAAGGTGCACGGCAGCTACGCGCTGCTGCTGCGCCCGGAGCAGGTGACGGCGGCGCAGGCCGCGCAGTTCAGGCTGGAGCGGCTTGAGGTTACGCCGCGCGAGGCCAAGGCGGTGGAGGAGCGTTCGCGCTACTACCTGCCGCTGGAGTGGACCCGCTATGCGCTGGCGTTCGACCGCGCGTGCAATCTTTCGAAGAAGGGCGGCAGCTATTACAGCGCGCTGTTCGAGGGTGACGGCGAGCGGGTGCAGTTGCCGGACGCCGCGGCGCTTGCCGAGAAGGCGAAGCTGCAGCAGCCGATCAGTGCGCGGTCGGTACGCATCCTGCCGGAGCGGGAAGACAAGCCGGGCGTGGGCACGGCCGCCGGCAAGGTGCTGGGCGCGGCGTTGGTGCCTGTGGCGGTTCCGGTGTTTGTGTTGAGCCTGCCGTTCCTGGGGCCGGACCATTGGAAGTGATGCGTTGAGGGAAGGCATCCACGCGTGGCGTGAATCTACCCGGGCATCGCAAATGCCTGAACGTTCATCCTGGAGATCTGTGTGGCAAGCACACTGGAAGCTGTTTTGAAGACCGCAGGCTTGATTGCCCTTGCGGTGCTTCCGTTGTTGACCATCTGGTTCATTCAGCGGCGAAGGACACTGGGAGCCCGTTCCGCGGTGGAATCTGGGCTGCGCTTGAGCCCGCCTCGCCGGATTTCCGGCAGGTCCATGACCCTGGTGATGGTGGATGGTAAAGAGGATCGGGAGCACTACTTCTTTGATGCAGATGCCTTCTATCTGCGCCGAGGCCCAGTGCCCACGGCGGTGCCGCTCTCGCAGATCACCTCCGTCACCCGAACCTCCGACGTGATCTACGGGCGCTATGTCTGGCAGGTGTGCTTCAGCAAAGCAGCGGGCAGAAAGAGCGTAACGTTCACCAACAACCTGACGCTGTTCAACCGCGACTTCCTGCTCTTCCTGGAGGCGGTGCGGAAGGCCAATCCGCTGGCGACGGTCGATCGAGCCGGTCTGCGCTTCTAATCGTGCGGCGACATCGGCAGCGCCGATTGGTAAAAAGAGGGCCTAGGTGGACGGTTGTCGTAGATGATTTCGCACGTGTCTCACTCACTCAGCCCCCTGTGGCTGCTTCAACAACAGTTACTGCGGCACCGCCGATGACGGCGCCCCGCACCATGTTGGGACGGACGCGGATGGTGTGGTCGATGCCGCGTGCTTCCTGGATATTGGGCGTAATGCCTTCAACAACTTTTAGTGTCGCGCGCTCATCGAGAACAGCTGCCGCTGTTGGCGGACTGACCTTGTCATTGAGGGGCAGGGTGTCCGTAAGTTCGGCGTGCCAGCGGCCCTGTGAGCGCCAGCCATCGCGTAGTGCTTGTGTGATTCGAGGGTCTTTCAGTCGAGCCTCGCGTTCGGCCTCCAGTGCTGCGCCTGGTGGGCGGCTATCGCTATGGCTATCGTAGACCTGCGCGCCTTCGCGTCCGTAGAGTCGAATCTGGATGCCGGTCTCGGCCTGGACTTTGTCCAGATTGCCGGGCAAGGCTTCGTAGACGTGTTTGCGCACGTCCTCGGGGACGCAGCGGCCGAAGCCGACCAAGTCCAAGTCAGACGTGAAACGTCTATCGACACCAAGCTCGCTCTCCAGCCGGTGCGCCACAACTCCCCGAATCTCGACCTCATAGCCATTGGCTTGTAGATCTCTGATCAAGGCGACTGCGCTGTCACCATTGCCCAGCGTAGTATCGAGGATGAGGTTCTTGCGACCATCGATTACTGAAGATCGTAGTTCCTTGGCCCACTGGCTGGCGTCGTCGTGCGTGTGGCCTGCCCAAGTGTAAGGATATTGCTTGCGCAGACTCCGAACGTACTCATGCTCATCACGTAGTGCGTCGGGATCGATAGTGATGACATCGTTGTGCAGTTCCCGCCTAACGTGACCTGCTAGGCCACCCTTGCCAGCCCCAGGTTGACCGGCGAGTATCACTGCCTGGGGATTTCCATATGACGTCCGGCTATCCAGGCCGCTCTTGGGAATGATCTGTTCCCATAGAATCTGCTGGTGCAACTCCGGCGAAAGAGGGTTAGTGGTGGAAGCCATCAGGTCCCTCTGAAGTTGACTTGAAAGTACTCCCACAAATCGTCAATTTCAGCCATGCCAATGTTCTTGGACCTGGCGAACGACATCAGTCGTTTTTTCTCATTCGCCTCAGCTATTGCCTTTGGATTGCCCGACGTCTCGGCAGCCTCAAGCTCATCGCTAGCTTCCATGATGAACGCCCCGAGCACCCCTTCCAAGGCCCAGATTGCGTCATCGAAAGGCATCAGCGGAATTTGGCGTGATCGCTCAACTGATCGATTGAGGACTTCCTGCAATCGTTCGATATGCTCCGGATAGTCCTTGAGCATTTCGCGGAGCCTGGCTGGAACTGGAGGAGTGGCTTGAAGCATGGTCGACACCTATTCAGTGGTCTTGCACGTTTTCATGAGTATCTGTACTCGCAATGGCGAGTTCAATGCCATCTGTAGCTGCCGAGTATCGCAAGGCGTCGTTAGATGCCTCCTGCATGAAGGTCGAAGTACTTTCTGAGTTCGTCGAGCCTGAGCAAGCCTATCCCGCCGGACCCAGCGAAGGACATGAGCTCCACCTTCCCTTGAGTTTGAGCGATAGCTTCGGGGTTGCCTGACGCTTCTGCGGTTGCCAGTTCAGCTTGCGCCTCGGAGATAAAGCCACTGAGGTGGTCCTCCGGTAGCGAGACTGCGGCCTCAAAGGGTGGGATGGACCGGATTCCTCTGTCCTTTACCGAATTGAGAGCCTTCTGCAGTTGTTCGATATGGCCCGGGTAGTCTTTGAGCATCTCCTAGAGTTTGGCTGGAACGGGTGGGGAAGAGTGGGTCACTACTTTTCACCTTTCCGGGCAATCCATGCGGATTCGATCGTATCCGCACATGCCTCGGCGGGTCCAATGTCATTTGCGACACCGATTGGGCGGGTTGCCTGCTGCATTGATCGAGGAGCGTGATTTTTTGGAGGGACGAGGGGCGTTGATGGAAACGCGTACACGCGTGGTCTGGATCCACGAAGCTACACTAGCCGTCCATGCCCGATGGAAGCTTGCCCATGTTCAACGGAAAGGTCGCCGTGGTCACCGGCTCTACCAGCGGTATCGGTCTTGGCATTGCCACGGCGCTGGCGCGGCAAGGCGCCGACATCGTGTTGAATGGATTTGGCGATGCGGCGGAGATCGAACGCATCCGTTCCAGCTTGGAAGCCGAGTTCGGTGTACGGGTTGTGCACGATGGCGCCGACCTGTCTCGCGGCGACGCCGTTCGGGACATGATCGACCACGCCGTGGCGACGATGGGGCGCATCGACATTCTGGTGAACAACGCGGGTATCCAGCACACCGCGACGATCGAGGAGTTTCCCGTCGAGAAGTGGGACGCGATCCTCGCGCTGAATCTCTCGGCGGTGTTCCACTCAACGGCGGCGGCTTTGCCTTACATGAAGCAGCAGGGATCCGGTCGCATCATCAACATCGCGTCGGTGCATGGACTGGTTGGTTCGGTGAACAAGTCTGCCTATGTGGCGGCCAAGCATGGCGTGGTGGGATTCACCAAGGTGACCGCGTTGGAGAACGCCGGCACGGGCGTTACCGCCAATGCCATCTGCCCGGGTTGGGTGCGAACGGCGCTGGTCGAGCAGCAGATCACGGCACTGGCTGAGCGCGAGGGTACGGATCAGGAGTCCGCTGCTCGCGCGCTGCTGGCCGAGAAGCAGCCGTCGCTGCAGTTCGTGACGCCTGAGCAGCTTGGGGAAATGGTGGTGTTCCTGGCCTCGGATGCTGCGGCTCAGATTACCGGCACGGCGCTGCCGGTGGATGGGGGCTGGACGGCGCGCTAGCTGGCCGGCTGCCCGCCGGGCATGGCCCGGCGCTACCGGAGATCGGTGTGGGGTCCGGTGTTACCGGGGATCGGTGTGGGTCCGGTGTTACCGGGGATCGGTGTGGGTCCGGTGTTACCGGGGATCGGTGAGGGTCCGGTGTTACCGGGGATCGGTGAGGGTGCGGTGTTACCGGGAGGTCGGTGCGGCGACCGGTGATATCGGGTGGTTCGGTGCGGTGGTTCGGCGTTACCGAAGCCGGCTGGGATCGATCAGGGGAATCTCGCCCAGCGTATCCAGCGCGACGCGATGGCTGCAGAACGCGAACGTGCTATCCGTAGCGGGCTGCACGTGCTGGCGTGGGACGCTTTCGATGTCCTGCACTTCATCGACGGCCAGAGCGAAGGGCTCCGTGCCGTTCTGCATCAGCAGCATGGCCGGGCAGCCGTGGGCGAACGCGCTCAAGCCGATGGCCTGGCGCAGGTCGACCACCGGCAGTGCGTGACCGCGCACGGTGAGGTGCGGGCGCGCGCCACTGCCGGGGCGATCAAAGGTTTCCGGGCCGCGGATTTCAATCGCGGCTTCGACATCGATGGCAAACAGGTGGGTACCGGCCCGCACAACAACAACTTCAATGAAGGCCGGCGACGACGGGGCAGGTTCACCGGCCGAAGGGGAAGAGGGCTGCAAGAGGAACCTGTGGAAGGGTATTTAGACTGCGATGCAATGATGCCGTGTTGATGTGATGTAACGCGTACTTGACGGGTGAGCGGCCAGCACGCGTTGCATGTGTCGTTCAGCGGGATCAAGGCGCCTTCACGGGTTGGCTTGGGCCGTGGCGGGGTTGCCAGCCATGGGCTGGCACTACTGGGGTTTGGCGAAGACGTCCAGGCCTTTGCCGGTTTCCAGCAGCGATTTCAGGCTCGACAGCACGATCGGCCAGCCCTGGCGGATGCCGGTATCCATGCCGCTGCCCGGTTCCAGCTCGTCATGGGTCACCGTCAGCTTGACCATGTCCTCATAGGGAACGATCTCGAACGTCACCCGGCTGTAGGCCTTCGGGTTGTCCGCCTGCGAGGCGGCGGCCCAGGTGATCACCAGTCGCGAGGGTGGGGTGTTTTCCACCACTTCGCCCACCAGTTCGACCTTGCGCTCGTCATTGGCGCGCACGTGCTGCCAGCGCGAGCCGGGTTTCCAGTCCGATACGTTTTCGTGCCCCCAGTAGGTGCGGGCAATCTCCGGCCGGGTGATGGCTTCGAACACCTTCTGCGGCGTGCTTGCAATGTAGATCACGTGGATGAAACGGGTAGATTCAGCGCTCATCGTCATTGTCCTTCCAGTTCCTGTTTGAGGTCATGCAGCAGGCTCAGGCGCTGCTGCTCGAACTTGCTGACCCAGCGCGTATAGACGTCGTGCAGCGGCACCGGGTTGATGAAGTGCAGCTTCTCGCGGCCACGCCTGACCGTGCTGATCAGGTTGGCGTCTTCCAGCAGGCCCAGGTGCTGGGTGACCGATTGCCGGGCCATCTGCAGGTGCTCGCAGAGCTGCCCCAGCGTCTGCCCGTTGCGTTCGCACAGCAGGTCCAGCAGCGTGCGGCGCGTGGGGTCGGCCAGTGCCTTGAACACCTTGTCTGCATCCATGGGGTGCCTTCAGTTCCAGTTGTCGATCTTGACGTCGTGCGGGCTGGGCTGGCCGCGCCCGGTTTCCAGCAGGGATTTCAGGCTCATCAGGAAGATGGCCCACTTGGTGCTGCAGTGGTGCATGAACTCCACGCGCTCCTTCCAGCCTTCATGGCTGAACAGCACGATGCAGTAGTCGCCGTCCTGGTGCAGGGCGAAACGCGCGGTGGTGCCGATCCATTCCGGTGGGCCGTCGATGAATTCCCACAGCACCTGCTCGTTCGGCTGCAGCTGCAGCAGCTTCATCTGCATGGCGCCGATTTCCTGGCCATTGGCGGTGAAGCGGGCGGTGACGGTGCCGCCGGGGTGGCGGTCGCCGGTGGTGTCTTCGGCCCACCAGGCGGCGATACCTTCGGGGGTCGCCAGGGCCTGGTAGACCTGGGCTGATGGGGCTTTGATGCCGACTCTGTGTGCGATATCCACCATGACTGCGGCTCCACGGTGGGCGGCGGGGTGCCGTCCGTGGGATGACAATAGGCAGGTAAATGCCTGCATGTCAACTCCGCCGCCGTGAACGCCCGGCCGTGGTAGTGCCGGCCGCTGGCCGGCAGCCAGGGTGGAGTTGGGTGATTGCAGTTGCCGGCCAGCGGTCGGCACTACCGGTCGCTGCGGCGGCGTGGATTGTCGGTCGGGGTGGCGACGGGCCACGCGCGGCGTCTCGCGCCGCACTGGCCGCTTCGCTCGCCGGGCATGGCCCGGCGCTACCGCAACGCCACGTGCGATTGGCGGGGTCTCAGTTTTCCGCGTCCTGCAGTGCTGCATGCAGTTTGTCGGTGATCTGCTGCAGTGCGGCCAATTCATCGGCTGACAGGTGGTCGAGGAAATTCCGGCGCACGCTGGCGACGTGCACTGGTCGTGCTGCGCTCAGCTGGGTGCGGCCTTCTGCGGTCATGCGGATCACCACCACGTTGTCGCTGTCGGTGTCGCGCTCGATCAGGCCACGGCCGGCCATGCGGGTGAGCTGGTGCGAGAGCCGGGTCTTGTCCCATTCCAGGTAGTCCAGCAGTTCGCGCTGGCGGCGGCAGCGGTCCTTGGCCTTGCTCAGTTCCATCAGCACGACGAAGTCGGCACTGGAAAGCCCGGTGCTGCGGGTGATGTCGTGGACTATGCGGCCGGAGGTGATCTCGGCCATGCGCCGGAAGCCGCGCCAGGCGGCCCACTCGTCAGGGGTGATGGTGGGTGGAGTCATGCGCTCACGTTGCCCGTGGTTGGTTGACGTGTCAACTCGAACGTTCTACGGTTGATATATCAACCAATCTGCAGGCCGTCTCATGCCGCATTCTCCACTTGTTGCCATCATCGGTGGAGGCCCCGCCGGCCTGACCGCGGCGCTCATCCTGCATCGCGGCGGCCATCGCGTGAGCGTGTACGAGGGCGAGTCATCGGGGCAGCAGCGCACCCAGGGCGGCACGCTGGATCTGCATGAGGATTCCGGCCAGGTGGCGTTGCAGCGCGCCGGTCTGCTGGAGGCGTTCCGGGCGGTGGCGCGCCATGAAGGCCAGGAGGCGCGGGTTGGGGATCCGTGGTCCGGGGCGATTACCGCAGGTGGGTTCGGGCCGGAGGGAACCATGGACAAGCCGGAGATCGACCGCGGCGACCTGCGCCAGTTGCTGCTGGACGCGTTGCCGGCCGACACGGTGCAGTGGGGCCATTGCCTGAGCGGGATGAGCCCTGCAGATGCCGGCCGCCATAGCCTGCGTTTTACCAATGGCGTGCAGGCCGAGGCGGACATCGTGATTGGTGCCGATGGTGCGTGGTCGAGGGTGCGCGCTGCCTTGAGCGCGTGCCAGCCGCTGTCGACCGGTATTACCTTCTTTGAAGGATGGATCGCGCAGCCCGCGGCGGATATCGCGGGCATGGTGGGGCAGGGCAGCCTGTTCTGCTTTGGCGGCGAGGAGGCGCTGTTCGTGCAGCGCAACAGCGGCGATCGACTCTGCGTGTATGCGGCGCTGAAGCGGCCCTCTGATTGGCTTGATGCGCAGATCGCGCAGCAAGGCATGCGCGCGCTGGTGACAGGCAGTTACACCGGTTGGGCACCGAACCTGCGGCGGCTGCTGGAGGCGTGCGCCGATTTCGCGCGGCGGCCGATCTACAGCCTGCCGACGGATTTCCGTTGGACACCGCGCAACGGCGTGACGCTGATCGGCGATGCTGCCCATCTGATGGCGCCGGTGGGCGTGGGCGTGAACCTGGCGATGCTGGACGCGTCGGATGTGGCGATGGCGTTGTGCGCGCAGCCGGATGCAGTGAGTGCCATTCGCCACGCCGAATCCATTGTGTGTGAGCGCGCCAGCGCGCTGATGCCGGACGCCATCGACGGGTTCCAGCGCTGGTTCGCTACCGAGGCGCCGGCTGACGGCGGTTGAGGCCGCTTGCATCGGGGCATGCGTCACTGCGTCGCAGTCTCTCTGCAGGATGCGGTACATCGGTCCAGCGCTAGAGTGGGGCTACCCCATCCAGGAAGGAGACGCGCATGTACTACAGCAGTGGCAACTACGAGGCCTTCGCGCGCCCGCGCAAGCCGGCAGGCGTGGACAAAAAGACGGCCTGGTTCGTAGGCTCGGGCCTGGCCTCGCTGGCTGGTGCGGCGTTCCTGGTGCGCGATGGGCACATGCCCGGCGAGCGCATCACCATCCTGGAACAGCAGCAGATTGCCGGTGGCGCGCTGGATGGCCTGAAGGTGCCGGAGAAGGGTTTCGTGATCCGTGGCGGCCGCGAGATGGAAGACCACTTCGAGTGCCTGTGGGATCTGTTCCGTTCTATTCCGTCGCTGGAAATCGACGACGCCAGTGTGTTGGACGAGTTCTACTGGTTGAACAAGGACGACCCGAACTATTCGCTGCAGCGTGCCACGATCAATCGCGGCGAAGATGCGCATACCGATGGCTTGTTCACCCTGAGCGAGCAGGCGCAGAAGGACGTGATCGCGCTGTTCCTGGCCACCCGGCAGGAGATGGAGAACAAGCGCATCAACGAAGTGCTTGGCCGCGATTTCCTCGACAGCAATTTCTGGCTTTACTGGCGCACGATGTTCGCGTTCGAGGAATGGCACTCGGCGCTGGAGATGAAGCTGTACCTGCATCGTTTCATCCACCATGTCGGCGGGCTGCCGGATTTCTCGGCGCTGAAGTTCACCAAGTACAACCAGTACGAATCGCTGGTGCTGCCGCTGGTGAAGTGGCTGCAGGAGCGCGGCGTGCGGTTCCAGTACGGGACTGAAGTGACCGATGTTGACTTCGACCTGCAGGCGGGCCGCAAGCAAGCCACGCGCATCCACTGGACGCGGGACGGCCAGGCCGGTGGCGTGGACCTGGGCGCGGACGATCTGGTGTTCATGACGATCGGCTCGCTGACCGAGAATTCCGACAACGGCGATCACTACACCTCTGCGCGCTTGAATGAAGGCCCGGCCCCGGCGTGGGACCTGTGGCGACGCATCGCGGCCAAGGATGCGGCGTTCGGGCGCCCGGATGTGTTCGGTGCGCACATACCGGAAACCAAGTGGGAATCGGCGACGGTAACCACGTTGGACGCGCGCATTCCGGCGTACATCGAGAAGATTGCCAAGCGCGATCCGTTCAGCGGCAAGGTGGTGACCGGCGGCATCGTGAGCGTGCGCGACTCGCGCTGGCTGATGAGCTGGACGGTGAACCGCCAGCCGCACTTCAAGAACCAGCCGAAGGACCAGATCGTGGTGTGGGTGTATTCGCTGTTCGTGGATACGCCCGGCGATTACGTGAACAAGCCGATGCAGGACTGCACGGGCGAGGAGATCACCCGCGAGTGGCTGTACCACCTGGGCGTGCCGGTGGAGGAGATCGACGAGTTGGCGGCGACCGGGGCGAAGACGGTGCCGGTGATGATGCCGTACATCACCGCGTTCTTCATGCCGCGCCAGGCCGGTGACCGCCCGGACGTGGTGCCAGAGGGCGCGGTGAACTTCGCCTTCATCGGCCAGTTTGCCGAATCTAAGCAGCGCGATTGCATCTTCACCACCGAGTATTCGGTGCGTACGCCGATGGAAGCGGTGTACACGCTGCTGGGTGTCGAGCGCGGTGTGCCGGAGGTGTTCAATTCGACCTACGACGTGCGCACGCTGCTGGCCGCGACCGGGCGTCTTCGCGATGGCAAGGAACTGGACATTCCGGGGCCGGCGTTCCTGCGCAACCTGCTGATGAACAAGCTGGACAAGACCCAGATTGGTGGGCTGCTGCGCGAGTTCGGGCTGGTGCAGGACGACTGAGGTAGCGGGGCGTCGGGGGCGCCGGGCCATGCCCGGCGGCTTCTTTTGGCGCCGCTTCGCTCGCCGGGCATGGCCCGGCGCTACCGCAACGCCGCGTTGTCGGTGGAGTGGCTGAGGTGCTCCCAGGCATCGATGCGTTCTGTCATGGCAGCCAGCTTGCCGCGTACCAAGTGCAGGGCGTCGCTGCCCAACAGCAGATGCGTGGGTGGGTTGGGGGTGTCGATCACCTGCAGCATGGCTTGCGCGGCCTTGATCGGGTCGCCCAGCTGATGGCCGCTCTTTTCTTCGCGTGCACTGCGGATCGGATCGAACAGCGCGTCGTAGTCGCCGATGCTGCGCGAGGCCCGCACCATCGAACGGCCAGCCCAATCGGTACGGAACGAGCCCGGCGCGATCGCGGTCACGTGGATGCCGAACGGCGCCACTTCCTTGCCCAGCACCTCGCTGATGCCCTCCAGCGCGAACTTGCTGCCGCAATACCAGGCGATGCCCGGCAAGGTGATGAAGCCGCCCATGGAGGTGATGTTGAGGATGTGGCCGCGGCGGCGCGCGCGCATGTGCGGCAGCACGGCTTTGATCAGCGCGGCGGGACCGAACACGTTCACCTCGAACTGATGGCGCAGTTCGTCCAACGTGGATTCTTCGAGGATGCCTTCGTGGCCGTAGCCGGCGTTGTTGACCAGCACGTCGATGGCGCCGATGTCGGCTTCGACGGTGGTCACCAGTGCATCGATGGCCGCGGCGTCGGTGACGTCCAGCAGGCGGCCGAAGGCGCGACCGGGGGCGAGGGCTTCGAAATCCTGACGGGCGGTTTCGCTGCGCACGGTGCCGACCACGCGATGGCCGGCCAACAGGGCCTGCTGGGCCAAGGCGCGTCCGAAACCGCTGCTGACGCCGGTGATGAGGAGGAGGCGGGATTCGGTCATGGCTGAGGGCTCGTGGCTGGGGAGTTGCACGTTAGTGATTGAGTGCGCGGCCGCCCAGGCCTAAGCTTCGGGCTTTCTTGCCTATTCCTCTGGAGCACCTGATGAGGCCGGCTGACGGTCCGCTGCAACATCCGGCACAGGCACGCATGGTCGGCCTGCTGCGGGCGCTGGCCGTGGACGAGGGCTACACGCTGACGGCAGTGCCCGGCGTGCGGCTGCTGCGCTCCAACCGTCCCTTGGCGCGCACGCCGGTGCTGTACGACCCGGGCATCGTGATCGTCTGCCAGGGCGTCAAGCGCGGCTATCTGGGCGGGCAGGTCTACCAGTACGACGCGCAGCACTACCTGGCCGTGTCGGTGCCGGTGCCCTTCACCATGGAAACCGAGGCCACGGCCGAGGCGCCGCTGCTGGCGATCTACCTGCATCTGGATCTGCAGCTGGCCGCAGATCTGCTGATAGAACTGGGCGAGCGCACCACCAGCACCGAAGCGCCGGCAAGAAGCATGATGTCCAGCCCGATGCAGCCTGCGATGCAGGCCACGGTGCTGCGATTGCTGGAAGCGCTTGCCGATCCGTTGGAGGCCGACGTGCTGGGCCCCTCGCTGGTGCGTGAGCTGTATTTCCGGGTGCTGACCGGCGCACAGGGTGGGGCGCTGCGCGAGGCGCTGGCGATGCGCGGGCGCTTCGGCTGCATCGGCAAGGTGCTGCGGCATATCCACGCGGCCTATTCGACGGCGCTGGATGTGGATGCGCTGGCAGCGCAAGCGGAGATGAGCGTGGCCACGTTCCATGATCACTTCCGCAGCATTACCGGTACCTCGCCGATGCAGTACGTGAAGTCCACGCGGCTGCACCAGGCGCGGCTGCTGATGCTGCGGCAGGGCATGACGGCTGAGGCGGCATCGTTGGCGGTGGGGTACGCCAGCCCGTCGCAGTTCAATCGGGAGTTCAAGCGTTTGTTCGGGTTGCCGCCGGCGGCCGAGGTGGCGCGCATGCGGCGAAGCTTTGCGCTGCCGCCGGCGCCGGCCGATGCGCTGTATGTGTCTTCGCATTGACCGCTGCGCTCGCCGGGCATGGCCCGGCGCTACCAGGGAAGCCCGTGTCAGGTAGCGCCGGGCCATGCCCGACGAACGAGTCGGTTGACAGGGTGTCTACCTACTAGTAGGTTTGCATCCATGAAAGAGCCACTGTCCCCCAAGGCCCATGAGATCCTCGCCCACGCCCGTTCGCTGCTGGAAGCCGGTGGCTACAACGGTTTCAGCTATGCCGACGTGTCCGCGCGGGTGAACATCAGCAAGGCCAGTATCCACCACCATTTCCCCAGCAAGGCGGATCTGGTGCGGACGGTGGTGGAGCTGTACCGGGCGGAGGCACGGGAAGGCCTGGCACTGCTGGACCGGCAGCTGGGCGATCCGTTGTTGGCGCTCAACGCCTACGTGGATTACTGGTCCAGCTGCATTGCCGGTGGCACCTCGTCGTTCTGCATCTGCGCGATGCTGGCGGCCGAAGCGCCGATGATCCCCGACGAGATTGCCAATGAAGTGCGCGGGCATTTCGAGGATCTGAGCGGCTGGCTGACGATCACGCTGGAAAAGGGTGCGGCGCAGGGGCAGCTGAGGCTGCAGGGCACGCCTGCCGACGAGGCCAAGGCGTTCATGGCCTCGGTACACGGCGCGATGCTGGCTGCGCGTGGGTTTGGTGATACGGCGACGTTCGCGGCGCTGGCACGGTTGTCGATTGCCCGGCTGGTGCCGGCGGTCTGAATGTTTCGACGAAGGCCTGCGTGGAGCGGGCCTTCTTTTTGTCCATGAAGCCTACCTACTAGTAGGTTCAAAACTCCAGCAGAGGTCGCCATGAGTCATCCGCTTTCTTCCTTGGGCATCGTGCACACCGCGATCAGCCTGGTTCCCATCGTCGCCGGTATTTACGGATTCATCCGCTACCGCGCCATTGATCCGGCTACGCGCGCGGGCAAGCTCTATCTGTTGGGATTGGTGCTGTCGGTGGTCACCTCGTTCACCGTCTCCAGCACCGGGGGCCTCAACCCGGGTCATGCGTTTGGTGTGGTCATTCTGCTGATTGCATTCGGTGGGGTGTTGGCGGCTCGGTTGCGGTTCCTGGGGCGGTTGGCGCCCTATCTGTCGACGTTCGCACTGTCTTTCAGCTTCCTGCTGTCGTTGGTGCCGGGTGTGAATGAAACGCTGACACGGTTGCCGGTGGCGCACCCGATTGCGGCTGCACCGTTGGCACCGGTGATCCTGCAGACGTTGCTGGGGTGCGCGGTGGTGTTTGCGATCGGATTCGTGGCGCAGTGCTGGCGGATCCGTCGATGCGCTACCCGTTCGTGAACCCTGCCGGCCAGCGGCCGGCACTACCTGGAATCAGCAGCCCACCAGCCGGTCAGCGCTGAGGCCACTGCGGTGCTGGTTGCGGTATTCGATGGGACTGGCATCGACCATGCCGCGGAAATGGCGGCGGAACGATTCCTGCGAGCCGAAGCCCGCCTGTTCGGCCACCCACTGCAGGGGCCGGTCGGTGGTTTCCAGCAGTTCGCGTGCGTAGGCCACGCGTTCGCGGATGAGCCAATCGATGGGCGACAGGCCGGTGGCTTCGAGGAACTGCCGCTGCAGGGTGCGCTGGCTGAGTGCGGCCTGTTCGGCCAGGCTGCCCAGCGAATGCGGCTCGCGCAGGTTGCGGCGCATCCATTCCATCAGTTTCGCCAGCCGCGTGGGCTCGCCCAGCGGGATGGCGCGGCTGACCCGCTGGCTGCGTTCGGCATCGCGCCAGGGCGCCAGCACCAGCCGTTCGGCCACCAGATTGGCCACGCGCGCGCCGTAATCCTTGCGCACCATGTGCAGCATCATGTCCATGCCGGTGGCCGAGCCGGCCGAGGTGATGATGCTGCCGGCGTCCACGTACAGCACATCGTCGCGCACGTGGATGCGTGGGAACTCGCGGGCCAGCGTTTCGGTGAGCCGCCAGTGGGTGGTGGCCTGTCGGCCGTCGAGCAAACCCGCCCAGGCGAGCACGAATGCACCGGAGCAGATGGACGTGATGCGTGCGCCGCGCGCGTGGGCGCGGATGAGGGCATCAAGCAACGCCTGCGGCGGGCGCTCGCTGGGTTCGCGCCAACCGGGAATGACGATGATGTCGGCGTCGTCGACGGCGCTCAGATCGTAGGGCAGCTGCACCTGCGCGCTGCCGAGCATGCGCAGTGCACCGGGCTCGCCGGCGCAGAGCTGGGTGCGGTACCAGGCCACGCCCAGTTCAGGGCGGACGGGCGCGAACAGGCCGACCGCGCAGCCGAACTCGAACAGGCCCTGGCCGTGGCAGGCCACGATGGCGACGGTAGGCGCGGTCGGTTCGGCAGGCAGGCTGGGCATGGCTTGATGCTACCGATGCGGGCACTTGCCGCTGAGTGGCGCGCGGGCATGAGGTGATGCCTGCGGGGTATATGGAGACCGGGGTCAGATCCTTTCCGCAGGAAGGGCTCAGACCCTGACGATTCGCGTGCATGGAGTCAGAGCCCTTTCCTTTGGAAAGGGATCCGACCCGGTGTGTGCAGGCTGCGTAAGTTCATTACCAGCGGTCATGTGGCTGGCGCGATGTGACGGTCACATGACGCGATATCGGCTGTTGCGTGTTGGGCGTGGGCTCTTGAATGGAGGCGTGTCTCCGGCCCACCCCCACGAGCCCCCATGCCTGCTGCCCACATTCCTGCGCTGTCCACGCTGTCCCTGCTGATTGCCGCCACGCTTGCCGCTGCCCCGGCGTATGCGGCTGAGGCCGATGCACCGTCGGCGACCACTGTTTCTTCCGCCAACCTTGCTGCGTCCACGCTGGATGCGGTGGTGGTGACCGGTTCGCGCACCAGCACGCGCACGGTGAAGAACAGCTCGACACCGATCGACGTGATTTCTGCCGAGGACCTGGCCGCTACCGGCCAGGCCAACCTGCTGGAAGCGCTGCAGCGCAGCCTGCCATCGCTGAGCCAGATTGGCGGTTACCAGAGTGACCAGGAAAGCCTGATCCGCGGTTACCAGCTGCGCAACCTGTCGCCGGGTTACACGCTGGTGCTGGTGAACGGCAAGCGCCGCAACGCCAGCGCGTATGTCAGTGGTGCCAACGGTGGCGGCTATCCGGGCCATGCCTGGGCCGATCTGGCGCTGATTCCGGTGTCGGCCATCGACCATGTGGAGGTGCTGCGCGATGGTGCTTCGGCCATCTATGGTTCGGACGCGATCACCGGAGTGATCAACGTGATCCTGAACTCGCAGGCGCACGGTGGCGATGTGTCGGTGGAGAGCGGGCAGAGCACCGATGGCGACGGCAGCCGCACCAGCGTGCGCGCCAACATCGGCCTGCCGTGGGGCAAGGATGGCTTCATCAACCTGTCCGGCGAGAGCACGCGGCAGCACCATGCGATCCGCACGCGGCGCTATATCGACGGCTACCTGAGCTATCCGGCGGTGGATGGCAACGGCAACCAGGTGGCGCTGCGTCCGAACAACCGGTTGCCGGCTGGAGCGACGCCAAACCCGGCCGAGGGCGGGCGCGATGCCGAGGCCAACATCATCCTCAGCTCGCCGTCGTATGCGCTGAAGGCCTTCGCGGTGAATGTGGGCCATGGGCTGGGCCAGAACGCCCAGTTCTATGCCAATGCGACCGCCAGCGACCGCACCGCGCAGGCGATCCAGAACTTCCGCCTGCCGGCAACGATCTTCACCACCTACAAGGCGCCGGGCGTGCTGAGCGTGTTTCCCGATGGCTTCCTGCCGGTGCTGGAAACCAAGGAGAAGCAGTACACCGGCACGGCCGGGGTGAAGGGCCAGGTTGCGGGGTGGGACTACGACTTCAGCCTGACCGGCAACCGCAACACGGTGCGCACCTACACCCGCAATTCGGTGAACTACTCGCTGCCGTACCCCGGCTCGCCGACTGACTTCTATGACGGCAAGCTGGATTACCAGCAGGGCATCGCCAACCTTGATCTGCGTCGCGGCTTCGAGGTGGCGGCTTTCGCATCGCCGCTGGAAGTGAGTGCCGGTGCCGAGTACCAGCACGAGCAGTACGAGCGCGGGGCAGGGCAGTGGGAGTCGTACACCGGCTTCGGTGCGGCTGCGTTCGTGGGCTATTCGACTGCCGATGCGGTGAAGGCCACCCGCAACAGCAAGGCGGTGTACGCAGGTGCGGCGACCAACATCACCTCGCGCTGGTACCTGGATGCGGCCGCGCGCTGGGAAGACCACTCGGACTTCGGCACGGTGTCGACCGGTCGGTTGACCACGCGCTTCGACTTCACCGATGCGCTGGGCGTGCGTGCCACGGTCAGCAATGGCTTCCATGCACCGAGCCTGGGCGCGCAGTTCTACCAGGCCACCGGCAGCTGCCCGTGCGGTACCACGCTGGTGGCGCAGGTCGCTTCGCCGGCAGCGGTGGCGCTGGGCGCCACGCCGCTGAAGCCGGAGAAGGCCACCAACTACAGCCTCGGCGTGACCTGGGACCCGAGCCCGGCCTTCCATCTGGCGGTGGATGCGTACCAGATCGACATCCGTGGCCAGCTGGGCCAGTCCAGCCAGATCGGCTACAACGCGCAGGACCCGGCGCGGGTGACCGACAACAGCGGCACCATGCTGACCGCCGCGCAGAAGAACACCATCGACGCGCTGCTGGGCACGGCCGGTATCAGCATCCTGCCTGGTGATGCGTTCTACGCCAGCTACTTCACCAACGTGGGCGACACCCGCACGCGCGGCGTGGAGCTGACCCTGGAGGCGAACCAGGAAACGCAATGGGGCAAGCTGCGCTGGAGCTACGCGGGCAACGTGGGCCGCACCACCATCCAGAAGGTGAGCGCGATTCCGCAGGCGTTGCAGGGGCTGCCGAACATCAACCTGCTGACCAAGTCGAGCGAGTACGCGCTGCGCTTCCGCACGCCGTCTTACACGCAGGTGGCGGGGTTGGGCTGGCAGAACGGGCGCTGGCGCTCGAACGTGGACTTCACCTACTACGGCCCGATCAAGCGCCTGAACAACGGCGTGGAGTACAAGCAGCCGCCGGTGCTGGTGACCAACCTGTCCGGTGGCGTCGAGCTGGGTGCCGGTTGGAGCGCGGCGCTGGGCATCAACAATCTGTTCGACAAGCGCACCCGCAAGGTGCCCGCGCATGCACGCAGCGCCACTGACGTGGCCAGCATCGAGACCACCTGGGACAGCGGTGATGTGCTGAGCAACGTCGGGACGTTCTGGTACGGGCGCGTCAATTACCGGTTCTGAGGTTCATCGAAGCGTCGCCGGGCATGGCCCGGCGCTACCGAGGAGGGTTTCATGTCATCTGCATTGAAGGTGGTTGCGTTGATTGGTTCGCCGACGGCGTCGGCCAACTCGCGCACGTTGCTGCTGGTGCGGCATCTGCTGGAAGAACTGCGTGAGCGGGTCAACATCAACGTGGAGCTGGTCGAGCTGGCGCCGATCGCGCGTTCGCTGGGGCAGGCGCTGCAGCGCAGTGAAGTGGAGCCGCAGGTGGAGCGCGCGCTGGCCACGATTGAATCGGCACAGCTGCTGGTGGCGGCCACGCCGGTGTATCGCGGGTCCTATCCGGGCCTGTTCAAGCACCTGATCGACTTCATCGAACTGGACGCGCTGGTGGATACGCCGGTACTGCTGGCGGCTACCGGTGGCAGCGAGCGCCACGCGCTAGTGATCGACCATCAGCTGCGTCCACTCTTCAGTTTCCTGCAGGCGCATACGTTGCCGATCGGGGTGTATGCCACGCCGGCCGACTTCGACGGCGACCGTATCAACAGCGCTGCACTGCAGGCGCGCATCGAACTGGCGGCCGAGCGTGCAGCTGGCCACCTGACGCCGCTGGCGGGATCCACGGCACCGCCACTGCGGCGGATTGCCTAGCGCCGCGCCATGACCTTATTGCCAACCTGCATCTGCATGGCCGGATCCGACCGTGGATTGTCGAGTTCTGGCGCTGGCATCCGGCCGTCCTTCTCTAGCATCGATATCGAAGCGGCACTGCAATGCCGGCCCCTACGAGGACGATTCCGTGGCTTTAGACGCAACCCACAAACCCATCCTGTTCCTGCTGGACCGCGAGTTCGAGGACTGCCAGCTGCCCGGACAACGCTTCTTCTGCCGGCACAGCCTGCTGCTGGAAGGTGCACTGTCGAGCATCGATGGCCTGGACGCACAGCTGGATGTGCGCCGCATCGGCTTCAGCCGGCCGCGCCGCGAGGTGATCGCCGAGATCGGTGAGCAGGACCAGTCGCTGCCGAAGCTGGTGCTGCCGCAGGGCGTGGTCACTGAGCACGCCAGTGGTGAGTACCAGCAACGCCAGTACATCTCCGGGGCCGAGCCGATCCTGGCGGCACTGAATGGCCTGCTCGGCATTCCCGTGGCCCATCCCTGAGCGAGGACGTGACGATGAGTTACCTCACCAGCGTGTTGGACAAGAGCCCGGTGGCCGGCGGCAGCACCCCCGAACAGGCGCTGCGCAACAGCCTGCAGTTGGCGCAGCGCGCCGAGCAGCTGGGTTACCACCGCTACTGGTTTGCCGAACACCATGCCGCGCCGGCGCTGGCCAGCCCTGCACCGGAGGTGCTGGCGGCGTGGGTGCTGGCGCAGACCCGGCGCATCCGCATCGGCAGTGGTGGGGTGATGCTGCGCCACTATGCCCCCTACAAGGTGGCCGAGAACTTCAATCTGCTGGCCGCCCTTGCGCCCGGGCGGGTGGACCTGGGCGTGGGCAAGGCGCCGGGTGGTCTGCCGGCATCGACTGCCGCACTGGCCGCCGGCCGCCCGGCGTTCGCCGATTTCGACCAGCAGGTGCGCGATCTGGAAGGCTATCTGTCCGGTAGCCAAGCAGACGCGCAGGCGCGGCCGATTCCGCAGACGCCGCCGGAGCGCTTCCTGCTGGGCGCGAGTCCACAGAGTGCGCGGCAGGCGGCAGAGCTTGGCTGGCGCTTCGTCTACGCCGCGCACTTCGATGGCGATCCGAAGCACATCGAGGCCGCCTTCGAGGCCTATCGCGCGGTGTCCGCGCACGCCCCGTTGCTGGCAACGGTGGCCTTCGCCGCGCCCACCAGCGAGGCCGCCGCTCGTCACATTGGCGCGTTGCGGGTCTACAAGCTGCACCTCGCCCTAGGGCAGACGGTGAACCTGCCCAGTCCCGAGGCCGCTGCCGAATACGCGCGGCAGGTGGGGGTTGCTGATTTCCGCATCGAAGAAACACGCCCCAGCGTGCTCTCTGGTGATGCGCAGCATGTACGCAGCGAGCTGGATGCGCTGCACCGCCGCTTCGGCGTCGGTGAATTCATCCTCGACGCGCCGGTGGCCGACCTCGACGCACGCCTGACGTCCCTTGAACTGCTGTCGCCCGCGCCCCGCGCGGCGGTGGCCTGACTGCTGGAGCCACCCCATGAGCACGACCCCGCGTCCCATCCCCTTCGGCATCATGTTGCAGGGCCCCGGCAGCCACATGCATGCGTGGAAGCACCCGTCCAACGTGCCCGATGCCAGCGTCAACCTGGGCTACTACATCGACATCGCGCGTACCGCCGAGGACAACGGCATTGCCTTTGGCTTCGTTGCCGATGGGCTGTACATCAACGAGAAGTCGATTCCGCATTTCCTCAACCGCTTCGAGCCGATCTCGCTGCTGTCGGCGCTGGCGACGGCGACGAAGAAGATCGGCCTGGCCGGCACGCTCTCCACCTCGTACAGCGACCCGTTCACCGTGGCGCGCCAGTTCGCGTCGCTGGATCTGCTCAGCGGTGGCCGTGCAGGGTGGAACGTGGTGACCTCGCCGCTGGAAGGCTCAGGCCGCAACTACGGGCGTCCTCATCCGGAACACGCGCTGCGTTACCAGATTGCCGACGAATACCTGGACGTGGTGCAGGGCCTGTGGGATTCGTGGGATGACGATGCATTCGTGCGTGACCGCGACAGCGGCACGTTCTTCGCGCCGGAGAAGTTCCGCCGCCTCGACCACAAGGGGCGCTTCTTCCAGGTGGAAGGCCCACTCAACATCCAGCGCTCGCCGCAGGGGCAGCCGGTGATCTTCCAGGCCGGATCGTCGGACGACGGCATTGCACTGGCCGGCAAGTACGCCGATGCGGTGTTCACCCACGCGCCGTCGCTGGAGGAGACCCGCACGTTCACCCAGAAGGTGAAGAACTCGGCGATCGCCCATGGCCGCAGCGCTGGCGACGTCAAGATCTTCCCGGGCATCGGCCCGATCGTTGGCCGTACGGCGGAAGAGGCCGAGGCCAAGTACCAGGCGATTGCCGCGCTGGCTGGGCTGGATGATGCCCTGGCGTATCTCGGCCGCTTCTTCGACCACCATGATTTCAGCCAGTACGACCCGGATGCGCCGTTTCCGGAGCTGGGCGACATCGGCGCCAACTCCTTCCGTTCCACCACCGACCGCATCAAGCAGGATGCGCGCGAGCAGGGCCTGAGCCTGCGCCAGGTGGCACTGCAGGCGGTGAGCCCGCGGCCGAACTTCATCGGCACGCCGGAGCATGTGGCGGACGAGCTGATCCGCTGGTTCGATGCCGGCGCCAGCGATGGCTTCATCCTCGGCTTCGCCGCGCAGCGCGAAGGCCTGGATGATTTCGTAACGCTGGTGCTGCCGCTGCTGGAAACACGCGGCTACCACCGCAGCGCGCTGCAAGGACAGACCCTGCGCGACCACCTGGGCCTGCCACGCAAGGCAAGCCGTTACAGCACCGATGCCGAGCCGGCGCGGAAGGTGGGATAAGGCTATGAGCGGAGACACATCGGCTGCGCCGGGCCATGCCCGGCGGAATCTGCGGGCGCCGGGCGTACTGCCCGAAATCGCGGCACGTGCCGGACAGGCCATCGCGATCCGCCACGATCTGCATCAGCACCCGGAACTGGCCTTCGAAGAACACCGCACCAGCGCCCGCGTGGCCGAGCTGCTGCAGCAATGGGGCTATGCGGTCAGCACCGGCATCGGTGGCACCGGCGTGGTCGGTACGCTGCAGCGCGGGCAGGGCCGTCGCCGGTTGGGTCTGCGCGCCGACATCGATGCGCTGCCGATCCATGAGGAATCCGGGCTGGCCTATGCCAGCCAGCGCGAAGGCCTGATGCACGCCTGCGGCCACGATGGCCACACCGCCATCCTGCTCTCGGCTGCGCACTACCTGGCCCACCACGGGCGCTTCGATGGCACGTTGCAGCTGGTGTTCCAGCCGGCCGAGGAAACCGGCTCGGGCGCTTCGAAGATGATCGCCGATGGCCTGTTCGAACGCTTCCCGGTCGATGCCATCTATGGCCTGCACAACTGGCCGGGCGTACCGGTGGGGCACTTCGGCTTCGTCGACGGACCGGCGATGGCCTCGGTGGACTGGGCGCGTCTGCGGGTGATCGGCAAGGGCGGCCACGGCGCCGAGCCGCAGGGCAGCGTCGATCCGATCCTGGTTGCCGCGCACATCATCACCGCGCTGCAGAGCGTGGTGTCGCGCAATGTCGATCCGCGGCAGATGGGCGTGGTCACCGTCGGTTCGATCCATGGTGGGCAGGCGGCCAATGTCATCCCCGATGTCGTGGAGCTGCAACTGACCGTGCGCGCCTACCTGCCAGAGGTGCGCGATACGCTGCGCCGGCGGGTCACCGACATTGCCGAGCAGACCGCCGCTGCCTTCGGTGCGCGTGCCGAGATCGAGTTCCCGCGCGGCTTCCCCAGCGTGATCAACCACCCTGAGCAGACGGCCTACATTCGCGAGGTGGCGGTGCAGGGGTTCGGTGCGGAGCAGGTGCTGGAGGCCTTCGCGCCGCGTACCGCCAGCGAGGACTTCGCCTTCCTGCTGCAGGCGCGGCCGGGCAGTTTCGTGTTCGTCGGCAACGGCGACAGCGCGCCGCTGCACAGCCCGCGCTATGTGTTCAACGACGCGGCCATCGCCCCGGCGGCCAGCCTGTGGGCACGTCTGGCCGAGCACTATCTGGTGGAGGACGTGGCATGAGCGTGCGGTACGACAACGATCGGTTCCTGTACACCTCGGTGGACGACCCGCTGGCGCGCCCGTTGTTCGACGGCCTGGAGCAGGAGTACGACCACCGCTATGCGGACGTGCGCCGTCGTATCGGTGGCAGTGCCCGCGAGGAGCTGCAGCGCTATCCGGCCGAAGCCTTCGCTGCCCCGGTCGGCGCCTTCGTGCTGCTGCTGCGCGACGGCGTGGCGATCTCCGGCGGCGCGTTCATGCCGCATCGTGATGAGGACACCGCCGAGTTCAAACGCATCTGGACGCTGCCTGGCCTGCGTCGTCAGGGCATCGCCCGCCGCGTGCTGCAGGAACTGGAAGACCAGGCTGCGCGGCAGGGCTATCGGCGTGTGTTCCTGACCACCGGCTTCCGCCAACCCGAGGCGGTCGGCCTGTACCTCAGCCACGGCTACACCGCGTTGTTCGATCTGGATGCGGACCCGGAAACCATCGCGCATCTGCCGTTCGAGAAACACCTGGTGCCACAGCCACAGGCGGGCGACGCAGCCGCGCTCGCACTGCATGGAGCGGCGGCATGAGTACGCCTTCCACTGCCATCGAGGGCCTTGCCCGCCCGCCGGCCACGGCGCTGAAGATCGTGCCGGCGCGGCATCCGTTGCAGGTGATCGGCACGGTGTTGGCACTCGCACTGATCCTGATCGGCCTGCAGTCGGTGCTGGGCAATCCGCGCTGGGGCTGGGGCACGTTCGCCGAGTGGTTCTTTGCCCGGCCGGTACTGGAAGGGTTGGGGCGAACCCTGCTGCTGACCGCACTCGGTACCGGCCTCGGCTTCGCGCTGGGCACCTTGCTGGCCTTGGCCCGCGTCTCCGGTTCACCGCTGCTGTCGGCGGTGTCGTGGGGGTACGTGTGGCTGTTCCGTTCGATTCCGCTGCTGGTGTTGTTGCTGCTGCTGAACAACCTGGGCTACCTGTACAGCACCATCGAACTGGGCGTTCCATTCACCGGCATCAGCCTGTTCTCTTACCCGACCACGCAGCTGATCGGCGTGTTCACTGCCGCCGTGCTCGGCCTCACCTTGAACCAGGCGGCGTTCTCGGCCGAGGTGATCCGTGGTGGCATCCTGTCGGTCGACCACGGACAGTACGAGGCGGCCGCAGCGTTGGGCCTGCCGCGCGGGCACCAGGTGCGCCGCATCATCCTGCCGCAGGCGATGCGTTCGATCCTGCCCGCAGCGTTCAATGATGTGATCGGCCTGGCCAAGAGCACCTCGGTGGTCTACGTGCTGGCGTTGCCGGAGCTGTTCTACACCGTGCAGGTGATCTACCGGCGCAACCTGGAGGTGGTGCCGCTGCTGATGGTAGCTACCGTCTGGTATCTGGTGATCCTGACGGTGCTGTCGCTGCTGCAACGACGGGTGGAGCAGCGCTTTGCCCGCGGCCAGCTGCAGCATGAGCGCAACGTGTCGCGGGTATCGTCTGCAGCACCGCGGGCGGCGGCGACCGCTGCACGCGTGCCCAGCCGCGCGGCATTTGCCGTGCCGATCGAGGCCGGAACGGGTGCGGCTGTGTACCTGCAAGGCGTGGGCAAGGCCTTCGGCGAGCAGACGGTGCTTGATGACGTGCACTTGGAACTGAGGGCCGGCAGCGTGACCGTGCTGATTGGTCCGTCCGGTGCGGGCAAGTCCACGCTGCTGCGGCTGATCAATCATCTTGAACGCGCTGACAGCGGCTTCGTCACCGTGGGCGGCCAGCTGATTGGTTACCGCCGCGACGGCGGCACTCTGTACGAGTTGCCGGAAGGCGAGATCCGCCGGCGCCGCGCGGAAGTCGGCATGGTGTTCCAGGGCTTCAACCTGTTCCCGCACATGACCGCACTGGAAAACATCATCGAGGCGCCCATCGCGGTGCGCGGCATGTCGCGCGCCCAGGCCGAGCAGCAGGCACGCATCCTGCTGGAGCGGGTGGGGCTGGCCGACAAGGCCGATGCCTTCCCGCGCCAGCTGTCCGGTGGCCAGCAGCAGCGCGTGGCCATTGCCCGCGCGCTGGCGCTGCAGCCGAAGGTGCTGCTGTTCGACGAGCCGACCTCCGCGCTGGACCCTGAGCTGGTGTCGGAGGTGCTGAGCGTGATCGAGGAACTGGCCAGTTCCGGCACCACGCTGGTGATCGTCACCCACGAACTGGGCTTCGCCCGTCGCGTGGCCGACCACGTGGTGATGATGGACCAGGGCCGGGTGATCGAGCAGGGCACGCCGGACGCGCTGTTTGAACGCCCGCGCCAGCAGCGCACCGCCGATTTCCTGGCCAAGACCCTGTAACCCCCTTTCGAGAACCGCCATGAGCCCAGCATCGCAGCGACGTCCCGCCGGCAGCACCCTGTTGATCGGCGGTGTGCTGGTCATCGGCATTGCCGGCATCGTCTATTCGCGCGTGCGCCAGGGCCCCGACGTCGCGCCCGTTGCGGCGACCTCGCTGGCGGCCAGCAACGCGCAGATACTGAAGGGCACGCCCGATCCGAAGGCGCAGGCGCTGATTCCGGCCGGCTATCGCTTTGTCACCCCGGGCGCGTTCACCATCGCCACCCATCCTGGCCAGCTGCCGTTGGCCGACTACGGTGCCGACAGCAAGGAAGTGGTGGGCGTGGAGCCGGACATCGCACGATTGATCGCCGATGGCCTGGGCCTGAAGCTGGTGGTGGTGCCGGTGGCCTGGGCCGACTGGCCGCTGGGGCTGGAATCGGGAAAGTACGATGCGGTGCTGTCGAACGTGACGGTCACTGAAGAACGCAAGAAGAAGTTCGATTTCTCCAGCTATCGTTTCGACCTGCTGGGCATCTATACCCGCACCGATGGCCCGATCCAGAAGATCGCCACGCCCGCCGATGTTGCCGGGCTGAAGGTGGTGGTGGGGGCCAGCACCAACCAGGACCAGATCCTGCGCCAATGGGACAAGCAGAACATCGCCGCAGGCCTGGAACCGGTGCAGTACCAGTACTTCGATGATGCGGTGATCGGGCGGTTGGCGGTGATCACCGGCCGCGCCGATGTTTCGTTTGAGCCGAATGCCACCGGCGCCTATTCGGCGCGTGACGGCAAGGTGCGCCGGGTCGGCCTGTTCCCGGGGGGCTGGCCGGACGCAGCGGCGATCTCGGTGACCACGCGCAAGGGCAGTGGCCTGGCCGATGCGGTGACCCAGGCCTTGAACACCCAGATCAGCAGCGGTACCTACGCGAAGGTACTGGCGCGCTGGAACGTAGCCGAAGAAGCGGTGCCGCAGTCGCAGACCAATCCGCCGGGGTTGCCGGGGTTCTAGCGATGCCGCTGGGTAGGCGTCGAGCTTGCTCGACGGAAGGCGTGTCGACCAAGGTCGGCATCTACCGGGGTCAGGGCTGCCAATCGATGTGTTCCAGGCGGGCGCCTCCAGTGCCGTGAAAGAAACGGATCGCGGCGAAGCACGCCTCGATGCCGATGCACCACGCCAGGGGATAGCCATCCACCTGGCCATTGTCGAGGCGGAAATAGGCGTTGCCGGCACGGTGTTCGTTTCCACGGGAATGGAAGCCGTCGTCGCCGGGCTCGCGCAGGTACATCAGCCACGCATGCTCCGCATTGCGCAGCATGCACAGCGATGGACCGTCGGGCACCGATGTCCACAGCTCGAACTGGGGCATGGATGCGGCCAGTGCCAGTGCGCTGGCCAGCTGATCGTCGGTAGCGGCGGCGACAGGGCTGCCATCGAGTAGAAGTTCGATCACTTCGGTTCCTGCATCGGCATTACTGCCAACGTGCCTCCAGGGTGCGGAACGGACCATCGAGCAGCACGCCATCCTTGTCGAAGTTCCGTACCGATCGCCCATCCACGCGTACGTCCTTCGGCAGGGTACGGCTGGGCCACCATACGCGTACCGGCGTGCCCTTGCGCAGCCCCTTGCCGAGCGACACGGTCAGGTTGCCGTCGCGCTGCCGCGCCTGCATCTGCAGGGTGCCATAGGCGGTGGGCAGGCGGTCCACGGCCAGGCCCTCGCCAGCGACCCACGAAGGAGGCGTACCCGGCAGCAGCGACAACGCGTCGTCATCCTCGCGCATCAGCATGCCGAACAGGGTGCGGCCGTACTCGGCGCCGATCCAGGTATGCGGCATGTCGCCCAGATAGCGCGGGAAGCGCAACCGCGAGTGCACGACCTCGGCCAGCACCTGCCACTCCAGCGGCCTGCGATCGTGCAGCAGGCCCTGCAGCAGCTCGTCGGCTGCTTCGGGCTGGCCCAGGTGCACGTAGCTCAGCACGTTGCGGATTTCATACGGTGTATAGGCATACAGCGCACCGGGCTGGTTTCGCTTGCGCACATCGTCCAGGTAGCGGGCGAAGGTGGTGCGCAGGGCCTCGGCGGGCAGCACGCTCTGCGCACCGGTGGGGTCCAGCGCGATCGATACACCGGTTGGATCGCCATCGCCGAGGTCGGCCGATGACGGAATGAAGTCGATGCCCTTCCACGCCATCGTCGCGCGGATCGAGGCGTGCAGTGCGTCATACAGCGCCTTGTACTGTTCGCGCGCCCACGAGGCGGTTTCGTGGTCGCCCAGCGATTCGGCCAGCCACGCGCCGTCATGCCAGCCCTTCAGGCCCCAGTAGTCGTCCCAGTAGCTGTGGGTGGGCGAGGGATAGCCCTCGTGGCTGATCGACGGTGCAAGGATGCCGGCGAAGCGCTCCGGCGATGGCTGGTCGGCCATGTAGCCCGGCACCAGCGTGCGTTCGCGCAGTTCCTGCAGGAAGCGCAGCGCGGCCTTCACCTTGGGCAGGTAGGCACGCACGCTTTCCGGCCCGCCATCGAGCCGGGCGACGTCGGCAACGAGGGTGACGTACTGGCCCTGGCTGTCGTACTCGATGTCCGAGCCGAAGCCGGTATTGACGCTGCCATCGTCGTTGAGGATGGGCGACACCAGGCCATTGCCGTGCACGCCGTGTTCGCTGTACCAGGCCAGGTAGTCGCGTGCCACCTTGGCTTCGCCCATGCGCAGCAGCACGGCCGAGGTGGCCATGCCATCGCGGATGAAGGAGCGGTTGTAGTTGCGCGGGCCGGGCTGCATGGCCGGGCCGGTCTGGTTGATCAGCATGTAGGCGGCCTGTGCGCGCAGCATGTCCACCAGTGACGGGTCGGGCAGGCGCAGGCCGACCTGGCCCAGCCGCGCCTGCCAATCGGCGGAAGCGCGGCTGGCCAGTGTGTCGAACGCCTTGTCGCCGTCGCGCGGCAGCGACGCGAGGTTGAGGGCCGGTGCTTCCGGCAGCACGCCATTGGCATCGGCGGCGGCGGTACCGAGCGGGAAGGCCACCACCACCGCGTCGCTGGCACCGGGGGCCAGGGTCACGCGGTAGCTCAACGCCGCCGCTGCCAGACCTGCGGCATCGCTGGACTGCTGAGCGGCAGGCAGCTGCCCGCTGGCGATGGCCGTGGTGATCTCGGTGTCGCCTTCGTTGCCGAAGGGGGCGGTGCCAGCGGCATCCACCGCGCTGAGTGACTGCAGCAGGGTGCGGCCATTGACGCGCACGCTGTTGCCTTCGACGGCCACCTGACGGATCGGCGACAGGCCACCGTTCTGCCAGGGCGGATTCATCTGCATCGGTCGCACTGCGAGGGTCAGCGTGCCTTCGATGGCCGTGCTGCCGGTGTTGCGCAGGCGATGGCGCACGAACGTGACCGGTTGCCCGTCGCGCTCGATGGCAAAGGCTTCGCTGCGCAGTTCCAGCCCGGGTTGCGGTGACCACGTGGCCGACGGCATCGGCTTCCAGCCATCGCGCAGTGCGTGCTGCACCGGTTGTTCGGTGGCACTGGCCGCGCGGCCATCGGCACTGCGCCAGATCGGCTGCACCAGCGGTGCGCCCTTGTAGGCCTCGATGTTGCCGTATTCGTCGAAGATCGATTTCTGCCGGCCCGCATGCACGCCGACTGCGGTCCAGTACGTCTGCTGCATGTGCAGCGAGGCAGGGAACAACGCGCGCTGCGCGCCACTGGCGGCGATCTGGTACCGCTTCATCGGCGTCATCACCGCCTTCGGGCCGAGCAGGCGGATGCGTTTGACCTGGGGGGCATCGCCTTCCCCGGTCAGCCGCAGTGCCTTGATGTCCAGTGGCGCGTCGGCCGCCAGCCAGCTCTGCTGCCGGGTCGCCGCCTGCGCGTCGCGCGCCAGTTCGTGCCAGCGGCCCTGTGCGTCCTGCGCCTGCAGGCGTGCAGCGCCATGCACGTTGGCCCAGTCCACGGCCAGCCCGGTGCTGGGCTGGGCGCGGGGCAGGGTGATGTCGAGCGTGTGGATGCCGCCCTTGCCTGCGGGGATGGCAACCGTGCCGCCGCCCTGCCACAGCGCAGCTGACCGGGTGGCGTCCAGCCCGGTGACCCGTGCGCTGAGCGCGGTGTCGAGCGGTTCCATTTCGAAAATGGATACGCCCCAGTCGGAGGTGCGCTGCGGACTGGCCAGCCGCAGGTAGCGGGCCTGTCGCGGCGCGAAGTAGAGGGTTTCGATGCCACCCAGCGAATCGCCCATGACGTAGGCGCTCTGCCACTGCTTGCCGTCAAGCGAGGTCTGCAGCGAATAGCCTTCGGGGTTGGAGACATCCCAGGTCAGGCGTGCACCGGCCAGCATCGCAGGCTTGCCGAGATCGACCTGGAACCAGTGGCCGGGACTGAACGCGCCGCCGGTAACCGTCTTCGGATCGTTGTCGATCAGGTGGCTGATCGCCATCGCCGGAACCTGCTGCGACGACGCGCTGGCCTGCCATTGCGCGCGCGGTGGCAGGTTCTGTGCGGTGGCGGTGGACGCCAGTGAGAGGCCGAGCAGCAGGGCCGTGGCAAGGCGCCGGTTCGGCAGGCAGGGAGCGGTCCAGCGGTCAGCACACAACGTCATTGCGAAGGCCTCACAGCGGCAGGGCCCGGAACGGGCGGGCCTACGCTAGCAAGGGATGTAACCGGTTACATGACGCGTCGCAATATTTGCCGGGCGCGGCTCGGCTCGGCTTTTCATGAATGCGCAAAGATCCGCTCGCGCAGCCAGCGATGTGCCGGATCGCGATGCACGCGTTCGTGCCAGAGCATCACCATCTCAAACCCGGGCACATCAATGGGCGCGGCAACCGCCTTCAAGGCCGGGTCCTGCGCCACCAGGCGCGAGGGCATCATCGCCACCAGGTCCGTGCGCAGCAGCACGCTGCGCAGGAACAGGAAGTGCGGCACCGACAGCACCACGTTGCGACGCGCGCCAACATGCGCCAACGCGCTGTCGGTGCCGCCATGGAAACCGCCGCCATCCGGTGACACGATCACGTGGTCCAGCGCGCAGAACTGCTTGAGCGTCGGCCGCCGCTTCAGTCGTGGATGGTCGCGACGCCCGGCCAGTACGTAGCGTTCCTGGAACAGCGGACGATGGTGCAGGGAGGCAGGCGCGTCGGAGGTGATGTGGAGGGCGAGATCGATCTCGCCGCGTTCGCTCTGCGCCACCATCTGCGCCGGCGCCAGGCTGACCACGGCCAGGCGCGTGCCGGGTGCGCGCACGCGCAGGTCGGCCAATGCCGGCAGGACGATCGTGGTCTCGCCGAAGTCCGAGGCCATGATCCGCCAGGTCTGCGTGGCCTGGGCCGGATCGAACGCCTGCACCGGTGCGACTGCACGCTGTAGTGCAGCCAGTGCCTCAGCCAATGGTTCGCGCAGCGCATCGGCGCGGGCGGTGGCGCGCATGCCGCGTGGCCCAGGCAACAGCAGCGGATCATCGAACAGATGGCGCAGGCGCGCCAGCTGCACGCTGACCGTGGGCTGGGCCAGGTGCAGGCGTTCGGCCGCGCGGGTGACGTTCTGCTCTTCCAGCAAGGCCTGCAGGGTTACCAGCAGGTTGAGGTCGATGCGACGCAGGGTATTGTCCATGGCAATGACGGGGATTGCAGGAATTCATTTCAACTATAGCGTGGCGGCGGCCCAACATGGCCGGCATTCCCTCCCTGGAACCACCATGAACGTTCTGCTTGTCTACGCCCACCCCGAACCCTCCTCGCTCAACGGCACCTTGAAGACCTTCACCGTCGAGCACCTGCAACGCGCCGGCCACACCGTGCAGGTGTCCGACCTGCATGCCATGCAATGGAAGGCGCAGATCGATGCCGACGATCACCCCGGGCGGGATCCTTCGCTGCCGTTCCACGCGTCACTGGATTCGCGCGACGCCTTCAGGACCGGCCGGCAGAGCGCCGACATCGCCGCCGAGCAGGAAAAACTGCGCTGGGCCGACGCGGTGATCCTGCAGTTCCCGCTGTGGTGGTTCTCGATGCCGGCCATCCTGAAGGGTTGGGTGGATCGCGTATACGCCTATGGCTTTGCCTATGGGGTGGGCGAACACTCCGACCGGCATTGGGGCGACCGCTATGGCGAGGGCGCGATGTCCGGCAAGCGCGCGATGCTGGTGGTGACCACCGGTGGCTGGGAGTCGCATTATGGTCCGCGCGGCATCAATGGGCCGATCGACGATGTGCTGTTCCCGATCCAGCACGGAATCCTGTTCTATCCCGGCTTTGACGTGCTGCCCGCGCACGTGATCTACCGCAGCGGCCGTATCGATGAGGCGTCGTTGCCTGGCGTGCTGGAGGGGCTGGGTGCGCGGCTGGACGGGCTGGCGAGCGATCCTGTGATTGCTTACCGGCGGCAGAACGCTGGGGATTATCTGATCCCATCGCTTGAGCTGCGACCTGGGATCTCGGCGAAGGAGTGTGGGTTGGGAATTCACCTGCAGGAACAGGTGCACCCGGATCACTGACGCGGATGGCTCTGGACCCATGGCGGAGAGGCTGTAGGGTCGAAGCGGCCGATCGCACCACCACGGGTTGTCAGGTGACAACCTTTGCGATCGCATCCAGACTCAGAGGGAAGGGAATGCCCCGTTCGCGCCATCCGGACAAAGACATTGAAGCTGCCCTCCGTTTCGCCGAGTCGCGTGGACGGTGGCTGCGGATCGGCGGTAGTCATGCCTGGGGATGAATGTACTGTCCCTACAACGACAGGGACTGCCGATGCGGGGAATTCTGTGTGGTGAGCGTATGGAGCACGCCCCGGAATGCCTTGAACCACGCGCGGGCCTTGTGTCGCGTTGTCGAGAACTGCAGCCGTGAGCGATGACGCAGTCGCCATCCTCCCTAGGACACACCGATGATGGAATTCACCTTCATTCTCAAATACCGTCTGCCGGATACAGGTACCGATGCTGGATCGCTTGAGCAACGCCTTGCCGATGTCGGCTGTGATGATGCGCTGCTGGGCATTGGCAGGCCGGGCAGGTTGGCGCTGGAATTCCGTCGTGAGGCGACCAGCGCCCGGGAGGCCGTACTTTCCGCGCTTGCAGATGTACGACAAGCCGTACCCGGTGCCGAGCTGATCGAAGTCAGTCCCGACCTGGTTGGGCTGACGGATGTCGCTGATCTGCTGGGCATGTCACGGCAGAACATGCGCAAGTTGCTGCTCGCGCACCCGCAGACGTTTCCGGCACCGGTGCACGAAGGCAGCGCGTCGATCTGGCATCTGGCCGATATTCTTTCGTGGATGCAGGCGCGCGGCAGCCAGAAGGTCAGCAGCGAGCTGGCGGAGCTCGCTGCTGCGGCGCTGCAGATCAATGTAGCGAAAGAGCAGGAACGGCTGGTTCAGCATCCCGGCTGAGGGTCACTGCGCGACAGGCCGTTACAGTTGCACACGCTCCCACCAGCGCGTTCCTGCCTTGGGTGCCTGCATGTCCAGCAACTCGCCCATCATCGGCGTGGCCACCGGCACGTTCTTTGCGGCAGCCAATGCGCTGATGCGTTCGAACGGTTGCTGCCACTCGTGCAGGGCCAGGTCGAAGGTGCCGTTGTGGATCGGCAGCAGCCACTTGCCACGCAGGTCCAGGTGCGCCTGCAGGGTCTGTTCGGGCTGCATGTGCACGAACGCCCAGCGCTGATCGTAGGCACCGGTTTCGATCATCGTCAGGTCGAATGGGCCGTACTTCTCGCCGATGGCCTTGAAGCCGTCGAAGTAGCCGGTGTCGCCGCTGAAGAAGATGCGGAAGTCGCCATCCTGGATCACCCACGACGCCCACAGGCTGCGATCGCTGTCACCCAGGCCGCGGCCGGAGAAATGCTGGCCGGGAGTTGCGGTCAGGCGTAGGCCAGCGGCTTCGGTGGACTGCCACCAGTCCAGCTGCTCGACCTTGGCTGCATCCACGCCCCACGCGATCAGCTGGTCACCCACACCCAGCGGTGCGATGAAGCGCGCGGTCTTGCCGGCCAGCTGCATTACCGCTGCGTGATCGAGGTGGTCGTAGTGGTTGTGCGAGAGGATGACGCCGGCGATCGGCGGCAGTTCGTCGATGCTGATGGGCGGGGCATGGAAGCGCGCCGGGCCCATCCATTGCACCGGTGAGGCGCGTTCGGAGAACACCGGATCGGTCAGCCAGTACTGCCCGCGCAGCTTCAGCAGGATCGTCGAATGGCCCAGGCGGAACAGGCTGCGGTCGGGCGCCGCGTCCAGGGTGGCGCGGTCCAGCGCCTGCACCGGGATGGGGTGGTCAGGCACGGTGCCCTTGGGCTTGTTGAACAGGAAGGTCCACCAGATCTCCAGGCCATCACGCAGGCCCATTGCCGGTTTTGGCAGGGCGTTGCGGAACTTGCCTTCGCGGTATTGCGGCGAATCGGGGAAGTCGGGGAGGGACCAGGATTTGCAGAAGGTGTAGGCGGTCACGGCGAGGATTCCGAGCAGGAGGACAAAGAGCAGGCGCTTCATGGGTGACGTCCGCAGGGTACACTGCACAGTGTAGTTTCCACATTTCAGAAAGTACACTGCCGGGTGTAAAATTACGGCCTCCGTTCAGCTGTCTGGTTCCTCCATGCCCCGTGCCCCGCAACGCCTTACCGAACGCAAACGCGAGGCCATCGTCCGCGCGGCGGTGGAGGAGTTCCGTTCGGCCGGCTACGAGGCGACCAGCATGGATCGCATCGCGGCGGTGGCTGGCGTGTCCAAGCGCACCGTCTACAACCACTTCCCGAGCAAGGAAGAACTCTTCGCGCTGATCCTGGAAGAGCTGTGGCAGAGCAGCGTGGCCAGCGTCGAACTGCCGTACCGCGCCGACCAGCCGCTGGATGTACAGCTGCTGCAGCTGCTGCGGCAGAAACTGGACCTGCTGGGCGACGCCAACTTCATCGACCTTGCACGGGTGGCCATGGCCGAGATCATCCATTCGCCCGAGCGTGCGCAGGCGATCGTCTGCCGCATGGGCGAGAAGGAGAGCGGCGTCAGCGCATGGATCCGTGCGGCGATTGCCGATGGGCGGCTGCGCCAGGTCGATCCGGAATTTGCCGGCCATCAGCTGCAGGGCCTGGTGAAGAGCTTCGCGTTCTGGCCGCAGGTAACGATGGGCCAGGCGCCGCTGGCGCAGGCCGAACGCACGCGCGTGGCCGAGTCGGCCGTGGCGATGTTCCTGGGCTTCTACGCGGTGTAGGCCGGCGGCTGCACGTCAGTGCGCGCCCAGCTGCCTGAGATAGGCGCAGAACATATCCGCGACCGCATCGGCATGGACGCGCATCTCGGCGGCGGTGCGGGGTTCACTGGAAAATTCGCGACCGGTGGCGCCCAGCGTGGTGCCGATCAGGTCCACCGCCAGCTGGCGCGTGCCCGCCGAGGCCTGCGGCAGCAGCTCGGCCATGAACACGAGCATCGCTTCGTCGGACTCGCTGCGTGCTTCCCGCGCTTCCGGCGCATCGCGGTACAGCGGCGCGGCATCGTTCAACGCGCCACGGGTCTGCGCCTCTTCGCATTCGGACACGATGAAGGCGTGCACCAACGTGCGCAGGCGCTGCAGGTGCGGTTGTCGTGTGTCCTGCAGGATGTCGCGCAGCATCGCGCCGGTCTGTTGCCACTCGTCGTGCTGCAGGCGGAACAGGATTGCCGCCTTGTTGGGAAAGTACTGGTACAGCGAGCCGACGCTGACGCCGGCGCGTTCGGCCACCCGCGCGGTGGTGAAGCGAGGGGCGCCTTCATGTTTCAGAACCTGAGCAGCGGCTTCGAGGATCGCCGCGACCAGATCGTTCGAACGTGACTGGCGAGGCTGTTTTCTCGAGGAAATCTGCGGCGGACGACGTTCGGACAAGGCGGTTTTCCAATGCGAATAGGCGGAGCGGGGGATCGTCCGTATTCTTGATTGCGACGAATCATTCGCATTCTAACCCCGCCATCGAAAGGAACACCCGTCCATGTCCACCCTGATCTCAGCCCCGGTCGCGCCCCTGCTGGCACGCCTGTTCACCGAAGCCGACAGCGCGCTCAGCCCGGCATTGACCTCCGTCTCCCCCGAAGAGCGGCAGCGCCTGCTGGGCAGCCGCAGCGAATACCGGCGCCTGTATGGCGAACTGCTGAAGGACCTGTGGCTGCCGGTGTCGCCGGACACCGGCCGCCTGCTGTACCTGCTGGCGCGCAGCAGTGGCGCGCGCAGCATCGTTGAGTTCGGGACGTCGTTCGGCATCTCCAGCATCCATCTGGCTGCTGCGTTGCGTGACAACGGCGGCGGCCGCCTGATCACCACCGAGTTCGAACCGGAGAAGGCGCGCCGTGCCGCCGGCCACCTGCGTGAAGCGGGCCTGGACGATCTGGTGGAGATCCGCCTGGGCGACGCATTGGAGACCCTGGCGGTGGACCTGCCCGATGCGATCGACCTGGTGCTGCTCGATGGTGCCAAGGTGCTGTACGACGATGTGCTGGACCTGCTGCACGAGCGGCTGCGCCCGGGCGCATTGGTGATCGCCGACAACGCCGATGACAGCCCGCGCTATCAGCAGCGCATGCGCTCGGGCAATGCCGGCTATCTGTCCGTGCCTTTCGCCGACGATGTGGAGCTGTCGGTGCGGCTGGCCTGAAGGGCGCTCATCGTCGGTGTTGCGGTAGCCAAGCTGCAGCGTCGTCCCGGCCAGCGCGGCTGGCGGAAGCCTCCGCGCAGGGCATCGGCGATGCCGTTGAGCGACAACCTGAAGGCGCAGGAGGCCAGCCAGGGCGGCCACTGCGCGAGCCTTTGCTGGCGCCGATGACCATGAGTTTCATGCGACGTCCTTTGCTGTGGAGTGTCCGCTTCGGAGAGAATCCAGGCGATGACCGCGGCCGGAGTGGCGTACATGGAAGCAGGATCGAGCGATGGCGGCGCCATGCCTTTGCCGTCGCAGTGGCGCAGCATGCTGCGCGCTGCAGAGATCGAGATGCAGGGCATCGGCGTGTCACGCGCCGATGTGGCACGGGTGCGACGCCAAGGGAAACCGGACGCGTTCCTGAAATCGGAAGTGATCGATGCCTTCAGCGAACTGGAGGGCGAGATCCTGCGTCTTCGTTGGCTGCGGGCGCAGGGACAATCGGTGCCAATGGTGTTGGACACAGCGGAGGAGGGCGGTCGGCGATGGCTGCTGATGAGCGCGTTGCCCGGCCATGACCTGGCATCGTCGCCGACGCTGGCGCCCGCGCAGGTGGTCGAGCTGCTGGCCGACGCGCTGCGCGCCCTGCATGCGCTGCCGGTTGCCGGCTGTCCGTTCGATCATCGCCTTGCATCGCGCCTGCCGGAGGTCGCTGCGCGGGTTGCCGCAGGGGTGATCGATGCAGATGATTTCGACGATGAGCGCCTGGGCCAGAGTGCCGAGCAGGTGTATGCCGAGCTGATCGCAACGTGTCCGGCGGATGAGGATCTGGTGGTAGCGCACGGCGATGCATGCCTGCCGAATCTGATGGCGGTCGACGGCTGTTTCAGCGGCTTCATCGATTGCGGCCGGCTGGGTGTGGCTGATCGTTGCCAGGACCTGGCCTTGGCCGCACGCAGCCTGGTCCACAACTATGACGACACCCGCTGGGTTGCACCCTTGCTGGCCCGCTATGGCATCGGTGCCGATGAACGCCGACTCGCGTTCTATCGCCTGCTGGACGAGTTCTTCTAGGTGCATGCAAGGTCCGCAGGCGCAGCCGGGCGCGGCAGGATTGGTCCCCCGGTGCAACTGACGACCCTCGCGGAGACGCACCGCCGGCTGGTTCTTTTGACGCAGGAGGGTAATGTTGTGACCAGTTTGCCTGTGCGGATGCAAGGCCATCTGCGATAGTAGGTGTCGTCACCAAAGCACGCCTGCATCCATGTCATTCGCTTCGGCGCAGCAGATCGTTGAAGTCCTGCAGCAGTCCTACGACATCAACGCGACGGCGGTGGTGCCGCGTCCGGTGGGCGCCGACGCCAACGCATGCGTGTTCCGCATCGATGCCCGCCACGACCATTGGTGGTTGAAGTGCCGCAACTTCCAGGTGGCGCCCGCGGTGTGGGACAGCCTGCATTGGCTGCGTGGCACCTTGGGCATCGAAGAGATTGTTGCGCCGTGGCCGGCATTGACCGGCGGCGCGTCGGTGCAACGCTGGGGCCTGCAGTTCACGTTGTTCCCCTACATTGAAGGGCAGTCGGGCTTCGAGGCACCACTGAGCCGTGCGCAATGGCGCCAGCTGGGCGAAGTGCTGCGTCGCCTGCACGAGGCGGAGATTCCGCCGGCGTTGCGCCAGGCACTGCCGACGTTGCGGCTTGAAACCGCAGCGGTCGACACGGTGGGAACGTGGTTGCGTGATCCCTCGACGCTGGCGCAGGCGCAGGATCGGTCCGGCAATGCATTCCTGGCGCTGTGGCAGCAGCAGCGGCCGCGCATCGCCGAACTTCACCAGCGTGCCGAAGCGCTGCAGCGCCAATTGCAGGGTGAAGCACCGGCGCTGCGCCTGTGCCACACCGACCTGCACGCGGGCAACCTGCTGATGGGGCGGGATGATGCACTGCACCTGATTGACTGGGATGGCCTGGCACTGGCCCCGCGGGAGCGCGACCTGATGTTTGTCGGCGCCGCAGTAGGTGGTCGCTGGGGGCGCGAGCATCCGCTGGGCTTTGCCGAAGGCTATGGCAGCGACCTCGGCGATCCGCGCTGGATTGCGTGGTATCGGCACTGGCGCATCCTGCAGGACCTGATCGAGTTCGAGCAGATGCTGCTGGGGCCCGGCGCGGCGCAGCGCTCGCTGCAGCAGCACCGCCAGGCCCTGCATTACCTGGGCGAGCAGTTCGCGCCGGGCAATGTGTTCGATGCGGCCGAGCGCGCGTATCGGGTGCTGTAAGGGGGGGGCAGCCGGGCTGCGCCCGGCACCCGCGGTAGTGCCGGCCGCTGGCCGGCAACCTCAACAGCAACAGCAACAGCCGAAGCAACAGCAACAGCCGGCTCTGCACTATCTGTGGGTTTGGCGGGGCGGTGTCGGATTGCGGGGACGCCGCAAGTACGTCCTTGTAGGCTTGGCCGCGGCATCCATGCCGCGGACACCCCGCAATCCGACACCACCCCGCCATCCCACGGAATGCCCGCTGTTGCTGCTGCTGTTGCCGTTGCTCCGGCCTCTGCAGGTGCCGGGCGCAGCCCGGCCAGACCCCTTACTCTGCCGGCTTGGCAGCCGCGCTCGCGGCGACGCTCGCTGCACGCCGTGACAGCACCGCTTCGCGATGGGCGATGTAGGCGTTGGCGGCGAGGATGATGCCCGCGCCAATGATCGTCCAGCGATCAACCGTCTCGGCAAACAGCAGCCACCCACACAAGGTCACCAGTGGCAGCTGCAGGAAGCTGATCGGGGTCAGCGCGGAGACTTCGCCCAGGCGCAGGGCGCGCGTCCACAGCAACTGGCCGATGGTGCCCAGCACGCCGGTCGCCAGCAGCCAGAGCCAGGCGATGCCGGCGGGCCAGACCCACACGAAAACGGCCGGTATCAGCGACAGTGGCACCCAGAACACGTAGGTGTAGAGCACCACGGTGTCGGCGCTGTCGATCCGGGTGAGCTGCTTGATCTGGATCGCCACCAGCGAGCTGAGCACAGCGGCCGCCACCGCGATCAGGCTGCCGGCCGTGAAGCCGGCCGTGCCCGGGCGTACGATCACCAGCACGCCGATGAAGCCGACCACCACTGCCGCCCAGCGCCGCACGCGTACCGTCTCGCCCAGCCACAGCACCGCCGCGATGGTGACGAACAACGGGGTGGAGTAGGACAGCGACACGGCCTGTGCCAAGGGCAGGTGGCCCAACGCCCAGAACGCGCACAGCATCGAGCCCAGGCCGATTGCGCTGCGCAGGAAATAGCGCGGCAGCTGCTGGGTCTTCAACGGTGCGTGGCCTGGGCGCAGCAGCATCGGCAGCAGGGCAAGCAGGCCGAAGGCATTGCGGAAGAACGCCACTTCCTGGGTCGGCACGTAGCGGGTGGCGTAGCGGATCGCCACCGCCATCAGGCCGAACGCCATGGTGCTGCCGAGCATCAGCAGCGCCGCCCGCAATGGGGTGGCGCTGGCGGGTAGGGCGGGTGTGCTCACCACTGTGCGCCGAGCAGGCGCGGCTCCGGTTCGATCGGCACGCCGAACTTCTCCAGTACCGAGGCGGAGATCCGCCGTGCCAGCGCCAGCAGTTCAGTGCCGGTGGCGTTGCCGTGGTTGACCAGCACCAGCGCGTGGCTGGGCGCAACGCCAGCATCACCTTCGCGGAAGCCCTTCCAGCCACAGGATTCGATCATCCAGGCGGCCGAGACCTTGCGGCGGTCGTCGCGGTCTGCCGCGAACACCGGCAGCTCGGGGAAGTGCTGCAGCAACACCTCCACCTGTTCCAGTGGCAGCACCGGGTTCTTGAAGAAACTGCCTGCGTTGCCCAGTACGTCGGGGTCGGGCAGCTTGCGGCGACGGATCGCGATCACCGCATTGGCCACGTCCACTGCGCTTGGCAGTTCCACGCCCTGTGCCTGCAGTTCTTCGCGGATGCCGGCGTAGCCCATGCGCAGGTCGTGCAGCAGCGGCAGTTTCAGTTCAATGGCGGTGATCAGGTAACGGTCCGGTTGCTGCTTGAACACGCTGTCGCGGTAGGCGAAGCCACACTGTTCGTTGTCCAGCCGCACCCAGGTTTTTTCCTGGCAGTCCCAGGCTTCTACGGTCTGGATGAACTCGCCGGCCTGCGCGCCATAGGCGCCGATGTTCTGGATCGGCGATGCGCCGGCGGTGCCGGGAATCAGGGCCAGGTTTTCCAGGCCGGACAGGCCTTCCTGCAGCGACCACATCACCAGCCCGTGCCAGGACACGCCGGCGCCGGCGCGGATCACGGCGTGGTCCGCACGATGTTCGAGGAAACTGATGTCGCGGTTGCCGAACACCAGCACGGTGCCGGGCAGGTCTTCGGCGATCAGCACATTGCTGCCACTGCCGAGCACCAGCAGCGGGCCATTGGCCACTTCCGGCAAGGCCAGGACCTCCGGCAGCAGCGCGGCGTCGTGCAGTTCCAGCAACTGCGCTGCGCTGGCCCGCACGTGGAACGTGTTCAGGGCCTGCAGTGGCGCGTTGTGGGTGAGGGTCCAGCGCAGCGGTGCTGCAGCGTTGTTGCTGTCGTCCATGGGCGTGCTCACAGGGGGGCCACCGCGCCGCGGCTGGGCGCCTCGCGTCGGCGGCGGATCGCCTCCACGCAGTCGGCGACCAATGCCGGGCCCTTGAAGATCAGGCCGCTGTAGCACTGCACCAGCGCCGCACCGGCGGCCATCTTGGCCACGGCGTCGGCACCGGACAGGATGCCGCCGACACCGACCAGCGGCACGGATTCGGGCAGGCGTGCACGCAGGCGGCGCAGTACCAGGGTGGACTGTTCCAGCACCGGTGCGCCGGACAGCCCGCCGGCTTCATTGGCCAGCGGATCGCCGGCAACACGGCTGTGGTCGATGGTGGTGTTGGTGGCGATCACGCCGTCCACCTGCAGTTCGCCAAGTACGCGCGCAGCGGCGTCGATATCGCGCTCGCTGAGGTCCGGGGCCACCTTCACCAGCATCGGCACGCGCCGGCCATGCTGCGCGGCCAGTGCTTCCTGGCGCTCACGCAGCTGGCTGACCAGCTGCCGCAGCGCGGTCTCTTCCTGCAGCTCGCGCAGGCCGGCCGTGTTGGGCGAGGAAATGTTGACGGTGATGTAGTCGGCCAGCGGATACACCTTGTCCATGCAGGCGATGTAGTCATCGGCCGCCTGTTCGTTGGGGGTGTCCTTGTTCTTGCCGATGTTGATGCCGAGCAGGCCGCGCCTGTTGCGCGCGCGTCCGACGTTGCGCACCAGCGCATCCACGCCGGCATTGTTGAAGCCCATCCGGTTGATGATCGCGTTGTGCGCCGGCAGACGGAACAGGCGCGGCTTGGGATTGCCGGCCTGCGGTCGCGGCGTGATCGTGCCGATCTCCACGAAGCCGAAGCCCAGCGCGAACAGTGCATCGATGTGCTCGCCATTCTTGTCCAGGCCGGCAGCAAGGCCGACCGGATTGGGGAACGTCAGCCCGAACACCGTGCTGGGCATCGGCGCGATGCGTGCGGCCACCAGCGGCGTGGTGCCGGTGCGATAGGCCAGGTCCAGAGCGGACAGGCCGAGACCGTGGGCGCGTTCGGCGTCGAGCGAGAACAGGAAGGGGCGGGCAAGCGAATACATGCGTTGGTTTCAGTCCAGCGTGCCGAGGAAGGCTCGGGTTCGATATTCAAAAGCGACCTGGCCGTCGACCGCGTGGGCGGCGAACAGGTCCTGCAGCGCAGCCAGCATCGGCGCGTGGCGCGGATGGCCGGGCTGCGGCGCGTAGGAAGAAGACAGCAGGCGCCCGCGCAGGGCGTCCAGGTCCAGGTGCTGAACGTTCGGCAGCTGCACCATGCCGCGCAGGGCGGAGCCGAACCAGGCCTGCATGGTGGCGTCGTCCTGGTAGCGTTCGGCCACGGCGGTATAGTCAGTGCCGTAGTCCAGCAGCAGTTGTTCGTAGCCGGCCAGGAACGGGCTGGCATCGAGCAGGCGCGAATTCCAGTAGATCAGCGCCAGCCCGCCCGGGCGCAGGATGCGCTGCCACTCGGCGCGCACCGCCACGGTGTCGAACCAGTGGAAGGCCTGCGCGGCGCCGACCAGATCAACGCTGGCGTCGGCCAGGCCGGTGGCCTCGGCGCGGCCATCGACGGCGGAGAAGTGCGGATACTGCGGCGCCAGCCACTGTTCGGCGGCGGCGCGCATCGCCGCGTTGGGTTCGACGGCGACCAGTGGATGGCCGGCGGCCAGGAACTGCCGGCTGGAGATGCCGGTGCCGGCGCCGATGTCAGCGACCCGTGCGCTGGTTGCCACGGCCATGGGGCCATGCAGCCAGTCCATCAGGGCAGGCGGATAGTCCGGGCGGTAGCGGACATAGTCCGCGACGCGGCTGCTGAAGCGCTCAGTGCTGTCGGCGGAGGTCATCGTGCCTTCACCAGCGCAGTCCAGGTTTGGCGTCGGCGCCGGCGGCCACCATCGCGAAGATCAGTATGGCCACCAGGCCCACCGCGGCGAGGATGTTGAGCCACCCCATGATCAACCCGGCCAGGGCCATGCCATCGCCGTCCTGTTCGCCGGCGCGGCGGCGGATCTCGGCGCGGGCCAGGTGCCCGGTGATGATGGCAACAAGGGCGGCGACACCCGGCAGCACGGTCCAACTGCAGATGCCCGCGATCAGGCTGACCACGGCCAGGGCGTTGCTCTGTCGGGGTGGCACGCTCATCGAGTCCTCCGTGGCAGTGCCGACATGATAGTGCGTCTGCCCCGGCAATCCCATGGTCCGGCCAATGCAAGGCTGCCAGGCGAGGTTGGCAACCCTCGGAGCCGGGAGCGGTGTGGCTTTGGCAGGCGTCGACCTGGGTCGACGAGTGCGGTGCCAACCAAGGTTGGCCGCTACCGGATATCGGCGCTAGCCCATCAACACCTGGCCGCCATCGACATTGAGCACGTGGCCGGTGATCCAGCGAGCCAGCGGCGAGCACAGGAACAGCGCGGCATCGGCGATCTCGCGTGGTCGCCCGAAGCGGCCGAACGGAATCTTCGCCAAGGTGCCGTGGTACAGGGCGGGATCTTCGACACGACGTCGATCCCAGAGGCCATCGGCAAATTCGATCGAGCCCGGCGCGATGGCGTTGACCCGGATCCGGTCCGGTGCCAGCGCCAGGGCCTGCGACGTCGTGTAGTGCGACAGCGCGGCCTTGGCCGCTGCATACGGTGCGCCGCCGGGACGCGGTTGCTGCGCGGCGATCGAGGACAGGTTGAGGATGCAGGCATCGGACGAGGCACGCAGCCACGGCAGCGCAAGGCGCGAGGCGCGGACCGCTGCCATCAGGTCGATCTGCAGGCTGGCGGCCCAGCCGTCTTCGTCATCGGCCATGCCGTAGCCGGTGGCGTTGTTGACCAGCACATCGATGCCGCCGAGCGCATCGGCAGCGGCCTGCAGCCAGGCGCCGATGCGGCCGAGGTCGCCCAGATCGGTGGCGAAGGTGTGCAGCTGCGTGCCCTGGGCCTGCGCATCGGCCTGCAGGGCGTCAAGTCCGGCCTGGCCGCGGGCGCAGGCCGAGACCTGCGCACCGGCGCGGGCGAAGGCCAGCGCCAGTTCGCGGCCGATGCCCTTGCTGCCACCGGCAATCAATACCCGGCGGCCGGTGAAATCGAGGGTCGGAGCCCCTGTGGGGAGCCGACCCTGCGTAGTCGGCACAGCATGGGTCGGATCCCCGGAGGGGCTCTGACCCATGTGCATGGCCGGACCGCTTGCCATCACAGGTCGAACTTGATGCCCTGCGCCAGCGGCAGCGAATCCGAGTAGTTGATGGTGTTGGTCTGGCGGCGCATGTAGACCTTCCATGCATCCGAACCGGACTCGCGTCCACCACCGGTGTCCTTCTCGCCACCGAAGGCGCCACCGATTTCCGCGCCCGAGGTGCCGATGTTGACGTTGGCGATGCCGCAGTCCGAACCGGCCGCCGACAGGAAGCGCTCGGCAGTCTTCAGGTTGGTGGTGAAGATCGACGACGACAGGCCCTGCGGCACACCGTTCTGCATGTCGATGGCTTCCTCCAGCGTGCTGTACTTCATCACGTACAGGATCGGCGCGAAGGTCTCGTGCTGCACCACTTCATCGCTGTTCTTCAGGCCGGTGACGATGGCCGGCAGCACGAAGTTGCCGGGGCGGTCGATGCGCGTGCCGCCGGTTTCGATGGTGCCGCCGCTGGCCTTGGCCTTTTCGATGGAGGCCAGGAACTGCTGCACGGCGCCGTCGCTGTTGAGCGGGCCCATCAGGTTGGCCGGGTCGGTCGGATCGCCGATCTTGCCTTCCACCTGCTTGTACGCCTTGACCAGCGTGGCCAGCACGTCGTCATGGATGGATTCGTGCACGATCAGGCGACGGGTGGTGGTGCAGCGCTGGCCGGCGGTGCCGACCGCACCGAACACGATGCCGGGGATGGCCAGCTTCAGGTCGGCGGTTTCGTCGAGGATGATCGCGTTGTTGCCGCCCAGCTCCAGCAGGCAGCGGCCAAGGCGGTGGGCGACCTTCTCGGCGACCGTGCGGCCGACCTGGGTCGAGCCGGTGAAGCTGATCAGCGGCACGCGCTTGTCGGCCACCATCTTTTCCGACAGCGCGGTGCCGGCGTCGTTGATCAGGAAGAACAGGTCCGGGAAACCGGCATCGCGCAGCGCTTCATTGCAGATGCGCATGGAGGCGATGGCGGTCAGCGGGGTCTTGTTGGACGGCTTCCACAGGCAGATGTCGCCGCAGATCGTGGCCAGGAACGCGTTCCATGCCCACACCGCCACCGGGAAGTTGAACGCGCTGATGATGCCGACCAGGCCGAGCGGCTGGTACTGCTCGTACATGCGGTGGCCGGGGCGTTCGGAATGCATGGTGTAGCCGTACAGCATGCGGCTCTGGCCCACGGCAAAGTCGGCGATGTCGATCATCTCCTGCACTTCACCGTCGCCTTCAGGCTTGCTCTTGCCCATTTCCAGCGCGACCAGCGAACCGAGGGCGTCCTTGTTCCTGCGCAGCGCTTCGCCGCACAGGCGCACGGCTTCACCGCGACGCGGGGCCGGCGTGGTGCGCCAGACCTTGAAGGCTTCCTGGGCGCGCGCGATGACGGTTTCGTACTCGGCTTCGGTGGTGGCGCGGACCTGCGCGATCGGCTCGCCCGTGGTCGGATTGATCGGGGTGATCAGTTCACCACCGGTCGCGCTCGACCACTCCCCGTTGCCCAGGTAGGTGCCAGCGTTGATCGCGTCCAGACCAAGGGACTTGAGCAGCTCGGAAGACATGCAGACTCCTGTGTTTCGTTACGTTGTGTTTGGTGCCGTCGCGGGCAGGTGGGGGCGCGACGAACTGAGCCGCCGATGGTAACAGAGCGCCCGGTTCGGCCATGGTGCGCCGCGCCAGTGGCCGTGGTGTGGCAGATGAACGCTTGGAGGGCAGGGCGCCTTGCCTGTAAACTTGGCGGCTGCATGGCCCCGTAGCTCAGCTGGATAGAGCGTCCCCCTCCTAAGGGGAAGGTCGCCCGTTCGAATCGGGCCGGGGTCACCATCCACGTCGGGCGCATCGACGCGCGCCCGCAACAGCGCCGGCGCCATGGATCACGTCCTGCAGCCTGTCCAGCCTTCGCACTTTGCCGTTGTTGCCGGCTGGCTCGACTCACCTGCGGCGACCCTGCGCTGGGCAGGTCCTGGTGTTCCCTTCCCCCTGCCTGCCGAAGCCTTCGCCGCTGCGTTGGGGTTGCCTTCGCGCCCCGGCTGGACCCTGCAGGATGCCGACGGCATCTGCCTGGGCTTCGGCCAGTATTGGCAGGCAGCACCTGGCAGCACGCACCTTGGGCGCATCATCGTGTCGCCGCAGGCACGCGGCCGCGGGCTTGGCCGGGTGTTGATGACGTCGCTGTGCGCCGAAGCCCTTCGCAGCAGCGCTGCCGTGCAACTGACGTTGAAGGTCTATAGGGACAATCAGGCGGCCGTGGCGCTGTACCGCGACCTCGGCTTCGTCGCCAGCGAAGACGCCTCCACGCCGGAGCTGCTGTTCATGGCCTGTCGTACAACCTGAGGGGGAAAGGGCAGGGCTCTGCACTCCCGCTGCACATCCTGTGCACGCGCTCCTGCAAGCGGACTGGGCAGTCTGGTGCCGTCCCCATCGGTTGCCTAGGAGCGCCCCCATGAATACCCCCGGCACCCCCAAGCCTTCGTGGCGCCAGCGCAACGTGCTGTTGACCGTCGCCGCCGTGCTGCTGGCGATCGTGCTGATCCTGCTCTTCGTGCCCTGGTAGAAGCTTGGCCGCCGCCAGGCCCGGCGCGATTCCCCTTCCACTTCAATGCCGCCGGTAGCCCATGGCCCGGCGGTTTTTTCGTGTGCGCACGCGCCGGTCGCCTCGCCCCGGCTCCGAAAATGCGTGACGAATTGCCGGAAAGGGCGGTCCGGCTGCCGGATCCGTGCACGAGGCCTCGGGGGCCGGTTGCTACAACTGTGTTCGTGGGGCCGGCGCCAGATTTGGCAAACTTAAATGTGACCTGCATCACACAATTGTTTGTATTGTGTTATCTTCGTCACAGTTTTGCGAACCTGACCAACAGGGTCCAGGGACGGTTGTAGTCGCCACGGAACCGGCAGACACGCATTCGTACGCGTCTCCGGGTCCGGCAGAACCCTCCCCGGTACCCACTGAACAGCGGCTCCCCTGTGGGGCTGATGACGGGGAAAAACCAACATGTGGCAGTCGACGACGTCGCGCATCAGCGCGGGCGGTGAATCCGTTCATCCTGAAAAAAGTGCACGTCCCGGCCGGACCGGGCGATGGCTGGCCGCCGGTCTGCTGTTGCTGCTGCTGTCGGTGGTGCTGCCATCGTCGGCCTGGGCTGCGGCCTACGCGACCGGCGGCACCAGCCCGTACCGCAACACGGTGCTGTGGCTGACCTGGGGTGGCGGCACGGACCTGGGCACTGCCGGGGTCACGCTCAACAATGGTGATACCTCGTCGATCTCGATGCCGGTGGCCGCGGGCATCAACCTCAGTGTCAGCTGCAGTCTGGCCAACATCAGTGGCGGCGGACTCCTGCAGAGCTATCGCCCGGGCAACTTCAGCGGCGACAGCCTGGACGACCTGTACAACGTCGGTGGCACTGGCGGCGCGAATCAGCTGATCGCGGGCATCTCGCGCAGCACGGGTACATCCTCTTTCGAAATCAACTGCGTCTCGACCCTGGGCGGCGCGCCGTATCGCCTGCGCGGCGTGGTGATGGCCGACGCCGAGTCGATCAACAACAGCGGCGAGTTCGTCGAAGCCAGTGCACTGGGCACCTGGAACGTGGTGGAGATGCGCAAGAACCTCAGCGCAGGTGCCTACAACGTGACCAAGTCCAGCAGCGGCGGCAACAGCGTGATCCGCTTCGGGCCGGGCAACGACAACAACACCGCTGCGGTCACCTTCCTCAATTTCGACAACGCCGCGCACGCGCCGGGCAACCTCGCGGTGAACATGGGCTTCTCGATGCGCGGTGGCGGCACCACCGCCATCGCCATCGGCCTGCTGGTGCCGTACGCCGACTTCGGTGATGCGCCGCAGAGCTATGGCGACGCCATGCATGTGGTGGACGATCTGCAGTTCCGCCCGGATGGCCTGCCGGTCAACGCCACCCCCACCAACATCAACACCGCAGGCTATACGCCGGGTGGCCTGGCACCGCCGCTGACCGATTTCCTCGGCACGATGGGCCCGGATACCGAGCAGAAGAGCAGCTACAGCGCCGATGCGAAGGGTGACGACAACTTCCCTTCGGGCAATCCAAACGAAGAGAACGCCTGGCCGGCGAGCTATGTGCTGACGGTGATGCAGGCCGGTACCCAGATCAGCCAACCGGTGGCGTGCGTGGGCAGCGGCAGCGTGGCCGGCTGGATCGACTTCAACCGCAACGGCACATTCGACCCGGGCGAGCGCAGCAACATCGCTGCATGCAGTGGTGGCGGGGCCAACCTGAGCTGGACCGTGCCCGCGCAGGTAAGCGGAGGTAGCAGTTACGTGCGCCTGCGCTATGCGACCAACGCGGCGCAGATCCAGCAGCCGACCGGCGTGGCCGACGACGGCGAAGTGGAAGACCACCTGATCACCATCACCGCACCCGCGCTGAAGGTGGTGAAGAGCAACAATGCCACCGGCGGCATCTGGAACTACGGCCAGGCCGGCACCCAGTACACGCTGACGATCAGCAACACCACCAACGTGCCGACCGGCAATCCGCCGAACGTGCCGGCGGGTGTCATCACTGTGCGCGACCAGTTGCCGGCGGGGATCGTGCCGAACTGGACCGGTACCCTCAGCAGTGGCACCTGGAGCTGTACGGCGAGCGGCCAGGCGGTGACCTGCACCAGCAGCCAGGTGCTGTCGGCAGCCGGCACCGCCGGTGACAGCAGCAGCTTCACCCTGCCGGTGACCGTGTCCGCATCGGCAAGCGGCCTGTTGCGCAACCACGCCAGCGTCGGCGGTGGCTACGATCCGTTCAATGGTGGCAATCCGCCCGCACCGGGCGAAGCCTGTACCGATGCCAACCATTGCACCCGCAGCGATGTGACCGTTCCGGTTACACGGGTGAGCTACGCGAAACGCTCCAACACCACCGGTCCGGTGGCGGTGGGGGCGACGGTGAGCTACACCGTCGATGTCACCATTGCCGACGGCAACAGCCGCGACGTGCTGACCCTGACCGATACCCTCGGCACCGGTCTGGATTTCGCCAGCGTGACCAACGCCGGCGCCTTTACCTGCAATGCGGCCAATCCGCTGGTGTGCACGCTGCCAGCGGGCACCGTACCGGGTACCTACAGCCTGACCTATGCGGCCACCGTCAACGCGCAGGCCAGCGGCCAGGTGGTCAACACGGTGGTGGGCACCGGCACCGACACTCCCACCTGCAGCAGCAACTGCACCACCACCACGCCGGTGGCGGCGCCGCGCATCTCGGTGTCCAAGGCCAGCGCCACGGCCGGCCCGGTCGCAGTGGGCGACAGCGTTGCCTACACGGTGAGCGTGGTCGTGGCCGATGCGCGCACCACCGCTGCCGTCACATTGACCGATACCTTGGGCACTGGCCTGGACTTCGGCAGCATGACCAATGCCGGCGGCTTCATCTGCGTGCCCGGCAATCCGCTGGTGTGCACGCTGCCCGCCGGCACCGTGCCCGGCAGTTACGCGTTCTCCTATACCGGCATCGTCAACGCACAGGCGGTTGGCCAGGTGCGCAATGCCGTAGTGCCGAGCGGTCCGGACAATCCGTCGTGCGTCGGCAGCTGTGATACCACTACGCCACTGGCCAGCCCGCAGGTGAGCTACGCCAAGCTGGCCTCCACCGGTGGACCGGTACGGGTGGGCGACAGCATCGGCTACACGCTCAGCGTGACCGTTGCGCGTTCGCGCACCACCGATGTGGTCACCCTGACCGATACGCTGGGCAGCGGCCTGGACTTCAGCAGCGTGACCAGCGCGGGCATCTTCACCTGCAATGCCGCCAATCCGCTGGTGTGCACGCTGCCTGCAGGGACGGTGCCGGGCACCTACAGCCTGAGCTACTCCGCCACGGTCAATGCGCAGGCCAGTGGCACGGTGCGCAATGCCGTGCTCGGCACCGGTACCGACACGCCCTCGTGCACGACCAACTGCGATACCACCACGCCGGTGGCGACGCCGGGCGTGAGCTATGCCAAGTCGGTGAACAGTGCCGGCCCCGTGTCGGTGGGTGACAGCCTGGCCTACACCTTGACCACGGTGGTGACCAACTCGCGCACCACCGACGTGGTGACGCTGACCGATACGCTGGGCAGCGGCCTCGATTTCGGCAGCGTGACCAGTGCCGGCGCCTACACCTGCAACGCGTCCAACCCGCTGGTGTGCACGTTGCCGGCCGGCACTGCGCCAGGCAGCTACAGCCTGTCGTACTCCGCAGTGGTCAACGCCCAGGCCACCGGCCAGGTGACCAACGCGGTGCTCGGCAGCGGTGGCGACAACCCGAGCTGCACCGTCAACTGCGATACCACCACCCCGGTGGCTGGCAGCCAGATCGACTATCGCAAGACCTCGGCCGCGGTCGGCTCGGTCAAGGTGGGTGACAGCATCGCCTACACCCTGACCGCCGTGGTCAGCCGCTCGCGCACCACCGCTGTATTCACCCTGACCGACACCCTGGGGCAGGGCTTGGACTTCGGTTCAGTCACCGCCACCACCGGCTTCACCTGCAATGCCGCCAACCCGCTGGTGTGCACGTTGCCGGCCGCCACCGCACCTGGCACCTACACGGTGAACTACACCGCGACGGTGAACGCGCAGGCCAAGGGCAGCGTCAGCAACGCCGTGCTTGGCAGCGGCACCGGTACCAACACCTGTGCCACCGACTGCACCACCACCACCCCGGTGCTGGCGGCGACGGTCACCTACCGCAAGTCCTCCAGCACGGCATCGCCGGTCAACATCGGCGATGCGGTGGACTACAGCGTCGAGGTGGTGGTCGCCAACTCGCAGACCACCGATGTGCTCACCCTGACCGATACCCTGGGCGCAGGTCTGGACCTGCAGTCGGTGACCCAGCCGGGCGCCTTCACCTGCAATGCCAGCAATCCGCTGGTGTGCACGTTGCCGGCAGGTACCGCACCCGGCACCTACACGCTGGGCTACCGCGCGCAGGTCAACGCGCAGGCCAGTGGCAGCGTCCGCAACGCGGTGCTGGGCAGTGGCGGCGATACCCCCAGCTGCTCGGGAACCTGCAGCACCGAGCACGTGCTGGCCGAGCCGCGCGTGGTGCTGGAAAAATTGTCCGGCCCTGCAAGTGGCAGTGAAGTGCGTCCGGGTGACCGGTTGCGCTACACCCTGCGGGCCACGGTCGAGCGTGCTTCGCTGCGCCAGCCGTTGCAGCTGCTGGATACGCCCGATGCGGGCCTGAGCGTGGACACGCTGCCGGCAGGCTGCGTGCAGCAGGGCACCGACCTCGTCTGCACGCTGCCGACCGGTACTCCCGTTGGGCAACATGAATTCGTCTACCAGGCCATCGTCAACCAGGAAGCACGCACGGAAGTGCTCAACCGCCTGCGCGGCCAGTACCCGGATGGCTCGCCGCCACCGGACTGCACCACCTGCGAAACGCGGCACAAGGTGATCTCGGACTTCGCGCTGCGCATCACCAAGACCGCCAACCCGCGGCTGGTGAAGGTGGGCGACCTGGTGCGCTACCAGCTGGTGGTCGAGAACGTCGGCAGCAGCCATTGGCGCGACGGCGTGGTGGTCGATACGCCGCCGCCGGGCTTCAGCTATGTGGACGGCTCGATGCGCATGGCCGACGACGACGGCGCGTTCTCGCTGGGCGGTAGCCAGACCCCGCTGCGCATCGGCGCGGTCGACATCGCCGTGGGCCGCAGTGCCACCATCACCTACCTGTTGCGTGTGGGTGCGGGCGTGCGCGCCGGCAATCACATCAACCAGGCCGTGGCCACCGCTGACGATGGCACGCCGCTGTCGAATGTGGCGACCGCTGAAGTACGCATGGATGCTGACCCGCTGCTGGAAGACAGCCTGGTGTTCGGCACCGTGTTCGATGACCGCGACGGCGACGGCTGGCAGGACAGTGCAGAACTGACCGGGGTTCGCGTGCAGGGCGGTTTCGCGCCTGCCGCGTACGTGCCGGGTTCGACAACGCTGGATCGTGGCGATGGACCGCAGCCGTTGGCCGATGCCAGCGCGCCCCTGCTGCATGGCGTGCAGGTGGGCGTGGTACACGGCCTGGCGTCTACGTCGGACACGGTCGAGAGCCACCAGGTGGTGATCCGCCAGCGCCTGCGCGAACTGTCCTTCACCGATGATTTCGTGCTGGAAAGCGCCCAGGGCCATCGCCTGCAGCTGGACGCGCAGGGTGTGGCAACCATGCAGCGCAGTGGCGAGGCGGCCAAGGGCCTGACCGCAGCCGAGCCGGCCGTGCATCGCGAGATCGCGAGGGTGGCCGAGGGCTATGAAGTGGCCTACGTGATCCGCAACCACGGCATCCAGGAGCAGGGCATTCCCGGCGTGCGCCTGGCCACGGTGGAGGGCCTGCTGATCGAAACCGATCCGTTCGGTCGTTACCACCTGGCCGATGTGCACGGTGGCGATGCGCGGTTGGGCCGCAACTTCATCGTCAAGCTGGACCCGGCAACGGTACCGGCGGGTTCCGGACTGACCACCGAGAATCCGTTGCTGCGGCGGGTTACCCAAGGCGTGCCGACCCGCTTCAGCTTCGGCGTGCGCCTGCCGCCGTCGCCGCAGGCGGCCGCCGAGCGCGCCGAACTGGCGTTGGGCGAAGTGTTGTTCGCCCCGGGGAGCAGCGAGTTGCGTGCCAGCTATCGTCCGGTGCTGGCGAAGATGGCCAAGGTGGTCGATCGCTACCAGGGCGGTGACGTGGTGATTGCCGCCAACGGCGAAAGCCAGGCGTTGGCCTTCGCCCGTGCGGTGGCCGTGCGTGATGCGCTGCAGGCCGAAGTGGCTGAAGGTTCGCGCGCTGGATTGACGGTGCAGCTGCGTACCGACGTGCGCGATCCGCACTCGCTGGTCGCTGGCGTTGATGCCGGCGGCGCGCTGCTCGGTAACGTGCTGTTCGACACCGACAAGGCGGTGATCCGCGAGGAGTTCAAGCCGCTGCTGGCTGCCATCGCCGCGCGCCTCGAGCAGATGGGGGGCGGCCAGGTCAGCCTGGTCGGCCATACCGATGTGCGTGGCAGCCACGCCTACAACCAGGCGTTGGGCCTGCGCCGTGCCAATGCCGTGTTCGAAGCGCTGCGCGTGCAGCTCAGTCCTGCCGTGCAGCAACGCCTGCGCGTGCGCAACGAGGAGACCGCCGCCACCCGCGCGGCGGCCCACCAACAGGAGGCCCGCCGATGAGCGCCCATCACTCTGTCGTCCGGCGTGCCGCCCGCCTGCACCGTGCTGCGTTGTACCAGGCACTGCTGCTGGGTCTGGCAGCAACCGCACAGGCCGCGCCGCCGCTGGCCAACGACGCGTCCATCGATGGCGCGCCCATCCACTGCGAGGGCAACCAGTGCAGCGCCGCGGGCGACCTGCTGTTCACCCTGCGCTCGCGGAGCTTCGATGAGCCGGTGACCGAAGGCACGTCGACGCGCTCGTCATCGCAGGTACTGCAGCCGGACCGGCGCGTAAGCGTGGCGCTGGACGAGCCGGGCAAGGCGACCGTCCGCGGTGAATTCATGATCCGCCTGCCGGAAGGTGGCGCGATCTGGGCCACCGAAGACCCGGCCATGGGCCAGCCCGAGCTGTCGATCTCGGCGCCGGGCATGGTGGCGTTCGACCAGGGCCGCATCGTGCGTCCGGTCGAATTCTTCGTGCGTGGCAACTACGCCGCGTTCATCAAACGTCTGGAGGTCAGCCTCTACCGCGGCAGCGACAGTGACCGGGTCGCGCCATTGGCGACCTTTGAACTGCCTGTGGCTGCGGTCGGGCAGGGCAGTTGGGACGGTACGCTGCCGGCGTCCACGCCGCTGCGTCGTGGCGACCGCCTGGTCTATGTGCTGCGCGCGTACGATGCCGAGGGCAATGTCGATGAGACCTCGGCGCAGTCCATGCAGCTGGTGACGCCGGCTGAAGTGGAGCGTGGTAACCAGCAGCTGCGTGACGCGCTGGAAGATCGGCGCGGCACGGCCGTCGATGCCAACCAGGCCGCTTCGTTGTCGCTGCTGGAGCAGGTGTTCGACAGCAACGGTCTTCGCCAGCAGAACATCCCGGTGTACGGCTCGCGCGTGCGCCTGCGGGGCCGTGACCTGCCGCTTGGCGCGGCACTGAAGATCAATGGCGAAAGCTATCCGCTGGACCAGGACCGCAAATTCGCCGCTGAATACCTGATGCCGATCGGTCACCATGTGTTCGACGTGCGGGTCGAGCGGCCCGACGCGCCGGCGATCGCACGCACGCTGGAGGTGGATGTCAGCGGCAGCTATCTGTTCGGTGTGGGCCTGGCCGATGTCACGGTGTACCAGAACAAGGCCAGTGGTGCGGGCCGCGATGTCGCCCGTGGCGAGCGCGATGACGATGTGCTCAGCGACGGGCGCCTGGCGTTCTATTTGAAGGCCAAGACGCGTGGCCGCTATCTGTTGACGGCGCAGGCCGATACCCAGAACCGGCCGCTGGACGAGCTGTTCACCGGTTTCACCACGGCCGATCCGCAGGACCTGTTCCGCAGCCTGGACCCGGACCTGTATTACCCCACCTATGGCGACGATTCGCTGACCCAGCGCGACGTCGACAGCATGGGCCGCTTCTACCTGCGCATGGACTGGGACAAGAACCAGGCGCTGTGGGGCAACTACAACACCGGGCTGAGCGGCACCGAGTACGCCCAGTACGTGCGTTCGCTGTACGGTGCGGCGCTGTCGTGGCGCTCACGCGGCGCCAATGCCTGGGGCGATGCGCAGACCGAACTGCGCCTGTTCGGTTCGCAGGCCGAGACCGCGCCGGGCCACAGCGAGTTCATCGGCACCGGCGGCAGCCTGTATTACCTGCGCCACGCCAGCATTCTGCGCGGCTCGGACCAGGTGGTGCTGGAGATCCGTGACCGCACCACCGGCCGTGTCGAACAGCGGGTGTCGCTGGTGCGCGGTGCCGACTACGAGATCGACGCGTTGCAGGGGCGCATCCTGCTGACCCGGCCGCTGGCCCAGGTCAGCCGCGAGAACCTGCGCCGGATCAGCCGCGACGTGCCGCTGGATGGCTACGAGCAGCGCCTGATCGTCGACTACGAATGGGTGCCGACCGGCTTCGACAATGACGACATCACCGCCGGCGTACGTGGCAAGCACTGGTTTGGCGATCACGTGGCGGTGGGGGCCACCTATGTGGACGAACAGCGCGCAGGGCAGGACTATTCGCTGCGCGGTGCGGACCTGACCCTGCAGGCCGGGCGTGGTACCTACCTGAAGGTCGAGCACAGCCGCAGCGAGGCGACCAGTGCGCCGGTGTTCTTCTCCGACAACGGTGGTCTGAGCTTCACCCGCCTCAACCCCGAGGGGCCGCGCGAAGGCGAGGCGACCGCGGTGGAGGCACGGGTGAACCTGCGCGAGCTGGGCTGGACCCAGCGCGACTGGAGTGCCGGCGCCTGGTGGCGGCAGGTCGAGGGAGGCTATTCGGTGGGTCGCTTCGACACCGGCCAGCGCGTGCGCGAACAGGGCGCCGAACTGCTGGGCTACGTGACCGACGATTTCAGCCTGTATGCGCGTTACAGCGAAGCACGGCGTGGCAATGAATCGTTGATCCAGGCCCAGGCCACCGCCGAATGGCGGATCGGTGACAACGACCGCGTGTCGGCTGAGCTGCGCCGGGTGCAGGAAGACCGCGGCATCGGCAGCAATGCCGGTGTGCTGGCGGCAGCGCGCTACACCCATCGCATCGGCACCGCGCTGGACATCTATGGTGGCGGCCAGCTGACCGTCGATGACGATCATGGCCGCTACGCGGACAATGATGCGGTGGTCGCCGGTGGTACCTACACCTTCGCCAACCTGTCCACGATCGGCGCGGAGGTGAGCGATGGTGATCGGGGCAGTGCCGCGCAGGTCAATGCCGAGTACAAGCTGACCCCGCAGCACAGCTTCTATGGTGCGTTCACCCAGTCCACCGACCGCAGTGAATACGACCCGCTGTTCAGCCCGAATGCGCAGGATGGCTGGACGCTGGGCCAGCGCTGGCGCCTGTCCGACCAGGTCAACGTGTTCAACGAGAGCCAGTTCCTCAAATCCGGCCAGGAATCCGGCCTGGCCAACACGTTCGGCATGGATTTCTATCCGGCGGTGGGCTGGAACGCGGGCTTCACCCTCAGCGACGGCAAGCTGGATGCGAGCAGTGGCCAGGTCGACCGCAAGGCCGTCAGCCTGTCCGGCGGCCGCACGTCGCCGGGTACCGACTGGCAGAGCAAGCTGGAGTGGCGTCGCGATACCGGTGCCGAGCGCCGCACGCAATGGGTCAGCACCAACCGCCTCAGCCACCGTCTCAATGACAGCTGGCGGATCGCTGCGCGGTTCAACTACGCCGACACCGACGATGCGATCAACCCGGTGGCCGGCGCCCGCTTCATCGAGGGCAATCTCGGCTTTGCCTACCGCCCGTGGGACAATGACCGCTGGGCGCTGTTCGGCCGCTACAGCTATCTGTACGACCTGTCGACGATGGGCCAGGTCAACGGCGTGGACTACGACCAGCGTACCCAGGTGTTGTCGCTGGAAGGCGTGTACCGCATCGACCAGCGCTGGGAAGTGGCGGCCAAGCTGGCCCGCCGCGAAGGCGAGGTCCGGTATGGCCGGGGCACCGGTCCGTGGTTCGATTCAGCCACGAACTTCGGCGCCGCGCAGCTGCGCTATGACCTGTATTACCAATGGCACGGCCTGCTGGAGTACCGCCTGCTGGACGTGCGGGATGGCGGTCGCCGGCAGGGTTGGCTGGCCGGCGTGGACCGCGACGTCGGCCGCAACTTCCGGGTTGGCGTGGGCTACAACTTCACCGACTTCAGTGACGATCTGACGAAGTTCGACTACACCCACCGCGGCTGGTACCTGAACCTGGTGGGTCGCTATTGAGGACCGGGCAACGCCAGGCCATGCCTGGCGGGGCCGCGGCGGTCGCTGCCCAGCCATGCCTGGCGGGCCCGCAACGGCCGCTACCCAGTAGTGCCAGGCCACGCCTAGCAGGGGCCGGCGGTCGCTGCCCAGTAGTGCCAGGCCATGCCTGGCAGGGCGGCAACGGCTCACGCCTGCCTGAGCAGCTCCACAAGCTGCCGCAGCCGGTAAGGCTTGGGCAGGAATTCGACCTGCTCGGGCAGCGGCGGCAACTGCGAGCGCGCGTAGCCGGAGGAAAGGATCATCCGCGCCTGCGGCTGGTCCCGTGCCACATGCTCGCTCAGCTCGATGCCCGACATGCCGTTGGGCATGCTGATATCACTGAACACCACATCGAAACGCGTATCGCCCTGCAGCAGCGCGACTGCTTCCTGCGCATCGGCCGTGGTGGCCACGTCGATGCCGAAGTCGCGCAGGGCCAGGCCGATCATCTCGCGCAGATCGGTCTGGTCCTCCACCATCAGTACGCGGATCGGATCATCGGTCATGGGTTGGGTTCCTCTGTGGCGGGTAGCAGCAGGCTGACCGTGGTGCCAACACCGGGCGTGGTGGACACGTCTACGAAGCCGCCGCTCTGGGTGGTGAATCCGAACACCTGGCTCAGGCCCAGGCCGCTGCCCTTGCCGATGTCCTTGGTGGTGAAGAAAGGCTCGGTCGCGCGCTCGGCGATGTCCGGGGCCATGCCATGGCCCTCGTCGCAGACGCTCAACGTTACATAGGTCCGTTGCCGGGATGTGTCGGCGTCGGGGTCCATGCGGTGTTCCAGCGCGGTGGCGATCAATACCCGGCCGCCGCCCACCGTGGCGTCCGCAGCATTGCCGACCAGATTGGCGAGCGCTGTCTGCAGCTGCACGGTATCGCTGAGTATCGCCGGCAGGCCGCTGGCCAGTGCGGTTTCCAGGGTGACGCCGGCAGGGCAGGTGGCCTGCAGCGCCGGCAGCCAGTCGCGGATGCGCGCATTGATGTCCAGCGTTTCGCGGATGAGGGTCTGCCCGGTGCTGAAGGCCAGCAGCTGGCGGGTCAGCAGCGCGCCACGATCGCTGGCCGCCTGCGCGGTGGTCAGCAGGGCGTTGGCGCGCTCGTCATCGCCCATGCGTGCCGACAGCAGGTCCAGCGCATTGACGATGGTGGTCAGCAGGTTGTTGAACTCATGGGCCAGGCCGCGGCTGAGCTGGCCGACCGTCTCGAACTGCTGGGTCTGGCGCAGCGCCCGCTGCGCATCGCGCAGGAGCCGTTGCGCCTGCCACTGCTCGGTGATGTCGCGGGTGATCTTGACGAAGCCGACGAGCTCGCCACTCTCGACCACCGACTCGATGACCACGCTGGCACGGAACGGGGACCCATCCCGGCGCACCCGCCAACCTTCAGCGGCATGGTGGCCGCATTCCGCCGCCAGCCGCAGCAGGCGCTGCGGCTCTCCCGCATCGCGATCAGCCGGCAGATAGAAGCGCCCGAAGTGGGTGCCGATGACTTCTTCCGACCGATAGCCCTTGATGCGTTCGGCGCCGGGATTCCAGCTGCAGACGATGCCGTCGGGATCGAGCAGGTACAGCGCATGATCGCGCACGCTGTCGATCAGCAATCGCAGCTGTCGGGAAGGGTCCGTCAACACGGACGGCGTCGAAGCGGCAGCGACCACGATGAAATGCGTATTACCTCTGTCAGGCACGAGAACGTAGGCAGTGGAGTGTGAAGAGGGTGTGCATTCGACGCCTGTGCCATTGGTCGTATGCGGCTGAATGCGACAAGGAGTAACATCAGTCCCCTTTTCCAAACTGGAACCGACCTGCATGCGTCCTGGTGCGACTACGCGTGACCGCTGGATCTGGATGACGTCGGCGGTGCTGGTGGCGGCGACGGCCGCGCTGGAACTGGTGGTACCCCTGGGCTACGCCGTGTGGCTGGCCTATTTCATGGCCATCGGCGTCACTGTGTTCCAGCGCAGCGCCCGCGTGCCGTTCGTAGTGGCCGTCAGCGCCTGCGTGCTGCTGGCGGTGGGCTACAACGTGGCGCCGGCGAGCACCAATTCGTCCTTCTCGTTCGTCAACCGGACCATCGGCGGTGCGGCCTTCCTGATGATCGCGCTCATCGCCTCGCGCGCCATCCAGGCACGACGCGAGGCGATGCGTGCGCTGTGGCTGCAGGAGGCGGAGAACGCGGTGGCGCTCAGCCTGCGCGGTGAGCTCGGGCCGGAACAGATCGCCGAAGCGGCGGTGTCGACGCTGGCGACCCAGCTGGGTGCCGATGTTGGTGCGCTCTACCGGCTGGAAGGCGGACGCCTGCAGCTGACCGGTGGACTGGCGTTGCCGAACGGTATCCCGGCGACACTGGGCCTGCAGGAAGGGGTGGCAGGACAGGTGGCCCGCGACCAGCGGGCGCGGCATCTGCAGGGGGACGAAGCGGCGCCGCTGGAGCTGCAGACCAGCCTGGGGCGCGTGCCCGTGCGTGAACGCATCCTCGCCCCGGTCAGCAGCGATGGTGCGATCGTGGGCGTGCTCGAGCTGGGCCGGGCGGCGGTTGGCGAACAGCGTGCGCTGGATGACGAACTGCTGGAGCGCTGCGCCGAAACGATCGGCATGGCCCTGCGTACCTCGATGCTGCGCGGGCAGCTGATGGTGCTGCTGGAAGAGTCGCAGCGCCAGGGCGAAGAACTGCAGGCACAGCAGGAAGAGCTGCGCGTGGCCAACGAGGAACTGGAAGAGCAGAGCCGCAGTCTGATGCAGTCGCAGACGCATCTGGAGCAGCAGCAGGCCGAGCTGGAACAGAGCAATGTGCAGCTGGAAGAACGCACCCACGAGCTGGAGGCGCAGAAGCAGGCGCTGCTGGTCGCGCAGGGGCAGCTGGTGCGCAACAGCAATGAACTGGCCGCCACCTCGCGCTACAAGTCCGAGTTCCTGGCCAACATGTCGCACGAGCTGCGCACCCCGCTGAACAGTTCGCTGATCCTGGCCAAGCTGCTGGCCGACAACAAGGACGGCTCGCTCAGCGACGAGCAGGTCAAATACGCCCGCGCCATCCTGTCGTCGAACAACGATCTGCTGGCGCTGATCAACGACATCCTGGACCTGTCGCGCATCGAAGCAGGGCACGTCGAACTGGCCGACGAAGTGGTGGTGGTCGACAGCGTGCTGCAGCGACTGCGCGAAACCTTCGAGCCGATGGCACGGCAGAAGGGCCTGGCGCTGCAGATCGAGGCCGACGGCCTGGCCCCCAGCCAGCTGGTGGCCGACAACCAGCGCCTGCAGCAGATCCTGAAGAACCTGCTGGCCAATGCGGTCAAGTTCACCGAGCACGGCAAGGTAAGCCTGCACGTTCGCAGCGGTGGCAATGGCCGGATCCGGTTCGAAGTGGCCGACAGCGGCATCGGCATTGCACGCGACCAGCTGCAGCTGATCTTCGAAGCGTTCCGCCAGGCCGATGGCAGTACCCGTCGCCGTTACGGCGGCACCGGCCTGGGCCTGTCTATTTCGCGCGACCTTGCGGTGCGCATGGGCGGCGATATCCAGGTGGACAGCGAGCCGGGCCGGGGTAGCTGTTTCATTCTCGAACTGCCCCTGCAGGGCGCGCCGGCAGCCGAGGCCACCGCAGGCGCCGCAGCGCCGGTGCCCGTGCCGCCGGTACCCGTCACCCCCGTGGCACCGGCCCCCCTTGCCCAGCGGTCCAGTGCCGCACCGGTGGCAGCGGTGGCCGATGACCGTGGCCGCCGCCGCCATGCGGGGCGCTTGATCCTGGCCGTGGAGGACGATGCGGTCTTCGCCGAAGCCTTGGTCACGCTGGCGCACGAGCTCGATTTCGACTGCGTGGTGGCGACCACGGCCGAAGAGGCGCTGGCGCTGGCAGCGGACCTGCGTCCCAACGGCATCCTGCTGGACATCGGCCTGCCCGATGTCTCGGGCCTGACCGTGCTCGAACGGCTCAAGCGCAACCCCGACACCCGGCACATTCCGGTGCATGTGGTCTCGGGCATGGACCGCGGCCAGGTGGTGCGCGAACTGGGCGCGATCGGCTTTGCGATCAAGCCGACCACGCGCGAGCGCCTGGTGGCTGCCATCGAACAGCTTGAACAGACCAGCCAGCGCGACGTGCGGCGCCTGCTGATCGTGGAGGACGACAACGATCTGCGCCGCAACCTGGAACTGCTGCTGGGCCGCGATCAGCTGCAGATCGCCGCTGTCGGTACGCTGGCCGCAGCGGTGGAGCAGCTGAGCACGGTCACCTTCGACTGCATGGTGATGGACCTGTCGCTGCCCGACGGCAGTGGCTACGACCTGCTCGAGCACATGGCAGGCAACGATGAGGTCGGCTTCCCGCCGGTCATCGTCTATACCGGCCGTGCCCTCAGCCGCGAAGAAGAGCAGCGCCTGCGCCGCTACTCCAAGAGCATCATCATCAAGGGCGCGCGCTCGCCCGAGCGCCTGCTCGACGAGGTGACGCTGTTCCTGCACAGCGTGGAGGCCAATCTGCCCACTGACCAGCAGCGCCTGCTGCGCGAAGCGCGCCGCCGCGACACCGTGCTCGATGGGCGCACCGTGCTGCTGGCCGAGGACGACGTGCGCAACATCTTCGCGCTGTCCAGCGTGCTGGAACCGCTGGGGGTGACGCTGGAGATCGCCCGCAATGGCCAGGAGGCCGTCGACCGCCTGGCCCAGCGCGAGGTGGACCTGGTGCTGATGGACATCATGATGCCGGAGAAGGATGGCCTGCAGGCGATGCGCGAGATCCGCGCGCAGCGCCACCTGCAGGACCTGCCGATCATCGCGCTGACCGCCAAGGCCATGCCCGATGACCGTGACCGCTGCCTGCAGGCCGGTGCCAACGACTACATCGCCAAGCCCATCGACGTGGACAAGCTGGTATCGCTGTGCCGGGTCTGGTGCTCGCGGCAATGAACGAGCAGGCGCTGTTCGACCTGGAGCTGAAGGTGCTGCTGGAAGCGCTGTACCAGCGCTACCACTACGACTTCCGCAGCTATGCGGTGTCCTCGCTGCGCCGTCGCGTCAGCCAGGCCATGCAGCGCTACGAGTGCGAGCGCCTGTCGGACCTGCAGCATCGGCTGCTGCACGAGCCGGAGCTGTTCGCCCAGGCGATGCAGTTCTTCACCGTACAGGTCTCGGAGATGTTCCGTGACCCGGAGTATTTCCGGCAGATGCGCGAACAGGTGGTGCCGGTGCTGCGCACCTACCCCTCGGTGAAGCTGTGGGTGGCCGGCTGCAGTACCGGCGAGGAAGTATGGTCGCTGGCGATCCTGCTGCACGAGGAAGGGCTGCTTGAGCGCAGCATCGTCTACGCCACCGACATCAACCCCGCGGCACTGGCCACGGCCGAAGCCGGCGCCTATGGCATCGACCGCCTGGCCCAGTTCAGCCGCAATTATCTTGCCGCCGGCGGCACCGCGTCACTGTCGGACTATTACAGCACCGCCTACGACGGCGCGGTCTTCGATCGCCAGCTGCGCCGCAACGTGGTGTTTGCCGACCACAGCCTGGCCACCGACACGGTGTTTTCGGAAGTGCACCTGGTCTCCTGCCGCAACGTGCTGATCTATTTCAACCGCGACCTGCAGGATCGTGCGGTGGGTCTGTTCCGCGAAGCCCTGGTGCATCGCGGCTTCCTCGGCCTGGGCAGCAAGGAGTCGCTGCAGTTCGGCCGCCATCACGATGCCTTCGAAGCCTGTTCGCGGGAGCACCGCCTGTACCGGAAGGTGGCCTGATGGCGGCGATGTCCCGCCCTGACGTGGTGGTGATCGGCGCATCGGCCGGTGGCGTGGCCGCCCTGCAGATCGTGCTGGGTGCGTTGCCAGCCACGCTGCCGGTGCCGGTGCTGGTGGTGCTGCACCTGCCGCGCGACCGTTCCAGCCGCATCGCCGAGGTGCTGGCGCCGTACTGCACGTTGGCCCTGCGCGAAGCGGAGGACAAGCAGCCCCTGCAGGCTGGGACGGTGACATTCGCGCCGCCGGACTACCACCTGCTGGTGGAGGACACGCAGGCCATCGCGCTGTCGATGGACGAACCGGTGCTGTTCTCGCGGCCTGCGATCGATCCGCTGTTCGAATCGGCCGCAGCCGCGTTCGGTACGGGTGTGCTGGCGATCCTGCTGACCGGTGCCAGCAGCGATGGCAGCGATGGCGTGGCCGCCGTGCGCGCTGCCGGCGGCCAGGCCTGGTTGCAATGCCCCGAGGAGGCCGAGGCATCGATGATGCCGGCCTCTGCCCTGCAGCATGCCGGCGCCGACGCCGTGCTGCCCCTTGAACTGATGTGCCGCCGCCTGAAGGAGTTGTTTGCATGAACCTGCTGCCGCCGGACCCTGCCCAGTCGCAGGCGCCGGTCAACCTGCTGATCGTCGATGACGTGCCGCAGAACCTGGTGGCCATGCAGGCGCTGCTGCGCCGCGAGGGCGTCAACCTGTTGCTGGCGGACTCCGGCGCGCAGGCGCTGGAGCTGCTGCTGGAGCATGAGGTGGCGCTGGCGCTGCTGGACGTGCACATGCCGGAGATCGACGGTTTCATGCTGGCCGAGCTGATGCGCGGCTCGCAGCGCAGCCGGGATGTGCCGATCATCTTCCTGACCGCCTCGCCGGACGATCCGCTGCGGGTGTTCAAGGGCTACGAGACCGGCGCGGTGGATTTCCTGCACAAGCCGGTCGCACCGCAGGTGATCCTCAGCAAGGTCAATGTGTTCATCGAGCTCTACCAGCAGCGGCAGCTGCTGAAGGCGCGCAACGAAGCGCTGGAGCGCGCGTTGAAGCTCAACGAGACCATGGCCGCGGTGCTTACCCACGACCTGCGCACGCCGCTGTCGGCCATCCTGCTGTGTGCCGACAAGCTGTCGCTGGAACTGCCCGACGACAACGCCGGTGCGCAGCAGACACTGAGCTACCTGGAAGCCAGTACGCTGCGGATGGCACGCATGGTCGAGCAGCTGCTGGACTTCTCGCGGATCCGCAGCGGCGGCCTGCGCCTGCAGAGCAGCGTCTGTGACCTGGCCGAGGTGACGCGTGCGGTGCTGGTCGAGGCCGGTGCCGGCCACCGAAGCGACCGGATCGCGCTGGACGTCCGTGGCGATTCGACCCTGCAGGGCGACATGGATCGCCTTGGGCAGATCGTCGCCAACCTGGTCGGCAACGCGCTCACCCATGGGGCCGACGCGACGGTGCAGGTGCAGGTCGATGGCGGCGATGCGCGGGTGGTCGCGCTGCGCGTACGCAACACCGGCCATGTCGATGAGGCATTGCTGCCGCGCCTGTTCGAACCCTTCAAGGCGAGCTTCCACCAGAGCAACGGGCTCGGGCTGGGGCTGTACATCGTGGACCAGTTCGTGCGTGCCCATGGTGGCCAGTTGAGCGCGCGCAACGAGGCCGGGCACGTAGTGTTCGAGGCGCTGCTGCCTCGTCGATCCGATCTGCGCGGACCGGCGGTTTCCTGAATTCTTCAGCTGGCGCGTGAGCGGACTGAGACGGGCTCGTCCGCAACTGCTACCGTGGCATCACTCTTGCAAAGGAAGCTCCATGCCACTGCGTGCCATCGCCTATGTCAGCCAGGCCAGACCGGACCTGTCTGCCGCACGTCTGCAGACCCTGGTCGAGGACGCCGCGCGCTTCAACAAGATGGCAGGGGTGACGGGTGTGCTGCTGCATGATGGCGAGCGCTTCCTGCAGTACATCGAAGGCCCGCCTGATGGCATCGATTCGGTCTATGAGCGCATCCTGCAGGCCGGCAGCCATGTCGGCATCGTCGAGCTGGCGCGTGGCCGGTTGGGCCAGCGCCAGTTTCCGTACTGGGCGATGCGCGCGCTGCCGGTCGACGCCGCGCTGCTGCGTCAGCTTTCGGCAGGTGACTGGTCGGGATTCGCCCGCTCGGTCAACGGCGACAGCGTCATGCTTACGGCGGTGGATCTGTTGGCCCAGGTCGTGCGGCCGGTGCTCAGCGCGGGCTGACTGCTAGTGCTGCGGCGCGCAGTACGCTGCGTGCAGTGCCTGCAGCACCCCCAGCGCCGGACCGTCCAGCAGTCGATAGTGCAGTGCCTGTGCCTGCCGCCGCGTTGCCACCACATCCAGATTGCGCAGCACGGCCAGATGCTGTGACAGTGCCGACGCGCTCAAGCCAGTTATGGTCTGCAGTTCCGGCACCGGTGCTTCACCTTCCACCAGACGACATAACACGCGCAGTCGCGCCGGGTGCGCCAGCGATTTCAGCAGGGCGGCCGCCTGCGCGGCGTGCGCGGCCATCGCGGCACTGTCGGTGCTGATGCGGGGCATGGCTTGACCACATAGTTTAGAAAAGTCTAATTTAGATTAATCTAAATTCAAGGGCAAGCCGATGTGCGCGATGCAGAGGGGCAGGGCATGAGCCTTCCATGGGCGGCAATGGCAGGCGGCGGCCTGATCGGGGCGTCGGCGGTGATGCTGCTGGCCACGCTGGGGCGGGTGGCTGGCATCAGCGGTATCGGCGCTGGCGCGGTGGCCGCCTCGCGGGGTGACCGTGGTTGGCGCTGGGCCTTCCTGTTCGGACTGATGCTGGCTGCGGCAGCGGTGTTGAGCTGGCAGGGGGGTGCAGATCAAGCGCCACGCGCCTCGCTGCGTGACGCGCTGCCGGCCTGGCAACTGATTGCTGCCGGTGTCCTGGTGGGCTTGGGCACCCGGTTGGGCAACGGCTGCACCAGCGGCCACGGTGTCTGTGGCCTCGCCCGTGGATCGCGGCGATCGCTGGTGGCGGTGCTGGTGTTCATGGCGTGCGCGATGCTCACCACGTTCCTGGTGCGTCACGGCGGAGGCCTGTCATGAACCGCAGGTTGTGGGCTGCAGGTCTGGCCGGCGGCCTGTTCGGAGCCGGTCTCGCGCTGGCCGGCATGGCCGATCCGCGTCGCGTGCTCGGCTTCCTTGACGTGGCTGGCGACTTCGATCCCACGCTGGCCTGGGTGCTGGCGTCGGCGCTGCTGGTCAGTGCAGTGGGTCAATTCTGGCTGCGGCGGCGGCAGCGGCCATGGTGCGCCGAACGTTTCGAGCTGCCGACGGCGCAGGCTGTCGACAGGCGGTTGCTGCTGGGCGCGGCGTTGTTTGGCATCGGCTGGGGCTGGGTCGGGTATTGTCCGGGGCCCGCGCTGGCCGCGTTGGCGGTGGGCGCGCGCGAGGCCCTGTGGTTCGTGCCCGCAATGGTCGCCGGCTTCTGGCTGCATGAACGCTGGCTGCGTTGAGGTTTCACGTCCGTCTCACCGTTGCGGGGTTCAGATCAGTGCTCCCGGGGGAATGGAGCGCGACATGGCAAGCATGAAGTGGAAGGGCAGCGCGTTGCTGGCGGTGGCACTGGCGACGGCGGCAATGCCGGCGATGGCCTGCACGCGCGCGGTGTATCTGGGCGACAACGGTGATGTCATCACCGCCCGGTCGATGGACTGGAAAGTGGACGTGGCCACCAATCTCTACGTGTTGCCGCGCGGCATCGCACGCACCGGGCTGGCCGGCCCGAAATCCATCGCCTGGACAGCGCGCTACGGCAGCGTGGTGGCTACCGGCTATGACGTTTCCACTACCGATGGAATGAACGAGAAGGGCCTGGTCGCCAATCTCCTGTGGCTGGTCGAGTCGGAGTACCCGAGCCAGCGCAACGGCAAGCCCGGCCTGGCGATCTCGTTATGGGCGCAGTACGTGCTGGACAATTTCGCCACCGTGGAAGAAGCCGTGAGTGCCCTGCGGCGCGAGCCGTACGCGATCGTCACCGACAAGGTGCCGGGCGAGGACCGCCAGGCCACACTGCATCTGTCGCTGTCCGACGCCACCGGTGACAGCGCGATCGTCGAATACATCGGCGGACGCCAGGTGATCCACCACGATCGCCGCTACCAGGTGATGACCAATTCGCCGATCTTCGACCAGCAGCTGGCTTTGAACAGCTACTGGCAGCAGATCGGTGGCACGGTGATGCTGCCGGGCACCAACCGTTCGGCCGACCGCTTCGCGCGCGCGTCGTTCTACATCAACGCGATTCCGAAAGCGGAAGATCCGGTGGAGGCGTTGGCCAGTGTGTTCAGCGTGATCCGCAACGCGTCGGTACCGTTCGGCATCACCACGCCGGGCGAGCCCAACATCTCGTCCACCCGCTGGCGCACGGTCGCCGACCACAAGCGGCGCCTCTACTTCTTCGAGTCTGCCCTTACGCCCAATACATTCTGGGTCGACCTGAACAAGGTTGATTTCGGCGGGAAGGTACTCAAACTCGATCTTGGCCGTGACCAGCGCAATACCTTCGCCGGCGATGCACTGGGCCATTTCGTGCCCAGCGCACCGTTTGCCTTTCTCGGCCTCGACGGCTAGTTCGACGCCTGGCTGGAGGCCGGATAGACCGCCTGGATCGTGCAGGCGCCGCGTTGGGTGAAGCGGGGCAGCGGCGCCAGCGCGTCGCTGCGCTCGTCGAAGCTGGCGAAATCGGCCGTAACCACGCGATCGCCGGGGTTGCCGCAGATCAGGCCGTTCTGCATGCCGGATTGGAAGCTCAATTCCGGTGCGCGGTCGAGCTGAAGGCAGTGGCTGCCCAGTTCAACACGGTAAAAGCGATGGCCGCCACTACGCAGCGGGTTGGTTTCCACCAGCATGCCCTGCGTGTCGGACGACCAGCCGCGCACATTGCGGGCGGCGAAGCAGTACGAGGCCGAGCCGCCGAAGCTGCGGCGGACGTCCCTGCGTTGGCGGATCGTCAGCGCAGGCAGGGTGGCCGTGCGCATGCGGTCGCTGTCGCGGGCCACGCTGGCATAGTCGCGGGCCTGAACCGGGGTGACTGCACTGACGGCACAGCTGTGGCCATCGACCACAACGCGCTCGCTGGGACGACCGCAGGCCCAGCCGGCGGGCGCTTCCAGCTTCAACGTGCTAGCCGCGCGGACGCCGGGGCAATCCTCGGCGAAGTCGATGCGATAGGCCTGGCCGGAGGCCGCACGCAGCGCGATCGAGCGCGGTGAGGCCTGCTCCACTTCCTGGACGCCGACAGCGTCCATGCAGTGCGGGGCCGGTGGCGTGCGTTGCTGGGCCGAAGCCGTGGCGGCGAGGGCCAGGCTGAGGCTGGCGGCCAGCACCATGGATGCGTGCTTGTAAGTCATGTCCTGCACTCCCTGCGTCGGATGACGGATCGACTATAGCAGCGGTTTGCAGGGCAAGTGTTACACGCGCACACTGCCGGAATGGGCGCGATTTTCCACATGCGGCACTACGGTCAGGCCACCGGCCTGGATCGCCACGACTATGCGCAGTGGGTGCTGCCGCTGCAGGGTGAGCTGCAGTTCGAGATGGAGGGCAGGGGTGGTCGTCTTGACCTGCTGCAGGGCGCGTTCGTGGCGGCCGGCGAGGCGCACGACCAGGTCGCCGAGGGTCCCAACGGTTTCGTGATTGTCGACTGCGGGCCGGGTGTGCTCGACGACGCGACCCAGGAGCACCTGTGGCGGCAGCGCTGGCTGCATCTGCCGCTGTCGCTGCGGCAGCGGCTTGCCCAGGTGCAGGCAGGCCGGCCTGTGCCAGCGATGCTGCCGGAACTGCTGCGGACCTTCGCGCCTGCCGGCAGTGGCGCGCGCCTGCAGGGCCTGTGCGCTGCGGTCGAGGCGATGCCGGGGCAGGCGTGGCCGGTAGCGCGCATGGCCGCCTTTGTCGGCATCAGCGAAAGCCGCCTGCATGCGGTGTTCCGGCGTGAGTTCGGGCTCAGCCCGCAGGCGTGGCTCAGTGCCAGCCGCCTGCGCTGGGCCAAGCACCAGTTGCGGGTCAGCCCGGCATCGATCAGCGATATCGCCCTGGCCGCAGGGTATTCCGAGCAGAGTGCACTGACCCGTGCGCTGCGCCGCGAATGCGGGCAGACGCCGGCGGCATGGCGGCGAGCCACGCCCGCTGCGGAAGCGATTCGGCAGTAGCCTCGGTCAAGACCGGCCGGCAAGGGGCCGCTTACACTGCGCGGCCCGTTCTTGCTGTGAACCTGCAATGCGCAACAACCCGATTGCTCTGGGCATCGCCAATGGCATCGCCGCCGGTGCGCTGTGGGGCGTGGTCTTCCTCGCGCCCGCCGTGTTGAGCACGTTCAATGCCCTGCAGCTATCGGCCGGCCGCTATCTGGTCTATGGCCTGATCGCCGTGGTCCTGCTGCTGCCGCGCTGGAAGCGGCTGGCGCCGAAGCTCGGTCGCGCCGAGTGGATCGGCCTGTTGTGGCTCAGCCTGGCCGGCAACCTCGTGTACTTTCTGCTGTTGGCCACGGCGGTGCAGTGGGCCGGTGGCGCCGCTGCGTCGTTGATTGTCGGCCTGATTCCGGTCGTGGTCACCCTGGTGGGTGCGCGCGAGCAGGGCGCGGTGCCGTTGAAGCAGCTGCTGCCGGCACTGGCGCTGTGCGTGCTCGGCGTGGCGATGGTCGGCTGGGAGGCGCTGATGTCCGAGCACCTGGGCACGCCCTGGCGGCAACGCCTCATCGGCCTGCTGTGCGCGTTCGGTGCGTTGTTCTCGTGGGCGCTGTATTCCATCGGCAACAGTCGCTGGCTGTCGCGGCGGCCCGACCTTTCCAGCCACGATTGGTCACTGCTGACCGGTGTCACCACCGGTGGGTTGTCGCTGCTTCTGGTGCCGATGGCATTCAGTGGACACAGCCAAGCGCATACGGCTGCGCAGTGGAGTGGGTTCTGGGCCATCAGCGCCGGCGTGGCGGTGGTCGCCTCTATCCTCGGCAATGCGTTCTGGAACCGCGCCAGCCGCCTGCTGCCGCTGACCCTGACCGGGCAGATGATCGTGTTCGAGACCCTGTTCGCGCTGCTGTACGCCTTCGCCTGGCAACGGCGCTGGCCCAGCCTGCTGGAACTGCTGGCCATCGTGCTCTTGGTGGGTGGGGTACTGTTGTGCGCGCATGCGCATCGCACGCCACGCGCAATCACCGAACATGTCGGCTGAATCGGCGCACTGAGGCCGACGATCACCGCTTCGTCTCAATTGCAACCAAATGCCGGCACGTTGGCCGATGATCGCTGCATGGAAATATTGCGCCGCAACACTTGACAGCGGCCATCGCGGCGGTGTTTTCTGTACGCCATGGTCCTCGATGCCGCCAATGCCCGTCTGATCGACCCCGCTACCGCGGGCCGTTCGACTGCGCCGGTCGCCATCACCACCACCATTACCACCACCACCGCCACCACTGCCCTGGTGCGGCCCGTCGTCTTCGTGTAACTCCCGAAAACAACGGCCCCGCACCATCCAGGTGACGGGGAAACTCGACCACCTGCATGCGACGGGGCCTCCAACCGAGGTCTGCATGTCTTCCAACGCCCCCACCCATTCGCCTGTTGCGTCCGCACTGGCCGCGCCATCCACTGTCGTGCACAAGTTCGGCGGTACCTCGGTGGCCGATGCCGAGCGCTATCGCCATGTCGCCGGCCTGCTGCTGGCCCGCCCCGAGTCGTTGCAGGTCAGCGTGGTCTCGGCCATGAAGGGGGTTACCGATGCGCTGATCGAACTGGCGCACCTGGCAGCCCGGGGCGATGCCGGCTGGCAGGAGGCGTGGCATGCACTGCGCGCGCGTCATCGTGGTGCCGCGGTAGCGCTGCTGGGTGAGCAGGTGGGCGATACCGTGGATTGGATCGATGCACGCTTCGACCAGTTGGCCGAGGTGCTGGCCGCGCTGGCGGTGATCGGCGAACTGCCACGCGAGGTGCTCGACCGCGTGCAGGGCCTGGGCGAAGTGTTCTCCGCACAGTTGCTCGGTACCCACCTGCGCGCGCTGGGCGAGGACTGCGCGGTGCTGGATGCGCGCGATGTGCTGGTGGTCGGCCACGGTGAACTGGGCGTGGATGTCGACTGGGATGCCAGTGCCGGCCGCCTTGCCGCGTGGCGGCTGCAGCACCCGCAGTCGCGCGTGGTCGCCACCGGTTTTGTTGCCCGCGACCGCCAGGACCGCGTCACCACGCTGGGCCGTAATGGCAGCGACTATTCCGGCGCGATCTTCGCCGCGCTGTTCAATGCCGATGAACTGCATATCTGGACCGACGTCGACGGCGTGCTGTCGGCGGACCCGCGGCTGGTGCCGGAGGCCGTGCAGCTGCACGCGCTGAGCTACGACGAGGCGTGCGAGCTGGCCTATTTCGGGGCGAAAGTGGTGCATCCGCAGACGATGTCACCGGCGATCCGGCTGGGCCTGCCGATCTTCATCCGCAATACGTTCCAGCCCGGCCATCCGGGTACGCGGATCAGCGCCGAGCGCTCGCCACGTGGCCCGGTGAAAGGGCTGACGCTGAGCACGGATCTGGCCCTGCTGAACCTGGAAGGCACCGGTCTGATCGGTGTGCCGGGTACCGCCGAACGCGTGTTCGCGGCGCTGCGCCAGGCACAGGTCTCGGTGGTGATGATCTCGCAGGGATCTTCCGAACATTCCATCTGCTGTGTTGTCCGCGCGGGTGAGGCGGCGCGTGGTCGCGATGCGGTGGTGCAGGCGTTCTCGCACGAGCTGGCCGCCGGCCAGGTGCAGCGCGTGCAGGTGAGCGAGGGCGTCAGCGTACTGGCCGCCGTCGGCGATGGCATGGCGGGCCAGCCGGGTGTGGCCGCACGGCTGTTCGAATCGCTGGGCCGGGCGCAGGTGAACATCCTGGCGATCGCGCAGGGGTCTTCCGAACGCAACATCTCGGTGGCGGTGGCAAGCGCCGACGCGACCCGTGCGCTGCGTGCCGCGCATGCCGGGTTCTGGCTGTCGCCGCAGACGTTCGCGGTGGGGGTGATCGGCCCGGGCAATGTCGGCGCTGCGCTGCTGGACCAGCTGCTGGCGGCGCGCCCGCAGCTGCTGGCCAAGGCCAATGTCGATCTGCGCCTGCGCGCGCTTGCGTCACGTTCGCGCATGCGCCTGGAGGCTGATGGCCTGCATGAAGACTGGCGCCAGGCGCTGCAGGACGCCGGCCAGGCCAGCGATCTGGATCACTTCACCGAGCACCTGCTGGCCGCGCATCTGCCGCATGCGGTGGTGATCGACTGCAGTGGCAGCGCCGAGGTGGCCGAGCGCTATGAAGGCTGGCTGGCCGCCGGCATCCATGTGGTAACCCCCAACAAGCAGGCTGGCGCCGGTCCGCTGGCCCGCTATCAGCGCATCCGCGCGGCGGCGGCGGCCAGTGGTGCGCGTTTCCGTTACGAGGCCACGGTGGGGGCCGGCCTGCCGGTGATCACCACGCTGCGTGACCTGGTGGATACCGGAGACGAAGTACTGGCGATCGAAGGCATCTTCTCCGGCACGCTGGCCTGGCTGTTCAATCGTTTTGACGGCAGCCAGCCGTTCTCGGCACTGGTCGCGCAGGCGCGCTCGATGGGCTACACCGAGCCGGATCCGCGCGACGACCTGTCCGGTGTGGATGTTGCGCGCAAGCTGGTGATCCTGGCCCGCGAGGCCGGTCACGCGCTCAGCCTGGAGCAGGTGCAGGTGGAGAGCCTGGTGCCGGCGTTGCTGCGCGAAGGAAGCGTGGACGATTTCATGGCCCGCCTGGGTGCCTCCGATGAGGCGCTGCTGGCCCGGTTGCACGACGCCCGCCAGCGCGGTGCGGTGCTGCGCTATGTCGCGCGGCTGGGGCCGGATGGCGCGTCAGTCGGCCTGCAGGAGCTGCCGGCCGACCACGCCTTCGCCAACCTGCGGCTGACCGACAACGTAGTGCAGTTCCGTACCCGCCGCTACTGCGACAACCCGCTGGTGGTGCAGGGCCCGGGCGCGGGTCCGGAGGTCACCGCTGCCGGCGTGTTCGCCGATCTGCTACGGGTGGCGGCCGGGGAAGGGGCACGCTTGTGATCGCACGCGCTTTCGCGCCCGCGTCGGTGGCCAACGTGGCCGTGGGTTTCGACATTCTGGGCCACGCCATCGCCGGTATCGGCGACACGGTGAGCGTGCGCCGCATCGACGAACCAGGGGTGCGTATCGATGCGATCCGCGGCAGCGCAGTCGAACTGCCGCTGGATGCGCCAGGCAATACCGCCGGCGCCGCGCTGATCTCGCTGCGTGAGGGGCTGGGACTGGCATTCGGTTTCGCCATCGAGATCGACAAGGGCATTCCGTTCGGCTCCGGCATGGGCGGATCGGCGGCCTCCTGCGTGGCCGCGCTGGTGGCAGCCAATGCACTGCTGGACGCGCCGCTGCCGCGCGACGCGCTGTATCCGTTCGCATTGGATGGCGAAGCGGTGGCCAGCGGTGGCCGCCATGGCGACAATGTCGGCCCGCTGCTGCTGGGCGGCGTGGCGTTGTGCACGGCCGATAGCCTGGTGCCGGTGCCGGTGCCGGCCAGCTGGCACAGCCTGCTGGTGCATCCACATGCGGTGCTGGAAACCCGGCGCGCCCGACAGGCGCTGCAGGGCAGTTATGCGCTGGGCGAGTTCGTTGCGCAGAGTGCCAATCTGGCGCTTGTATTGAGTGGTTGTCATCGCAGCGATGCCTCGCTGGTGCGCGCCGGTCTGCGCGATGTGCTGGTGGAGCCGCGGCGGGCGGGCCTGATCGTGGGCTTCGACGCGGCACGCGACGCTGCACTGGCCGCCGGCGCGATGGGCGCAGGCATCTCCGGCGCCGGGCCCAGCGTCTTTGCCTGGTTTGAAGATGCCGACCAGGCGCGCGCGGCAGCGCAGCCGGTGCGTGCGGCGTTTGCCGCTGCCGGCTTCGACAGTGATGCCTGGATTTCGCCGCTGGATGCACCCGGAGCCCGCTTGTGCTGAATTTTTCCCCCTTACCGGATATCGCCCCCATGCAATTCGTTTCGACCCGTGGCCAGTCGCCGGCCGTAGGACTCAGCGCGGCCATCGCCGCCGGTCTTGCCGCCGATGGTGGCCTGTACGTACCGGCGGAGCTGCCGGCACCGCGCACCCTGCAGGCCGGCGCGAGCCTGGCCGACACTGCCGCTGGCCTGCTGGCGCCGTTCTTCGCAGGCGATGTGCTGGCCGAGGCCTTGCCATCGATCTGCCATGAGGCCTTCGATTTTCCCGTGCCATTGCGCGCACTGCGCAGCAGCGGTGACCACGTGCTGGAGCTGTTCCATGGGCCGACGGCGGCGTTCAAGGACATCGGCGCGCGCTTCCTTGCCGGTACGCTGTCGCGGCTGCAGTCGGGCAAGGCGCGCGAGCTGACCATCGTCGTGGCCACCTCCGGTGACACCGGTGCAGCAGTGGCGGCGGCCTTCCATCGGCAGCCCGGTGTACGCGTGGTGGTGCTGTATCCCGATGGGCGGGTGTCGCCGCGACAGGCGCATCAGCTCGGCTGCTTCGGCGACAACATCCAGGCGCTGCGGGTGGCCGGTTCGTTCGATGATTGCCAGGTGATGGTGAAGCAGGCGTTGGCCGACCGCGATCTGCAGGCACAGGTGCCGCTGAGCTCCGCCAACAGCATCAGCCTGGGCCGGCTGCTGCCACAGATGAGCTATTACGCGCACGCGGCGCTGACCCATCATGCGCAGCATCAGCGGCGCTTGAACCTGGTGGTGCCGACCGGCAACCTCGGCAATGCGATGGCGGCAGTGCTGGCGCGCGCGCTGGGCGTGCCGATCGGGCAGATCGTGCTGGCCACCAATGCCAACGCGGTGCTGCCGCGCTATTTCAGTGGCGACCCGTACCAGCCAGCGGCCAGCATTGCGACCGTGGCCAACGCCATGGATGTCGGCGCGCCCAGCAACTTCGAGCGGCTGCGCTGGCTGTACCAGGGCGACGATGCCGAGCTGCGGGCGGCGTTCCGCGCGTTCGCAGTGGATGACGTGACCATCCGCGCGACCATCGCCAGCGCCCATGCCAGCGACGGTGAACTGTTCTGCCCGCATACGGCCACGGCAGTGAAGGTGCTGCAGGACCTGCGCGCAGGCGGCGCCAAGGGCGACTGGGCGGTGGTGGCTACTGCGCACCCGGCCAAGTTCGAGGCGGTGGTTGAGCCGTTGATCGGTGAAGCAGTGGCGGTGCCGCCGGCATTGGATGCATTGCTGCAGCGCCCGGCGCATGCCGAGCCATTGGCGGCGGACTACGCGGCATTGCGTGAGGTGTTGTTGCGTTGATGGCGGCGCCTGCGTGGTTGCCGGCCAGCGGCCGGCACTACCGGAAGCGCGCATCACGGGTAGTGCCGGCCGCTGGCCGGCCACCCGGTACCGATCGGGCGCTCAGCCCTGCACTTCACCGGCCAGGGTGCGCAGGCCATCCTCGTCGAGGATCTCAACCACGTTCAGATGGGGCAGGGCGATCAACCCCTGCTGGCGCAGCTTGGTGAAGGTGCGGCTGACCGTCTCCATCGTCAGGCCCAGATGATCGGCGATGTCTCCGCGGCCCATCGGCAGGGAGACGCGCAGGCCATCTCCGCCCAGCTTGGCCTCGCGCGCGGCCAGGCGAAGCAGGAAATCAGCGAGCTTTTCCGCCGGCTGCAGGCGTGCCAATGCCAGTGCGGCGTCCTGCGCGGCATCCAGTTCCTGGCAGGCACGCTGCAGCAGCTTGCGCTCAAGGTGCGGAAAACGGGCGCGCAGGCCCTTCATCTGCGGCAGGGCAACGCGGCACACGCGGCTGTCGGCGATGGCCTCGATGTCGTAGCGATGGTGGTCGCTGCCGCTCAGGCCCAGGTAATCGCCAGGCAGCACGAAGCCATTGATCTGGCGACGGCCATCGGCAAGCGTGCGCACCAGCCGCAGCGCGCCACCGGTCAATGTATAGACATGCTGGCGTTCTTCGCCGCTGCGGGCGAGGGTGCTGCCCATCGTCACCTGCTGCGACACGGTCACCTGTTCCAGCGCCTGCACCTCATCGGGCGACAGCGCAGAGCACACCGCCAGGTGGCGTACCGAGCAGTGCAGGCAGTCCAGCGTGGCGCAGGACGGCGCGGCGGAGTCGTTGGTGGCGGGCGGAGCGCCGGAAGGCCGGGACATGTTGCGTGGGCGTATCGCGGGCGGGGGAGGGCTTTATGATACTTCAAGCGGCCGTTGGACCCCTTATCTGCGGCTGAGCGATGCGGGGCGCTAGAATGTCGCCCCCTCCCACGTCCCCGATTCCGCAGGAGCTCCGCCCGTGATCAAGCCCCGTACCCCGCCCGGCACCCTTGAACTGCTGCCGCGCGAGCAGATTGCGTTCCAGCGCATGCTGGACGTCATCCGCCGCAACTACGAGCGCTTCGGGTTCCTGCCGGTGGAGACACCGGTGTTCGAGCTGTCCGATGTGCTGCTGACCAAGTCCGGCGGCGAGACCGAGCGCCAGGTGTATTTCGTGCAGTCCACCGGCGCGCTGGCCAACGCTGCTGAATCGGGCGATCGTTCGCTGCCGGAGATGGCGCTGCGCTTCGACCTGACCGTGCCGCTGGCGCGTTACGTGGCCGAACACGAACACGAGCTGACTTTCCCGTTCCGTCGCTACCAGATGCAGCGCGTGTACCGCGGCGAGCGCGCCCAGCGCGGCCGCTTCCGTGAGTTCTACCAGTGCGACATCGACGTGATCGGCAAGGACAGCCTGAGCGTGCGTTACGACGCCGAAGTGCTGGCGGTCATCCATGCGGTGTTTGCCGAACTGCGCATCGGTGACTTCAGCATCCAGTTGAACAACCGCAAGTTGCTGCGCGGCTTCTTCGAAAGCCTGGGCGTGGCCGAGGGTGAACGCCAGCTGGCAGTGCTGCGCGAAGTGGACAAGCTGGACAAGCGTGGCCCCGATTACGTTCGCGAGACGCTGGTGGGCGAGGGCTTCGCCATTCCGGCCGAACAGGTCGAGAAGATCCTGGCCTTCGTCGCCGTGCGTTCGCAGGGTCATGCCGATGCGCTGGCACAGCTGGCGGCACTGGAAGACGGTGCGGGTTCTTCGGAAGTCCTGCGTGCAGGGGTGGCCGAGCTGCGCGAGGTACTGCAGCTGGTGCAGGCACTGGGCGTGCCGGAAAGCGCCTACTGCCTGAACTTCTCCATTGCACGTGGCCTGGATTACTACACCGGCACGGTGTACGAGACCACGCTGACCGACCACCCGCAGATCGGGTCGATCTGTTCGGGCGGCCGTTATGAAGACCTGGCCAGCCACTACAGCAAGTCCAAGCTGCCGGGCGTGGGCATTTCCATCGGCCTGTCGCGCCTGTTCTGGCAGCTGCGCGAAGCCGGCCTGATCGAGGGCATCGAAGCCAGCAGCGTGCAGGCGCTGGTAGCGCTGATGGATGAGCAGGGCATGCCGCAGTCGCTGGACATCGCCCGCCGCCTGCGCGCTGGTGGCATCAACACCGAAGTGCAGATGGAGCCGAAGAAGATCGGCAAGCAGTTCCAGTACGCGGCCAAGGCCGGTATCCGTTTCGTGGTGCTGGCTGGCGAGGACGAACTGGCGCGTGGGGTGGTGGCAGTGAAGGACCTGCTGCGCGAGCAGCAGTTCGAAGTGTCGCGTGATGAACTGGCCAGCACCCTGCAGGTGGAACTGGAGCAGTCGCGGGTCATGCCGTGACGCGTGCCACCGCAGGAGCGCTGATGCTGTTCCTGCTGGCGGCATGCCAGAGCGATCCGGCGTTGCGCAGCACCCGGATCGGCCCGGCCCAGTACCAACTGGTGGTTGATCGCTGCCATGTGATCGACCGGGCGCAGCTTGAGCAGGATCTGCAGGCCCTTGCTGGACGGGCCTGCCCGGGCCGGGCAGGGGCACTGGAGAACCTGCAGCCCCGTCCCAGCCGGCAGGGCAGCCTGTTCGGTGAATGCCTGCGGCGCGGCGCGCTGCAGGCAGAGGTCCGCTGCCTGCCCTGATCGAGGGCCCCGTCCATCGCCGCATCCGAACGCCCACCGCCCGGTGGGCGTTTTCGTTTCCGCTGCCCGGTTGAGGGGTCAGATCCGTTTTCCATGGGAAACGGATCTGACCCCCTGGCCTCACGGTTTGACGCGGCGCGCAAGAATGCGTTAATGTACTAACACGCTATTACATTGATGCAAGAGCCCCGCCCCGTGAAACCCCGCCCCGACATCGCCGCCAAAGACCCGCAAGCCGATCTGGACGCCCTGGCCCGGGCCTTTGCCGCGCTGCGCGAGCCGGAGCAGGTGGTCGCCTTCCTGCGTGACCTGTGCACGCCGGCCGAGCTGGAAGCCATGGCTGACCGCTGGAAGGTGGTGCCGCTGCTGCAGCAGGGCGTGCCGTACCGCGAGATCCACGAGCGCACCGGCGTCAGCGTGACCACCACCGGACGGGTGGCACGCACGCTTGAGCATGGCCATCGAGGCTATGCCGCCGCTGTCGACCGCCTTGCTTCGCGCTGATCCGCGCCCCGTTCCAGACTTCGAGACCTCCCCCATGAGTGCAACCCAGGCAGCGCCGGCGCGAGACCGGCTGCGTATCGCCATCCAGAAGAGTGGCCGGCTGGCCGAGCCCGCCCGCAACCTGCTCAGTGCCTGTGGCCTGAGCTGGCGCGAGAGCCGCGACAAGTTGTTCTGCTACGGCGAATCGCTGCCGGTGGACCTGTTGCTGGTGCGCGATGACGATATTCCGGGCTTAATCGCCGATGGCGTCTGCGACCTGGGCATCGTCGGCCGCAACGAGCTGGACGAACAGGCGGCCGCGCGTCGCCAGATCGGCCTGGCCGATGCCTACCAGGCACTGCGTGGGCTGGGCTTTGGCCAGTGCCGCTTGATGCTGGCGGTGCCGGAAGACTGGCAATGGCAGGGGCCGGCACAACTGGCCGGTACCCGCATTGCCACCAGCTATCCGGCCATCCTCAAGCAGTGGTTGGCCGCGCAGGGCGTGGACGCGCAGGTGGTGGAACTGTCCGGATCGGTGGAGATCGCACCGCGCCTGGGCACCGCCGACCTGATCTGCGACCTGGTCTCCAGCGGCGCCACGCTGCGTGCCAACCAGCTCACCCCGGTGCACAACCTGCTCGACAGCGAAGCCGTGCTGGCCGGTGCGGTACGCGTTCCCGATGATGCGCGCGGCGCCCTGCGCAGCATGCTGCTGCGCCGCCTGGATGGTGTAGTGCAGCGGCAGGACCGCAAGCTGCTGATGTTCCGCGCCAGCGAGGACCGCGTTGATGCATTGGCGCAGCTGCTGGCCGATGCCGAACCGTTGGTGCGTTTGCCTGCCGATGGCGGTGCATTGCGCCTGCAGACCATGTGTCCCGGGCCGTTGACCTGGCAGCGCATGGAAGAACTGGAGCGCGCAGGCGCCCAGGGTCTGATGGTACTGAGCGTGGAGCGGTCGCTGGCATGAATCGTCTGATCTGGTCGCAACTTGACGAGGCCGCACGCAGCGCGGCGCTGACCCGCCCGGTGCAGACCGTGGCGCAGCAGACCCGTGATGCGGTGGCCGCGCTGATCGCGCAGGTGCGCACGCAGGGCGACGACGCGCTGCGCGCGATCACCGCGCGCTTCGATGGCGTGGATCTGCAGGATTTCGAAGTTTCCGACAGTGAGTTCGCTGCTGCCGAAGCCGCCGTGCCGGGCGCGCTGCGCCAGGCCATGGTGGAAGCGGCCGAACGCATCAGCCGCTTCCACGCGGCCGGCATGGGCCAGGGCTATTCGGTGGAAACCGCGCCGGGTGTGGTCTGCGAGCGCATGCTGCGGCCGATCTGCCGGGTTGGCCTGTACGTGCCGGCCGGTAGTGCGCCACTGCCGTCCACCGCGCTGATGCTGGGCGTGCCGGCGCAGTTGGCCGGTTGTCCACAGGTAGTGCTGTGCACCCCGCCGCGTGCCGACGGTACGGCCGATCCTGCGGTGCTGGTGGCCGCGCGCCTGACCGGTGTGCAACGCGTGTTCAAGCTGGGTGGTGCGCAGGCGATCGCGGCGATGGCCTATGGCACCGGAAGCATTCCGGCGAGCGACAAGCTGTTCGGGCCGGGCAACAGTTTCGTCACCGAGGCCAAGCAGCAGGTGGCACAGGACGGTGCTGCCGCCATCGACATGCCGGCCGGTCCCTCGGAAGTGCTGGTGATCGCCGATGCCGGGGCCAACCCTGCATTCGTTGCCGCCGACCTGCTGTCGCAGGCCGAGCACGGCCCGGATTCACAGGTACTGCTGCTGACCGATGACGCGGCGATGCTGGCCGCCGTCGAGGCCGAAGTTGAACGCCAGGTGGCCTTGCTGCCGCGGCAGGATATCGCCCGCCAAGCGCTGTCGGCATCGCAGTTGATCCAGGTGGAATCGCTGGCCGATGCGTTTGCGATCAGCAACCGCTACGCCCCCGAACACCTGATCCTGGCCCTGCGCGAACCGCGCGCGTGGCTGGACCAGGTGCAGGTGGCTGGATCGGTGTTCCTCGGCGATTACACGCCGGAAGCACTGGGTGACTACTGCAGCGGCACCAACCACGTGCTGCCCACCGCCGGTGCCGCGCGCGCCTACAGCGGTGTCAGCGTGGCCAGCTTCCAGAACCTGATCAGCGTACAGAGCGCGACCGCAGCTGGCCTGGCTGCGATCGGTGGTTGCGCGCGCATCATCGCCAGCGCCGAAGGACTGGATGCGCACGAACGTGCGGTGGCACTGCGTATGGAGGTGGCGGCATGAGCGCGGACATCGACGGCGTGCTGGCCCTGGTACGGCCGGACCTGCAGGCCTTTGCCGGCTACAGTTCGGCACGCAGCAGTGCCGTGCAGGGCGAGGTCTGGTTGAACGCGAACGAATCGGCGTGGGCCAACCCGGCCGACGCCACGGGGGGCAGCCGCCGCTACCCCGAGCCGCAACCGGCTGCGCTGCGTGATGCGCTGGCCTCGCTGTACGGCGTGCAGCCGCAACAGCTGCTGGTAGGTCGTGGCAGCGACGAGGCGATCGATCTGCTGGTGCGTGCCCTGTGCGTTCCGGGCCGCGATGCCGTGCTGGTGACGCCGCCGGTGTTCGGCATGTATGCCGTCTGTGCGCGGTTGCAGGGTGCGCCGTTGATCGAGGTGCCGCTGATTGACGATGGCGAGGGCCTGCGCACGGACCTGGATGCGGTGATTGCCGCTGCGAAGGGGCAGGGCGCCACGCTCGTTTTCCTGTGCGCGCCTTCCAATCCTGCCGGCAGTGATATCCCGCTGGCGGAGATCGAACGGGTGGCTCTTGCCCTGCGCGGGCAGGCGCTGGTGGTGGTGGACGAGGCCTATGTCGAGTATGCACAGCGCCCGTCGGCGACCACGCTGCTGGCCGCGCACGCCAACCTGGCGGTGCTGCGCACGCTATCGAAGGCGCACGCGCTCGCGGCCGCCCGCGTTGGCACTCTGATCGCTGCCCCGGAGCTGATTGCCGTGCTGCGCCGCTGCCAGGCGCCGTACCCGGTGCCGACGCCGTGCGCCGAGCTGGCGGTGCGGGCGCTGCAACCGGCCGTGCTTGCGCGCACCGCTGAGCGCGTGACCACGGTCATCGCCGAGCGCGAACGCCTGTTCGCGGCGCTGCCGGGCCTGCCTGGCGTTCGTCGCGTGTACAGCTCGTCCGGCAACTACCTTCTGGTCCGCTTCGCCGATGCCCAAGCCGCGTTCGATACGCTGCTGGCTGCCGGCGTGGTGGTGCGCGACCAGCGCGCCGCACCGCAGCTGGGTGATGCACTGCGCATCAGCATCGGCAGCCCGGAAGAGAATGACCGCGTGCTTGCGGCCCTGTCGGCGCGGAGGGCTGCAGCATGACGCCGATCCTGTTCATCGACCGCGACGGCACCCTCATCGAGGAGCCGGCGGATTTCCAGATCGACGCCTACGAGAAGCTGCGCTTCGTGCCGCAGGTGATCCCGGCGCTGCTGAAGCTGCGTGATGCCGGCTACCAGTTCGTGATCGTCACCAACCAGGACGGTCTGGGCAGCGAGAGCTACCCGCGCGCCAGCTTCGATGGCCCGAATGACCTGATGCTGCAGATCTTCGCAAGCCAGGGCATCGTTTTCCGTGACGTGCTGGTCGACTGCAGCTGGCCGCACGACAACGCGCCGACGCGCAAGCCGGGCATCGGCCTGATGACGGCCTACCTGCAGGACCGCAGCATCGACTGGGCGCGCTCGGGCATGGTGGGCGACCGCATCACCGACCTGCAGTTCGCCGACAACCTCAACATCCGTGGCTTCCAGCTGCGCACCGAACAGTTCGGCGGCGAGTGGGACTGGCCGGGCATCGCCCACGCACTGGCCGATGCACCACGCACGGCGGTGGTCCAGCGCAATACCAAGGAGACGAAGATCCGCGTCGAACTGGATCTGGATCGTGCCGGTGATGCGCACATCCACACCGGCCTGCCGTTCTTCGACCACATGCTGGAACAGATCGGCAAGCACGGTGGCTTCGCCCTGGACATCCGCGCCGAGGGCGACCTGCACATCGACGAACACCACACCATCGAAGACACCGGCCTTGCGCTGGGCCAGGCCCTGCGCGAGGCGCTGGGCGACAAGCGCGGCATCGGCCGTTACGGCTTCACCCTGCCGATGGATGAAACCCTGGCCAGCGCTGCGCTGGATTTCAGTGGCCGCCCGTATTTCGTATTCGAAGGCGAGTTCAAGCGCGAGCGGGTGGGCGACATGCCGACCGAACTGGTCCCGCACTTCTTCCGTTCGCTGTGCGATGCCAGCGGGCTGAACCTCAACCTGCAGGTGCGTGGCGACAACGACCACCACAAGGTTGAAGCCTGCTTCAAGGCCCTGGCACGTGCACTGCGGCCGGCACTGGCGCGGCAGGGCACCGCCTTGCCGACCACCAAGGGGGCGCTGTGAGCGAGGTCGTGCTGATCGATGCCGGCGGTGCCAACCTGGGTTCGGTGCGCTACGCACTGGAGCGGCTCGGCGCCACGGTGAAGCTGGTCCGCGATGCCGAAGGCCTGGCCGGCGCGCAGCGGGTGATCCTGCCCGGCGTCGGCGCGGCCGGCCCCGGCATGCAGCGCCTGCATGCGCAGGGCCTGGTCGAGCCGCTGCGACAGCTGCAGGTGCCCTTGATGGGCATCTGCCTGGGCATGCAGCTGTTGTTTGACCGCTCCGAAGAGGCCGGCGTGGAGACGCTGGGAATGATCCCAGGCGTGGTGCGCAAGCTGGTGCCGGCCTGTGGCATCCGCGTGCCGCACATGGGCTGGAACCGGCTGCTGCCGCTGCGCCCGTCGCTGCTGCTGCAGGGGGTTCCCGAGCGCGCCAGCGCGTACTTCGTGCACAGCTACGCTGCACCGCTGAACAGCCATACCGTCGCCGCCTGTGATCACGGTGGCCTGTTCACCGCCGTGGTCGAGCAGGGCCGCTACTTCGGCGCCCAGTTCCATCCCGAGCGGTCCGGCGATACCGGTTCGCTGATGCTGCGCAATTTCCTCGAGGGCACCGCTGCATGAGTTTCATCGTCTACCCCGCACTGGATATCCGCGACGGCCGCGTCGTGCGGCTGCGCCAGGGCGACTACGCGCAGGAAACCCACTATGGCGACGACCCGCTGCCGCGTGCGCAGGCGTTCGCCGCACAGGGCGCACAATGGATGCACCTGGTCGATCTGGATGCTGCACGTGCCGGTGGCTACACATTGGCGCCACTGTTGGCCGCGATCCGTGCGCAGACCCCGCTGCAGGTGCAGACCGGTGGCGGCGTGCGTGGCCGTGACGACGTGGCACGCATTCTCGATGCTGGTGCCAGCCGCGTGGTGATCGGGTCACTGGCGGTGCGCGAACCGGCGCAGGTGATCGGTTGGCTGGGCGAGTTCGGCCCGGAGCGGCTGACCATCGCCCTCGATGCACGGCAGGACGCGCAGGGGCAATGGCAGCTGCCGGTGCATGGCTGGACCGAGAACGCGGGGGTGACCCTGGATGCGCTGGCCGAACGCTATGCACAGGCCGGCATGCGTCACCTGTTGTGCACCGACATCGCCCGCGATGGCATGCTGGCCGGGCCCAACATCAGCCTGTACCAGCACCTCGCAGCATTGCTGCCGGGCGTGGCGGTGCAGGCGTCAGGCGGTATCCGCGATGTGGCCGACGTGGCTGCGGCACAGGCTGCCGGTTGTGGTGGCGCGATCCTCGGCAAGGCATTGCTGGAACAGCGCATGGACCTGGCGGAGGCGCTGGCATGCTGAGCCGCCGCATCATTCCGTGCCTGGACGTGCGCGATGGCCGCGTGGTCAAGGGCGTGCGCTTCCGCGATCACGTCGACATGGGGGACATCGCCGAACTGGCGCAGCGCTATCGCGACCAGGGCGCCGATGAGCTGGTGTTCTATGACATCGGCGCCAGCCCGGAGGCCCGGTCGGTGGACGTGGCCTGGATCGAGCGCATCGCGCGCCTGATCGATATCCCGTTCTGCGTGGCCGGTGGCATCGACAGCGTAGAGACTGCGCGTCGCGTGCTGTTCGCCGGCGCGGACAAGATTTCGATCAACTCACCCGCGCTGGGCCGCCCGGAACTGATCACCGAGCTGGCCGAAGAATTCGGCGTGCAGTGCGTGGTGGTCGGTGTCGACTCGGTACGCGAGGACGACGGCCAGTGGCGCGTGCGTCGTTTCAGTGGCGACCCGGACAAGACCCAGGCGGTGCCACTGCGCACCCTGGACTGGATCGTCGAGGTGCAGCGCCGGGGTGCCGGCGAGATCGTGCTGAACTGCATGGACAGCGACGGCGTGCGCCGCGGCTATGACGTCGAGCAGCTGCGCCAGGCACGTGCGCTGTGCCAGGTGCCCCTGATCGCATCGGGCGGTGCGGGTACGATGGAGCACTTCGCGCAGGCCTTTGACCAGGCCGACGTTGACGGTGCGCTGGCGGCCAGCGTATTCCACAGTGGCGCCATCGCCATTGCCGACTTGAAGCGCTACCTGCGCGAGCAGCAGATCGAGGTGCGGGATGTCTATTGATGTGCGGCCGTCGCCGCAGGCGCTGGAAACGCTGGACTGGGACAAGGGCGATGGACTACTGCCGGCCGTTGTGCAGGACGCCGACACCCTGCAGGTGCTGATGCTGGGCTACGTCAGCGCCGAGTCGCTGGCAGCGACGCTGGCCATCGGCCACATGACCTTCTTCAGCCGCAGCAAGCAGCGTCTTTGGACCAAGGGCGAGCAGTCCGGCAATGTGCTGGCGGTGCAGTCGATCAGCGTCGATTGCGATGCCGATACGCTGCTGGTGCTGGCGCGCCCGGCAGGCCCGACCTGCCACACCGGCGCGGAAAGCTGCTTCGACGGCGCGCCGAAGGACTTCCTTGGTGGCCTGGACCAGCTGGTCGCCGTGCGTGAGGCGCTGCGCCCCTCCGGCAGCTATACGACATCCCTGTTCGAAGGCGGCATCCGTCGCATCGCGCAGAAGGTGGGCGAGGAAGGCGTGGAGACCGCGCTGGCAGGGGTTGCGCAGGACGATGAGGCTCTGCTGGGCGAGGCGTCGGACCTGCTGTACCACCTGCTGGTGCTGCTGCGCGCGCGCGGGCTGTCGCTGGAAGATGCCCGCGACGTGCTGGAAAAGCGCCATCGCTAGAGGTGCGGTAGTGCCGGCCGCTGGCCGGCAACCAGCATATGCCTGACGATCATGAGGTTGCCGGCCAGTGGCCGGCACTACCTGCGATGCGCCACTGCGTGCGCGATGTCATCGCCGGAATCTACAATAGGCGGTCTCTTTTTCCCGGACCGCTCCCATGAAACTGCCTGCCGCCTGGCTGTGCTGCCTGTTGCTGACCTCGCCGGCGTGGGCCGCCGATACTGTCGTCAGCGGCAAGGTCTATCTGGAGCGTGATGGCAAGCCGGGCCGCGGTGCGACCGATCCTGGCCTGGCCGGCGTGCAGGTGTCCAACGGCGAAGCCATCGTCAAGACCGCCGCCGACGGCAGCTACAGCCTGCCGGTGCGTGAGGGGCAGACAGTCTTCGTGATCAAGCCCGATGCGTATTCCTTCCCGAAGGCCACCGATGGCCTGCCGTCGTTCTGGCGGCACTACCGGCCCAACGGTTCGCCCGCGCTGAAGTACGGTGGCATCGCTGCGACCAGTGACGTTGCCCGCAACTGGGACTTCGCCCTGCAGAACGACCGGCATGACAGCCGCCGTGGTTTCCAGATGCTGGTGTTCACCGACTCGCAGACCGCCAGCCTGCAGGACATCGGCTACTACCGGCAGTCGATCGTGGCGCCGCTGGTGGGCCAGACCAAGGCCCGCCTGGGCACCACGCTGGGTGATATCGTCAACGACGACCTAGCCCTGTACCCGGCGATCAACAAGGTCACCACCGAACTCGGCGTGCCGTGGTTCCACGTACCCGGCAACCACGACCTGGATGTCGACGCGGCCAATGATGCGCATTCGCTGGACAGCTGGCGCAACATCTACGGCCCCGACACCTACGCAGTGGAAGAGGGGGGTGCCAGTTTCGTTTTCCTGGACGACGTGGTGTACGACCCCAACGCCAAGCCCAGGTATGTCGGTGGCCTGCGCGAGGATCAGTTCACTTTCCTTGCTGCCTATCTGAAGGGCCTGCACAAGGACCGCCTGCTGGTGCTGGGCATGCACATCCCGCTGTTCGATGCGGCACCGGGGCGCGAGACCTTCCGCCATGCCGACCGCCAGCGCCTGTTCGACCTGCTGAAGGACTTCCGCAACGTGCTGGTACTCAGTGGCCACAGCCATACCCAGCAGCACGTCTACCACGGCAAGGCTGACGGCTGGCAGGGCAACAGGCCGCTGCACGAGTACAACGTCGGTGCCAACTGCGGTGCGTTCTGGTCGGGCGTGAAGAATGCCGCCGGCGTACCGGACAGCACCATGAGCGACGGCACGCCGAAGGGTTATGCGCTGCTGGACGTGGCCGGCAACGGCAGCTATCGCCTGCAGTACCGGGTGGCCGGTGCGGCCGCCAGCGAGCAGATCGGCCTGCATGCACCGAAGGTGCTGCGCAAGGGCGCATACCCGGCGTGGGGCATCTACGCCAACGTGTACATGGGCGAGGACGCCAGCGTGGTCGAGTACCGCGTCGATGGCGGCGCCTGGCAGCCGATGAAGCAGGTCAGCCAGCCCGATCCGCGCCTGCTGGTGGAGAACGTGGCCGACGATCTGGCCAGCACGCTGCGCGGCTATGACCGTTCGCCGGAAGCCACCGCCTCGCCGCACCTGTGGCGTGGCGCGTTGCCGACCGACCTGGCCGTGGGCAGCCACAAGGTCGAGGTGCGCTCCACCCAGCCCGATGGTGCGGTGTTCACCGCCAGCACCAGCTACAGCCTGCAGACCGCGCAGCCCTGAGCGCGGGCCGGGCTCCCATCACCCACTTCCATCACGAAAGGACGCAGCATGGATATCCGCTTCATGGCCGGCACCACGCCGGTCACCCTCAGCCGCCACTGGTTCACCGGCGCGATGATGCTGCAGAGCGCCAACGAGAAGGTCTGGGTGCAGCACCCGCTGCATCCGGGCACGCACTTCTCGTTCTCGCTGGTACAGTCGTGGCAGCGTCATATCGCCGGCCATGAAGTGCTGGTGGAGCGGACCCGGCCGCTGCTGTTCGCCGGCTTCCGCCCGCAGCGCCTGCGCGTGCTGGTGGACGGCGTGCAGGTGGCCGAGCAGGAAGGCATGTGACCCCGGGCGACGCTGTCGCCGCGCTAGGCAAAGGCCGTCCAATGCCTGAGAATCAACGCGATTCAATCGATCCAAGCAGGCCAGCGTGAACGTTGCAGCAGTGTCCCCGGCGCCATCCGAGCCCGCCCGCAGCGGCGTCCCCCGCAGCCTGGTCGTCGCCGATGTCGGCGGCACCTTCGCCCGTCTTGCGCTGGCTGAGACCCTGCCGGGGCAGGCCCCGCGGCTGGGCAGCTACCGCACCTACGCGTGTGCCGACCACCCCAGCCTGGCGGCGATCCTGGCCGATTTCACCGCCAGTCTCGGCCAGCCGATGGCCAGTGCGGTGGTCGCCATCGCCGGCCTGCTCGACGGCGATACCCTGATCAATGCCAATCTGCCGTGGACGGTGTCGCTGTCGGCGACGCGCCGCGAGTCGGGCCTGCCCGACCTGCAGCTGATCAATGATTTCGAAGCAGTGGCGCTGGCCATTCCCTACCTGCAGGCCGACACGCTGGTGCCGCTGAATGGCGATGCCGATCCGGCCAAGACCTTCCCGGCACTGGTGCTGGGGCCGGGCACCGGCCTGGGCGCGGCGTTGCGCTTCGCCGATGGCGAGCGCCCGGTGCTGGCCAGCGAGATCGGACACGCTGCGTTGGGCGCCGGCAATGCGCTGGAACTGCACGTGCTGGGCCAGCTGCTGCAGCGCTGGCCGCATGTGGACAACGAGCGCGTGCTGTCCGGCAGCGGCCTGATGAACCTGTATCCCTGCCTGTGCGAACTGCGCGGCGTGGCTGCGCAATGGACCAGCACCGAAGCGCTGATCGCGGCTGCGCGGCAAGGCGACGACGCGCTGGCAGTGGAAACCCTGCAGGTGTTCTGCGCCTGGCTGGGCAGCCTGGCCGGCGACGCGGCGATCGCCGTGGGCGCGCGCTCGGTGTACCTGGCCGGCGGCATTTCCACCCATGTGCAGGACTTCCTGGCCGACGGCCGTTTCCGTGAGCGCTTCCTCAACAAGGGGGTGCTGACCGACGTGCTGCGCCAGGTGCCGGTGTGGCGGGTCGAACATGGCCAGCTGGGTGTGCTCGGTGCCGCAGCCTGGCACGCGGCGCGGACCCCCGCGCACGATTGATCGGCGCTGCCGGCATCGGGCCGGCGGGCGCAGCATGCAGACGGAGGCGAAGATGGTGGATCGCAGGCAGTTCCTGCAGGCCGGTGCACTGGCCGCAGGCATGGCGGCATTGCCGGGCGTGCAGGCGCGCACGCAGGGTGGGGCCAGGGTGGTCTCGACCTGGGACTTCGGCGTGCCGGCCAACCAGGCCGCGTGGAAGGTACTGGCGCAGGGCGGCAGTGCGCTGGATGCGGTGGAAGCCGGTGCACGCTGGGCCGAAAGCGAGCTGTGCAATCCCACCGTCGGCCATTGTGGCAACCCGGACCGCGACGGCGTGCTGAGCCTGGATGCCAGCATCATGGATGGCGACGGCCGCTGTGGCGCGGTTGCTGCGCTGGTCGACATCCTGCACCCGGTGTCGGTGGCCCGCAGGGTGATGGAGAACAGCCCGCATGTGCTGCTGGTGGGCGAAGGCGCCCAGCAGTTCGCCGTGCAGCAGGGCTTCCAGCGCCAGCACCTGCTGACGCCGAAGGCCGAAGCGGCCTGGCGTGAGTGGCTGAAGACCGAGAAGTACCAGCCGCAGATCAATGCGGAGCGCCGGGGTGTTCCCGGCAACAGCGACAACCACGACACCATCGGCATGCTGGCACTGGATGCCAAGGGCCATCTGGCCGGTGCCTGCACAACCAGCGGCATGGCGTGGAAACTGCACGGTCGCGTTGGCGACAGTCCGATCATCGGTGCTGGCTTGTACGTCGACAACGAAGTGGGCGCGGCCACCGCCTCGGGTGTGGGCGAAGAAATGATCCGCAACGCGGCCTCGTTCCTGGTGGTCGAGTTGATGCGCCAGGGCCGCTCGCCGGCGCAGGCCTGCCGCGAAGCGATCGACCGCGTGGTACGCAAGCGCCCGGAAGCGAGCAAGACGCTGCAGGTGTGCTTCCTGGCCATGAACAAGCAGGGCGAGGTGGGTGCCTATGCACTGCATCGCGGCTTCGTCTATGCGGTGTGCGATGCGCAGCGCCAGGACGATCTGCGCGACTCACCGTCGATCTATGCGAGCACGCAGGCGTGAGCGCACGCCTGACGCTGGAGATCGCCAGCAATTCGGTCGCTTCGGCGTTGGCCGCGCAGGCCGGTGGCGCAGATCGCATCGAACTGTTCGACAACCTTGCCGAAGGCGGCACCACGCCGTCGTTTGCCAGCATCGCCATCGCCCGCGAGCGGCTGCAGATTCCGTTGTTCGTGCTGGTGCGACCGCGTCCGGGGGATTTCCATTATGACGCGCTGGAAACCGAGCTGATGCTGCGCGACATCGCCCAGTGCCGCGAGCTGGGCTGCGATGGCGTGGTGATCGGTGCGCTGGATGCGCAGGGCGATATCGACCTGCCGCTGTGCCGCGAACTGCTGCGCGCGGCCGGCCCGTTGCAGGTGACCTTCCACCGTGCCTTCGATGCCGCGCGCGATCTGCCGGCGGCACTGGAGCAGGTGATCGGGCTGGGCTGCCAGCGGGTGCTCACGTCCGGCGGCCAGGCCAGCGCCGACGCCGGTGCCGATGTACTGGCCGCGCTGGTCACGCAGGCGGCCGGCAGGATCAGCGTCATGGCCGGCGCAGGGCTGGGCCCGGGCAACATCGCCGCCGTGGCGCGGCAGACCGGCTGCCTCGAACTGCATGCCTCGGCCAAGGGGCGACGACATTCGGCCATGCAGTTCCAGAACCCGGCCCTGCGCGGGCTGGACCCGGACTGGAGCCAGACAGACACCGCCACGGTGAGTGCGCTGCGGAAGGCGCTGGACGGCTGACCGAATCCGCCGGGCATGGCCCGGCGCTACCGGCGCGGGTCCGCACCGCGATGGGCGCATCCGCGGTAGCGCCGGGCCATGCCCGGCGAACGCGCAAACCCGATCACGGACAAAACCGTTCTGCGCGCGACTGTCGTGATCGCGTCATCGACATCTGTGCTGCTTCCATAACGATGTCGTGCAACCCATTGATTCATCTGAAGCCCAACAGGCAACAACGACGTGTGCCGTGTGGATGCTGCGTCGCCGCATGCTGGACGCAGTTCAGCTGTGCTTTAGTTTGGATCGATCCACAGGGGAGGGCGGTCGAATCGAGATGGATCGATTCAACGCCCGGGATCGCCATCCGACCGCGCGTCCACCATCCAAGAGCAACCACCCATGGCTCAGCCCGTCCGCAACCGCCGTCATCTGCTGTCCCACGCCCTCGCCCTGGCCCTGCTGCCGTTCGCCGTTGGCGCACAGGACGCGGCTCCGTCGCCCACCAAGGATCTTGATGCGGTCACCGTCACCGGTTCGCGTATCAAGCGTGCCAGCGTCGAGGGCCCGGCTCCGGTCAACGTGATCAGCGCCGCACAGATCCAGAAGGAAGGCTTCGTCACCGTCTACGACGCACTGAAGACCCTGACCGAGGCGACCGGCACGGTCGAGGCGGCGTCGCAGTGGGGCTCGCACACCCCCAATGCGAGCGGCCTGAACCTGCGCGGCATGGGGCCCAACCGAAGCCTGCTGCTGGTCAATGGCCGCCGCGTGGCCGACTATCCGTTGCCTTATGGCGGCGAGACCAATTTCTCCAACTACAGCAACATTCCGGCGGCGGCGGTCGAACGCATCGAAGTGCTGACTGGCGGCGCCTCGGCGATCTACGGTTCGGACGCCATCGCCGGCGTGGTCAACGTCATCCTGAAGACCAACTACGACGGCGACGAAGTGCGCGTACGCGGCGGCAGCTCCACCGAAGGCGGGCGTGATACCTGGGATCTGTCCTGGGCGGGCGGCAAGACCGGCGACAACTGGAGCGTGACCTACGCCCTGCAGTACACCAAGCGCGATCCGTTGTTCGGCCGCGACCGGCCGCAGATGGACGACGCCGACGATGCACTGTACCCGTCCTGGAACATGGAGCAGCGCAAGGTCGGTTTCCGTCCCACCGCTGGCCTGGCGTTGATCGACCCCAGCAACGGCCAGCGCCTGGCGCCGCCGGACGGCACCTGCGAGAAATTCGCTGGCGAGTACTACACCGCCGACCGCCTGGTCTACAACTACAACGCCAATACGGTGAGCAACACCGGCCGCCTCTGCGGCATGAGCGCCGACTACGCCAACTGGCTGTTGACCGGAGGCTCGGAGAACCTGTCGGGCAACCTGTATGCCACCTTCGATTTCGGCAACGATCTGCAGGCCTGGAGCAACCTGGCGGTATACCGTTCCGAAGCGATCTGGGGCACCAATCCGCCGAGCGTGTCGCTGATCGACGATGCCAACGGTTACTACTGGGATGCCAACCGCAATCGCCCCGTACTCGGCGTGCGCCAGTTCACCCCGAACGAAGTCGGCGGCCTGGACACGCTGCGCAATACCAACCGCGAGTTGTCGTGGGATATCAGCGCGGGCCTGCGCGGGCGGCTGGCCGATCGCTTCGACTGGAGCGCCACGGTCGGCCGTTCCTACTACCGCGTCGAGGAGCGGCAGAACGTTGTCGACGAGCAGAAGTCGTACGACTTCTTCCTCGGCCCGCGGCTGGGCACCACCGACGATGGCGAGGCGATCCATGCCTTGAACGAGTCGCGCTGGTGGAACCCGATCACCCCGGACCAGTACTGGCAGATGGGCACGGTTGCGAAGAACCGGGCGTCGTCCTACGTCAACCAGGCCTCGGCCGACATCACCGGTGAACTGTTCCAGGGCTGGGCCGGGCCGATCTCGTTCGCAGCGGTGGCCGAAGTGGCCAAGCAGGGCTATCACCTCAGCCCGGACCCGCGCGCGGGCATCGATTTCGATCTGCAGAACGTCGATCGCGGCGGTGGCGAGCGTACCCGTTATTCGGCAGGCGTCGAGTTCAAGATTCCGTTGGCCGACAGCCTGATCGCCACTGCGGCGGCACGCTACGACCGGTACGGCAGCTACAAGGCCGACAGCGGCGGCGAAGCACTGGATATCGGCAGCCAGAAGGAAACCACCTGGAACGCCGGCCTGGAATGGCGGCCGTTCGAGTCGCTGCTGGTGCGCGGCTCCTACGCGACCAGCTTCCATGCGCCGGACATGCACTACCTGCTGGGCCAGGCGAGCAGTTCCGAAGTGCTGACCTACGATCGGCTGCGCTGCATCGAAAGCGGCGCTTATCTGGTCAACAACTGCGGCGTGGGCAATACCGATGTCTGGTACGCGTTCGATGTGAACCGCCGGGGTACGCCGCTGCTGCGCTCGGAAACCGGCGATTCGTGGACGGTCGGTTTCGTGTGGGACGTGCTGCCGAACCTGTCGATGAGCGCTGACTACTGGGCGATCAAGCTGGAAGACATGATCGTCGACGTCGGCGCGGACGAGGTGCTGGCCAGCGAGGCCGGCTGCCTGACCGGCAGGAACATGGACGGCACGCCGTGGGCGAACCCGGCAGGTGAGGCTTACTGCGCCGGCATCCTCGCCCGGGTGAACCGTGACAGCAGCGGCCGGCTGGTGTCGATCGAGCGCGGGCCGTTCAACCTGGCCAGCCGCGAAGTGCGTGGCATCGACCTGAGCGCGCGCTATCGGCTGGAGACGGCCGCATGGGGCAGCTTCCAGCTGGGGGTGAACTACACCAACCAGATCTCGACGAAGGAGCAGCGCTACGCCAACGACCCGAACCCGGAACGCCGCGATCGTGACCTGCGCAGCAAGCTGCGCGCCAGCCTGGCTTGGCAGGGCGGCAACTGGAATGCGAACGTGTATGCCGACCGCATCGGTTCGGTGCCGGGCGTGCGCTACCACTGGGGCACCGACCGCCTGGACAACCCCGGTGGCTGCCTGCCGTTCGCCGATGGCTACGTGCCCAGCGACAGCCCGTCGCTGAACTGCCTGGAACCCGCCAAGCGTCCGGATGGGTCGGCCAACCCGAACCCGAATGCGGGGCAGCAGACGGCGCGCTACTACGGGCGGGTGGGGCCGTTCATTACCTGGAACTTCAACGTCGGCTACCAGGTTACCGAGTTCATGAAGGTCAATCTGTACGTGAACAACGCGTTCAACGCGACCAGCTGGAATCACAAGGACCCGTACAAGGTCGACTACGATTTCGCGCCTACCCGGCTGCTGGGCGCGGTGGGCCGGGAGTTCGCGCTGGAGTATGTGTTCACGTTCTGAGGAATGGCGGCGCCGGGCATGACCCGGCGCCAGCCGCGCTGTGATGGGCAGCCACGCATGGCGTGGCTCTACCGGGCGTGCGGGATGGGTGGGTCGTTGGCCGGGTAGGGTGGATTTGACCTTCCCACGATGGCAAGGTCTAGGCTGGTCACCATCCTCCAGATGGAACCAGGGAAACCAGGCCATGAGCACCTCCAGCCCCACAGCCGTCCACGAGGCGGCTTCCACCCTCAGCCTGCCGATCGAAGGCATGACCTGCGCCAGCTGTGTTGGCCGCGTTGAAGCGGCCCTGGCCAAGGTCGAGGGGGTCGCCAGCGTGTCGGTCAACCTGGCCACCGAGCGCGCGGACATCCGCTCTTCTGGCCCGATTGACCGCGACGCCCTGATTCAAGCGGTGGAAAGAGTGGGTTATGAGGTACCGGCAGCGACCACCGAGCTGGCGGTGGAAGGCATGACCTGCGCATCCTGCGTCGGCCGCGTGGAGCGCGCGCTGTTGGCCGTACCGGGCGTCAGCCACGCCAGCGTCAACCTGGCCACCGAGCGTGCGACCGTGCGCGGCGTTGCCGGCAGCGACGCACTGGTGGCGGCGATCGACAAGGTTGGATACGCAGCACGCGTGATCGATGGCGGTACCCAGGTCGACGAGGAAGCGGCGGAAAAGAAGGATGCCGAGCGGGTGGCGCTGAAGCGTGACCTGATCCTGGCCAGCGTGCTGGCGGCCCCGGTGTTCGTGCTGGAAATGGGCTCGCACCTGATCCCCGGCATGCACCATTGGGTGATGTCCACGATCGGCATGCAGGCCAGCTGGTACCTGCAGTTCGTGCTGACCACGCTGGTCCTGGCCATTCCGGGCCGGCGCTTCTACCAGAAGGGCTTCCCGGCGCTGCTGCGCCTGGCACCGGACATGAACTCGCTGGTGGCGGTGGGTACCGCGGCGGCGTTCGGTTATTCGGTGGTGGCCACCTTCATCCCGCGCCTGCTGCCGGCGGGCACGGTGAATGTCTACTACGAAGCGGCGGCGGTGATTGTCGCGCTGATCCTGCTCGGCCGGTTCCTGGAGGTGCGCGCGAAAGGACGTACCTCGGAGGCGATCAAGCGCTTGGTCAACCTGCAGGCCAAGGTGGCGCACGTCAGCCGCGAAGGGCGCATCGTCGATATCCCGATCAGCGAGGTGCTGCTGGGCGACCTGCTGGAAGTGCGCCCGGGCGAGCGCGTGCCGGTGGATGCAGAGGTGACTGACGGTCGCAGCTTCGTCGACGAATCGATGATCACCGGCGAGCCGATCCCGGTGGAGAAGTCGGCCGGCAGCAGCGTGGTCGGCGGCACCGTCAACCAGAAGGGCGCGCTGACCCTGCGTGCGACGGCGGTCGGTGGGCAGACCATGCTGGCGCAGATCATCCGTCTGGTTGAACAGGCACAGGGTTCCAAGCTGCCCATCCAGGCCGTGGTCGACAAGGTGACCTTGTGGTTCGTGCCGGCGGTGATGCTGGCGGCATTGGCCACCTTCCTGGTGTGGCTGATCTTCGGGCCGTCGCCGGCGCTGACCTTCGCGCTGGTCAACGCGGTGGCCGTGCTGATCATCGCCTGCCCGTGCGCGATGGGGCTGGCCACGCCGACCTCGATCATGGTCGGCACCGGCCGTGGCGCCGAGATGGGCGTGCTGTTCCGCAAGGGCGAGGCGCTGCAGCTGTTGAAGGACGCCAAGGTGGTGGCGGTGGACAAGACCGGCACCTTGACCGAAGGCCGCCCGCTGCTGACCGACCTGGAAATCGCCGACGGCTTCGATCGTGCGCAGGTACTGGCGCGGGTGGCGGCGGTGGAGTCGCGCTCGGAGCACCCGATCGCCCGCGCCATTGTCGAGGCGGCGACGGAGGAGGGTATCGCGTTGCCGGCGATGGTCGGTTTCGAGTCGGTGACCGGCATGGGTGTGCGTGCCAGCGTCGACGGTGCGCGGGTGGAAGTGGGTGCCGATCGCTTCATGCGTTCGCTGGGCGTGGACATCGGCATGTTCGCTGCGCTGGCCGACCGCCTCGGCAACGAAGGAAAGTCGCCGCTGTATGCCGCCATCGATGGCCGCCTGGCGGCGATCATCGCCGTCTCCGATCCGATCAAGCCGAGTACGCCGGCCGCCATTGCCGCCCTGCACCAGCTGGGTCTGAAGGTGGCCATGATTACCGGTGACAACGCCGCCACCGCGCAGGCCATCGCCCGCCAGCTCGGCATCGATGAAGTGGTGGCCGAGGTGTTGCCCGAAGGCAAGGTGGAGGCGGTGCGCCGGTTGAAGGCGGCTTACGGGCAGATTGCGTTCGTCGGTGATGGCATCAACGATGCGCCGGCGCTGGCCGAGGCTGATGTGGGCCTGGCCATCGGTACCGGCACCGACGTCGCGGTGGAATCGGCCGACGTGGTGCTGATGTCCGGCAACCTGCAGGGCGTGCCCAACGCCATCGCGCTGTCGAAGGCGACCATCGGCAACATCCGCCAGAACCTGTTCTGGGCCTTCGCCTACAACACCGCGTTGATTCCGGTCGCGGCGGGTGCGCTGTACCCGGTATGGGGCGTGCTGCTGTCGCCAGTGTTCGCCGCCGGTGCCATGGCCCTGTCCAGCGTGTTCGTGCTCGGCAATGCGCTGCGCCTGCGGCGCTTCCAGGCACCGATGGTCGAGGCGTCCCATGCGGCCCAGTAAAGGAGTGATGGCATGAACATCGGTGAAGCATCGAAGGCATCCAGCGTGTCGGCCAAGATGATCCGCTACTACGAGCAGATCGGCCTGATTCCGCCCGCTGACCGTACCGGCGCGGGTTATCGCGCCTATTCGCAGGCCGACGTGCACCGGCTGCGTTTCATCCGTCGCGCGCGTGATCTCGGCTTTTCGGTGGCCGAGATCACTGACCTGCTGGGCCTGTGGAACGACACCTCGCGGCACAGCGCCGACGTCAAGCGCCTGGCCGAGCAGCACATCGATGATCTGGGACAGCGCATCGAGAACATGCGGCAGATGGCCGATACGCTGAAATCCCTGATCAGCTGCTGCGCCGGCGATGATCGTCCCGAGTGCCCGATCCTGCAGCGGCTGGGGGAAGGCGAGGAGGGCGCTGCGCCGGTGGCGGCGCCCACCGGGGCGGTACGCAGGCGCGCGCGCAGGACCTGAAGACGACATACGGAAAAGAAAATACCCGCCCCGGCAGTTGCACGGGGCGGGCATCGTTCATGCAGTGGCTCAGGCGATCAGGCCGGGCGCGGCGGGAAACCCGCTTCGGTCAGCGCTGCAATGATCTGCGCTTCGCTGGCCGAGGTCTGCACCTGCACGCGGCGGCTGGGCGGGTCGGCCGACACCGTCGCCGCTGGGTCGACCAGCTCGATCGCCTTGGTCACGCTGCGCGCGCAGCCGCCGCAGGTCATGCCTTCCACATGGAATTCCATCTGTAGCTCCTTCGATGCACTTGGGGTGGAGGCAGTGTGCACCTTGCAACGATGGCAGGGTCAAGCGCTCCCGCGGCGCAGGGCCCACGAAAAACGGCAGCCACCTGTACCAGCGCGGCTGCCGTGGAGGATCGTCCCCGCCCGCAGGCGGGGGTAATGCCTTAGAACTTCCAGTTCACGCCGAAGTACAGCTGGCGCCCGGCATACAGGTTGGACAGCAGGCGGGCCTGGCTGTCATTGCCGATGTAGCTGCGCAGCTCGGACTTGGTGGCGTTCAGCACTGCCGCGGTCACGGTCCAGTCCGGCGTGAGGTTGTAGGCCACGTTCAGATCCAGCTGGCTGTACGGCTTGGTGTAGGTGGTCAGGCCGTTGTTGAGCCCGCCCACCACTTCGCCACGACGGTTGTACGAGGCACGGGCCAGGAACTTCTCGTTCTCGTAGAACACGGTGACGTTGGCCTGGTTCTTGGCGCTGCCGACCAGCGGCGACGAACCGATCTCTTCGCCATCAAGCACGATCGAGGCCAGGTTGGTGTCGTTGTAGGTGTAGTTGGCCTGCACGCCCAGACCGAAGTCGAAGGTGTACTGGCCATACAGCTCCACGCCCTGCGAGACGCCGTCACGGCCGTTGGCTTCGGTGCTGTACTTCTGCACCACCACCGTTTCACCACCGACGCTCATCTGCTGGTCGCGCACGACCGGCACGGTGAAGTTGTCCACGTTCTTGCGGAACAACGCCACGCCTGCAACCGAACCCGGCTTGAAGTACCACTCCAGGCCAAGGTCGAACTGCACCGCCTTGAACGGCTCCAGTGCCTTGTTGCTGCCCGAGCCGTACCAGCCGGGGGTGTCGGTGCCGCCAGCGACCCGACGATCATTGCTGTATTCCTGGCTGATGTACTGCAGGCCGCCCGGATAGGCGATGCTGGTGTAGCCCGGGCGCGCGATTACCTTCGACGCGGCACCGCGCAGCACCAGGTTGTCGGTGATGTCCCAAGCGATGTTGAAGCTCGGCAGGAAGTCCGTATAGGTCTTTTCCAGCGAGCTGAGGGTATAGACCTTGTCGCGCACCTGGTTGTCCGGCAGACGCACGAAGCCGCCCTGGCAACGCAGGTTCGGATCGGCAGCCGGGTCATCGCAGCTCATCGGTGCACCGCTGGCGTTGTCCACGAAGTAGTCATTGAAGCGCTCGACCGAATCGCTGGACTGCGCGAACTGCTTGGTGCGCACCACGCGCACGCCGACGTTGCCGCGCACGCGGTCGGTACGGAAGTTGGCCTGGAAGTAACCCGAGTAGATCTTCTCGTTGACGTCGTAGACGAAGTCTTCCTCGGTACGGTTATGCGAGCCACCGTAGGTCTGGTTGAGGTAGTCGATGTAGGCCGGGTAGTTGATGCCGGGGAACACGTTGGCATTGAAGCCACCGGCGATGTTGCTGATCGGGTTGGACAGGAAGAAGCCCGGCTGCGCATTGCCTGCGGTCGGATCGCAACCGGCCTGGTAACGATTGTTGTCATAGTCGGCCGGGTCCAGGCCCTGGCAGACCCAGTAGGTGTTGCCGGTATTGCGGTGCACCTGGCCGTCGCGGTACTTGGCGCCGAACTGGATGGAATCCAGCCAGCCGGCTTCGAACATCTTGGTGACGTCGGCCTGGAAGTAGTTCTGCTTGACCTCGGTCTGCATCCACGACGAATCGGTGGAGCCGGTATCGACCTCGGCGATGCCGGCCATCAGCTGCTGCTGGATGTCCGGCGAGACGGTCAGCGACGGCGTGCCGGTCAGGTCCCACGCGGTGTACTGGTTGCCCGCCTGCCACTGGTCACCGACCTTGCGGCGGGGCTTGGCCGACATGCGGAAATTCATCGACGGGCCACCCTTGGACCAGGTGCGGCCGCCGGTGAAGCTGGCCTTCCACAGCGGGCTGATGTCCCAGTCGACGGTCAGATCGGCCGTCTGCGAAAGCGCCTTTTCCTTGCTGTAGCCACCGGTCAGCTGCGGAGTGGGGATGGTGCAGTCATCCGGACCCCAGCCACCCGGCGGCAGGCCAGCTGCGGCGGCCTGGTCTTCGCTGCAGTAATAGGTCTTGCCGGCAAGCTTTTCGTACTGCGCGCCGGTGACGATGCTGCCACTGGGATCGAAGCTCAGCCCGTTGAGCAGGCGCCCACCGGCCCAGTTGCCATCGCCGTTGTAGCGGGCCAGGTTCCACTCCGGCACCTTCAGCATGTTCTGGGTGTAGTCACCCTGCAGTTCGAAGCGGAAGTAGTTCGCGGTCAGGGTCAGGTTGTCGATCGGCTTGAACTGGAAAGTCAGCTGGCCGCCCTTGCGCTCGCGCTTCTCTTCCTTCACCGCGAAGTTCACCGAGGTCGGCATGAAGAATTCGCTGTAGTTCGTGCCGGTCTGGTTGTTGAAACCGGATTGGCCCCACCAGTAGTGGATGCCATCCTGTTCCAGCAGGTTGCCGTTGGCATCGCGCGCGGTGGTGTTGTTGCCGTACCACTGGTAGTCCTCGGTGCTGGTCTCCATGGTGCGGCTGGTGCGCTTCTGCTGGGTCACGCCGACCAGCACGCCGAAGCGCTCGTCCTTGCTGTGCCAGGAGTACAGCGCCGACACCTGCGGGTCGACGTCGTGGCTGGTATCGGACGAAGTGCCTTCCAGGTTGACGTAGCCGGAGTTGGCTTCCATCTCCAGCGGGCGGCGCGTGTGCAGGATGACCGTGCCGCCGATGCCGCCTTCGTCGATGCGCGCCTCCGGCGACTTGAACAGCTCGGCGCTGGACAGCATGTTCGACGGCAGCAGGGTGTAGTTGAACGAACGGGTAGCTTCGTTGTTGGTTTCCGACGACGCGACGAAGTTGCCGTTCAACTGGGTCAGGGTCAGGTCGGGCGCGAGGCCGCGCACGCTGACCGACTTGCCTTCGCCACCGCTGCGGGTGATGACCACGCCGGGCACGCGCTGCAGCGCGTCGGCCACGTTCTTGTCGGGGAACTTGCCAACGTCTTCGGCGGTGATCACTTCCACCACGGCGTTGGCGTCGCGCTTCTGCTGCAGGCTCTTTTCGATTGCGTAGCGGTAGCCGGTGACCTGGACGCTGTCCAGGGTGGTTGCGTCCTGAGCGCCGGTCGTTGCTGTCGCCTGCTGCGCGGAGGCGCCAAGCGGGGCGACGGCGGCGGCCAGGGCCAGCGCGATGGCCAGCGACAACGCGTCGTGGCCCTGCGTACGTGTTGAATGCTTCATTGCCATCTCTCCCTCTCTCCTGGATTGATCCGGTGACTGACTGACGCGGAAACTTGAATCGATCTAATTCGTGATGCCGATCTTGCCTTCGCCCTGCAGAAGCGACGAGCGCCTGGCAGATGGCCTGACACGTCCTGTCCTGCTCCCCAACTCCCGGGCCATCGCGATGTCGTCTTGGATCGATCTAAGCGATGGGCGGGGCGATTTTTAGCACGGCCAACGCGCCGACGCATGTTGCTGCGCAATATGGCAGCGACGTGTCGTGCAAATGACCCTTCGCGGAAAAATGCTGTAAGCGTTTACATGCGCAGACGGGGTGGGCCGGCCGGGCTGCGCCCGGCACCCGCAGAGGGCTTCAGGCCAGGGCAACAGCAACAGCAACAGCAACGGCTGGTTTCCTGCGGGATGGCGGGGTGGGTCCGGTTGCGGGGGACGCTGCAAGTACGTCCATGTAAGCTCGGTCGCGCCTTGCTCGTGTGCGCTGTCCTGCGCACACGGCAAGACCGGGGTTGGGCGTCCTGCCCAGCCCGCCCGAGGCATGCCTCGGGCCCATGGCGCTCACGCCCCCGCAACCGGACCCACCCCACCTTCGACAGATTCCCGCTGCTGTTGGTAGGTGTCGACCTTGGTCGACACGTGGATCCATGCCATGCATGGATGAAATCCAATCGATGATTTCGAAATCGGTAGGAACATCCATCCACGCCTTGCGTGGATCAAACTCGTCGAAATCGAATATTTCGGTAGTCCATCGAACAACATCCACGCATGGCGTGGATCTACGTGTCGACCAAGGTCGACACCCACCAGGATTCCGACAGATCGCCGAAAACTGTCGAAGGCGGGGTGGGTCCGGTTGCGGGGGTGTCCGCGGCATGGATGCCGCGGCCAAGCCCCCAGGGGTGAGGGCGCTTTGCTTGCGAAGCACTGCTTCGCAAGCGCCCGAACGCACAGCCGCCAGCGGCTGGGCCGGACCGCGGAGCGGGGTTTACGGCGCCCCCCGCAACCGGGCACACCCCGCCACCCCACGGAATGCAGCTGTTGCCGTTGCTGTTGCCGTTGCCGTTGCCGTCGCCGTTGCTCCGGCCTCTGCGGGTGCCGGGCGCAGCCCGGCCGAAGCCCCCCGCTCATGCTGCGCCGCAGAATGCATTGGGCGAAATTCCCATGCTCTACTTGAATCGATCTAAATCCGCCGGGGTGCGGATTTGTACCGATGGAAACGAGGGCTCGGCCTGTGCGGCCGGTTCTTCGCTGCCGCCCTGCCGCCAAGGAGTCCTGCCCGTGACCAGGTTGTCCCGCCGTCGTCCCGCCCGCCGCCTGTCGGCATTGTCCCATCGGCCCCTGGCCCGCATCGCTTGCCTGCTGGCACTGGCGGTGACGCCCTGGCTGCAGGCCGCACCGGCCGCGCTGGAGCGCGAGGTCAATACCTTCATCGGCAGCAAGGATGACGGCAACACCTTCCCCGGTGCCTCCGCACCGTTCGGCCTGATCCAGGTCAGCCCGATCGGCAGCCACTATTCGGGCTGGCGCTACGACGACGACAAGATCCGCGGCTTCGGCCACTCCTTCCTGTCCGGCGCCGGTTGCTGGGAGCAGGGTGGGCAGGTCTCGGTGCTGCCGGTGACCGGTTCGATCGGCCCCGGCGGCGACTTCGATACCGCCGATGCGAAAGCCTTCAATCACAAGACCTATGCGTCGGCCTACAGCCACGACGGTGAGATCGGCCAGGCCGGCTACTACAAGGTGCGCCTGACCAGCTACGGCGGCATCGACGCCGAAGCGACCGCACGCACCCGCGCAGCTGCCGAACGTTACACCTTCAGCCAGCGCCAGGGCGACGGCCACGTGCTGGTCAATGTCGGTCAGGCCAACGAGCGCCACTCGGTGATCGGCAGCGTCGTCGATGTGGTGGGTGACCGCGTGGTGGAAGGCAAGCTGGTCACCAAGAGCTTCTGCGGTGGGCACCAGTACACCACCTGGTTCCGCATTGAGTTCGACCGCCCGTTCAAGGCGCATGGCACCTGGGGCGAGGGCGGCGGCCTGCCGGGCGCGCGCCACAGCATGGAAGGCGAGCAGAAGCCGAATGGCGCGTGGCTCAGCTTTGATCTGGCCAAGGGCCAGTCGGTCACCGCCATCAGCGCGATTTCGCATGTGGATGCCGAAGGTGCGCGCACCAACCTGCGCGCCGAGGGCATGCAGGGCGGGGCGTTGCTGGGCTTTGAGCGCATGCGCGCGCTGTCGCAGCAATCGTGGCGGGAGCAGTTGGCACGCGTGCGCGTGCAGGGCGGCAATGGCGATGACCGCACCGTGTTCTACAGTGCGCTGTACCACGCGCTGCTGCAGCCGCTCACCGGCAGCGATGCCGACGGCCGTTACCGCGGCTACGACGACGGCATCCATCGCGCCGATGGCTGGACCTACTACGAGTACTTCTCGCTATGGGACACCTACCGTGCACAGAACCAGTGGCTGGCACTGACGCGCCCGGACGTGGCGCGCGACATCGGCCGCAGCCTGCTGGCGATCGATGAGCAGGGCGGCTGGCTGCCGCGCTGGGGCTATGCCAACTTCGAGACCAACATCATGACCGGCGATCCGGTCACCCCCTTCATGGTCGACCTGTGGCGCTTCGGCGCGCTCAAGGGCCGCGAAGGGCAGGCATGGGATGCGCTGCGTCGCAATGCGTTCGGTACGCCGCCGCTGAACTCGCGTGCTGCCGGTCGCTCCGGCAACCCGACCTACCTGGACAAGGGCTACGTGGTCTACGACCGCGCGTTCCCGTCCAAGGGCATGGATGTCGATCCCCATCATGGTGGTTCGGCAACGCTGGAGTACGCACTGGCCGACTGCGCGCTTTCGCAGATGGCCGATGGGCTCGGCCATGCCCAGGATGCGGCGGTCCTGCGTGAGCGCGGCCGCAACTGGCGCAAGGTATGGGACCCGCAGGTGCGCGACGCCGAGACCGGCTTCACCGGCTTCCCGCGCCCGCGTACCGAAGATGGCCAGTGGTACACACCGGCCGATGGCCATTACAGCCCGCGCTCGCATCACGGTTTCCATGAAGGCACGGCGTGGCAGTACCAGTGGCTGGCGCAGCA
>Ga0308171_1000377_pt1 | contig 103266 bp, 92 predicted proteins | sample PhyGR1_FD_202135 | JGI IMG/M metagenome (GOLD analysis project Ga0308171, IMG submission 202135) | Phyllosphere microbial communities from UC Gill Tract Community Farm, Albany, California, United States - DLSLSG.R1 | ecosystem: Host-associated > Plants > Phyllosphere > Unclassified | place...
GTCAGTGCGCTTAGCATCGGCACTTATTGTTTTGCAGGGAGCGTTTACGAGATAACCCCACATCCTCGGCCCGCTTCTCGCGGGTTCGCAGGCGCTGTCGAAACCGATCAGCCCCGGGAACTCCGTTCGGAGTGGCCACTGTCACCCTGTTGAATTACCACCTCGGTCGCCGTCTTCGTCAGCGGCACCCGAGCATCACAGTCTACAACGGTTCGCAGGCCTCGGTGATTCCCTCCCTGCGGGCCCGCCGTCCTGCACCCCCCTGACGAACGAAGTCCGCAGGACGCCCCCGAACCGGCCGATCTGGAGCACCCTCCCGTAGGCTCGCGGGATGAGCGAGGTCGTCATCACCGTGCGGGGCGAGAGCAATGCGCGCGTGCGCGCGGAGGAGGCCGCGGTGCGCGTCACCGTCGTCACGGACGGACCCGCACGAGGGCCCGTGGTCGAGCGCGCGCAGGAGCGCGCCTCATCGGTGCAGGACGGACTCGTCGCGCACCTCCGCTCAGGTGAGGTGTCCGAGTGGTCGAGCGCCCGCGTCTCGGTCTGGTCCGATCGCCCGTGGAACAACGAGGGGGCGCAACTCCCCCTCGTCCACCACGCCGCCGTCGAACTCTCCGCCACGTTCACCGACGCCGGGGCGCTGTCTTGGTGGCTCGGCGACGTCGCGGAGTCCAACGACGTGCAGGTCACCGCGGTGGAGTGGCGCCTGTCGTCCGAGACGCGCGCCCGCGTCGAGCGGGACGTCGCCGCCGATGCGGTCCACGTCGCCGTCGAGCGCGCCACCGCCTATGCGGATGCCCTGGGACTGGCATCCGTCACCGCCGTCGAGATCGCGGATGCCGGGCTGCTGGCGACGCGGCTGGAGAACCCGCCGATGTTCGCCGCCCGCGCCATGGCGTCCGACGCCGGACCGTCCTTCAGCCTGCAGCCGCCCGAGATCGTCGTCAGCTCGACCGTCGAGGGCCGCTTCCGCGCGGAGTGACGCGGCGGCTCACTCGCCCAGGCGGTTCTTCGTCCGCATGGCACGCTCGGCCTCGCGCTTGTCTTCGCGCTCGCGGATCGTCTGCCGCTTCTCGAACTCGCGCTTGCCCTTGGCGACGGCGATCTCGACCTTGGCGCGCCCGTCGAGGAAGTACAGCCGCAGGGGCACGAGGGTGTAACCGCCCGCCGCAACCGCGTGCGAGAGTTTCACGATCTCTTCTTTGTGCAGCAGCAGCTTGCGGGTGCGCTTGGCCGAGTGGTTCGTCCAGTGTCCCTGCGAATACTCGGGGATGTGGACGGCGTCGAGGTAGGCCTGGCCACCGTCGATGTAGGCGTAGCCGTCGGTGAGGTTCGCCCGCCCCTGGCGCAACGACTTCACCTCGGTTCCGGTCAGAACGAGACCCGCTTCGTACGTCTTCTCGATGGCGTAGTCGTGTCGCGCCTTCTTGTTCGACGCGATGAGCTTCTCCCCCTGCTCACGAGGCATGGTGCCACCTCCTCATGATCATGGGCACACAGAGCCCCTCAGTCTACGGGATCAGGCGCGGAGCCATCGCCGGATGGCGAAACCGGCGCTCAACGCCGAGAGGACCACGCCGATGACCACGATCACGGGCACGACGATCGCCACGTCCGACAGGCCCACCCACGACGTGATGAAGCCGATTCGATCGCGCAGATAGCGCTCGACCCCGACCTGGACGATCGCCCACACGGCGACGCTCGCGAGAGCCGACCCGATGAGCGCCGCGAGAACTCCCTCGAGGATGAACGGCGTCTGGATGAAACGGTTGGACGCTCCGACGAGACGCATGATCCCGAGTTCCTTGCGCCGTGCGAAGGCGGAGAGTCGGATGGTCGTGGCGATCAGCAGGACCGCGGCGATGAGCATGAGTCCGGCGATCCCGACTGCGACGTAGGTGGCGACGGTCAGCGACTGGAACAGGGGTTCCAGGTACTGCATCTGATCCTTCACCTCTTCCACCCCGGCCTGCCCGCTGAACGCCTCCGCGATGACGTCGGATTGGCCCTGGTCGACGAGGTTGATGCTGAAGGTCGCGTTGAACTGGTCGGCGGTCACCACACCGGCGATGTCGGAGGAGAGCAGTCCCTGGGCGTTCTGGAACGCCTCGTCGCTCGTCGAGAAGCTGTAGTCGCGGATCAGCGGCTTGAGCGCGTCACCGTCGAGCGTCGCGCGGACGGCGTCGATCTGCTCCTGCGTCGCCGCCTCGCCGGGCGTGCAGGTGGCGGAGTCCGACACCGTCGAGCACATGAACACGGCGACCTGGGCGCGATCCGCCCAGTACGACTGCATCTTGCCGATCTGCATCTGCATGAGCATCGCCGCGCCGACGAAGGTCAGCGAGACGAAAGTGACGAGGATGACCGAGATGACCATCGACGCGTTGCGGCGAAGACCCGAGAAGGCCTCCGAGAGGATGAGCCCGAACCTCATGACGTGGGTCCCACTTCGTCGTCGCGGTCTTTCTTCTCGGCAAGACCGAGCTTGTCGGCGAGGCCGAGCGCGTCGACCTCGGGGGTGCTCACCGGGATCGAACGCGTGTTGGTGCCGGGCTCGCGGCGTTCCGCGGCGGGCGAGGTGGTCACCGAGGGAGACTCGGGTTCGACGGGAGCGGCCGAGACCCGCTCCGACCCCTCCAGTCCGCGCAGCGGTTCGACCGGTCCGGTGATGCTCGTGACCTCGCGCTGCACCTCGAGCACCGCGGTCAGCGCCGCCACCGCGGCGGCGCCCTTCTCGACCTCGGGCGCCAGCACGGGCAGCCCGGAGCGGTCGCCGTAGCCGCCGTGCCGCTCGTCGCGGACCATCTCGCCGCCGCGCAGCTCGATCACGCGCCGCTGCATCTGGTCGACGAAGCCGGCCTCGTGCGTCGCCATGACGACGGTCGTCCCGCCGGCGTTGATCCGCGCGAGGAGCCGCATGATGTCGATCGAGGTGCCGGGGTCGAGGTTTCCGGTCGGCTCGTCGGCCAAGAGCACCTGCGGGCGGTTCACGAGGGCGCGCGCGATCGCGACGCGCTGCTGCTCACCGCCGGACAGCTCGTGGGGCAGCCGCTTCTCTTTGCCGTCGAGACCCACGAGCGCAAGCACCTCGGGAACGGCCTGCTGGACGAAGCCGCGCGAGGCGCCGGTCACCTGCAGCGTGAAGGCCACGTTCTGGTGCACGGTCTTGTTCGGCAGCAGCCGGAAGTCCTGGAACACCGAGCCGATGTGGCGACGGAAATAGGGAACCTTGCGGTTCGACAGGGTGCGCAGGTCGCGCCCGAGCACGACAACGCGCCCATCGCTCGGGGTCTCGGCCCGCAGGATCAGCTGCAGGCACGACGACTTCCCCGAACCCGAGGCGCCGACGAGGAAGACGAACTCTCCGCGCTGCACCTCGAAGTCGACTGCGTTCAGCGCGGGCTTCGTGGTGCCGCGATACCGCTTGGTGACATTCTCGAACCGGATCATGGCTCGACGAGCCTAAGCGCGGGTTCTGAAGAGCCTGACAGGACGCGCCGTGTCGGCATCCGGGAAAACCCTATGGATGCCGAGAGCCCCGGCATCCGCCTCAGTCGTCGTCTTTGCGCTTGCGCCAGCGGATGCCGGCCGCGATGAGGCCGTCGAGGTCGCCGTCGAACACGACGGCGGGGTTTCCGACCTCATAGCCGGTGCGGAGGTCTTTCACCAGCTGCTGGCCGTACAGGAAGTAGGAGCGCATCTGATCGCCCCAGCTCGCGGTGATCGTGCCGGCCAGCTCTTTCTTCTTCGCCGCCTCTTCTTCGCGCTTGAGCAGGAGGAGGCGGGTCTGCAGCACGCGCATGGCGGCCGCGCGGTTCTGGATCTGCGACTTCTCGTTCTGCATCGAGACGACGAGACCGGTCGGAAGGTGCGTGATGCGCACGGCCGAGTCGGTCGTGTTGACCGACTGGCCACCGGGGCCCGACGAGCGGAAGACGTCGACGCGGATGTCCCCCTCGGGGACCTCGACCTCGACGGCCTCTTCCATGACGGGGATGACCTCGACCGCGGCGAAGCTGGTCTGACGCTTGTCGGCACCGCCGAAGGGGCTGATGCGTGCGAGGCGGTGCGTGCCGGCCTCGACCGACAGCGTGCCGTAGGCGTAGGGGACGTCGACCTCGAAGGTGGCCGACTTGATGCCGGCACCCTCGGCGTAGGACGTGTCCATGACCTTCACGGGGTACTTGTGACGCTCGGCCCAGCGCAGGTACATACGCAGCAGCATCTCGGCGAAGTCGGTGGCGTCGTCGCCGCCGGCGCCGGAGCGGATCGTGACGACCGCGGAGCGCGGGTCGTACTCGCCGTCGAGGAGCGTCTGCACCTCGAGCTGGCCGATGACGTCTTTCAGGGCGGCGAGTTCACGCCGGGCCTCGTCGGCGGACTCGTCGTCGTCCATCTCGATCGCGAGTTCGACGAGCACCTCGAGGTCGTCGAGGCGCTGCTCGATCTCCGAGACGCGCTTCAGCTCCGCCTGGCGGTGGCTGAGACGGCTCGTCACCTTCTGAGCGTTGTCGACGTCGTCCCACAGGTCGGGGGCACCGGCCTCCTCGCTGAGGCGTTCGATGTCGGCTTTGAGTGCGTCGACGTCGACCACGGCCTGGATATCGGCGAAGGTCGAGCGCAGCGCCTGGATGTCGGCGGTCAAATCGAGTTCGAGCATTTGGAATCAAGCCTATCGTGGAGACGATGACCGCCGACTCTCCGCGTGGCGTGCTGGTGCGCTTCGCACCCATGATCTACGGGCCCACCCTTCTCTTCGCCATCGGCGAAGGTGCCGTCATTCCCTTGATCCCGGTCATCGCGAACCGGCTCGGTGCCGACGTCGCCCTCGCGGCCCTGGTCGCCGCGGCCCTCGTGGTCGGACAGCTGTGCGGCAATATCCCCGCGGGATGGGCGGTGGCGCGCTTCGGCGAGCGGATCACGATGGGCGTCGCCGGAATCGTCATCCTCGGTGGTCTGGTCGGGGTCGTCTTCGCCGGGACGCTCGCGATCTTCGCGGCCGCGGTGTTCCTCATCGGATTCTGCGCCGCGTCGTTCGCGCTGGCCCGGCATTCGTTCATGACGACGCGTGTGCCCCTCCACTTCCGAGCGCGTGCTCTGTCGCTGCTCGGTGGTACGTTCCGCCTCGGAATGTTCGTCGGTCCGTTCATTTCCGCGGCACTACTCGGAATCTTCGGCGACGAGACGGCATCCATCGTCTTCTTCGCGGTGTGCCAGGTCGCCACGATCCTCCTCGTGTTCCTGGGACCCGACCCCGAGAAGTCCGTGCCGGCGACCGGGGTCGCTACCGATGAGCCGTCCGACGGAGACTCCCGCGAGGCCGAGGACACCGGCGAGCCCGTGAGCGGGGCCATTCCCACCGCTGAGCGGGCGGGCGTCTTCCGCACGATGTGGCGCTTCCGCGCCGTGTTGGCACGACTCGGTCTGGCGGCGGCCTCCCTGTCCGCCGTGCGTTCGGCGCGGCAGGTGGTGCTTCCGCTGTGGGGCGTCTCCCTCGGACTGGATGCCTCGACGATCGCCGTCGTCGTCGGCGTCTCGGGCGCGATCGATTTCGCGCTCTTCTACGCGAGCGGGCAGGTCATGGACCGCTTCGGGCGCCTGTGGGCGGCCCTTCCCGCCATGGTCCTCATGGGAGCGGGGTTCTTGGCGCTCGCCTTCACGCACGATCTGACCAGCGCGGCGATGTGGTTCGCGATGTTCGCCGCGGTCCTCGGGGTGGGCAACGGCTTGTCCAGTGGCATCCTGCTCACCCTCGGCGCCGACCTCGCGCCCCCGGATGAGCCGGCCGCCTTCCTCGGGTCGTGGCGCACGTTGACGGATGCCGGGGGCGCCGTCGCCCCGGTCCTGATCTCGGCTCTGACGGCCACCGTGTCGCTCTCGGGGGCCGTGGGCGCGATGGGCGTGATCGCCGCACTCGGCGCTTTCGGCTTCGTCCGGTGGGTGCCGAGATACGTGCCCCGCGCGCGCTGATTTTCACCGGCGGGATTGTTTCGACCCCGTAAAAATTCCGGCGACCCTTGTCGTTTCCGACAATCTCCGGACAGAATCGAAACGCGATCGTCTTCTCCGGACGACGCGTCATTCCCCCTGGATGATGCGGGCATCGATGCCCGCGGAGAGGTGCATTCCTGTGCCCAGAAACACCCTGCTGTCCCCACCTCGGCGCGTGCGACGCGCGTCCGCGATCGCGGCGACGAGTGCTCTCGTCGGCGGTGCCCTGATGATCGCCCCCGCGGCGTTCGCGGCGCCCGACGCGGAGGCTCCGAACGACCTCGGACTCACCGGCGCCGACGTCATGTCGCACCTGACCGAGCTCTCGACGATCAGCGAGTCGTACGCCGACGAGGGCTACCGGACGTGGGACGGCCCCGGTTACGAGGCCGCGGCGCAATACGCCGAGAAGGTCCTCGCCGACACCGGTGCGTTCACCGTCAGCCGCCACGAATTCGACGTTCCGTACTCGGACTTCGGGGTGGCGTCGCTCGTCGTGAACGGCACGGTCTACACCGGTTCTCACTTCGACAACAGCGAGGGTACCGACGGCGACGTCACCGCTCCCCTCGCGCTGCCCGTCTCGGAGGACGGCGGCTTCCTCGGCTGCGCGGCGGGCGACTTCGCCGACGTGCCGGCCGGATCGATCGTCCTCGTGCAGCGCGGCATCTGCTCGTTCGAGGAGAAGATCGGCTTCGCCTCGGATGCCGGGGCCGCCGCGGTCTTCATCTACAACAACGAGCGCCCCCCGGAGGAGAACACCGCTCCCGAGGATCAGTTGACCAACGTCACCTCGGGTCCGCGCAACGAAGAGGACTCCCCCGCCGCCACGCTCCCGCAAGCGAGCGGCGACGCGATAGAGGCGCTCATCACGGCGGCGCCGGAGGATGCTCCCGTGGAGGGCACCGCGACCATCGAGAAGCAGTTCCTCGTCGGCACGTCGTTCAACATCATCGCCGACAGCACCGCGGGTGACCCCGACGACACCGTCGTCATCGGCGCGCACCTCGACGGTGTCGCCGAGGGACCGGGCGTGAACGACAACGCGTCGGGCTCCGCGGCGGTGCTCGCCCTCGCCGAGAAGATCGCGGCATCCGAGGTCCCCAATGACAAGCGGATCCGCCTCGCCCTCTGGGGCGCGGAGGAGATCGGCCTGCTCGGTTCGACCGCGTACGTGAACGACCTCGTCGCGAACGACCCCGTCGAATGGGACCGCATCTCGTCGTACCTGAACTACGACATGATCGGCTCCGAGAACTTCACCGTGGGCGTGTACGACGCCGACCGGTCGACGTTCCCGGCCGACGGCGTGAACATCCCCGAGGGGTCGGAGGCGATCGAGAAGATCTACACCGACTACTTCGACACGATCGAGCAACCCTGGATCGACACCGAGTACTCGGGTCGCTCCGACTACCAGGCGTTCATCGACAACGGCGTGCCCTCGGGCGGGCTGTTCTCGGGCGGCGACGACATCAAGACCGAGGAGCAGGTCGAGATGTTCGGCGGAACGGCCGGCGTCTTCATGGACCGCAACTACCACACGGTCAACGACACGCTTGCGAACATCAACCGGGACTCGGTCGACATCTTCGCCCCGGCGATCGGCCACGCGGCCGCCGCTCTGGCGTGGACGGCGGCGGTCGAACCGTCGCCCGAGCCGACCGTCGAGCCCACGGTGGAACCGACCGTCGAACCGACGGCGGAGCCCACGGCCGAGCCGACCGCTGAGCCGACGGCCCAGCCCAGCCCCTCGCCGAGCACGACGACCGGCCCGGGGCCGCGCGACAACCTCGCGAAGACCGGTTCGAACGCCGAGGGCTCGGCGCTCCCCGCGATCGGTGCCGGCATGCTCGTGCTCGGTGCGCTCATCGCCGCCGGCACGGTCATCGCCCGCCGCCGCCCGCAGGAGTAAGCACCACCGGATCGACCGTCGGGGTCGTGCGCTTCGGACGCACGGCCCCGACGTTTTCTCGGGGCGCGCAATTTGCCCCGCCGCCTCGCGGGCACGAAGATGCGAATCAGGCGAGTCGGATCGGGAGGGCGCCGTGAAAGACGTGGACCGCGAGGCGCTCGCGCTTTCCGCCGCGCTGGCCGCGGTCGCGGGGTTCGTGGACGCGATCGGGTTCCTCGACACCGGCGGACTCTTCGTCTCGTTCATGAGCGGCAACTCGACGCAGGGTGCGGTGGGTCTCCTCGACGGAAGCCCACGGGTGGCGCTCGTGTCAGCCGGGATCATCGCCGCGTTCGTGATCGGCGTCACCGTCGGCGCCACCGTGAGCATGCGCGCCGCGCGTCCGCGCGCGTGGGTCGTCGCGGGATCCGCAGCGGCCGTCGCCCTCACCGCCGCGCTGGCGCTGGGAGGAGACTCGACCGTCTGGCGTGTCGGCCTCCTCGCCGCGGCGATGGGGGCGTTGAACACGCTGTTCCTCGCGGAGGGTCGCGCCCGCGTCGCGATCACCTACGCGACGGGGACGCTCGTGAGTTTGGGACTCGGACTCGCGGCCCTGCTCACCGGCGGCTCCCGGACAGCCTGGCGTCGCCCGCTCCTGCTGTGGTCCTCGCTCGTGGCGGGGGCCGTGATCGGCGGGCTCGCGCACCGGTGGGGCAGCCCGATCGCGCTGGGGATCGCCGCCCTCGCGCTCGCGGGCGCCGCCGCGGTGATCGCCCTCCGCGGGCGCGGCTCCGCGGTCAGTCCTCGTCGCTGACCCGGATCAGGACCTTGCCCGTCGCGCCGGCGGCCACGGCATCGTGGGCGGCCGCCGTCTCAGCGAGCGGGAACCAGGTCAGCGGAAGACCGGCCTCGTCTCCGACGGGAAGCGCTTTGTCGGCCACCGCCGCCGACACGTCTTCCGCGGCGGCCGTGAGAGCCGTCTCGCCGACCGTGTAAAGCAGGAGCCCCTGCCACCGGACGTTCTTGGCGAAGCTCGCCCGCACGGCCGCGGTGAAGCTGTCACCCCCGTTGTCGGCGTAGTAGCCGATGCTCCCGTGATTGGCGATGACCTCGACGTCGAGCGCCGCGTTGTCGGCGATCGCCACCTCGACGATGTGCTCGACCCCGTTCGGAGCGAGACCCCGGATGCCGTCGGCCAGAGTCTCGCTCGGGTACTGCAGCACGTGGTGAGCGCCGGCCACGCGCGCCAGCGCCTCCTTCTCGTCGCTGCTGACCGTCGCGATCACCGTCGCCCCCGCCCACACCGCGAGTTGGATCGCCGCGTGGCCCACGGCCCCGGCGCCGCCCTGAACGAGAACCGTCCGTCCGGCGAGAGCGCCCGGGGCCAGCCGCGACGGACCGTCCTCGTGCACGGTGAGCGCACGGTGCGCCGTCATCGCCGGAACGCCGAGGCTGGCCCCGAGGGCGAAGGAGGCCTCGTCCGCGAGCGGAACCGCCCGCACGGCGGGGATCACCGCGTAGTCGGCCGCCGTCCCGGTCGGACGCTCGTGCTGCGCGAGGTATACCCAGACACGCTGACCGGGTGAAACCGACGTCACGCCCGGACCCACGGCATCCACTCTCCCCGCTCCGTCCTGGTTCGGCGTCACCTCCGAGAAGGAGAAGGGACGGCCGCCCTCGCGGGCCTTCCAGTCGGTCGGGTTCACGCCCGACACGGCGATGCGCACCCGCACTTCACCGGGGCCGGGCTCGGGCACGGGACGCTCGCCGAGCGTGAGGACGGAGGAGTCACCGGTCTGGGAATACGTGATCGCGCGCATGAAGAGGACAAGGAGCCGACTCCCGGGCGCATTCCCTCGGCGTGTCGTCCCCGCGGCCGCCACACTGGGCGGATGAGCAGTCTTCTCGTGGCGAACGGCGTCCTCTTCTCGGCCGGAGCGGTGATCGACGGCGATGCCGTAGGGATTCGCGATGGCCGGATCGTCGCGACGGGGACGCGCCGCGAGGTGCAGACCGTCCTCGGCACCGTCGACGACGAGGTCGACGCGCACGGCGGCCTCGTCACTCCCGGGTTCGTCGACGCGCACATCCATCTCGGCGGGGGTGCGGTCGACGCCCTGCGGTGCGATCTCGCCGGAGCGGGCTCCCTCGCAGAGATCGACCGGCGGGTGCGGTCGTTCGCCTCCGGATCGACGGCATCCTGGATCGTCGGCGGGGGCTGGGATCCCACCCTCTTCCCCCACGGGGGTCCGACCGCCGCGCACCTCGACGAACTCGTTCCGGATCGTCCCGCCCTGTTCCTGGACGCCGATCACCACGGCGCGTGGGTGAACAGCGCGGCGCTGCGGGCGGCGGGGATCGACGCGGACACCCCCGACCCGTTCGACGGGCGGATCGAACGCTCTCCGGACGGCACCCCGAGCGGAGCACTACGGGAGGGGGCGATGCAGCTGGTGTCGCCGCTCGTCCCGCCGTCCGCCACGGCCGACGTCGCCCGAGCACTGCGGAGGATCGCCCGTGACGTCGTCGCCACGGGCATCACCGGCTGGCAGGAGGCGGCCCTCGGCCTCTACGCGGGCTATCCGGACTTCTCGGATGCGTACCGCGAGCTCACGACCTCGGGAAACCTCGTCGGGCGCGCGACGGGTGCGATCTGGGTGCCGCGCGATGTCACGGCGGACACGGTCGACGCCTTCGTCGCGGGCTGCGTCGAGCGCGCCCGGGCGAACACGGCGGCCGGGTTCCCGACCCGGACCGCGAAGCTCATGCTCGACGGGATCATCGAAACCCGCACGGCACACGTCTGCACCCCGTACCCCGACGGCTCGCACGGCCTCGCCTACTTCGAGCCCGCCGTCGTGCAGAAGCTGGTCCCCGCTCTGAACGCGGCCGGTATCTCCGTGCACGTCCACGCCCTCGCGGACGCGGCGGTGCGCGACGCGCTCGACGGGTTCGCCGCGGTCCCCGCCGACGTCCGTGCCGGGGTGCGCAACCACATCGCGCACCTCGAACTCGTCACGCCGTCCGACGTCCCGCGCTTCGCGGAGCTCGGGGTGACGGCCAACTGCCAGCCCTACTGGGCGTGCCGGAACGACCTCGTCCGCGACGTGACGCTTCCGTTGCTCGGGACAGAACGCGCGGATTCGCTCTACCCCTTCGCCGACCTGCGCGCGGCCGGTGCGACCCTCGCGATGGGATCGGACTGGCCCGTCTCCACGTACGACCCGTGGCTCGGCGTCCACGTGGCCGTCACGCGTCGCCCGCCGGGAGAAGCGGATGCCGAGCCGCTCGGTGCCGCGCAGGCACTCCCCCTGAGCGTGGCGCTCGACGCCTACACCCGCGGGTCCGCCGACCTGCTCGGTCTCGGATCGGGCACCCTGACCCCCGGGACACTGGCCGACCTGGCCATCGCCGACCGCGATCCCTTCGCGGGCCCGGCCGACGGCATCCACGAGACGCGCAATACCGCGACGATCGTCGGAGGCGAACTGTGCGGGGGTTGACGGCTGCTTCACATCGTGGCAACCTCGCGCGCGCATAGACTGAACCCACTCGCGGGAGTGGTGAAATTGGCAGACACGCAGGATTTAGGTTCCTGTGCCTTCGGGCGTGGGGGTTCAAGTCCCCCCTTCCGCACGACGACTGCCGTACCCGAGCACGACCTCTCCGACCCGACGGGACCGATGTGATCCACCCCACCGCCCTGCTCCCGTGGCTCGACCCCGCGACGATCATCACCAACTCGCAGCCGTGGGCTCTGCTGGTGGTCTGCTTCATCATCTTCGCCGAGACGGGCCTGCTCATCGGGTTCCTCCTCCCCGGCGACACCCTGCTGATCATGGCCGGCCTGCTGTCGCACTCCACGCCCGCGGCCCCCAACGGCGTCTTCGGGATCAACGCGTGGTGGGTCGCCCTCGCGATCGGCGTCGCTGCATTCATCGGCGGCGAGGTCGGGTACTACATCGGGCATAAGGCCGGGCCGTCGATCTTCGAGCGCAAGGACTCGGGCCTGTTCAGCAGGAAGAACGTCGAGCGCACCAACGCCTTCTTCGTGCGGTTCGGCGGGCTGACCGTGATCCTGGCGCGCTTCGTCCCGGTCGTGCGCACCTTCGCCCCCATCGCGGCCGGCGTCGGACACATGCCGTGGCGCAAGTACACGCTCTACAACTTCATCGGCGCTGTCCTCTGGGGCATCGGGCTGACGATGCTCGGCTACGCGGTGGGATACATCCCCTTCATCCGCGACATCGTGACCGAGTACATCGATGTGATCCTGCTCGCCGCCGTCGCCGGTACCGCGATCTTCATCGGCATCCACTATTTCCGTGAGCGCGCCGCCGCCAAGCGCGAGGGCGCGGTCACGCACGCCGAGGCCGAGTCGCTGACGCTCGACCCGAAGACGCTCGAGGACGGCGACCAGCCCGCGCGCTAACTCGCTTTCGAGCTCTTCTTCTTCGCGGGCGCCTTCTTCTTCGCGGGCTCGTCCTTCTCGGCGCGCGCCGCGCGGCTGCGCTCGACGCTCGCGCGCAGCGCCTCCATCAGGTCGATGACCTCTCCGCCGTCCTCTGGCTCCTGCGTGCCGAAGGTGGCATCGGTGTCGATCGCGTCGCCCTGCTCGAGCTTCGCGTCGATGAGGGTGCGCAGCTCCGCCTGGTACTCGTCGGTGAACTCCTCGGGGTCGAAGTCCTTCGAGAAGCTCTCGACGAGGGATGCCGACATCTCGAGCTCTTTCGCCGAGATACGTACGCTCTCGTCCAGCGCCGGGAACGCGGCCTCGCGCACCTCGTCGGCCCACAGCAGCGTCTGCAGCACGAGCACCTCATCCCGGACGCGCAGAGCCGCGAGCCGCGTCTTCTGGCGCAGCGAGAAGCGCACGATCGCCGTGCGGTCGGTCTGTTCGAGCGTCTTGCGCAGTAGCACGTAGGCCTTCGGCGACGACGAGTCGGGCTCCAGGTAGTAGGCCTTGTCGAGAGTCAGCAGGTCGACCTGGTCGCTCGGCACGAATTCGACGACCTCGATCTCGCGGCTGCGTTCGCTGGGGAGGGACGCGAGGTCGTCCTTCGTGAGCACCACGGTCTGCTCGCCGTCGTCATAGGCCTTGTCGATGTCGCTGTAGGGCACGACCTCGCCGTCGATCTCGCAGATGCGCTGGTATCGGATGCGCCCGCCGTCGGCGTTGTGCACCTGGTGCAGAGACACGTCGTGGTCCTCCGTGGCCGAGTACACCTTCACGGGCACGTTGACGAGGCCGAACGTCAGGGCGCCCTTCCAGATCGATCGCATGAGATCAGTGAACACCGAAAGGGGGCCGGATGCCGAGACCCTTGCGCCGTGGATTGCTCCCGGTCCCTTCGACGGGCTCAGGGACCTCAGGCCTCGGCGGCTGAGCCTGTCGAAGCCACCGGACCCCCTGCGCTCCGCAAGCCCCTCGGCATCCCCGCCCTCCCCCGCTCTACGCTGGGGCCATGACGGAGCAGACGGTGCGCATCGGCGGTCACCGGCTGCGCCTGTCCAACCTCGACAAGGTGCTCTACCCCGAGACGGGGACCACCAAGGGCGAGGTGATCGACTACTACTCGCGCATCGCCCCGCGCCTGATCCCGCACGTCGCGGACCGCCCCGTCACGCGCAAACGGTGGCCCGACGGCGTCGGGACCGCGGACGCCCCGGGCGAGCCGTTCTTCGCCAAGGCTCTGGAGCCGGGCGCTCCCCCGTGGGTGCGCCGCTTCCCGATCGATCACTCGTCGGGGGCGAAGGACTACCCGCTCGTCGACGACTTGCCCACCCTCGTCTCCCTCGCGCAGGCCGCGAGCCTCGAGCTGCACGTCCCGCAGTGGCGGTTCTCCCCCGGGGGCGAGCGGCAGAACCCCGACCGGCTCGTACTCGATCTCGACCCCGGCCCCGGCGTGGGGCTCGTCGAGTGCGCCGAGGTCGCCCGGTGGGCGAGGGCGATCCTCCTCGACATCGGCCTCGATCCCCTCCCGGTCACCAGCGGCAGCAAGGGCATCCACCTCTACGCGCACCTCGACGGGAGGCAATCGAGCGAGGCCGCCAGCGCGATCGCGAAGGAGTTGGCCCGCGCGATCGAGGCCGACCACCCCGACCTCGTCGTCAGCCAGATGTCGAAGGCCGCGCGTCCGGGCAAGGTGTTCATCGACTGGAGCCAGAACAACGGCTCGAAGACCACGATCGCGCCGTACTCGCTGCGCGGGCGAGCGCAGCCGACGGTCGCGGCTCCCCGCACGTGGGAAGAACTCGACGACCCCGAACTCCGTCACCTGCTCTTCACCGAGGTGCTCGAGCGCACGGGCGATCCCCTCGCCGCGGTCGAGCGCGAGACCGGACCCTTGCGTGCGTACATCTCGAAGCGCACCGCGGCCCGCACGCCCGAACCCGTGCCCGACGCACCGCACGGCGAGCCCGCGCCCGAGGGTCTCCCCCGCTTCGTGATCCAGGAGCACCACGCGTCCCGCCTGCACTGGGATCTGCGCCTCGAACACGGGGGCGTTCTCGTCAGCTGGGCGGTGCCCAAAGGCATCCCGTCGACGACAGCCAAGAACAGTCTGGCGGTCATGACCGAGGACCACCCGATGCAATACCTCGACTTCGCCGGCGAGATTCCGCGCGGAGAATACGGCGCGGGCATCATGACCGTCTGGGACACGGGCACGTACGAGCTCGAGAAGTGGCGCGACGACGAGGTGATCGCGACGCTGCGAGGGCGCGACGACGGCCCGCTCGGGCGCGTGCGCGTCGCGCTGATCCGCACCGAGGGGCGCGGCGAGAAGTCGCAGTGGCTGCTGCACCGCATGAAGACGGATGCCGAGGGCCGCCCGCAGGCAGACGGCGCGCCGGTCGTGGCGCTGGATCACGGTCGGGTCAGGCGCGATCCGGAACCTCGCGGTGCCGCCGGTTCGCGAACCGTGGCGCACGTCGAGTCCGACGCCCCCACGCACGACGAACCCGATGCCCCGGCGCTGACGGGTTCCCCCGGTGCCACCCCTTCCGCCGCCGACGTACGCCCCATGCTCGCGACGTCCGCCACGCCGGGCCTGGCGCGCGCAGCCGCCGGGCGGTGGGGACAGGCGTGGGTGGAGATGAAATGGGACGGCATTCGCGGCATCGGGCTCTGGGACGGGCACCGCATGCGCCTGCGGTCACGCAACGGCAACGACCTCTCCGCGACGTACCCCGAGCTCACGACGGTCGACCTCGGTCTCGGCGCCGAGCCCGCGATCATCGACGGCGAGATCGTCGCCCTCGATCCGCAGGGACGGCCCAGCTTCCCGCTGCTGCAGAAGAGGATGAACCTGGCTCAGCCCCGCGAGATCGAGCGGGAAGCCCGTCGCACCCCCGTGCACCTGTACCTGTTCGACGTCCTGAGCGCGGGGGGCCGCGACGTCTCGGCCCTCCCGCTCGCCGAACGGCGCGGCATCCTGGAATCCCTCGCTCAGGATGCCACGGCCCCCGTCGTCCTGCCGCCGGTCTTCGACGACGTGGATGCCGCCGTCGCCACCAGCGGCCGGTTCGGGCTCGAGGGGGTCGTCGTGAAGGACCCGCGCTCCCCGTACCGCCGTGGCGAGCGGTCGGAACGGTGGCTGAAGATCAAGCACTCGCGTACGCAGGAGGTCGTCATCGGCGGCGTGCGCCCGGGCAACGGAAATCGCACGGGCACGATCGGGTCGCTGCTCGTGGGCGTGCCCGGCCCGGATGGGCTGCGTTACGCCGGCCGCGTCGGCTCGGGCTTCTCGGAGGAGACGCTGGCGCGCGTCAGCGAGCTCCTCGCCCCGCTCGGAAGCGACACGAACCCCTTCATCGGCGTTCCCGCCGCCGACGCGCGCGACGCGATCTGGGTGCGCCCCGAGCTCGTCGCCGAGGTGGAGTTCGCGGAGTTCACACCGGATGGCATCCTGCGCCAGGCGCGGTGGCGGGGGCTGCGGCCGGACAAGGATCCGAGCGAGGTCGTGCGGGAGGGCTGAGGGGGTCCCGGTCCCTTCGACGAGCTCAGGGACCTGCGCCACGGGAGGGGCAGAGGTTTACCCGGTCCCTTCGACAAGCTCAGGGACCTGTGCGGACGAGGTGGCTGAGCCCGTCGAAGCCGCCGCACCCTTCGACGAGCTCGGGACCTGGGCGGACGGGGTGGCTGAGCCCGTCGAAGCCACGGGGGCGCAGCGCGACCTACGCGTGGCGCGAGTCGTGCTCGACGTGGCCCGCGGGCTCGAGCTGGAAGGTCGAGTGCTCGACATCGAAGTGGTCGGCGAGGCACCCCTGCAGAGATTCGAGGATGCGGGCCGCGCGCCCGTCGGTCAGAGCCTCGTCCTCGACGATCACGTGCGCGCTGAACACGGGCGCCCCGCGCGTGAGCTGCCAGACGTGCACGTCGTGCACATCGACGACGCCGTCGGTGTCGCGGAGATGTTGCCGGATCTCCGCCACGTGCACGTCGACCGGCGCCGACTCGGTCAGCACCACGACGACCTCGCGCAGCAGGCCGATGGCCCGCGGGACGATGAGGACCGCGATGAGCAGCGAGGCGATGGCATCCGCTTGCGTGAATCCGGTCGTGACGATCACGATCGCCGCGATGATCACCGCGATCGACCCCACGAGATCGCCGAGCACCTCGAGGTACGCGCCGCGGACGTTGATGCTCCGTTTCTGCGCACGACCGAGCAGCCACATCGAGATCGCGTTGGCGACCATGCCGACCGCGGCGACGACGAGCATGAGCCCGCCCTGCACCTCCGCCTCGGCGGGGGCCAGGAGACGCTGAACGGCCTCGATCCCGACCCACGCGCAGAGGACGATCAGGATGACGCCGTTCGCGAGGGCCCCGAGCACCTCGGCGCGCTGATACCCGAAGGTCCGGCGGTCGTCGGCCGGGCGCGAGGCGATCGCCGTCGCAATCAGCGCCACCACCAGGGCGGCCGCATCGGTGAACATGTGCGCCGCATCGGCGAGGAGCGCGAGCGAGCCCGACAGGATCGCGCCGATGACCTGCACGACCATCACCGACGCCGTGAGCGTCAGGGCGGTGGCGAGCAGACGCCGGTTGCTGGCATCCCGGATGCCACCGGCGGGAGCGTGATCGTGCATAGCTCCAGGCTAGGTGGCGCACCCGATCTCCCGCGTGTTTTCGCGGTAGTCGGGAATGAGAACGGGTGTCGCTCTCGCCCGCTCAGCGCCGCAGGCCCGCGAGCTGCGCCTGGATCCGCCGGTGCGCGTGCAGCGCGGGGTACACCCCGAGGAAGATCGCCATCGGTGCCCGCAAGCGCATATCCCGGATGCCGTGGGCCGCGTACGTGTTCTCGAAACGGTCGATGTAGCGCCGGAAGTCGCGCGGACGGTCGTCGAGGCGCCGCGCGCCGATCCCCGCCACCATGTTCGAGAAGTAGCCGATGCGGCGCCCCGCAAGAGCGAGGTGCACGGCGATGTCGAGGTCTTCGTGCATGATGTCGGCCTCGTCCTCGCAGAGGTGGTCGCGCACGTCATGCCACGCGTCGGCGCGCACGGCCATGTTGCTGCCGAAAAGGAACACGAAGTCGCCCGCCAGACGCACCTGCAGCCGGCGGAACGCGTCGTCGATCTGCTGGCCGATCGCGCGCAGCGGCAGGTCGTAGTACTCGACGGGGCCCGAAGCCGCGTCGACCTCCCCCGACGCGAACACGCGCGACACCTGCGCGACCCAGTCGGGCTTGATCGCCGTGTCGGCGTCGATGCGTCCGAGGACGTCGCCGATGGCGGCATCCATTCCGAGGTTCCGCGTCGGAACGAGGCCCTGCCGCTCGTCCTGGCGGAGGAGTCGGATGCCGGCACCCGGATGCTCCGCGATGAAACGCTCGACCACGGCCCGCGTGCCATCCGTCGACCGGTTGTCGACGACGAGAACCTCCGCGGCGGGCAACGTCTGTCGCACGATCGCGTCGAGACACTGCGCGATCACGGCTTCCTCGTTGAAGGCGGGCACGATGATCGACACCGCGGGAAGGGGCTTCACCCTTCCTTCCTACACGCTCAAAGTTGCTGGAGAAGGGGCGCGAGATGACGGAACGCCCGCGCCCGGTGCGATTCCGCGTTTTTCTCCTCCGCCGACCACTGCCCCACCGTGCGTTCCTCACCCGGCGTCTGACCCTCCGGGAGGAAGATCGGGTCGTACCCGAAACCGCCGGTGCCGCTCGGTGCCGTCGCGAGACGGCCCGGCCAACGACCTTCCACGGTGTCCTCGCGGCCGTCCGGGCGGACGAGCGCGATCACCGACACGAACTGCGCGGTGCGGTGCGGATCGGCGACGTCGGAGAGCTGATCGAGCAGCAATTCGAGGTTGGCGGTGGAGTCCTTCTTGTGCCCCGCCCAGTACGCCGAGAACACCCCGGGCGAACCGCCGAGAACATCGACGGCCACACCGGAGTCGTCGGCCAGGGCAGGAAGCCCGGTGTGCGCGGCGGCCGCGCGCGCCTTGATGAGCGCGTTCGCGGCGAACGTCACGCCGTCTTCGACCGGCTCGGGGCCGTCGTAGCCGACGACCTCGAGGTCGGGGCGCACCGCGGCGACGATCGCCTGGAACTCCTCGACCTTGTGCGCGTTGTGCGTGGCCAGGACGACGCGAGCCATCTCAGCCCTCGAGAGCCGCGGTCTGGATGCCACGGAGCTCGGCGCACCCGTTCACACCCAGCTCGAGCAGCCGGTCGAGCTCGGCCTTGTCGAAGGGAGCGCCCTCGGCGGTGCCCTGCACCTCGACGAACAGCCCACGTCCGGTGACGACCACGTTCATGTCGGTCTCGGCGCGGACGTCCTCGACGTAGGCGAGGTCGAGCATCGGCTCACCGTCGATGATGCCCACCGACACCGCGGCGACCGAGTCGCGCAGCACCTCGGAACGCTGCGCGATGAACTTCTTCTCGCGGCCCCAGGCGATGGCATCCGCCAAGGCCACGTAGGCGCCCGTGATCGCCGCCGTGCGCGTTCCGCCGTCGGCCTGCAGCACGTCGCAGTCGATGACGATCGTGTTCTCGCCCAGCGCCTTGGTGTCGACGACGGCGCGGAGCGCGCGGCCGATCAGGCGCGAGATCTCGTGCGTGCGCCCGCCGACCTTGCCCTTGATGCTCTCGCGGTCGTTGCGGCTGTTCGTGGCGCGCGGGAGCATCGCGTACTCGGCCGTGACCCAGCCCTTGCCCTTGCCGGTCAGCCAGCGCGGGACACCGTTCGTGAACGACGCGGTGCACAGCACCTTCGTGCCGCCGAACGTGATGAGCGCCGAGCCCTCGGCATGCGCCGACCAGCCGCGTTCGATCGTGACGGGGCGGAGCTGGTCGGTGGTGCGACCGTCTTTGCGGGTCATGGGTCCTCCTCGGACGAGTGGATGCCGGGCGGTCAGCGCGGCAGGTCGATGGCGCCGGTCTGCACGAGCTGCACTTCGCGCACCTCGCGGCCCATGAGGCGGTGCGCCAGGCGCAGGAAATCGTCGGCTGACGAGCCCGTGGCTTCGTAGCGGTGTCTGGGGCTGGCATCCGGTCCCGCGAGGAGATCGCGGGACACGAGCTGCCGGTAGACGTCTTTCGCGGTCTCGCTGTCGCTCGAGACGAGACTGACGTCGGGCCCCATCACGTAGCTGATGGCCCCCTCGAGGAACGGGTAGTGCGTGCAGCCGAGCACGAGGGTGTCGACGCCGGCGTGGCGAAGGGGCGCCAGATACTGCTCGGCGGTGGCGAGCACCTCGGGCGAGTCGGTGACTCCGGCCTCGACGAACTCGACGAAGCGCGGGCACGCTTCGGCGAACACGGTGAGGTTCTCATTGACCTCGAGCATGTCCTGGTACGCGCGCGAGCCGATCGTGCCGACCGTGCCGATGACGCCGATCCGGCCGTTACGGGTGGTCGACATCGCGGTGCGGACAGCGGGACCGATGACCTCGACCACGGGGACGTCGTAGCGCTCGCGCGCGTCGCGGAGCATCGCAGCCGAAGCGGTGTTGCACGCGATCACCAGCATCTTCACGCCCTGCTCGACGAGGGTGTCGAGCACCTCGAGGGCGTAGCGGCGCACGTCGGCGATGGGCTTGGGACCGTACGGAGAGCGAGCGGTGTCGCCGATGTACAGGATCGACTCGCGCGGCAGCTGCTGGGACACGGCCCGGGCGACGGTGAGACCGCCGACTCCCGAGTCGAAGATCCCGATCGGCGCGTCATCCATAGGAGTCCAGCGTACCCGGCGGGGTGGGATGGATCGGGGCGCGTGACGGCGGCGACGCAGACACAACGCAGGAGTTCCCGCAGGCTGCTGCCGTTTTCCTGTCAATTCGGGGTCGCACCCGACCAATCTCCTGCGTTATGGCGTGCGTCAAGGGGCTGCGAGTGACCCGACACCGGGGAATCGGCCGGAATAGGCTGGCGCCATGACGCGTAGCACCGCCCTGCTCACCGACCGCTACGAACTCACGATGCTCGACGCGGCGCTCCGCGACGGCACCGCGGCACGCCGCTGCGTGTTCGAGGTGTTCGGACGCCGGCTGTCGGGCGGCCGCCGTTTCGGCGTGGTCGCGGGTACCGGCCGGCTCCTCGAGGCCATCCAGGACTTCCGCTTCGGGGACGACGAACTGCGCTACCTGCGTGACACCCGGATCGTGGATGCCACCACCCTCGACCACCTCGCCGACTACCGCTTCACGGGCTCGGTCACCGGATACCGCGAGGGCGAGGTGTACTTCCCGGGCTCGCCGCTGCTGACGATCGAGGGCACGTTCGCCGACGCCGTCGTGCTCGAGACCCTGGCCCTGAGCATCCTGAACTACGACTCGGCTGTCGCGACCGCCGCCGCGCGAATGAGCGTGGCCGCGGGCGACCGGCCCCTCGCGGAGATGGGTTCGCGCCGCGCGAGCGAGGGCGCCGCGGTCGCCGCCGCGCGGGCGGCCTACATCGCCGGATTCTCGGCCACGAGCAACCTCGAGGCCGGTCGCCGCTGGGGCGTCCCCACGATGGGGACCGCGGCGCACGCGTGGACCCTGCTCCACGACAGCGAGGAGGAGGCGTTCCGCTCGCAGATCGACGCCCTCGGCCCCGGGACGACGCTCCTCATCGACACCTACGACATCGCTGAGGGGGTTCGCACGGCCGTCCGCGTCGCCGGGCCCGAGCTCGGCGGCGTCCGCATCGACTCGGGCGACCTCCCCATCGTCGCCGGCGAAGTACGCGCCCTGCTCGATGAACTCGGCGCGACGAAGACGCGGATCACCGTCACGAGCGACCTCGACGAGTACGCTCTCGCCGCGCTCGCGGCATCCCCCGTCGACGCATACGGCGTAGGGACCTCGGTCTCGACCGGATCGGGCGTGCCCACCGCCGGCCTGGTCTTCAAGCTCGTCGCCCGCGAGGCGTCCGACGGCTCGTGGGTGGGCGTGGCGAAGGCGTCGGCGCAGAAGGCGTCGCACGGGGGCCGCAAGGCCGCGTTCCGCACGCTCGACCAGGGCACGGCGACGTCGGAGCTCATCATCGTGAGCGACGGCTTCGAGGAGCTCTCGACCGCCGCCGAGCACCCCGACGCCCGCGCGCTTCAGGCGACCCTCATGGTGGAGGGCGAGGCGGATGCCGCGGCCCTCGGTCCCGCCGGCGTCGAGGCCGCTCGTGCCCACCACGTCCGGGCGCGCGAGGAGCTTCCGGTGCGCGCCCTCGCTCTCAGCAAGGCCGACCCGGCGCTGGCGACGGAGTACCGCGAAGCGACTCCGGCGCGCTGACGCGCGGGCCGACGGGGACGTCGACTCGACGGGCCGCGTCACCGCACCGGACGCGCCACGTGCGTCACGGCGACGACTACTTGGTCAGGGACTCGTAGATCTCTTTGCACTGCGGGCACACGGGGAACTTCTCGGGATCGCGCCCCGGAGTCCACTTCTTGCCGCACAACGCGCGCACCGGCTTGCCGGTCAGGGCCGACTCGAGGATCTTGTCTTTCTTGACGTAATGCGAGAAGCGCTCGTGGTCACCCGGCTCGATGTTCTCTTCGCGGATGAGCTCCTCGAGCTCACGATCCAGGGTCGCAAGGCCCCCGCTGTCTGGACTGTCGAGAGGCGTGCTCATGGTGTGCCAGTGTAGCCGCGGAGCGCACCCGGCGGACCGGTTCTGCGGGACCGCCGACGGTCAGGTCGCTTCGGCGAACTCCATCAGGCGTGTTCCGCGCCGCTCGAAGACCGCGGCGCCGACGGCGACTCCGACGACGAGGACGACCACTCCGGCCGCGAGACCGGCCCACAGGGCCACGACGGCGTCTTCGGTGTCGGATGCCAGAGCCCGACCGGCGAACCACAGCGCGGGCGCCGCAGCCAGCAGGGACCCGAGCATGACGAGGCCCTGGGCGAGAACTCCGCCGGAGCCGGTGCGTTGAGGCTGCTGGAACGGACTGTCTCCCGGACGAGAGACCGCGTAGGGCGCAAGGACAGACGAGATGCTGGACAGGCCGAGGCCCGCGAGGAACAGCGCGGCGCACACGCCGATGAGAGCGGGGAGGAACGCCCAGCGCCCGTGTGCGACGATCGCGAGGGGAATCGAGACCGCCAGGATCGGGACCCCGATGAGAAGGACCGGGACCAGTCGCCCGATTCGGTCCGACAGGCCGCGAACCCCGCTCGCGATGTGCATCCACAGCGCGGTGGAGTCGTAGGCGAGGTCGTTGTGCGGGAGCCATCCGAAGAAGAGCGCCATGACCGGTACGGGCAGAAGCGCCGCGACCTCGATCGGCACGCCCGCCACGACGAGCGGAACCATCGACAGCACCGCGGCGACGGGCACGACGACGATGTTGACGAGGTAGCGGCGATCACGGAGCCAGTACGAGAGGCTGCGGGCGGCGACGGCGCCCCCGGGCGTCCCGGGGAGGAGGGCGAACCATCCCAGACCGCCGCGCTCCCGCACGGCGACCGGTCGCGGAGTGGTGGTGAGCAGGATCCGCACGAGGGCGAACCACACCGCCGCGAGGACCGCCACCGTGGCGACGGCGACGACCGCGCTCCCGACGGCGGCACCCGGGGTGGGGGCGAGGGCGATCCCCCACGCGGCACCCACCGGTGTCCAGGCGAGCACCTCCGCGGCGGACACCACCTGCGTGGGGACGGTGCCCCTCCACTCGAGGGACCCGAGGAAGACCGCCACGGGGACCACGACCACCAGCACGGCGACGAGATACACCCCCGCCAGCTCGCGGGACTGTCGCGGACGCTTCACCAGAGCGCCGAGGGCCATGCTGACGCGCGCCAGGAGAACGCACGTGGTGAGTCCGAGCACGATCGAGGCGATGCTCGCGAGCGCGCTCACCCCCTGCTCGCCCCAGGCGATCGCGACACTGATCGCGAGCACCAGGACGGCGAGGACGGGAACACTCACGAATCCCGCGAGCAGCAGCGCGCCGGCGAGCGGACGCGGCTCCGGGCCCACCACCGCGAAGCGGCGGGGGTCGAGCGGGTCGACGGAGGCCGTCACGGGCGGGCCGACCGCGAAACCGAGCGTGATCGCCGAGCCCGCGAGAACCGTGACGATCCCGGCGGTGAGGCGATCGACCTCACCGAGACCGCTCGCATTGACGGCGGCGAAGATCGTCCCGGCGATCAGCACGACGAGACCGACCACCCGACGGAGGACGTCATCTCGGTCGCCCCGCAGAGCGCCGAGCATCATGGCCAGCCTCAGCCGGAGAACGTGTGCAACCACTCCAGGCCCTCCACGTCGCCGAGACCGCCCGCGAGCTCGAGGAAGCGCTGCTCGAGGCTCGCTTCGCCGCGCACCTCGTCGACCGTTCCCTCGGCGAGCACCTGGCCCGACACGATGACGGCGACGCGAGAGCAGACGCGCTCGACCAGTTCCATTCCGTGGCTGGACAGGATGACCGTTCCCCCGTGCGCGACGTACGCGCCGAGGATGTCGAGGATGACCGCACTCGAGACGGGGTCGACCGCCTCGAACGGCTCGTCGAGGACGAGCAGCCGCGGCGAGTGGATCATGGCCCCGGCCAGCATGACCTTCTTCGTCATCCCGGCGGAGTAGTCGGACACCGGACGCGCGAGGGCGTCCACGAGGTCGAAGGCGCGCGCGAGGTCGGCGGACCGGCTTTCAACGAGGCCCGCGGGCAGCCCGCGCAGGGCGCCGTAGTACGACAGCAGCTGGCGACCGGTGAGTCGGTCGAAAGTCCGCAGCCGATCCGGGAGCACGCCGATCATCTTCTTCGCGGCGCGCGCGTTCTTCGCGGCATCCACCCCGTTGATCGAGACGGTTCCCCCGTCGGCTCGCAGGAGCCCCGCGATGATGGAAAGCGTCGTGGTCTTTCCGGCACCGTTCGGGCCGACGAGTCCGTAGAACGATCCCGCGGGGATGGTGAGATCGATGCCGTCGACGGCGCGCAGCTCGCCGAAGGTCTTGGTCACGTTGCGCAGGGTGAGCGCCGGGGTGGCGTCGTCGGTGCTCGCCGACGTTGTGCCCTCGACCGCGGCGGTTCCGATCGCGGCCCCGGCAGTGGTCGCCGCGCTCTCCTCGCTCGGAGCGTCGGCGTCGGCCGGCGACTCCTCCACCGGCGGCTCCTCGACCGGCGCGTCAGCGGGCGTCGGGTCTTCGAGGGGCACGGCGTCCGCGACCGGCGTCGTGTCCTCGACCGGCGCCGTGTCCTCGACAGGCGCCGTGTCCTCGACCGAGGTGACGTCCTCGACAGGCTCGTCGTCGCGTGCCTCAACCGGGGAATCGGCTGCGCCACTCTCCCCCTCGACCGCTGGCTCGTCGGCGGCAAGCTCCCCGATCGCAGACTCGTCGACCGCAGGCTTCTCGACCGCAGGCTCCTCGATCGCAGCATCCGGCGGCGTGGGATCCTCGACCGGCTCGGCCGCAGGCTCCTCGACCGCAGGCTCCTCGACCGCGGTATCCGGAGGCGTGGAGTCCTCGACCGGCTCGACCGCAGTCTCCTCGACGGCAAGATCCTCGACCGCGGGCTCTTCGACAGCGGCATTCGCGTCCGTCGCGTCATCGCGCACCGACGAGGGCTCAGACTCCGCGGGCGCCGGCGTCCCGACGGCGGTCGGCAACGGCGGGCGCGGCGGCACGACGATGTCATCCGGCATCGTGGGAGGCGAGACGGTCTCGGGGGCCGTGCTGGCCGAGGAGGGGCGGGAGGCCGCGGGCTTGCGCGGAGCAGCCGGCTTTCGCGGAGCGGCGGGCTTGCGCGGAGCGGCCGGTTTCCTGGCGGCGGGCTTCTTCGCCGGACGCGGAGTCACCGCCGCACTACTGGTTTCGCCCGACTCCGGCGTGTCGGGCGTGGCGGCCGGCTTCCGAGGCGTGCGCGAGGTGGACGCGCGGGGTGCCCGAGGGGTGGTCGTCCGCGGAGCACGCGGGGTGCGCGGCTTCGGCGTCGGAGGCGTTTCGGGCGGGGAATCGGCGCTCACCGCATCGCCGTCCGACCGAGGGGCGGACGATTCTTGGGGCTGCGGCAGCGACGCTGTCATCACTCCAAACTAGCAAGCCCCTCCGACACCGCCGTACGGGAGGCGACGAGTCGGGAGATGGTGTAGCCGATCACGAAACCACAACGAGTCGAGCGCATAATGCCATTCCCGGTATGCCCTTCGCTAGCATCGACAGGACACAAAGGCGTGACATTCCGGTGAACCGGACATGACGACTCATCCCCCCAGGAGCCAGCCTTGACTGTTCAGATCGTGATCCTCGCCGCGGGCATGGGCTCGCGGCTCGGCCGCAGCCTGCCGAAACCCCTCACCCCGCTCGCCGACGGCCGCAGCATCATGCAGCAGCAGCACGACAACATCCGCGCCGCGTTCGGCCGCGACGCGCGCATCACCACCGTCGTCGGCTATCGCGCCGAGACGATCGTCGACGCCTTCCCCGCGGCCGACTACGTCTACAACGACCGCTACGACCAGACCAACACCTCGAAGAGCCTCCTCCGCGCGCTCACGAAGACCGGACGCTCCGGGGTGCTGTGGATGAACGGCGACGTCGTCTTCGACCCGCGCGTGCTGGGCCGCGCCGCCGAGCTCATCGAGGAGGACTGCTCCTTCGTGACCGTCGACACCGCGAGCGTGGGCGACGAAGAGGTCAAGTACACCGTCGATGCCGAAGGCTTCGTGAAGGAGCTCTCCAAGGTCGTCGTCGACGGCGTCGGCGAGGCGGTCGGGATCAACTACATCTCGTCGCGCGACAAGAAGGCGCTCGTGCGTCAGCTGCAGCGCGTCGGCGACCAGGATTACTTCGAGCGCGGCATCGAGCTCGCCATCGTCCACGACGCTCTGCGCGTCGAACCGCTCGACATCTCCGACCTGTATGCCGTGGAGGTCGACTTCGCCGAAGACCTGGAGCGGGCCAACCTCTTCGTCTGATCCGACGCCGGGGCGTTCGCGCGCCACGCGTCAAGACACCCCCGTCCCCCGAGGTCCCGGGAGAGGATGGCGAGATGGCTGAGAAGGTGCATCGCATCCACTCCCTGTCCGACGACGCCCCCTGGAAGGGCGGCCTCCCGCCGGTCGGGTCCGAGGAGCACCCGGCGTTCATCCGGCTGCTCGACCGCGCGTTGGCGGTGCAGCGACCCGTCGTCCTTGCGCACCTTCGGAGCATCCGCCTTCGGCATCGGGATGCCAGTACGCCGGAGATTCTGCGGATCCTCGAGCGCCGCTACCTGACCGCGGTGACGACCGGGGGCGCCGCCGTGGGTGCGACCGCGGTCGTTCCGGGGATCACCACCGGGATCACACTCGCCCTCAGCGGCGTCGAGACCATCGGATTCCTCGAGGCGACCGCGCTGTACGCGCAGTCCGTCGCCGAGGTTCACGGGGTCGCGATCGACGACCCCGACCGCGCCCGCGCTCTCGTCCTCACGCTGATGCTCGGCAAAGAAGGCACCGACCTCGTCGCGCAGTTGGCCGCGCAGGCGGCCGGGCGTGGGGCGAGCCGCTCCACCTACTGGGGCGATCTCGTCACCAAAACCCTTCCCCGGGCCGCCGTCGGCCCGCTCGTCGACCGTCTGAAGACGACGTTCGCGCGACAGTTCGCGGCGCGCGGCGGGGCGTCGTGGCTGGGCAAAGCTCTCCCGTTCGGGGTGGGCGCGGTCGTGGGCGGAGCCGGCAACCACATCCTCGGCCGGCGGGTGCTCGTGAACTCCCGCCGCGCGTTCGGCCCTCCCCCGCTGGTCCTCCCCGCCGACGTCGAACCCCGCCCCGGGGCCGAGCGCCTCGAGCACGCCGCTGTCCACGGCGTGCAGCGCGTCGGCGACGCGATCGCCGGGGCCGTGAGCGGAGCGGGCCGACGGACCGGCTCGATCGCCCGCAAGGCTCTGCCACGCCGGAAGAAGGACGCGCAGATCGAGGGCGACGACGCCGGCGATACGGCATCCTGAGCCCTTCTCATCCCACGGACCTCGGGCGCAAGACCCGCGCGGCGATCGTCTCGTCGGGCTACTCTCGCGGCATGGGCGACCTCCTCGATCTCCTCGCGGTCTGGATGCCGCGGCAGCGCTGGTACGGCACCAAAGGACGCGACCCTCGGCTGAGCGTGGTCGCGTCGTGGAAAGTCGCCGCACCGGGAACGCAACTTCTGCTCGTGCGCGACGACGCGGCCGAACCGTCCGTCGTCTACCAGGTCCCGGTGGCGGAACGACCGGCGGGACGCGTCCCCCCGGGGAGTCTCATCGGTGCCGCGTCGGAGGACACCGTGTGGGCGGATGCCACCACGGACGACGCCTTCACCGATCTGCTCTACCGCGCGGTGACGGTTCCCGGTGCGGAACTGTCGAGCGATCCCGGCCTCGCCGCGCGCACCCTCCCCGCCCCGCAGGTCGGTGCTCCCGCCCCGCGCGCGACCGCCCGGGTGCTGAGCGGCGAGCAGTCCAACACGTCGATCATCTTCCGCCCGGAGGAGGACGGCGTCGCGGTCATCTGCAAGCTCTTCCGACAGGCCAACGGAGGGGTGAACCCCGACGTCGAGCTGCCCACGGCTCTCGCAGCCGCCGGAGCGACGTTCGTGCCGGCCGCGATCGGCGAGGTGCGCGGCACGTGGACCTCCCCGGAAGGCGCGCCGATCACGGGCTCCCTCGCCTTCGCGCAGCAGTTCTTCGAGGGTGTCGAGGACGCGTGGCGCGTGGCGCTCGATGCCGCCGGCGCCGACAGCGACTTCCGCGAGCCCGCCCGAGCGCTCGGCGAGGCGGTGGCGCGCATGCACGTCGCCCTGGCCGCGGCTTTCCCCACGCGGGAGCCCGAGCCCGCCGACCGCGCCGCGGTGGTCGGCGCGTGGGAGCGCCGGCTCGCCATCGCGATGACGGAGGTGCCCGCCCTCGCACCCCACGTGGACCGCATCCGTGAGGTGTACGCGCGCGCCGCGGCGAACGCGTGGCCCGCCCTTCAGCGCGTGCACGGCGACCTGCACCTCGGGCAGGTGCTCTACACGCCGAGCAACGGCTGGGTGCTCCTCGACTTCGAGGGAGAGCCCCTGCGGCCGATGGAGGAGCGTGTGCTTCCCGACCTCGCCGTGCGCGACGTCGCGGGAATGCTCCGCTCGTTCGACTACGTCTCGGGGGCGATCTCGGACGACGACGGCGCCCTCGTGCGCGCCTGGGTCATCGCCGCGCAGCAGGCGTTCCTCGACGGCTACGCCGCGACGACCGGGGGCAGCATCCCGGGCGGCGGAGACCTGCTCGCGGCGTTCGAGCTCGACAAAGCGGTCTACGAGGCGATCTACGAGACGCGCAACCGGCCCGACTGGCTCGGCATCCCGCTGGCGGCGATCGGGCGCCTCGCCCCCGCCGACTAGACCGGGCGATCGCCCTCTCGGGCGTTCCAGGTGTCCCAGCGGTCCATCAGCTCCTGCACCGCGGCGCGGAAGCGCGCGGTCGACGCACCCGGGGTGGTGTCCCCGAAGTAGTACTGCACCCAGTGGCGCAGGCGCTCGACCGCGTCGGGGTCACCGAGCACGCGATCGGCTTCGCCGACGATGTCGCCCGAGGACTCGGCATCCAGCCACTCGCACGCGGAGAGGTAGCCCGTCTCGTCGACCTCGGCCTCCGGGTCGCTCGGGCGCGTGATGAGCAGTGGGGCCGCGAAAGCGAGCCGGTCGTAGACCATCGCCGAGATGTCGAGCACCGCGAGATCGGCCGACCGCAACTGCCACCCCAGCGTCGGCGACGTGTCGTGGACATGGTGGGCGGACGGGTCGGCCCGGTTCGCGGCGGCCAGGGCGGCGACGATCCGCGCGTTCGCCGCGCCGTACTCGGGATCGACGACCCCGGAACGCGGGTGCGGGCGGTAGACCACACGGTGGCGACCGGTCGCGAGCAGCGCCGACACGAGGGCCTCGCCGTGTGTCCGGATGGAGCCGTAGTGGGCCGAGGGGCGGTCGCCCTCCCACGTCGGCGCGTACAGCACCACCGTGCGCTCGTCGGCGGGGTACGGAGGCTCACCGGCCGCGTGATCGGCCTGGGGACGACCGATCGAGAACGTCCGCCCATCGACGTCGTAGTCCCACAGCACCCGTCCGAGCCGGGCTCGCGCGGCGTCTCCCGCGACGAAGGCATAGTCGTACGCCCTGAACTGGTTCGTGGTCATGTACATCTTGTCGGATTCGCCGTGGTTGATGAACACGTGCCACCGGCGGCCATAGCGGAACATCTGGAAGTTGCGGGTGTTCTGGTTGACGTAGAACACGAGACGGATGTCCTGGTCGGCCATCACCTGCTCGACGTCGCGCACGGTCGGTGCGTAGGCCACCGGCAGCTCGCCGTCCTTCAGCAGGGCGTCGGCACCCCGGATCGCGCGGCTGATCACGACGACCGGCCACGTCTCGGCGAGCTCGCGCAGCGGTGCGTACCACTGGCGCATCTGGTACATGTTCACGGCCCCGTCGGCGAAGTACACCGCGATGCGGAACGTCCGCTCCGGGAGCGGCCCGCGTTCGGCGAGAGCGCGGTGCAGATCGCGCCGCGCGGTGCGCGTGGCGACGGCTTTCCGCAGCAGACCGACGGCGAGTCGGGCATCGCGGGCGAGGGGCATCGTTCCAGGGTACCGGCCAGGTACCGCGTGAAAGGATCGAGGGATGCTGCTCCCGACCCCCGGCGGAAGAGACGCGCCCGTTCCCCCCGACGACGCCGGCGTCAGCTTCATCATGCCCGTGCTGAACGAGGAGCGATACCTCCGTCGCGCCGTCGCATCGACCCTCGCGCAGGACGTCCCGGGGCCGGTGGAGATCGTGCTGGCCCTCGGTCCGTCGACCGACGGCACCACCGCGATCGCGCGAGAGCTCGCCGCCGACGACGCGCGCATCGTCCTCGTGGACAATCCGGATGCCGACATCCCGGTGGGTCTGAATCTCGCCCTGGCCGCGAGTCGTTTCCCCACCGTCGCGCGCGTCGATGCGCATTCGGAGCTCTCCCCCGGTTACACCCGACGCGCGCTGGCGACCCTCGCCCGCACCCGCGCCGCGAACGTCGGAGGGGTGATGCGCGCCGATGGCCGCTCCCCCTTCCAGCGCGCGGTCGCGCGCGCGTACAACTCACGCGCCGGTCTCGGCGGCGGCGCGTACCACGGCGGCGCGCCCGAGGGCCCGGCGGAGTCGGCGTACCTGGGCGTCATGCGTCGCACAGCCCTCGACGAGGTCGGTGGGTTCGATCCCTCGATCCGGCGGGGCGAGGACTGGGAGCTCAACCTGCGCCTGCGTCGCGCCGGGTACCGCGTCTGGTTCGACCCGACGCTGTCGGTCGTCTACTGGCCGCGCGAGAGCTGGACGCGCCTGGTGCGCCAGTTCCGCGCGACCGGTGCGTGGCGTGGCGAACTCGTCCGCCGCTACGGACGCCGCAACTCGCTGCGCTTCTTCGCGCCTCCCGCCCTGGTCGGCGCCGTCGCCGCCTCCGTGCTCGCGGGCCTCTGGCAGGCACGGCGGCGCTCGAGACGACGCCCGTCTGCCGCGGCATCCCTCGTCCACCTGCCGATCGTCGCCTATACGGCGCTGGTTGCCGTGGTCACGCTCGGACGCGGGGGCGGGCGCGGGTGGCGCGACCGCGCCTGGACGGCCGCCGTCCTACCGTCGATGCATCTGTCGTGGGGCGCGGGGTTCCTCTGGGGCGTGGCGCGCGGTGCGCGCGACACCGTCGACACCTCGCGCCTGGACGGGCGCAACACCCCGCTCCCTTAGCGCTCGACGAAGCCCTGATCCAGGATCCGGGCCACCACACGCTCGGCGGCACGTCCGTCGTCGCGGGCGGTGAAGATCCGTTGCCATCTCTCGTAGCGTTCCCGGAAGATCGACGGATCGACCTCCTCGATCGCGCGAGAGAGCTCGGCTTGCGTGCGCACGACGGGGCCGGGGGCCGCGTCCACCAGGTCGAAGTAAAACCCCCGCATCGCCCCGCGGTAGTGCTCGAGGTCGGGGACGAGGAAGTACATCGGCTTGCCGGTGATGCTGAAGTCGAACATGACCGACGAGTAATCGGTGATGAGCGCATCGGCGACGACGAGCAGGCGCGCGGTGTCGGGGTAGCCGGTCACGTCGATCACGCGCGGGCCGCGGGCGTCGTCGCCGGGCAGGAGCGTGCGAGAGTGCCCGCGGACGAGCACGACCGCGTCGGTCTCTTGCGCGAGAGCGGTCGGGTCGACGAAGTCGACGATGGCGTCGCGGTCGTCGCGCCAGGTCGGGGCGTACAAGAGCACCCTCTCCTCCTCGCCGATCCCCAGGGCGCGACGGGTTAGCACTCCGTCGTCGGTGTGCAGGACGTCGTTGCGCGGGTACCCCTCGATCCACACCGGGCGGCGCAGGAAGGCGTACGCCTTGGTCAGCACGCGCGCGGCATACGGGCTCTGGGCGAGGAGCACATCCCATCGCCGTGCCTCGCGCACCACGGCCACCGCGCGGCGCAGGTCGAATCCCGGGCGGTGCAGGGCCAGGCGCTTGAGGGGCGTGCCGTGCCAGGTCTGCAGCACCGTCTGGCCGCGACGGCGGACGAAGCGGCGCCGCAACCAGTCGTTGACGACGAGCAATCGGGCAGCGCTGCGCGCGCGCCACCATTCGGGGCTCCCCTCGACGACCGGTACCGCTCCCGGCGGCACCGCAACGGACAGATCGACGACGCTCCAGTACCGTGTCACCGCCGGGGAGACGCGGGCGAGCTCGCGGTCGATCGCGAGCGGATTGCAGCTCGCGTTGCGCCCGTAGAAACTCTCGAAGAACACCGCATTCTCGAGCGGTTCGCGGTGCGCGGCGTAGCGCTTCTCGAGGACGGCCTGGGCCTCGCCGGAGTCGTACGCGGGGTCGACCGGTGGCCCCACCCGCAGCGCCGATCCCGTCCACGCGGCCCGGAGCCCCGGCAGGACGGTGAGCGGGATCGGGGCGCGCGGGACGACGGCATCCGTCGCCTCGCCCGCGTCGATGGTCAGGCGGTACTCTCCCGTCGGCAGCGGCAGCTCGGGACCACCCCACCGTGCGGCCCAGAGGGGAACCTCGGCGCGCCAGGTGCGTCCGCGGCCGTGGAGCCGCGCGCTCACGCGGGCGCGCCGCCCGATCAGGGTGACGGATGCCGGGCGGGGCCCCGTTCCGCTGACCTCGAGGACCGCGGTGCGGCCGTCGTCCACGAAGCGTGCATCGGTCATCGCGCTGCCCTTCTCTCGCCCTCACGGGTATCGGTGGGTTCCTCGCGGCCGAGGCGACGGCGGATCTCGCGGTAGACCCGCTCGGTGTTCCGGCCGTCCCGATGCGCGTGGACCGCCGCGCTGCGACGGCGCGAGGCCTCGAGCGCTTCGGTCGGATCGTTCAGGATGCCGCCCAGTCGCTCGAGCACGTCACCCCAGGACCGCGCGGGGTCGGGGCCGGCCACGTCGGCGTACGTCCCGTACAGTCCCCGCCGCGCGGCGTACTCCTCGAGGTCGGGAGCGAAGAAGAGCACCGGCAGCGGCACGAGGGCCGCGTCGAACGCGAGCGAGGAGTAGTCCGTGATGAGCACGTCGAGTCCCGACAGCAGCGGCGTGACGTCCGCGACGAGATCGCTGCCCAGCGCGGCGACGCGGTCGTTCGGGACGGGCGGGGAGTAGTCGCCGACGCCGAGCGGGTGCGAGCGCACGAGCAGCGTGGCGCCGAGACGATCGAGGGCGGCGGCGATGGCATCCCACTCCCGCGCATCCGGAATGGCGGGATCCGCTTCTCCGTCCCGCCAGGTCGGCGCGTAGAGCACGACGCGCGTGTCGGCCAGCGACCGGCCCAGCGCCCGCTCGACAGCGCGGCGCGCCCCGAGGCGTCTCTCCTCGGCCGGGCCGCGGGAGAGCACGTCGACCCGGGGTTCGCCCGTCACCGGCAGGCGGGCATCGGGAAGACCGAAGGCCGTCTCGAGGCGCCCACGGACGAGGTGGGATGCCGCGGGCAGGAGCGAGATCTGCCGGGTCGTCCGCCGGTACAGCACCGCGAGCACGCGACGCGCCAGGCGCGAGCCGGCACGTGTCGTCTCGGCCGAGTCGAGGCCGATCCGCTTCAGCGGGATGCCGTGCCACAGCTGGACGATGAAGGCGCCCGTCACGGCGTAACGGTGGACGTCGCCGAAACCGTGCGTGACGACGATGACGCGCGCCCGTGCCGTCGCCCAGAGCCCGCGCAGAGAGTCCTTCTCCACCCACAGGATGCCGAGCCGCTCGGCCTCGCGGGCCTGATCCGCGTCCGCGACGAGCCAGGTCGCCCGCTCGCCGTGCGCCTCGGCCTCCCGCCACAGCGCGAGAGCGCCGTCGGTGACGCCGACCGCGCAGCCGAACACCCAGCGGTCGCGCGAGCGCGGCACGAGTGCAGTGAGCAGGCGTCCCGCGAGATACAGCGGAATACGGCGGAGTTTTCGCGCATTTCCCGCCCCGAACGAGAAAGACGCCACCCCGCGAGCCTATCGCGGGGTGGCGTCCGACGCCGGAGCGTCAGTTGGTGGGCATCTTCCCGAGCGTGACCTCGGCGGTCTTCTGCTGTCCGTTGCGGACGTAGGTGACCTCCGCCTTGGATCCCGCGGCGACAGCCCGGACCTGGGCGGTGAGATCAGCCGAGTTCGTGACGGGGATGCCGTTGAACTTCGTGATGATGTCGCCCTTCTCGAGGCCGGCGGCCTGAGCGGCACCGCCGTCGACGGCGACCGCGACGTACGCGCCGGTCGTGGTCGCGCCCTGCATGCTCGCGGCATCCTGGACGTTCGCCCCGAGCAGGCCGTGCGTGGCGGAGCCGTTGTCGATGATCTCCTGCGAGATGCGCTGGGCCACGTCGGACGGGATCGCGAAGCCCACGCCGATGTTGCCCGACTGGCCGCCCGACGATGATCCGCCGGCGCTCGCGATCGCGACGTTGATGCCGATCAGCTTGCCCTCGTCGTCGACGAGCGCTCCACCGGAGTTGCCGGGGTTGATCGCGGCGTCCGTCTGGATCACGGCGATCTTGATCGAGTCCGTCGCCTGCTGCTGCTGACCCTGCTGTCCCTCGCCGAAGTCGAAGAAGAACGGGTTCTCGTTGCCGCCGGACCCGGAGCCGTCCTCGGACTCCGTGCCGTCCTTCGGGGCGGCCGACGAGGCGACGAGGATCGACCGGTTGAGCGCGCTGACGATGCCCGTGGTGACCGTGTTGGGCAGGTCGAGTGGAGCACCGACGGCCGAGACGTTGTCGCCGACGTTGAGCTGAGACGAGTCCGCCCACTCGATCGGGGTGAGGTTCGACGCGTTGTCGAGCTTGATCACCGCGAGGTCGTAGGTCGGGTCGGTGCCGACGATCTTCGCCGAGAACACCCGGCCATCGGAGGTGGTGACCGACACCGTCGGGTTGGCGGACTTGCCCCCGATGGTGACGACGTGGTTGTTCGTGAGGATGTAGCCGTCCTTGCTCAGGATGACGCCGGAACCGGTGTCGCCGGTCTGGCCCTCCATGGCCTGGATCGTCACGACGCTCGGAACCACCTTCGCCGCGACGGCGGTGGTGTTGTTGACGTCCTCGGGGTTGTTGACGGTCACCGCGGTGGGACCCGCGACCGCCGCCGAGTTCGACCCGCCCCAGAGGGTGAGTCCGGCGTACGTGCCGCCGAGGCCCGCGCCACCGCCGACGAGGGCTGCCGCGACGAGAAGGGCCGCGACCCGCGGAGCGTTGCTCTTCTTACGGGGCTGTGCGGGGGTCCCCGACTCGGGAAGAGTCAGTGTGGGGTGCTGTCCGCGCGGGTCGTGACCGCCGGCGGCGGGACCGAACGCGTGTCCGGTGGGGCCGGTCGCCCCGGAGGGGGCGGCGGCGTAGCCCTGCGGGCGGGTGGCTCCGTCGTGGGTGGGCCCGGCGGCGGGGGCGTGCGCGGGCGGCGGCCATGCGGCCGCGGCGGCGGCGGGGGAACGCGTGGGGACCGGCGGGACGGCGCTGGTGGGCGCGGCCGCGTCGCTCGCGCTCCCTGCGGTGTGGTGGTCGGTGTTCGACGACGTGGGCGCGGAGTTCTGGGCGGCCGCGTCGCTGTTCCGGTTGATGTCGTAACCCTCGGGACGGTTGTCCGTGTTGTCGCTCATGTGATGCTCCTTCTTCCAGGCGCTTCAACGATGACCCCGGATGCTGTGTGCTGCCTATGACGCGGGTGAGCCGCCTCTATGGGTCTGATACCGACGACCCGCGAGGTCGATGGCCTACGGTGAGAACCTACCGGCCGTGCGGCCCACGCATCCTTTCGAAGGCACTTCCCCGATGAACACCATCCCCGGCGCCTGGCAGCGCACCGCCCGAGGAGCCGGTCTCCTCGCCGCCGACGGCCGAGCCGTCCCCACGATCTTCGCCGAGATGACGGCGCTGGCGACCTCGACCGGCACCATCAATCTCGGTCAGGGATTCCCCGACGAGGACGGGCCCGAGGCCGTCCTCGAGGCGGCGCGACGTGCGATCGCGGACGGGGTGAACCAGTACGCCCCCGGCCGCGGTTTCCCCGAGTTGCTCACCGCGATCGCGGAGCATCAGAAGCGTTTCTACGGCGTCGAGCTCGACCCCGCGCGCGAGGTCCTGGTGACGGTGGGGGCCACGGAGGCGCTGGCCTCGACGCTGCTCGCCCTCATCGACGGCCCGGATGACGAGGTCGTCGTGTTCGAGCCGTACTACGACTCCTACGCGGCGAGCGTCGCGCTGGCGGGTGCGCGCCTCGTCGGCGTTCCGCTGCGCTGGCCGGACTTCCAGCCCGACCTCGAGGACCTGGCATCCGCGGTCACGGACCGCACCCGCGTCATCCTCGTCAACGATCCCCACAACCCCACCGGCACGGTGTTCTCCCGGGAGGTCCTCGACGAGGTCGTGCGCCTCGCTCACCAGCACGACGCGCTGATCGTCACCGATGAGGTGTACGAACATCTCGTCTTCGAGGGGCCGCACGTCCCGATCGCGACCCTCCCCGGGGCCGCGGAACGAACACTCTCGATCTCGTCGGCCGGCAAGACGTTCTCGCTCACCGGGTGGAAGACGGGGTGGGTGACGGGTCCGGCCGACCTCGTCACCGCGGTCCTGGCCGTGAAGCAGTTCCTGACCTATGTCGGAGGCTCGCCGTTCCAGCCCGCGATCGCCGCGGGCCTGCGTCTGCCGGACGCGTTCTTCTCCTCGGTCGCGGCGACCATGGCGGCGAAGGCGAAGCTTCTGGGCACGGGGCTTCGCGCGGCGGGCTTCGACGTCTCGACGCCGAGCGGCTCGTACTTCACCGTCGTGGATGCCGCCCCGCTCGGCGCCTCGGACGCGGATGCGTTCTGCCGCGAGCTTCCCGCCCGCGCCGGGGTCGTCGGCATCCCCCTCACCGCCTTCGTCTCCCCCGCGCACCGGCACCGGTACGCCACGCTCGTGCGCTTCGCCGCGTGCAAACGCGTCGAGGTGCTGGAGGAGGCTGCGGAGCGCCTCGCGGGCACGTCTCGCCACTGACGGGACGCGCGCCGAGGGTGGTCGCACCCTGTTACGCCAATGTGCATGCATGCCATGTATGCATGGTGTAGCCTCACCGGTGATCGCATGCCGGCGATCGCGCCCGCGACTCCCGTCGCCCGTTTCCCGGGGAGTTCCATGCCACGCCCGCGCCACACACTCGACGCGCGTCCCCCGCGCATCACCCACGTGTACGGAACCTCTCTCAAGTGGACGAAGGTGCCGCAGAAGACCTTCCTCACCCCGGAGACGGCGATGCAACTGCGGGCGGAGGGGTACACGATGGCTCTGACTCGCTCGGGGTGGCGCGCCTCCCGCTCGATCTCGCTGATCCGCTACGTGCAACGGATCCACCCCTCGTCCGAGTTGCCCTGAGCGGAGCACCTCCACACAGCTGCACGGAGCGAACCACCCGAATGGGTGGCCGCGCGCAGCCGACGGATGACTTCGGCCTCATATCGTCAGCAGCACCCCTGCCCGATCGTCACGAAGAAGCCACCCATGAGCCCCTCCGAGTCGCCACGCGTCCTGCCGTTCCTGTCGTCGTGTCCCCCGTGGTGCACGGGTGAGCACGAGGCGTCGATCGAGGCGGACGTGGCGCATCGCAGCGAGGGCATCACGGTGCCCGGGGTCGAGCGCAGCCTGCATCCGCGCGGCGACATCCACGCGATCGGAGTGACCGAGATCACGATCGGGCTCGAGCAGACACGCGGGGAGACGTGGGTCTGGTTCGGCTCCGACCAGTTCTCCCGGCAGTCGACGGTCCTGAGCATCGAGACGACGAAGCGGCTGGTACGCGCGGTCACCGCACTGCTGGGCGACGCGCTCTGAGCAGTCGCCCCGAGCGCCCGCTCTAGCTGTCGCGCCGTCGATCGAGGTCGGGCACGAGGTCTTCGATCGCCACGCCGAGGACGGCCGAGAGCGCCAAGAGCGTCTGGAGGCGGGGATTGGCCGGCGTGCCGGGGTTGGACTCGCCCTTCTCGAGCTTCTGATAGGTGAAGAGCGAGATGCGCGCGGACACCGCGACATCTTCCTGCGTCAGGCCCGCCTCCAGGCGCGCTCTGCGCAGATTCGCCCCGAATTCCCCCATGTACGTCATCCAGGGGTAGTCGAATGCGAGACCGGTCATCCCTCCAGCTTGCGTCATCTCCGAGGGTTCGGGGTCCAATCGGCGCATGCACTCAGCCCGCTTTCAGCGCGGCGTCACCCGATAGCGGCGAAGTTCGAGAGCCGGGTTCACCCGGCGCACGCGGGCGATGGCATCCGGATCGATGTGGGCGACGGCAACGTCGGTCGTCGTTCCCACCGAGGCGAGGACCACCCCCTGCGGGTCGACGATCAGTGAGTGCCCCACGCCGAGCGGAGGCGGGTGATCCGCGCCGGCGACGAAGACGGTGTTCTCGATCGCGCGGGCGTGCACCAGGGTCTGCCAGTGGTGCTCCTTGAGCGGTCCGCGCACCCATTCGGCCGGGACGAGCACGACATCGACCTGGGCGTCGGCGAGGGTGCGCGCGACTTCGGGGAATCGCAGGTCGTAGCAGGTCATGAGGCCGAACCGCAGACCGTCGACCTCGAACGTCTCGGGCGGGGCGATCTCGCCCGGCGCCACCCAATCCGACTCGCGCTGGCCGAACGCGTCGTAGAGGTGGAGCTTCCGATAGACGGCCCGGATGCCATCCCCCGCGACCGCCACGACCGTGTTGCGCACACGACGGCCGTCGTCGGCCCGTTCGAGGAGCCCCGCGACGATGACGACCCCCCGCTCCTCCGCAAGGGACCGCAGGGCCGCGGTGAAGGGGCCGTCGAGATCTTCGGCGTTCTCGGCGAGCGTCTCATCGAAGGGATCGACGAAGTAGCTCGAGTACTCCGGGAAGACGACGACGCGCGCCCCGCGCGCGGCGGCGGTCTGGACCGCCTCCGCGATCGCCGAGAGATTGGTCGCGCGAGAAGAGGTCGGCGCGAACTGCGCGACGGCCAAGCCGAATCCGTGGTCTGTCACGCGTCATCCTTTCGCCCGGGGCGGCGGAGCATCACCGGCACCACCACCCAGAGTACGAGGATCGCGACGTCACGATCAGCGAATTCGGCGATATCAACGCTCACCAGGATATTCTTCCGCGACACTCCCGGGCATACTGTGCGGATTTGCGTCGACGTTCATCTCCGCGTAATGTTTTCTCTTGTGCCGCGGGGTGGAGCAGCTCGGTAGCTCGCTGGGCTCATAACCCAGAGGTCGCAGGTTCAAATCCTGTCCCCGCAACAAAAGGAAGGCCCCGGATCTTCGGATCCGGGGCCTTCTGCTTTCCCGAGACACGGCTCGTCAGGTGACCGGCACGCCCTCCGCTCGCCGGGCCAGGAGGTCGCGGAGGGTGCGTTCGACCCACGAGCGGTAGCGCGTCGCCGGCCATCCGCACCGGGTGACGAGGAACGCGTACGTCTCGGGACCGATCAGGTAGCTGAGCTCATCCGTGACCTCGTCGATGTCCCCTGCGCCGAGCAGGCCGCGGGTGACGAGCCACGTCGAGGCCGCGCGGATGTCCCTGCGCCGACGCGCGTCGAGATCCGCCATGGCCGCCGCGGCAACGGCATCCGTCTCCCCCGCGATCGCCATCGCCCGTGCGAGACCGGCCGAGCGCTCGTGACCCCGCGCGACGGCATCGAGCCAGACCCGCATCGCTTCGTCGACGTCGAGGAGATCCAGGATGTCGGCGACTGGCGAAGCCTGCGTCAGGCCCGCGCCACTCTCGTCCCCCAGGAGAGCGCGCTCGAACGCGGCGACGAGAAGCACCGACTTCGAGCCGGCGAGGTGCACCGACTGCACCGAGACCCCGGCGGACACCGCGATGCCCTTCATCGTGGTCGCGGCATAGCCGTCGCGCGAGAACAGCTCCGCGGCCGCGTCGAGGATCGCCGCGCGCGTGCGGGCCGCCTCGGCCTGTCGCAGCGGGGACGCGTAGCGCCTGGGGCTCATCGCGTGCTCTCCTCAGAACGTTAGAGCGTCCATCTAATCATTCGAGTTCCCCGCGGCTCGAGGGCTTGACGGACGCTCGAGAGCACGGTCGCGAATCCGTCAACCCTTTCCGTCGATGTCGGAACCACCCGATTGACTGAGGACATGATCGACGGACGACTCGTGCAGCCCTCACGGGCCGACGAGCGTCGCCTCCTCCGGATGGGCGACGCCGACCTGCGGATGCGGGAGCGCGCGTGACCGACGTGGAGATGGCCCGCATCCCCGCCGGCCGGGTGCTGCGCGGCGACATGCGCGGCAGCGAGCGGCGCGAGATCGTCGTCGCCGCGTTCGAGATCGGCGTGTACCCCGTCACCGAGGAACAGGTGGCCGAGCTCCTCGGCATCCCGGCCCGCCATCCGCGCCGACCCGCCGTGGATCTCAGCTGGTTCCGCGCGGTGCGTCTGTGCAATGCCCTGTCCGAATGGGAGGGACTGGATCCCGTCTACCGGTTCGACGGCGAGGAGGTCTCGTCCGACCCGGAGGGCGACGGGTTCCGCCTTCCCACCGAGGAGGAGTGGGAGTACGCGGCTCGCGCCGGCGCCACCGGATCGACATACGGCCCCGTCCGCGAGATCGCATGGACGGCGGCCGACGGACTCCGCGCTCCGGTCGACGTGGGTGCACGCCTGCCGAACCTCTTCGGCCTCTTCGACATCCTCGGCAACGTCTCGGAGTGGTGCGACGACCTCCTCGATCCCGAACGCGGCACCGCGCGTGTGTTCCGCGGAGGCGGATGGAGCGACGCCCCCGCGGTCGTGCGCTCGTCGACCCGTCGCGGGGCGGGCCCGCGCGACACCTTCGATGACGTCGGAGTGCGCGTGGCGCGCGGAGCACGGTCGTGACGCGAACGGAGTGGGACTCAGTCGGTCGTGGTGATCGCCTCGGTCAGCGACCCCAGGAAGCCCGAGATGAGGGCGAGCTCGTCGTCGGTGTACTGCGTGGCGACCTCGCGCATCGCGCCGAGGTGTCCGCCGAGGTGGTGGAAGAACTCGCTGCGGGACTTGTCCGTGAGAACCACGACCCGCGCGCGACCGTCGGAGGGGTGGGCGCGACGCTCGACGTGCCCCGAGGCCGCCAACCGGTCGATGAGCTTCGTCGTCGACGCGGTCGAGATGCGCAGGTGTCTCGCGACGTCGTGCGGGCTGACCATCTCTCCCCGCTGTTCGCGGATGATGAGCATGCGCAGCGTCGCGAGGTCGCTGGCGTTCATGTCCATGTCGCCCTTCATGCCGCTGTGCATGCGGTCGAAGGCGTCGCTGAGGGCACGCACCGCCGTCAGGGTCTCGACAACGGCAGGCCTTTTACCAGAACGAGTGCTGGTGCTCGCCACGGTGGACACCCCCTCTGGGCGTAGGTATATTTACACTCACATCGCTAGCTAAACTAGCAAACAGGAGGCACGATGAGCGAGACCGAAAACGTCGTCCTCCTGGACGAGCGCGGGAACGAGATCGGCATCGCGCCGAAAGCAAGTGTGCACGGTGCAGACACCGCATTGCACCTCGCGTTCTCCTGCCACGTCATGAACACCGACGGCCAGGTACTGGTCACTCGCCGTGCGCTCGACAAGAAGACCTGGCCGGGCGTGTGGACCAACTCGTTCTGCGGTCACCCGGCACCCGGCGAGACGCTCACCGACGCCGTGCACCGCCGCGCGGGCTTCGAGGTCGGGCTGCGCGTGCGCGATCTCGACCTCGCCCTCCCGCACTTCCGCTACCGCGCGGTCGATGCGAGCGGGATCGTCGAGAACGAGATCTGCCCCGTCTACGTCGCGTACACGGACGACGAACCGCGACCCCACCCGTCCGAGGTCGCGGAGTATCGCTGGGTCGATCCCCTCGATCTCGCCGCCTCCCTCGAGGCCACCCCCTGGGCGTTCAGCCCGTGGCTCGTGCTCCAGGCGCCGCAGCTCCCCCTGTTCGAAACCCCTCCAGCCGTCCGGCGGGCCTCGTGATCGCGCTGGCCACCACCCCCGCCGCGCGCCACCACATCGACTCCGCCATCGAGGGTGCCCTTTCCCGCCTCGACCGACGCCTCGGCCAGCACGGAGACGGCGCCCGGGCCCTGGCATCCGCCATCCGCCGCGCCGCGGAAGGCGGGAAGCGTTTCCGTCCCCTGTTGGTGGTCTCCGCCTTCGACACCCTCGGCGGGCCCGACATCGCTCGCGCCGCGCTGTACCAGGTCGCCGCGGCGTTCGAGCTGCTGCACACGGCGTTCGTGGTGCACGACGACGTCATCGACCACGACGTCGAACGACGCGGGATGCCCAACATCGGCGGCGAGTTCCGCTCGCGCGGCACCGAGAGGGGAGCGGATGCCGCGGGTGCGGCGCTGCTCGGAGATGCCGCCGGCATCCTCGCGGGAGACCTCCTGCTGCACGAGGCCGCGCGTCTCGTGGCGATGGCGGAGATCCCCGCGGAGCTGCGCAGCGAACTGCTCCTGCTCGTGGAGGACGCCGTGCTCGTCTCTGCCGCCGGGGAGCTCGCGGACGTCGAGAACGCCGTGTCCGCCGGCGACGTCGACGCCGACACCATCCTGCGCACGACGCACGACAAGACCGCCGTGTACTCGTTCTCGGCCCCGCTCGAAGCCGGCGCCGTCCTCGCGGGGGCGGAAGCTCCCGTGCGGCACGCCCTGCAGCGCTTCGGCCAGCGCCTCGGCCTCGCCTACCAGCTCGTCGACGACCTGATCGGCGCGTTCGGGAGCGCTGCCACCGCCGGCAAGGACGAGGGATCCGACCTCCGTGAGGCGAAGAAGACCCACCTCATCGTGCTGGCGCGCGAGAGCGAGAGCTGGCCCGAGGTCAGCGATGCCCTGGCGAACGCCCACACCGGTCCCGTGGCGATCCGCGCGGCGCAGACGGCGCTCTCCGCCTCCGGTGCACGCGTCCGGCTCGAGCAGCTGGTCCGCGACACGCTGGACGAAGCACGAGGCATCGTCGCCGCCTCCACGTTGCCCGACGAATGCCGAGCGATGCTGCTCGACCTCGTGGATGCCGTGCAGGAGCGCGTCCCGTGAGTATCGGGCCGACCGGTCTGGCCCTGTACTCCCGCACGGCCGACGACGCCGCCGCGGCCGTCATCCACCGCTACTCGACCTCCTTCGGCCTCGCCGCGCGTCTGCTCGGTGCTCGCCCTCGCCCTCACGTGCGCAACATCTACGCGCTGGTGCGCGTCGCCGACGAGATCGTCGACGGTCCCGCCCACGACGCGGGTCTGACGCCCGAGCGGGAGCGCGCGGTCCTCGACGCGCTCGAGAACGAGGTGATGGATGCCATCGCCACCGGATTCAGCGCCAACCTCGTCGTGCACGCCTTCGCCCGCACCGCGCGGGAATGCGGCATCGACGCCGACCTGATCGCCCCCTTCTTCGCCTCGATGCGCACCGACATCGACACCGCCGAGCACGACGACCTCTCGCACGATGCCTACGTGTACGGATCGGCCGAGGTGGTGGGGCTGATGTGCCTGCAGGTGTTCCTCAACGCCGGGATGTCGGCTCCCGCGCGCCCGGCGGCCGACCTCGTCGACGGTGCTCGGCGCCTGGGAGCGGCTTTCCAAGACGTGAACTTCCTCCGCGACCTCGCCGACGACGCCGACCGTCTCGGCCGGGACTACCTCGACGGCGCGGCCGACGACGAACGGCGCACCGCCGTGCTCGACCGGATCGACGCCGACCTCGCCGCCGCGGCATCCGTCATCCCCCACCTGCCGCCGGACTGCCGCGCGGCGGTGACCGCCGCACACGACCTGTTCGCCGAACTGTCCCGGCGTCTGCGCCTCTCCCCCGCCGGCGCGCCTCGCGTCCGCGTCCCCGACGGCGTCAAAGCCACCCTCGCCGCCCGCGCCCTCCTCGGGCGTCCACCGAAAGGTCCCCGCCCATGAGCGCGCAGCGCATCGTCGTCGTCGGAGGCGGAATCGCCGGTCTCGGAACCGCCGCCCTGCTGGCCGACCGCGGTCACGACGTCCAGCTCTTCGAAGCTCGCGACGCCCTCGGTGGCCGTGCCGGGTCCTGGGAGGCCGACGGATTCCGCTTCGACACCGGACCCAGCTGGTACCTCATGCCCGAGGTGTTCGACCACTTCTTCCGGCTCCTCGGCACGAGCGCCGCAGAGCAACTCGACCTCGTGCGCCTCGACCCGGCGTACCGCGTCTACGGGCCTCCCGGGAAGGGCGATCCGATCGACATCGTCTCGGGTCGGGAGGCCGTGCGCGCCCTGTTCGAGGAGCACGAGCCCGGTTCGGGCCCGAACCTCGAGGCCTACCTCGACTCGGCGAAAGACGCGTACGAGCTGTCGACGTCGAAGTTCCTCTACGACCCGTACTCCTCGACGAAGGGGCTGCGCGACCCGGCGCTCGTGAAGCGGCTTCCCACGCTCATTCCGCTGCTGACCCGCACACTGTGGAAGCGCGTGACGACCGACTTCCAGAACAAGCGACTCCAGCAGATCCTCGCGTACCCCGCGGTGTTCCTCGGCGGTTCCCCGTTCGAGGTGCCGAGTCTGTATCACCTCATGAGTCACCTCGACCTGGGCGACGGCGTCCTGTACCCGAAGGGCGGGATGACCGAGATCATCACCGCCATCGAGAAGCTCGCGCGCGAGCGCGGCGTGCAGATCGAGACGTCCGCACCGGTCGAGGCGATCATCACCGAGTCCGGTCTCGCCCGAGGTGTGCGCCTCGCGGACGGACGGATCATCGCCGCGGATGCCGTGGTGTCGGGCGCCGATCTCCACCACACCGAGAACCACCTGCTCGAAGAGAAGGACCGCCAGTTCCCCGAGAAGTGGTGGAAGGACAAGGTCCCGAGCCCCGGCGCCCTCCTCCTGCTGCTCGGGGTGAAGGGCCAGCTGCCGCAGCTCACCCACCACACCTTGCTCTTCACCGACGACTGGCACACGAACTTCGACGCGATCTTCGGCGAGAACAAGAGGATCCCCGACCCCGCGTCGATCTACATCTGCCGTCCGAGCGCCTCCGACGACTCCGTGGCGCCCGCGGGACACGAGAACCTGTTCGTGCTCGTCCCCGTGCCCGCCGATCCCGACAGCGGCCGCGGAGGCGTCGCGGGGGCGGGTGACGAACGCATCGAGGAAGCGGCGGACCGTGTGATAGCGCAGATCGCCGAGTGGACCGGCATCCCGGATCTGGCCGACCGTATCGTCGTGCGCAAGACGATCGCGCCGGAAGACTTCGCCGAAGACCTGCACGCCTGGCACGGCAACTCGCTGGGTCTCGCGCACACCCTGAACCAGAGCGCGATCTTCCGGCCGAAGAACCGGTCGCGGAAGGTACGCAACCTCTACTACGCGGGCACCTCCGTGCTGCCGGGAATCGGTCTGCCGATGTGCCTCATCTCCGCCGAGCTCGTCGTCAAGCGCCTGACGGGCGACACCACGGCCGGTCCCCTCGCGGAACCCGTGCGCGCGGCGGTCTGAGGTGCCCGGGATCTACCTGGGGGCGATCCTGTTCTCGCTGGCCGGCATGATCGCGATCGACCTTAAATTCTCCCTGGCGCTGCGCGTCGCGCCGGTGCGGACGACGGTTGCCGTCCTGATCGGTACCGCGTTCTTCCTCGCGTGGGACGCGGTGGGAATCGTGACGGGCGTGTTCGTCAAAGGAGACAGCCCGCTCTTCGTCGGTGTCGAGCTGGCTCCGCACCTCCCCCTCGAAGAGGTCTTCTTCCTCCTCTTCCTCAGCTACCTGTCGATCGTGATGTACGCGGTGTTCCAGCGCCGAGCTCGAGCGCGGGAGCGGGTATGACCTACCCGTTGATCGTTCTGCCCTTCCTGGCCGTCACCGCCGTCGTGACCCTCTCGACCCTGAGAAGGCCCCGGTTCCGTAAGCGGATGGCCTCCTCCGGGCTCGTCGCCCTCGTGTTGCTGGGCCTCACGCTCGTCTTCGACAACCTCATGATCGCCGTCGACCTGTTCTCATACCCCGAGGAGCACCTCAGCGGGGTACGTCTCGGTCTCGCTCCGATCGAGGACTTCGCGTATCCCCTGTGCGCCGCCTTCCTCGTCCCGGCGGTGTTCACCCTGCTCGCCCCGCGCACTCCCGCGCTCCCCCCGACGCCTCCCGCGCACCCGAAGGACACCGCATGAACGCCTCCGCCGCCCTCACCCCCGGCCGCGTGCTGCGGGAGCTGTTCGTCTCGTCGCGACCGGTGAGCTGGATCAACACCGCGTTCCCGTTCGCCGCCGCCTATCTCCTGACCACACGGACGATCGACCTGCCCCTGGTCATCGGCATCCTGTTCTTCCTCGTGCCCTACAACCTCGCGATGTACGGGGTGAACGACGTGTTCGACTACGAGTCCGACCTGCGTAACCCCCGCAAGGGCGGCACGCACGGCGCCGTGCTCGACAAGCGCATGCACAAGATCACGCTGTGGGCCGCGGCGCTCTCGTGCCTGCCGTTCGTGGCGTATCTCGTGGTCGTCGGGTCACCGCTGTCGTGGCTCGTGCTCGCGCTGAGCCTGTTCTTCGTCGTGTTCTACTCCGCGCCCCCGCTGCGGCTGAAGGAACGGCCGTTCGCCGACTCGATGACGAGCAGCATCCACTTCTTCTCCCCCGCCGTGTACGGCCTGGTGCTTGCGGGGGCCGTGTGGACGCCGCAGCTCGTCTTCGTGCTCGTGGCGTTCGCGCTGTGGGGGATCGCCTCGCACGCCTTCGGCGCCGTCCAGGACGTCGAGGCCGACCGCGCGGCGGACATCTCGTCGATCGCGACCGCTCGCGGGGCACGCTGGACGGTCCGCTTCGCTCTCGTCGCGTATCTGCTGGCCGGAGTCGCGATGCTGTTCACCGCCTGGCCCGGGCCGCTCGCCGCGGTGCTGGTGATCCCGTACCTCATCGTCTGCTGGCCGTACCGGAACGTGACGGATGCCGACAGCGACCGGGCCACCGCCGGGTGGAACCGCTTCCTGTGGCTGAACCAGATCGCCGGCTTCGGGACGACGATGCTGTTGATCTGGTGGTGGTTCCTGACGGCGTGAGCCGGCCGTTCCCGCGGAGCGCGCGACCACCGAGCTCGCGACCACCGAGCTCGCGACCGCGGAGCTCGCGACCGCGGCGCGAACCCGGAAACGGCGAACGCCGGTGCCCGCGGAAACGGGGCACCGGCGTTCGCCGTGGACCGGGCGTCAGCCGCCCTGGTTGTCCGTGCTCCCGGTCGACGGAGCCTCCAGCTCGAGCAGACGCTGGACCGCGGCCGTCAGGCGGGCGTCCTGCGTGGCGAACGCCGCGAGGTCTCCACTGGTCAGCGCCTGCTGTCGGGCATTCAGCGCGTCGCGCGCCTCCTGCAGGGCAGCGGCGTAGTCACCGGCCGGTACCGACGGGTTCGTCGGCGTCGTCGGGTTCTCGCCCTGATCGGTCGGGGTCACCGACTCGTCACCGGTGTCGGCGCCCGAGTCACCGCCGAACAGGGTGTCGAGCGCCTCGCTCAGCGTGTTCTCGAACGCGATCTTGTCTCCGAACGCGACCAGGACGCGACGCAGCTGCGGCAGCTTGGTGTCACCGGAGGACTGCACGAACACCGGCTGCACGTACAGCAGTCCGCCACCGACGGGCAGCGTCAGCAGGTTGCCGTTGAGCACCTGCGACTGACCCTGCTGGAGGATGTTGATCTGCGACGAGACGTTCGTGTCCGAGTCGAAGGTGTTCTGCACCTGACCGGGGCCGGGGACGGTCGTCGCCGCGTCGATCACGAGCATGCGCAATCGTCCGTAGTCGTCGCGCTTCGTGCCCTGCGCATCGCCGGCGTTGGAGTCGACGGCGAGATAGCCCGTGAGCACGTTTCTCGCCTGACCGCCCTGGGATGCCGGGATGAAGCTCGTGAACATCGAGTACGACGGCGCGTCCTGGCTGGGCATCTTCATGGTCAGGTAGTACGGCGGCTGCAGCTCGTTCGCGTTCTGCGGGTCGTTGGGCGTGGCCCACCGGTTGTCCTGCTGGAAGAACGAGCGCGCGTCATCGACGTGGTAGACGCCCAGCATCGACCGCTGCACCTTCATCAGGTCGGTCGGGTAGCGCACGTGACTCATGAGATCCGCCGACATCTCGCTCCACGGCTTGAGCGTCGACGGGTAGATCTTCTGCCACGTCTGCAGCACCGGGTCCTGGTCGTCCCAGGCGTAGAGCGACACCGAGCCGTCGTAGGCGTCGACCGTGGCCTTGACCGAGTTGCGGATGTAGTTGATGTCATCCAGCGCGTAGGTCGGCTGCGGGTTGTTCGAGTCGGCGATCGCCCGCGAGAGCGAGACGCCCGTCGAGTACGGGTAGTTCGCGCTCGTGGTGTAGCCGTCTACGACCCACTTGATGCGCCCGTCGACCACGGTGGGGTACGGGTCGCTGTCGAGCGTGAGGTACGGAGCGACCTTCTGCACGCGCTCCTTCGGGTTGCGGTCGTACAGGATCTGCGAGTCCTGATTCACGTAGTCCGAGAACAGGATCTGCTCCGACTGGAACTTCAGCGCGTAGATGAGGCGGTTGAAGACGTTGCCCACGCTCGGTCCACCGTCGCCGCGGAACGTGGTGCGCGTCTCCGTGCCACCGTCCGCGCCCAGCGGGTAGTCGAGCTCGATGTCCTCGCCGCCCTCGGGGCCGCCGACGATCGAGTACGTCGGCGACTGCTCGCCGAAGTACACGCGAGGTTCGTAGTTCAGGTCGGTGAGGAAGCCCGTCCCGGGGATGGCGCGCTCGAGGAAGACCGGGTCACCATCGGCCGTGCGCTCGTTACCCGCGGCTGCGACCATGCCGTACCCGTGCGTGTACACGAGGGTCGAGTTCTGCCAGCTGTTGGCGTCGCCCAGCTGGCTCGTGTTGATCTCGCGGAGCGAGACGACGGCATCCTGACTCTGCCCGTTGATCTGGTACCGGTCGACGTCGAGCGGCTCGGCGAACTGGTAGTACGAGCGGTACTGCTCGAGCTGGCGGACAGTGGGACCGATGATGGCCGGGTCCATGATGCGCAGCTGGGCGGTGGATGCCGCGTCGTTGCGGAGCTGCCCGGCCTGCGCCTGCGTCGCCGCCTCGAAGTTCTCTTTCTCGACCTTGTCGATGCCGTACGCGGCCTTGGTGTTGTCGAGGTTGCGTTGGTAGTACTGGCTCTCGAGCGAGAGCTGGTTCGGCCGCACCTGGAAGGTGTTCACGGCCCACGGGATGGCCGCTCCCACGACGATCGCCGAGACGACCAGGAGCGCGGTCGCGATGAGGGGATAGCGCCAGCGTCCGATGAACGCGGTCACGAAGAAGGCGAGGGCGACGATCACGGCGGCGATCGCGAGGATCGTCTGTCCCGGGATGACGGCGTTGGCGCCCACGTAGCCGGGACCCGTGATGCGGTCGTCGGGCTGGACGAGGGTACGGTACCGGTCGAGCCACAGGCTGGCAGCCTGGAGCAGCAGGTAGAGACCGGCGAGGACCGCTAGCTGGATGCGCGCGGCCTTCGAGATGCGCAGTTCGCGCTGACCGACGCGCACGGAGCCGTAGAGGTAAGAGACCACGGCCGTCAGGAGAAGCGAGACGAGCGCGACCGCCGAGGCGAAGCCCAGGACAGCCGAGTAGAACGGCATCGCGAACATGTAGAACCCGGTGTCGAGACCGAACTGCGGGTCGGTGACCGCGGTCTGCACGCCGTTCGCCCACAGCCACGTGGTCTCCCACTGGGCCGAGGCCGCGAACCCGGCGAAGAAGCCGAAGAAGATGGGGATGCCCCACATCGCGAGCCGACGCAGCGGCTCGACGACCTCCTGGTAGCGGTCGAGCTGGGAGCTCAGGCGGGCGTAGACCGGCCGCAGGCGGTAGGCCAGCTGGATCGCCGCCCAGACCGGAACCGCCATCGCGAGGAACCCGATGACGAACATCGCGGCGCGAGCGACCCACTGGGTGGTCAGCACCGTGGTGAATCCCAGCTGGGCGAACCACATCCAATCGGCGTAGAGGTTCGCGAAGACGAAGAACGCCACGACCAGGGCGGCGATGATCGCCAAGCTGATCGAGATGATCCGTCGGGAGCGGTTCGGCGGCGTGGCCTGGTTCGGCGCTGAGGTCGTGGTCACCACCTCATCCTAGGCGCGACCACGGGGGAAGAGCCGTGGATACTACGATCCCGTGCTGTTCCCCGCGTCGCAGGTGGGCAGGGCGTCGAGGTCGCCGCCGTCGCGGATCGTCTCGAGGACTTTGAGCGAGTCCGAGAGCGTCGACACGGCGAACACCCGGATGCCACCGGGCACATGCCCCACGACCTCGTTGCAGTTCGCCGAAGGGGCCAAGAACCAGGTGGCCCCGGCATCCCGAGCTCCGTAGAGCTTCTGACGGATGCCGCCGATCGCGCCGACCTGGCCCGTGTCATCGATCGTGCCGGTGCCGGCGATGTGCTGGCCGCCGGTGAGGTCGCCGGGCGACATCTTGTCGATGATGCCGAGCGCGAACATCATCCCGGCGCTGGGGCCGCCGATGTCGTTGAGCTGGATCTGGACGTCGACGGGCAGGTCGAACCCGATCGCGAGGACGATCCCGACGAGCCACTGCTGCTGTCCGTTCACGTCCCCCTGGCGCGGGGTCACGGTCTCGGTCGTCGGGGTGCCGTTGCGATCGATGCCGAAGGTCACGGGCTGACCGCCCGCCGCCTGGATCGCCGCCTTGACGTCGTCGGCGGTCGCGGTCTGCGTCCCGTTGACGGACTCGATCACATCTCCCGCCTCGAGGATGCCGGACGCGGCGCCGTCGCCCGTGACGCTTCCGACCACGATGCGCTGAGGGACGTCGTACCCGAGCTGGCGGAGCGCCGCGGCGGACGCCTCGAGCTGCGAGTCGGTCATGAGCGCCGCATTCTCGGTGTTGCGCTGCTCCGTCGACTGCCCAGAGGGGAAGATCCGGTCGATCGGCACGACCGCGCGCGACGGGTCGAACCACGCGAGCGCCAGTTCGATCCACGTGGGCGTGCGCTCGCGGTTGCCGTTGACCTGCACCGTGAGCAGGTCGAGCTGTCCCGTCGTGGGGTCGGCCTTCTCGTCCGGCACGGTGATGAGCGGCACGTCGACACCGTCCGCGTTCTTCGAGGTCCCGAGCGTGTTCAGCACCGGCCCGGGCTGCTGGATGACGTAGGCCGTCGGCAGGAACGTCAGGAGGAACAGCACGACGACGGCGACGGCGAGCGACCACAGTCCGAAGATCGTGGTGCGTGTCCGTCGGCGTGCGGGAGCGGGCACGACGGAGACGTTCTCGTCGAACAGCGTCACGGGTCCTACCTTTACCGGGGTCGTTCGCGCGCGGCGTAAGCGGCGTGGAGCCGAGCCGGGGAGAGCGAGGAATCGTGCGACTAGCGTAGATCCCGTTCCCCTTGACCTGGCTGAGAGGCGAAGAAGTGGCAGACGACGACCGGAACCCTGAAGAAGAGTTCCAGGAGCTCATGCGTCGCCTGATGTCCGGCGACATGTCGGGCCTCGATCCCGAACAGCTGTCACGGCTGTCGGGCATGCAGATCGATCCCGCGATGCTGCAGGCCGTGATGAACCAACTTCAGGGCGCCTTCGCGGGCACGCAGGACGGGGTCGACTGGAGCCTCGCGGAACGCCAGGCCCTGCACATCGCCAATCAGGACGGCCAGGGCGTCACCGCCGGTCAGAGCACCGATCTCTCGCAGGCGTTCTCCCTCGCAAACCTCTGGCTCGGTGAGGCCACGAACATCTCCGACCTCCCCCAGCCCGCCCGCGCGATCACCCGCGGCGCCTGGGTCACCGCGACCCTCCCGCTCTGGCAGGAGCTCGCCGAACCCGTCGCCACGAGCATCGCGGACGCCCTGACCGACGCACTCGGACAACAGGCTCCCGACGACATGCAGGAGATGATCGCGGGAGCCGGTCGCCTCATGCGCACGGTCGGCGGCTCGTTGTTCGCCACGCAGCTCGGCCAGGTCGTCGGTCGCCTCTCCACCGAGGTCGTGGGTGGCGGGGATGTCGGCATCCCGGTCATGCCCGACGGCGAGGCCGCGATCCTTCCGCAGAACTTCGCGGATTTCGGTCGCGATCTCGAGATCCCGGACGACCAGCTCGCTTTGTACTTGGCGACCCGCGAACTCGCCCACGCGCGTCTGTTCCGGCACGCGCGGTGGCTGCGCCTGCACGTCATCTCGCAGGTACGCGATTTCGCCCACGGCATCCGCGTCGACACCGATGCGCTCGAGGAGCTCGCGTCGCGGTTCGACCCGTCGCAGCCCGAAGAACTCCGCAGTGCGCTCGAGAGCGGTGCGCTGCTGCCCGCCCGTTCCGAGGAGCAGACCGCTGCCCTGACGCGTCTGGAGAACCTCCTCGCGACGATCGAAGGCTGGGTCGACGTGGTCACGGAAGACGCCACCTCGCGGCTGCCTTCCGCCGCCCGGATCGCCGAGGCGGTCCGTCGCCGCCGTGCGGTCGGCGGACCCGCCGAGCAGGCACTCGGCTCGCTCGTCGGACTCGAGCTGCGGCCCCGCCGCATGCGCGAGGCCGCCGCCATGTGGCGCGCGGTCACCGACGCGGTCGGTGTCGCCGGTCGAGATGCCCTCTGGGACTACCCCGACCTCATGCCCTCGGCGGAAGACGTCGACGACCCAGCCGGCCTCGTGGCCCGCGTGGTGGCGGCGTCGCGCGGAGAAGCAGCCCCGACGGATGCCATGGACGATGCGCTCGCGCAGTTGCTCGCCGAGGAGAGCGGCGACGACTCCCGCGCCGGCGAGGGAACGGGGGATCCCGAGACAGACGGGGACGAGGGGGCACCGGGCGACCAGCGCCCGGTCTGACGCTTCCTCCCCACCGGCGTCCGCGGCCCGGGAGGGTGTGGATAAGGGACGGCGCCCCGTCGTCTCCCGAGATCATCGGTGAGTGATCCGACTCGACCCGGCCGCTCCCCCGCTCTACCGTGCAGACGGGACCGTACAGTTCGGCGTGCCCGCCCGGGCGATCCTCGATCCCGCAGCGCCGTGGGTGGGGGCGGCCGTCGAGGCGCTCGAGACCGGGACGACGCGGAGCGAGCTCCGGGCACTCGCCCGCCTGCACCGCGCGGCCGACACCGACGCCGACGCCCTGTTGCGCGACCTCGCACCGGCACTCCGGAGGCCGCGGCGAGGCGGCGCTTTCGTCGTGCAGACGGCGGACGACCTCCCCTCTTCGGCCGTGCGCGCCGTTCTCGCGGCGCTCCCGGCACGCACCGAGGTCGTCGCCTGGGCAGGTACCGACACGGTCCCCGTGGCGGGCGACTGCCGGGTGGTCCTGCTCGCCGCGCACCGCGTGGACCCGCGTCGCTCCGCGACTCTCCTGCGCGAGGACGTGGTGCATGTGCCCCTCGTCCTCGACGGGGCGAGCGCGCGGATCGGACCGGTCGTCCATCCCGGGCGCACCGCGTGCTTGTCCTGCCTGGATGCCACCGCCCACCGCCTCGACGAGTCCTGGCCCCTGCTCGCGGCTCAGCTGCTCGCACGGCCGTGCACGACGGTCGACGTCGCGCTGGCAGCCGAAGCCGGCCGCGCCGCGCGACACCTGCTCACCGCGCGGTCGCGCGTCCCGTCCCGGTCGCTGCGCCTGCGCGCCGACTCGATCCGGCGTGTCTGGGAAGAGCATCACCCGAGCGCAGACTGCCGCTGCCGATCTCTCGAAGGAAACGGGACGGCTCACGATCCGCCCGCCCCCGTCCGCGAGCCCAGCTCAGCGACAGAGAACGCGCGGCTCTGGTGACGCCGACGTACGCGAGCCGACGCTCCTCGTCGACCGCTTCGAAGGTGGTCGCGTACGAGATCGGTAGGAGACCCTCACTCACCCCGATGAGGAAGACGTGATCCCACTCCAGCCCCTTCGCCGCGTGCAGCGTCGAGAGGGTGACGGTGCGGGTCGCCGGTTCGTGCTGATCGCGCGCCCGCGCCTGGAGATCATCGGTGAACGCTCGAAGATCCGTGCCGGGAGCCGCCTCTTCGGCGAGCCGGAGGAGGGCCGCACGAGCCTCCCAGCCGTCGCGGAGCGCGCCGCCCGCTTGCGGCGGTTCATCGGTGAGTCCGACGCCGCGCAGCACATCGCGCACCGTGGCGAGGAAGCCGGTCTCAACCGGCGCCACCGAAGCCGCACGAAGCGCCATGAGCGCCTGCCGCACCTCGGGAAGGTCGAAGAACTTCCGTCCCCCGAGCACCGTGGCGGCCACGCCCTGCGCCGCGAGGGCGTTCAAGACGACGGCGGACTGCGCGTGCGAGCGGTACAGGATCGCGATGGTCTCGGGGTCCGTGCCGCCCGCGATCGTCGCGGCGACCTCCGCCGCGACGCCCGCGGCCTCCGCTTCATCGTCGTCGTAACCGCGGACCGCAGGAACGGGGGCATCGCCCTCGTGCGCGGCGACGAGCTCCAGAGCTCCCGCGCGACCCCGCATCAGGTCGTTGGCCACGGCCAGCACGGGACCCGTCGAACGGTAGTTGCGTTCGAGACGCACCACGCGGGCGTCCTTGTGCGTGCGATCGAACTCGAGCAGGTAGCGGGTGTCGGCGCCGGTGAACGAGTAGATGGTCTGGCTCGCGTCACCCACGACGCAGAGGTCGCGTCGGTCGCCCAACCAGAGTTCGAGGAGGCGATTCTGCAGAGGCGAGACGTCCTGGTACTCGTCCACCGTGAAGTGCCGGTACTGCTCGTGCACGGCCGCGGCAACGCGTGGCTCAGCCTCGATCATCCCCGCGCAGGTGAGGAGCACGTCTTCGAAGTCCATCTGCCGCCGCTCGTCTTTGAGCTTCTCGTAGGCGCGCTGGAGATCGACGACCTGATCCACGCGCAGCCGACCGACGCCCTCCGGCCGGACGACGGCGTATTGCTCGATCGAGCGCATGGTCACTTTGCGCCACTCGATCTGCGATGCGACGTCCCGCAGCGTCGCGGTGTCGGGAGAGAGCCCGATCCCGTCGGCAGCGTGGGCGAGCATGCGCACCTTGTTGTCGATGATCGACGGCGCCTGGTCGGCGGCCAACGTCGGCCAGAAGTAGTTCACCTGGGCGAGTGCCGCCGCGTGGAAGGTGCGCGCGGAGACGCCGCTCACCCCGAGGGCGCGCAGGCGGCCCCTCATCTCGCCCGCGGCCTTCGCCGTGAAGGTCACGGCCATCACACGCTGGGGAGAGTAGGCGCCCGTGTCCACGCCGTGCGCGATGCGCCGCGTGATCACTCGGGTTTTCCCCGTCCCCGCACCCGCGAGCACACAGACCGGGCCCCGAAGCGCCCGCGCCGCCTCCAGCTGATGCTCGTCGAGGCCCTCCAGCGCGTCCGAGCTCACGCGACGCCCTCGTACCAGTCGTCGATCAGGCGGCGGGCGATGGAAGACGTCCCGGGCAGCTGCACCCCGTCCTCGCCGCGTAGTGCCATGCCGATCTGCTCCCGGTCGAACCAGCGCACCTCGATGATCTCCTCGCCATCAGCACGGACCTCCGCGTCATCCACCACGCGAGCTCGGAAACCCAGCATGAGCGACCGCGGATACGGCCACACCTGGGAGCCGCGATACTCCACATCCTGCACGCGCACGCCCGCCTCCTCGAAGATCTCGCGGGCGACAGCGTCCTCCAGCGACTCCCCCGCCTCCGCGAAGCCGGCGAAACACGAGTACCGGCCTCCGCCCCACGCCGCGTTCGCTCCGAGCAGGACCCGGCTCGGGTCCGTCGCCGAAGAGAGCAGCACGATGACCGCGGGGTCGGTACGAGGGAAGTGCTCGCGACCGCAGTGCGGGCAGTGGCGAGACCACCCTGCGTGGCGCACTTCGGTACGGGTGCCGCATGCGGGGCAGAACGGCGCCTCGCGGAGCCAGCCCGCCAGAGCGACAGCGGTGGCGAGAATCTCCGCCTCGTCCGCGGGCAGGTCACCGCCGACGCTCCGAAGCCGCCCCCACGCGACCCCCGAGGGGAGAGCGGGCTCCTGGCCCTCCTCCCCCAGAACGGCGAGGAGAAGGGCCGCGCCATCGACGCTCCGCCCGAGGAAAGCCCACTCGAGCGGTCCGTCGACCTCGCTCGCGAGGACCAGCCGCAGCCGCCCCTCTGCGACAGGGGCCGCGTCCGCGCGGATCAGAAGGACACGGGTACCGGATGCCGCGCGCTCCCGCCCGATCAGATCGTCGATCACGCGTTCGTCACCGCGCCGATCGAGCGCACCGCCAGGCCATCGCGTGGGAGACGGAGACGGCATCGAACACCTCTCTCAAGGGCGTGGCGCAAGGGGAACGAGCGAGCACGCGACCTACCCTGGGGGCATGGCCCGCTCGCCCCTCACTCTAGCCGCGTCGGTGACGGCGGCCCTACCGCGGATCGGCGTGACGCGCGTCGGAGCGCTCACCGAGAACGGTGCGGGCCGCTTCGACGCGGCCCTCGTCCACCTCGACGATGGCCGCACCGCTGTCGTCCGCTTGCCCGCGTCCGAGGAGTTCGCCTCCGACCTGGCCGCGGAATCCCGTGCGCTCCTCGCCCTGACGCCCGGCGTTCGCGCCCTCCTTCCCTTCGCCGTTCCCGAAGTGCTCGGTGAGAGCGGTTCCGGAGCGGACCGGGTCCTCGTGACGACGCATCTCGAGGGTTATCGGATCGATCCCGCTCACCTGCCCAAGGGCCCGGGCTATGCGCCGGCCATCGGTGGCGCACTCGCCGCGATCCACGCGCTGCCCGTCTCGATCGTCCGCACCGACGGTCTTCCCGTCCGCTCTCCCGAGCAGGTCCGCGATGACACCGCTCGCCTCCTCGACCGCGCCGACGCGACGGACCGTGTCCCCGACGGCCTCATGCTGCGCTGGCGTCGCGCCCTGCGCGAAGACGAACTGTGGCGCTTCGAATCGGCGGTCGTCCTCGGGGGCGGCACGAGCGCTTCCGTCCTCCTCGAGGACGACGATGACGAGATCCCCCATGTGACCGGGGTGCTCGATTGGTCGGGGTTGAGTGTCGGTGATCCGGCCGTCGACCTCCGCTGGTTGGCATCCGCCCCGCTCGCCGCCGACGACGTCTTCGGCGGCTACACCGCGGCCGGTGATCGCTCTCCGGATGCGCTCCTGCGCGAACGCGCCCGCCTCTACGCCGAACTGGAGTTCGCCCGCTGGCTCGTGCACGGCCACGATGCCGGTGACGCGTCCGTCGTCGCCGACGCGGTCGCCCTCCTCGAGGCGCTTGTCGAGGGGGTCCGCGGCGACCACATCGTGACAGACTCCCGCACCGATATCGACGACGCCCTCGCGCTCGTCGAGAAGGTGCCCCCGGCCCTCATCAGCACGGCGGACACGTCGATGCAGACCGACGCCTACGATCCCGAGGCGCTGTCTCTCTACCTGTCGGCGGAGCGGGACCGCGAGGCCGCGGCGGCCGGGCTTGCCGCCGCCCTCGCCGACGACGAGCTGCCCGGCGCGGACGCCGACACGGGTGCGTTCGACCTGCCCCCGGCCCTCAGCGAGGAACCCGGCCCGACTGCTCCCATCGACCTCGACGGGTGGACCGAGGTCGGGTCGCGCGCCACCGGACCGGACGACACCGCCGACGTTCCCCCCGGTCTCGGCGGGGACCGCGCTCCCGGCGGGGACTCCGCCCTCGGCGGGGACTCCGCCCTCGGCGGCGGCTCCGCCCCGGCCGGCTCCCCCGCCCCCGCCGAAGACGACGAGGAAGACGCCGCGCGCGCGAGCCGCGCCGCCCTGCGCCGCTGGGGTGTGACGGGCGACGGGTCCTGACGATCCCTCGCCGCGTCATCCCCGGATGATCAGCTCGTTCCCCACGTAGAACAACGCCACATCGATGGCCTCCAGCGGTATCCCGTGCTTGGCGTGGTACGCCTCGCGATAGAGCTCGAGCTGGACCATCCTCGATCGCCGGTCTTCCGCCGTGACCGGCGGCTTCCCGGTCTTCCAGTCGACGATCTCGTACCGCTCCCCTCGGCGGTACACCGCGTCGAGCTTGCAGATCACGACATGTTCACGACCATCGAGCCGCTGCGTGACGAAGTCGATCTCGGTCTCCACCTCCAGCGGCTGCAGTGCCGCCCACTCGGAGCGCTCGAAACAGTCGCGGAGCCGTTGGAGCTCGGCGGCATCCGCGGCGGAGGCACCGAGATCGTCGTCCTCCCACAGACCGCCGTCATCGAGGCCCACTCCCGCGCCGACGAGCCCCGAACGCTGCTCGACCCACGCGTGGAACAACGTCCCGAGCCGCGTCTGCCGATACGGCCGCTCCGGCATCGGACGCCGCACCTCCTCGACGGCCGCCCCGTAATCGGCGACGTAGTCCTTGAAGCGCGAAGCGGGAATGCGCGTGGGAGCGGGGGCGTGCACGGGCCGCAGTCGCGCGGCGCGCTCCGCGAGCAGCAACGCCAGATCGGGGTCCGGCTCCGTCGGCGCCGCATCCCGCGCCGCAGCGACCTCGGACGCGGCGGCGGTCACCGCCGTCCGGCGGGAGCCGAGGGGGTCGAGCGGCCAGTGCAGCAGACGCCGTTCTCCGTCGTAGGGATCCTCGCCCACCTCTCCGACGACGAGCTCGGTCTCCAGAGCCTCGGCCGCCTCATCGAGAAACACGCTGGGTCGACGGGGCTTCTTCGTCCCCGACCACGTGGACCCGGAGAGGAGCAGGTGGTCACGCGCGCGTGTGAACGCGACGTAGGCCAGCCGACGGTCCTCGTCGAGCTGGCGCGCGCGGTTCGCCGCTACGAAGTCGTCGATGGCCGCCTTCAGCTCCTGCTGCGTGTCGGCCCCCCGCCAACCGAGTGTCGGAAGCCAGGCCGCATCACCGCGGAAATCGGAGGGCAGGATGCCGAACCCCAGCCACCCCTTCGTGTCACGCGGGAGGGAGGGAAGCTCGTCCGTCACCAACCGCACGACCGCCACGGCATCCCACTCGAGTCCTTTCGAGCCGTGGATCGTCAGGAGCTGGACAACGTCGTCCTCGGGCGGCTCGGTCCGCGGCGCGAACTCGTCCGCTTGTTCCGCGTGATCGAGCCACGCCAGCAGACTCGCGACCGAGCCGGACTCGTCTGCCGCGAGGAATCCGCGGATCTCATCGACGAAAGCCCGGAGCTGCGCCGAGGCGATCCGGGCAGGACCCCGCGACTCGTTGGTCGCGAGCTCGATGTCGAGACGCAGCTCGGCTTCGATCAGGCGGATGATTTCGGGGATGGGCGCGCCGATGCTGCGGCGAAGGCCCGCGAACACGGTCCCCGCCTCCCGCAGACGGGCTCGCCCGGCGGGGGTGATGTCGGTAAGCCACCCATGGTCGTCGTTCTGCCGCGCGAGGAAATCGAGGGCGTCGACGAGCGACGCGCGATCGGCGCCCGGCGTGGCGCGCAGCCGATCGACGACCTCGGCCTCGAGCGGTCGCAGGGCGACGTCGTGGGTCGCCAGGCGGCGCGCGAGCTGGGCGAGCGCCCGCAGGTCGGCCAGTCCGACGGCCCACCGGGGTCCTGACAAGAGCCGGATGAGCGCGGATCCCGCCTCCGGGTCGCTGATCACCCGCAGCGCGGAGACGACATCCACGACCTCGGGAGTCGTGAGCAGACCGCCGAGCCCCAGAATGCGGTGCGGGATGCCACGCCGCCCCAGCGCGTCCCCGAAGCGCACCATGTGCTTCTTGCTGCGGAAGAGGACGGCACCGGTCGTGGCGCGACCCTCGGCCTGACGCGCCGCGCGGACACCGGCGAACCATGACGCGACGCGGTCGGCCTCGGCGTCCAGGTCGCTCTCGAAGACCATCTCGACCACGCCGGCGGGTGCGCCAGGACGCGAGGTGAGCGCCCCCACGGCGATTGGCGAGCGGTCGGCGAGCGGAGCGAGGACGGCGTTGGCCACGTCGAGGACCCGCGCACTGTTGCGCCAGCTGGTCAGGAGCGAGAAGTGTCGGCATCCCCCCTCCGGAGAGAAGGCGGCAGGGAATCCACCGAGGTTGCCCGCGCTCGCACCTCGCCACGCATAGATGGCCTGGTGGGGATCGCCGACGGCCATCACGCCCGTGCCTCCGAAGAGGGTCGAGAGCAGGTCGGTCTGGACCACCGACGTGTCCTGATACTCGTCGAGCAGCACGACGCGGTAACGCGCGCGCAGCTCGGCCACGACGGCGGGGTGCTCGCGGACGATCCGCAGCGCCCCGGCCACCTGATCGGCGAAGTCCATGACGCCCAGTCGGATCTTCTCGCGGTCGTACGCGGCGGCGAGCGTCGCCAACAGGCTGAGGGCCGAGACGCGCGCCGCGGCGTCGGCCACGTCTTTGTAGACCGTGACGCGCGCCGACGTCGACGGGCGCTCGACGATGCGTCCGAACTCGTCCGGAAAAGCCGCGAGGCGTTCGAGGTCGACGAGGTTGTCGACGCCGTCACGCGCGATCCGCAGAGCCGCATCGATCAGGGTGCGCGGAGACTCCTGCCGTTCCTCGAGCCGAGGGTCGTCCGAGGTGAAGACCACGCGCCGCATGAGAAGCCACGCCGCAGACTCGGACAGGATCGCCGACTCGGCATCGCGCCCGATGCGCAGCCCGTGCTCCCGCACGAGCGAGTCCGCGAAGCTGTTGTAGGTCGAGACGGTCGGCCGGTGCAGGAGCTGGTCGCCGTCACCCTCCCCCGTGCCGAGCGTCGCGTGTTCGTCGGCGAGAGCGTCGAGCACCGCCCGGCGCGCTGCATCACCGCGCGCTCCCTGTTGCGCCGCGAGTTCGGCGAAGACGCCGAGCCTCCCTGAGGCGTGCAGCTCGGGCAGGAGCGGCAGCAGGCCGCGCGTTTCGAACTCGGACAGCCGCTGGAGGCGCCGTTGAATACGTTCGGCCAGCTCCCCCGCGGCTTTGCGCGTGAAGGTCAGGCCGAGCACCTCGTCGCGACGCACGATCCCGTTCGCGACGAGCCACACGACTCTGCCCGCCATCGTCTCGGTCTTGCCGCTGCCGGCGCCGGCCACGACGAGGGCCGGGGCGAGCGGTGATTCGATCACGGCGGTCTGCTCCGGCGTGGGCGGGAACTGGCCGAGCGCGGCGGCGATCGTCGCCGCGGACAACACCGCGGTCATGAAGCGCTCACCGGCGACACCGTGTGGATGCGACAGAGTCCGTACGAGAACTCGTCACGGCAGTGCACCTCGTAGGGCGCGGCGAAGCTCCCCCCGCGCATGACTCCGACGGCCCGCTGGACGCGCTCGACGAAAGTAGAGCGCGCCTCCTCGTCGAAGGGCGGCTGAAGTGGCTCGGCGTAGTCCCTGGTCGCCGCCGTGGGACGGAGCACGAGCAGCTTGGCGCCTCCGGGAGCCAGCCCCTCCGTGTTCTCGATCGCGCCGAACGCGAAGGCCAGCTGATACGCCGCCAACTGCGGATTGTCGGCGACCTTGGCATCCGTCTGCGGCTCGTTCTTCCCGGTCTTGAGGTCGACGATCACGACTCGGCCCGACGGCGTCACCTCGACGCGGTCGATGTCGCCGCTCACGACGGCCCCGTGCTCGCCGGCGTCGTCGACGGGAATCGGGACCTCGAAGTGCCGCTCCGCACCGATCAGGCGGCCCCCCGCGTCGTCGAAACGCCGCAGATACGTCGCCAGACGCCGCACGAGATCCCGGGCCCGCGTGCGCTCCGCGCGCTCCCGCCACGCGGCGTCGAAGACGAGTTCGCCCCACCGCTCCTCGACCACGGCCCACAGGTCGTCCTCCGACGACGACGCCGCTGTCTCGAGGGCGGCGTGGATGATCGTGCCGATCCCGGCCGTCGTGCCGCTGCGGTCACCGCCGAGGTCGGCGATGACCCAGTTCAGCTCGCACTCCTCGAGCGCATGCAGACGCGATGGTGATACCCGCACGTCCTCCTTGGCGAGGTCGCGCAGCGGTGCCGTCGAGCTGGGAGCGACGACCCCATACCACTGCTCGGGCGCCGCCCCCGCGACACCCGCGGTCGCCAGCAGCGCGAGCTGCCCCGCGGCGTGCCGCCGATCCGGAGCGGGGACCCGGGGAACCGTCAGTGTGCGCCGGTGTCGCGCCACGAGCCCCCGCAGCGACAGCGGATGCTCGGGAATCGCGGATGCCGCCTCCGGCGTGGGGAGCATCTCGAAGAGGACGCTCGGCCCGGTGTCGTCGTCGTCGACGGCCGTCACGATCAGCTTCTGCCCGGCTCGCGAGATCGCCCGGACGAACAACCGGAGCTCGTCGTGCATGGCAGCCCGTCGGCGGTCCAGCATGCCCGCGGCCGGGAGGTCGGGGAACTGCACCGCGTCGGCGAGACGCCAGGTCTCGAGGAGTCCACCCCGGAGGCGCGTGTTGGGCCAGACCCCGTCCTGCACGCCCGCGACGATGACGGTGTCGAACGCGGTACCGGCGGCCGCCGCGGGGGTCAACACGCGCACGGCGTCGACCACCGCGGGCTGCTCGATGCGGTCTTCGGCGACGTCGCTGTCGAGGATCGCGCGGAGGAAGACCGCCGCCTCGCCGTCGGGCTCGCGCTCCGTGAAGCGCTTGGCCGCTTGGAACAGGGCCACGACCGCGTCGAGATCGCGGTCCGCCTGCTCGGCGAGCGGTCCGTGCCCCCGCGAGGCCTCGCGCCACGACCGAGCGAGACCACTGCGCTCCCACGCCGTCCACAGCAGCTCGTGCGCCGTGGCGTGCTGCTCCGCCTGCGCGCGCAGCGCCGCCAGCGTCTCTCCCAGCCGGGCGGCGCGGCGCGCTTCCCGCGAGTCGATCGTCGCGAAGTCGAGCGGATGCCGAAGCCCCGAGGCCAGAACCTCGCCCGCCGATCGCGTTCCGCCCTCACGCATCTCTTTGTGCCGCAGCACCGTACGGAGCCGCCGGAGCTCGATCGGGTCGAGCCCGCCGAAGGTTCCGAGAAGCGCGTCGGTGACGGACTCCGGAGTCCACTCAGAGGGGTCCGTGGCCCCGAGTTCGACGAGCGCCACGAGGTCGCGCACCGGCCGCTGGGCACCGAGCGCGACGCCCGGCCCGCTCGACCGCGCCGGCACTTCGCGCGCCGCCAGCTCCGCCTCGAGAGCCGCGACCTGTCGCGAGTCGTGCGCGATCACCGCGCACTCTCCCCACGCGACGCCGTCGAGCACGTGACGCTCGCGCAGCAGCCGGGCGATCGCATCGGCTTCCTCCGCCGGCGACCGCAGCAGAAAGGTGCGCACGGAGCCCGTCGGCGCGGCACCCTCCGGCGCGCATCGGTGCGCCACGACTCCCGCGGCCCCGACGCGCGCGGCCACCGAGCGCACGAGATCGACCTGCTCCGGTGTGCCGCGGTGCGCGGTGCGCAGCGCCGCGAGTTCCCCCAGCTCACGGGTGAGCCGCGCGAAGTTCTCGGGCGTCGCCCCGCGGAACGCGCCCGAGCCGACGTCGGGGTCGCCGAACGCGACGACCCCGATCCCCAGGACGCGACACGCCCGCAGCAGATCGACGCCGCCGCTGGTGAGCTCCTGCGCGTCGTCGACGAGGATGCACCGCAGCGCCGCGAAGCGCCCGAGCACATCTCTGTCCCGCGGAGCGTCGTCCAGGATGCCGACGGCCTCGCGCGCGAGGTCGGCGGCATCGCGGTGCGCGCCGCGCATCCTCCGGCGGACGTGCCGATACTCGCGGGTGAACGAGGCGAGGGATTCCCACACCTCCACTCCGTGCTGCGAAGCCAGCGTCGACAGGTCGTCAGGGCGAAGGCCGAGATTGGTGCACTCCGCGAGGAACGCGCGGAGGTCTCCGCGGAACCCTCGCGTCGCCCGGATCGAGGGACCGAGCCACTCGGGCCAGCGCGAGACCCCTTCGCTCTCATCGGCCGCGTCGCCGTCGAGGAGGTCTTTGACGATCTGATCTTCATCGCCGCCCGTCAGCAGCTGCGGGGGTTCTTCGCCCCGGCGCACCTCGGCCCCGCGCACGAGCTGGAAAGCGAAAGACGCGAGCGATCGCGCCAGCGCGCCCGAGGTGGCGCGTCCGACCGCGAGGGCGAGGGGGTCGCGGAGCGCCGTCGCCCCGGGGCGCGTCGGGGTCAAGACGAGGATGTCGTCGGGATCCACTCCGGATTGGACGAGCCGACGCACCCGGGCGACGAGCGTCGATGTCTTCCCGGAGCCCGGGGCCCCGACGACCACCCCGCTGCGTTCGGGCGCCCATTCGATGACCTCTCGGTGATGCGGGTCGAGCAGGTCCTCTCCGGTTTCGAGGCCCGCACCGACCGCGCCGAAAACGGGTTGCGGGGCGTCGCGATCGAGCATGCGTCCCACGCTAGCCGGGGCCACCGACACGGGCCGCCCGACCGGACCCCGCACGCATCGACACAACGGCCCCGCACCCCGCACGCCCCGCCGCGTTCGCCATCCGCGAAGCGACCCGTCGCACGCGACGTCGTGTCGGAGGGCTGCCCTAGAGTCGAAGAGCGCACCGGGCCGACCGCGACCCGGGCGGAAAGGACGCATCGTGGAGATCCGCATCGGCATCACCAACACCGGCCGCGAACTGAGCTTCGAGACCAACGAAAGCTCCGATGTCGTGAAGTCGTCGGTCGTCACCGCCCTCGACAGCTCCGCGAGCCACGTCACGTTCACCGACGTCAAGGGCAACTCCTACATCGTGCCCACCGCGAACCTCGCGTTCGTCGAGCTCGGCACCGAAGAGTCCCGTCGCGTGGGCTTCGTCGCCTGACTCTCACCCGCGCATGGAGATCCTGCTCGGTCTGATCGTCGGAGCCGTCATCGGTCTCGGCATCCACTTCGCGCTGCCGCACCGGGTCGTGCGGGGCGTCGCCCTCGCGCCGTTCGCCGGTGCGGCGGCATCCGCCGTCACGTGGACCGTGCTCATGTGGGCGGGACTCACGGTCGCGTCTCCGCTGCTGTGGCTCGCCGCGATCGCCGCGCCCGCCCTCACGACGCTGGTGCTCATTCCTCTGCTGTCGCGGACCCGCCTCCGGCGCGACGCGGCCGACCGCGCCCGTCTCGGCATCTGACACGCTCCCCGTGACGCACGGGTGACGCCGGTGCGGTCAGCCGCGACACCCGGGACCCCGAGTACCGTCAGCCTCGACGTGTCAGGCCGCCAGCCCCATGGCATCCATTCGACGCGCGTGCGCGCCCATGAGCTCCGTGAAGACGGGCTCCACCTTGGCTTCCTCCGCGCGGTCGAGTCGCGGATGCCGCAGGGCCGCCCGCGCGACCAGAAGCGTGTCTCCCACCAGGCGTCGGCCCCAGAGCGCGAGCAACCAGCGCCACTCCTCGTCGCTGGTGATCGTCCCGCCGAGGATGTCGACGATCGCCTGGCGATCGTCGTCGGCCTGCAGGATGCGCGCGACGCGGCGACCGGTGTCGCCGTAGCTCGAGGACAGCGCGAGGTAGAAATCGTCCAGCAAGCCCGCGGTGATGTGGACGGAGAGCATGGTCTCCTGCGGGCGCACGCCGTGGGTGTTGCGGCGGAAGGCGTCGAGCGACTCCCGGAACGGCAGCATGAGCTGCGTCGGGTCGGCGCCGCGCTCCCGGATGAGCCCCACCAGCTCCTGGTGCTTGATGAGGGCCGCTCCCGCTGCGCGCGAGAGAGACTCCTTCTCCGCCAGTTCCGGCGTCAGAGCGATCAGCTCGCTGAGGGTCTCGAAGAACCCCAGCTGCAGGTAGGCAGCCTGCCCGAGGAACGTCTCGATGTCGGGAGCAAGCTCCGCGAAGTCGACGCGCAGGGCTTCGCCGAGGTCTCCGCGCGAACGCAACTGCAGCGTCCGACCGACCGGGCGCTGACGACGACGGAACCACTCGAACACGCCTACAGCCTAGGCGTCGGGGGCGCGCGAAACACTGTTGGGTAGAGTGGACACGCCCCGGCGATGGATCGGGGCCCCGCGCCTGTGGACGAGTGGAGGGCGTGGATCCGACTCCCCAGGCGGTTTCTCACCGCCGGAACAGGCACGCTCATGACGACATTCGCCGAACTCGGCGTCGATCAGGACATCGTCGATGCCCTGGCATCCAAGGGCATCGTCGATGCCTTCCCGATCCAGGAGCAGACGATCCCCCTCGGTCTTCCGGGACAGGACATCATCGGTCAGGCCAAGACCGGCACCGGCAAGACCTTCGGTTTCGGCATCCCCGTGGTGCAGCGCCTCGGCCCGAACCCCGAGCCCGGCGTCAAGGCGCTCATCGTCGTTCCGACGCGCGAGCTGGCCGTCCAGGTTTACGAAGACATGGACATGCTCACGAGCAACCGTCCCACCAGCGTCGTCGCCATCTACGGCGGCAAGGCGTACGAGGGCCAGATCGACCAGCTCAAGGCCGGCGCGCAGATCGTCGTCGGCACGCCCGGTCGCCTCATCGACCTCGCCAACCAGCGCCTGCTCGATCTGTCCAACGCGACCGAGGTCGTTCTCGACGAGGCCGACAAGATGCTCGACCTGGGCTTCCTCGCCGACATCGAGAAGATCTTCTCGAAGGTCCCGCCGGTGCGGCACACGCAGCTGTTCTCGGCCACCATGCCCGGACCCATCGTCGCGCTCGCGCGCCGCTTCATGTCGAACCCCATCCACATGCGGGCCAACGACCCCGACGAGGGTCTCACGCAGGCGAACATCAAGCACCTCGTCTACCGCGCGCACTCGCTCGACAAAGACGAGGTCATCGCCCGCATCCTGCAGTCCGAGGGTCGCGAGAAGGCCGTCATCTTCACGCGCACCAAGCGCGCCGCCCAGAAGCTCGTCGACGAGCTCGGCGACCGCGGCTTCAACGCCGCCGCCGTCCACGGCGACATGAGCCAGGAGGCGCGCGAGCGCTCGATGGCGGCGTTCAAGGCCGGCAAGAAAGACGTCCTGATCGCCACCGACGTCGCCGCGCGCGGCATCGACGTCAACGACGTCACGCACGTGATCAACCACACGATCCCCGACGACGAGAAGACCTACCTGCACCGCGCCGGACGCACCGGCCGCGCCGGCAAGACCGGCATCGCGGTGACGTTCGTCGACTGGGACGACCTGCACAAGTGGGCGCTCATCAACCGCGCCCTCGAGTTCGGCCAGCCCGAGCCCACCGAGACCTACTCGTCGAGCCCGCACCTCTACACCGACCTCAACATCCCCGAGGGCACCAAGGGCCGTCTCGTGACCGCCCCGAAGGCCGTCGCCCCCAAGGTCGAGAAGAAGAACGAGACTCCGGATGCCGAGGGCGGAAGTGCTCCGCGTCGTCGCCGCCGTCGCGGCGGCTCATCGTCGGGTGAGGCGAGTGGCGAGGGCACTCCGCGCGCCGAAGACGGAGCGGGGACGCACGACGGCGCCGGCAAGGAGCACCACGACGGTAACGCCGCCCCGCGCCGCCGTCGCCGTCGCCGCAGCGGCGGCAGCTCGGGCGCCCCGTCGGCTCCCGTCGCCTGACGCGAAGACCTCACCGGCGCCGGTTCCCACGCGGGACCGGCGCCGGTGCGTTTGCGCCGTCTCCGCTCCACCCGAACACAACGCAGGGGTGTGGAGCGCTCCCGGCCCCGATTCCGCGGCCCCCGTCCCGCAGAACGCAGGCATGTCCTGCGTTGTGTCCGCGGCGACGGCGGCGCACAGCGCGGCGGTCGCCCGCTCGCTACGGGAAGACCGGGTCCGTTCCGTGCCCGAGCGCGAAGATCCGCGCGACCATGTCGTCGGCCGTCGTGTTCTCCCCCGGGACGTTCGGTTTTCCGAGGCCGTGGTAGTCGCTCGACCCCGTGACGATGAGGTCGCGCTCGGCGACGAGATCGGCGAGCAGCGCGGTCGGCTCGGGCAGGTTCTCACGGTGCCCGAGCTCGAAGCCGGCGAGACCCGCGTCGAGCATGGCCGCGGTGACGCTGTCGGGGAGCAGTGCGCGCCCCGCCGGGTGCGCGACGATCGGCACGCCGCCGGCCCCGACGACCAGCTCGACCGCGGTCACCGGATCCGGCGCGTACAGCGCGACGTAGTAATCGTTCGAGGGGTGCAGGATGCTCGCGAACGCCTCGGTCCGGTCGGCGACGATGCCGCGCGCGACGAGAGCGTCGGCGATGTGCGGACGGCCGACCGTCGCGCCGTCGCTCGTCTGCGCGACGATGTCGTCCCACGCGATGTCGTAGTCGCGCGAGATCCGCTCGGCCATGATCTGCGCGCGATCCAGACGCGACGAGCGGATGCGATCCGTCATGGCCCGGAGATCGGCATCGTCCGGATCGACCAGATACGCGAGGACGTGCACGCTCCTCCACCGGTGCCGCGCCGACAGCTCCATCCCCGGGACGAAGGTCATGCCGAGTGACGTGGCGGCCTCGGCCGCCTCCGCCCACCCGGACGTCGTGTCGTGATCCGTGAGCGCTGCGGTGCGCAGACCATGACGATGAGCGGCTGCCATGACCAGCGCGGGCGCCTCCGTCCCGTCGGAGTGCGTGGAGTGGAGATGCAGGTCGCTGGGACCCTCGAATCGCCGATCTCGCTCCACCCATCGAGCCTAGCGCGGGTAGCTGGCCGGGCGCGGGCGAGGAGCGGGCCCGAGGCCGTGGCATCCGTGGTTCTCTCAGGCGGCTCCCCTAGGGTCGAGCGCGTGCGTCGGTTGTTCGGAGTCATCGTCGCGCTCGTGTTCGCGGCGGGCGCCGCGGTCCTCACGTGGCCCGGCCTCTTCGGTCTCGAACGCACCTTTCCGCTCGTCCAGGTGATCTCGTTCCGCGCCGCCCTCGCCGCTGTCCTCGCCGCGGCCACCGTCCTCGCCCTGCTCTTCGCGCTGATCCGCCCCCTGCGCGCGCTGGCCCTCACCCTCGCCCTCGTCTTCGGCGTGGCCGCCGGAGTCAACGGCGTGACGATCGTGCAGCGCGGCACGGGCGACGAGACCCTCCCCGACAAGACCGCGACGAGTCTGCGCGTCATGACGTGGAACACCGCGGGCGCGGCGACCTCGGCGGAGTCCATCGCTCAGTTCGCGGTCGACATGCAGGCCGACGTCGTCACGCTGCCGGAGACGACGATCGACACGGGCACGCGCGTGGCCGAGCTCATGCGCGACATGGGCCGACCCATGTGGGCCCACCACGCGCAGTACGGGGGTACCGGGTGGGGTGCCACCTCGACCACCGTCCTCATCCGGCCCGAGCTCGGTGACTACTCGGTGATCGACTCCTCGCTCGACGGGTCGAGCAACACCTCGACCGTGCCGAGCGCGGTCGCGATGCCCGTATCCGGCGACGGTCCGATCATCGTGGCGGCGCACGCGGTCGCCCCGCGCGAGGACTACATGACGCAGTGGCGGTCCGACCTGGAGTGGCTCGCCGACCAGTGCGCGAGCGACAACGTGATCCTCGCCGGCGACTTCAACGCGACGATAGATCACATGACCGGGCTCGGCGTCGACGGCGGCACTCTCGGCCGCTGCCGCGACGCCACGTCCGAGAGCGGCAACGGCGGCGTCGGCACGTGGCCCACCGACATCCCCGCGATCCTCGGCGCCCCGATCGACCACGTCATGGCGACACCGGACTGGGCGGTCTCCGGTTCGATCGTCATGCGCACCCTCGACGGCTCCGGCAGCGACCATCGACCCGTCGTCGTCCAGCTCGAACGCACCGGCGGCTGACCGGGGATTCCGGATGCCGCGCCCCGGCGTCCGCGACACGCTCGGCCCACCCGAGCACCCCGGCGCGAGCAGTGCGAAACTGGACGAATGGAATCCCCCGCCAGCGGCGACACGATCGCCCCCTCCGATCAGGCAGCCACCCCCGTCACCGCGGAGCCGCAGGCGAACGACGCGCCCGCCAACTCGACGACGAACCGCAAGGCACCGTTCCCGCGGGGGTTCCTCGACACGATCTCGACGGGCTGGGCCGAACGCGAGGAGGCCCTGCCGAGCCCTCGCGAGCAGGCGGCCTGGGCCGCGCGGCGACGTGCGAAGGTCTCCGCCGCTTTCCCCGGCCAGCGTCTCGTGGTCCCCGCGGGCGGGCTGAAACAGCGCAGCAACGACACGGACTACCCGTTCCGCGCCCACTCGGCCTTCGCACACCTGACGGGCTGGGCCTCGGATGCCGAGCCCGACTCGGTCCTCGTCTTCGAGCCGCGCGAGGACGGCCACGAGGTCGTGCTGTACTTCCGGGAGCGCGCCGACCGCACCACGACCGAGTTCTACGCCGATGCGTCCGTCGGGGAATTCTGGATCGGGCCGCGCCCGGCGCTCGACGCCGTGGCCGCCGACCTCGGCCTCGCGACGGCGCACGTCGATGATTTCGTCGCGTCGGACGCGGACCGCACCGTCACCGACGACGACGAGCTCACCCGGTTCGTCTCGGAGCTGCGTCTCGTCAAGGACGAGTTCGAGCTTGCCGAGATGGCCCTGGCGGTCGAGGTCACGGCGCGCGGATTCGACGACATCATCGCCGAGCTCCCGCGCATCATCGACCACCCCCGCGGCGAGCGGGTCGTGGAGGGCGTCTTCCACCAGCGCGCCCGCGCCGACGGCAACGCGGTCGGGTACGACACGATCGCGGCATCCGGACCCCACGCCTGCTACCTGCACTGGACGCGCAACGACGGCGCCGTCAAGCCGGGCGACCTCATCCTCATCGACGCCGGGGTCGAGGTCGACAGCCTCTACACCGCCGACATCACCCGCACGCTCCCCGTCTCGGGGCGATTCACCGACGTGCAGCGGCGGGTGTACGAAGCCGTCCGTGAGGCTGCCGACGCGGCATTCGAGGCCGCCCGTCCTGGTGTCCCGTTCCGCCGCGTGCACGAAGCCGCCATGGAGGTCATCGCCGCGCGCGTCGCCGAGTGGGGCCTTCTCCCCGTGTCGGCCCAGGAGGCTCTGGATGCCGACACCGGCGGCCAGCACCGGCGCTACATGGTCCACGGCACGAGCCACCATCTCGGCATCGACGTCCACGACTGCGCCCAGGCTCGCCGCGACATGTACTACGACGGTCTGCTCGAGGCGGGGATGGTCTTCACCATCGAGCCCGGGCTCTACTTCCAGATCGACGACCTCACCGTCCCCGAGGAGTATCGCGGGATCGGCGTGCGCATCGAGGACGACATCGTGATGACCGCGGACGGCCCGGTGAACCTGTCCGCGGACATCCCGCGGACCGCCGACGAGGTCGAGGACTGGATCGCTCGGCTGTCACGGTGAGCTTCACGCCCCCGCCCGCATTCACGACGCGCCCGACCCTTCGCGGGACGTTCGGCATGTCGGCATCCACCCACTGGACGGCGACGGCGGCCGCACAATCCGTCCTGGAGCGCGGCGGGAACGCGTTCGACGCCGCGGTCGCCGCGGCGTTCGTGCTGCACGTCGTCGAGCCGCACCTGAACGGCCCCGGCGGCGACCTGGTGGCGCTGGTCCGTCCGGCCGGCGCCGCGGAGCCGGTCGTCCTCATGGGCCAGGGGCCGGCACCCGCCGCAGCGACGATCGCCCACGTCACCGGCCTGGGGCTCGACCTCGTCCCGGGTGCGGGCGGACTCGCCGCCACCGTCCCCGGAGCGGTCGACGCCTGGCTTCTCCTGCTGCGCGATCACGGCACGTGGGAGCTCGCCGACGTCCTCGCCTACGCGATCGGCTATGCCCGCGACGGGCACCCTCTCGTCGCCGGCGCGGCCGCGACGATCGGCCGCGTCGCCGACCTCTTCCGCGATCATTGGCCCACATCCGCCGACCGATGGATGCCGAGCGGCCAGGCGCCCGCTCCCGATACGGTCGTCCGCAACCCGGCGTACGCCGACGTCCTCGACACGCTCGTCGCCGCCGGTCGTCCCGCGGGCTCGCGCGAAGCCCGCATCGATGCCGCTCGCACCCGCTGGGCCGACGAGGTGCTCCCCGCGGCAGCCGCTTTCATCCAGAAGCCGCACCGCCACTCCGATGGCGGCGACCACGGGGGCGTCCTGAGCGTCGAGGACGTGCGCGCGTGGCGCGCGAGCGTCGAACCCGCGGTCTCGGCCCGCTTCCGTGGATGGGACGTGTACAAGCCCGGAGTGTGGACGCAGGGTCCGGCGCTGCTCCAGACGCTGCGGATGCTCGATCCTCTCGCGGACGATGACCTCGACATCAGCCGCGGTCCGGGTGCGCACACCGTCCTCGAGGCGCAGAAGCTCGCGTACGCGGACCGCGACGCCTGGTTCGGCGACGGCGAAGGCGCGGTATCGCCGTCGGCGCTGCTCGCCGACGACTACATCACCGAGCGTCGAGCCCTGATCGGCGACGACGCGTCGCCGGAGTTCCGTCCCGGGTCGCCCGAGGAACGGCATCCGGTGATCCCTCCCCTGCGCACCGACGCGGGTGTCGCCGCCGGCGCAACGGGTGAACCCACGGTTGATCGTTCGGGGCAGACGCGCGGCGACACCTGCCACATCGACGTCATCGACCGGTGGGGCAACGTGATCTCCGCGACGCCGTCCGGCGGCTGGCTGCAATCGTCGCCGACCGTCCCCGAGCTGGGCTTCTGTCTCGGGACCCGCCTGCAGATGACGTGGTTGGTTCCGGGCCATCCCGCCTCGCTCACGCCGGGTCGACGCCCCCGCACCACACTGACACCCACTCTCCTCGTGCGAGGCGACGAGGTCACCGCTCTGGGGTCCCCCGGCGGCGACCAGCAGGACCAGTGGCAGTTGCCGGTGATCCTGCGGACGCTCGTGGGCGGTTACACGCCACAGCAGGCGATCGACGCCCCCACGCTCCACACGACCGCGATCGCCGATTCGTTCTGGCCCCGGACCTGGACGCCGGCCGGGGCGATGGTCGAGGGGCGTATCGGCGACGACCTCGTGTCCGAGCTCGAGCGACGCGGCCATCGCGTGACGGTCGCCGGGGACTGGGCGCTGGGCCGCGTGAGCGCCGTCGGTCGGGATGCGAACAGGCTGCTGTGGGCGGCGGCGAATCCCCGCGGAATGCAGGGGTACGCCGCCGGGAGATGACGCGCGCGGGAGCGGGTGAAAGGCGCCAGGCGCTATCCACAGGGTGAAAATCGCGGGCCGCGAGACTCCCTAGCATCCCCGCATGTCTTTCTCGCTGCAGCCCGACCAGATCATCGGCATCGCCGATCGCCTGCGGCGCGCCCTCGACGAGACCCTCGACCGTTCCGACACGTTCCGCGCCGCGGTCGAGGCTCTCAGCGCCGCGCTATCGCGTGTGTCGCCGGCGCGTACGGCGTTCGATGACGTCGCGGACGCCCGTGTCGCCCTGTCGCGAGGCATGGTCTCTCACGGGCGGGTCGCCGTGGCGGCGCTTCGCACCACCGTGCTGTCCTACGTCACGGCGGACGAAGAGATGGCTGAGACGGCAGCGGAACTCGATGCCCGCACGCGCGCTCCGCTCTTCGATCCGTCGCGATTCGGGCCACGCCTGTCATGAGCCTCGACCGCTCCGCGATTCCGGTCGCCCCCGCCGACCCCGAGGGGTTGCGCGGCTGCGCGCGGGCTCTGCGGCAGGCGTCTGCGCCGCTCCGGCTGAGCGCAGAGGACATCCTCTTCGACTGGGGAATGCTCCCCGAGGTCTACCGCGCACCGGAGTCCGTCGACCTCCAAGACGCGATGACCCTCATCGGCCCCGCTGCGGTCGAGATCGTCACCGGCATCGGGCTCGCGTGCACCGCGGTCGAGAAACTGGCCGACGACCTGGAGGCCGTCACCAGAGAGCGAGAAGCCCTCGTCGCACGACTTGACAAGCACGACATCGCCGACCGATTCGCGTTGCCCGTCTCCGAAGATCCGCTCTCCCAGTTTCTCGCCGCCGACGCACGCGCCGATGAGGAGGCGGAGTTCCGGCTTGCGTGCACGGCCCTCCGCGACGGGTACGCCGAGGCGGTCGACGCATGTGCGGCTCAGCTCCGAGCGATCCCGGACATTCCGTGGGCACTGTCGGCGAAACTCCGCGTCGACGAGCAGACACTGACAGCCGAGTCGCCCTCGATCACGGATGCCGCTGCCCTCCCCCTCCTCGCACGGCTCGCGGAGAACGGGGGCATCGATGCCGCTCGACTTCTCACCGAGCATCCCGAGTGGCTCGCCGTGATCCGTCGCACTCGCCCCGCGGCGATCGCACAATGGTGGAACTCGCTGCCCCCGGAGACCGCGGCCGCCCTGACGACCGCGCTGCCGGCGGTGATCGGGAACCTCGACGGAGTGGCCATCGCTTCGCGCGTCGCCGCGAATCGCTCGCGCGCGGCGGCGCGGGTCGAGGAGCTCCGTCGGCAGCGACGCGAGGCGCAGCTCGACGCGGACCCGCTGACCGCCAGATTTCGCTCATCCTCAGCGCAGGCAGACAGCCGTCTGCGCGCCATCGACGCGGAGATCGCCTACTTCGAAGCGGTACAGGACGGCCGGAAGCAGCTCTACGCCTGGGATCCGGACCACGGCTCGCTGATCGAGATGTCCGGCGATCCGTCGCGAGCGACGTCCGCGCTCTTCGTGGTCCCCGGTACGAACACGGAGGCGGCGTCCTTCTTCGGCGACGAGCCGATCACGAGGTTCGCGGACTGGCAGACACGCGGCGGACAAGGATCGGTCGTGAGTTTCACTGTCTTGACCGGCCCCATGCCGCAACTCAGTGAGATTCCCCTCGGAGGAGGCCCGCAGTTCAACACCTACGCTTCGCAGCGGGCGCCCGAGTACGCGAACTTCGTCCAAGGTGTTGAGGCCTTGGCGCCCGGTCTGTGGACCATGAGCTACGAGCACTCCTACGCGGGTGCCATCGGCAGCGCGGCCGAGGCGTACGGCGGGATCGTCGATGCGCGTTTCATGGCCGCGACAGTCGGCGCGATCGGCCCCTACACGCCCGTCCCCGAGACGCGGTACTTCGCCGCGCAGGCTCCGGACGACATCAACCGCTACTACGCCGGGCTGCGCCTCGCAGACCTTGGCTTCGATGTGCCCCCGGAGGCTTTCCCCGGAGTCCGCATCGTCGACACAGGGCTCCCGGGTTCAAATCCGGGGAATCTCGTCATGGGGAACTCGGTCGGCATCGTCGCGGACAGTATCGACCATCACAATGCGCTCATGAGCGACGACGAGTCGGTGAACGGGCCGGTCCTCTATTCCGTGTACTCGGTCCTTCTAGCCCAGGAAAACAACTCGTGAAAACAGCTCTAGCACTCTCCGCCCTCACCGCCAGCGCACTCATGCTCAGCGGATGCGCATACTCGACGCCTACCTACGACCAGGTTCGCGACGAGACCAACGACGTACTTCACCAGGCGGCCGATCTCATTCCCGATCCCAAAGAGGTCGTCCCTAACGAAGAGTTCGAGCCCTACAGCTGTGGCGACGATCTCATCTTTGGAACCCGCAAAGGCAGCTTCTATACGGGCCAGTGGTCCGTTTACGTCGACGACTCCTTCGACATACCGTCTTTTGTCGCGCGATTCCCAGGCGCACTCGGGGACGGCTGGCGGGCCAAGGACCTCGGCGTTCCCGTCAATTTTGCACAGATCTACCTTGTCAGGGACGCTCCGAGGATGTCTCTCGGCATAAGCGAGACGATGATCGATGGCCGCAAAGCAGTGGAACTCCTCGCCATCTCCCGCTGCGGCACCCTCCCCGCGACCCCCGCACCGTAGCCGCCTACAACGCCCGCACGAACCCGGCGACAACCGGCGCCAGCCCCGCGCCGACCTCATCCGCGGGTCGTCGCGCGCCCTTCACCTCGAACGAATGATTGGCACCGGCGATCCAGTGCACGAGGGCGTCCGGGCAGGAAGCCACGGCCTCGAGCAGTTGCTCGTGCGGGTCGACGAAGGGGTCGTTCTCACCCTCGACGAACAACTGCGGTGCGCGGACCCGCGGCAGGTGCTCTGACCGGGGCTTGTCGGGGCGGCCCGGCGGATGCAGGGGGTATCCCAGGTATACGAGGGCGGCGGGGGCGATGAGTCCTTCCGCAGCCGCGATGGATGCCATCCGCCCGCCATACGACTTCCCCGCGGCCACGAACGCTCTCGGTGCCGACGTCTCGGCGCACCATTTCTGCACAGCTGCCCACGTCCCGGTCGCCGCGGCGACGGGACCTGGCATCCGGCGTCCCGCCTCGATGTAGGGGAAGACGAACCGCAGCACGGCGAAGCCGTCGGCCGCGAGAGCGGTGGCCAGGCCCTCGAGGAAGGGATGGGTCATGCCCGCTCCCGCTCCGTGCGCCAGAGCGATCGTCGCGGACGCCTCAGCCGGCGCGTGCCACAGCCCCGAGACGAAGGAAGTTCCGCTCGGCAGGTCGACCGGGATGCGGACGGGCTCGACCGTCACCGGTCGTCGCGCGGGGCCCCGGGCGCTTCGGCCGGCGGCTCATCCACAGACGGCTCGACCCCGGCCGGCTCGACCCCCGACGGTTCAGCGGGAGCGCGGCCGTCTTCGGGGGCATCACGGTGCGGCTGCGGCGTCGGCGGGACGATTCGCTCCCCATAGCGCGGTGGCTCATCGTTGGCCGACGCAGACGTCGGCGTCGCCGGACGCGAGGCCGACGCAGGGGTCTGTGATCCCGGGGCGATCCGCTCGCCGTACTGCGGCGGAGCGGCGTCGACCGAGACGGACGGGCGGGCGACCACGGTGCGCGCGGTCCCGGTCGGCCCGAGCACCCCGCGTGCCTTGTGCAGGCTGGCCGGGGCGACGCACACGTCGTAGTGGTCGGCACTCACCTGCATCACGGACGCGAAGTCGCGGCGACGTCGGATGAGCGAGTAGGTGCCGAGGCTCAGCAGCATGCCGAGGGCCATTCCGACCAGCAGAACGCCGAGGAAGGTCGCGATCTGCACCGTCGGTTGGCCGAGGACGAAGATGAACGCGAAGAGCAGACCGATCATCAGACCGTTCAGGGCACCCGAACGCGCCGCAGTGGCGTAGCCGAGCCGGCCCGTGATCCGCTCGATCGAGCGAAGCCCCGTCCCGACGATCGCGATGTCGCGCGCGGGAACCTCGCCCGCGATGAGGGAGGAAACGGCCTTCTGCGCCTGCTCGTACGTGGGATACGACGCGACCTTCTCGCCGACCTCGTCGCGCCCTGCTCCGGGTCGCCCCGCCAACATACTCATTTCACCATCCTGTCACGCGCGCCTGACCGTTCCACCGGTGTTGCATAGGAGGTGCGGACTACGCTGGACCGGTGAGCACGCAAAGGGTTTTCGTCGCCCGCTTGGCGGGCTGCACGGTGTTCGACCCGGCGGGAGACCGTCTGGGTAAGGTGCGCGACGTCGTGGTGATCTACCGCGCGTCCACCGCGCCGCGCGTCGTGGGGCTCGTCGTCGAGATTCCCGGTCGACGACATGTGTTCGTGTCCATCGGGCGCGTCACCTCCATACAGGCCGGTCAGGTCATCACGACCGGCCTCATCAACGTGCGCCGTTTCCAGCAGCGCGGCGGCGAGGTGCGCGTCATGGCGGAGATGCTCGGTCGTCGTGTGAGCCTCGTCGACGGCTCCGGCACCGCCGTGATCGAAGACGTCGCGATCGAGCGCAACCGCCTCGGCGAGTGGGATGTCGGGCAGCTGTTCCTCCGCCGCCCACGAACGAGTGCCTCGCCGTTCGCCAAGGGACCCACGACGTTCGCGGCGTGGACCGAAGTGCGAGAGAACCAGACCCCGGGCGAGGCGCAGTCCGCCGAACAGCTCGTCGCGACCTACTCGGAGCTCAAGCCCGCCGACCTCGCCAACACGCTCCTCGATCTCCCCGAGGAGCGCCTCATCGAGGTCGCCGAAGAGCTCAGCGACGATCGCCTCGCCGACGCCCTCGAAGAGATGCCCGAGGATGAGCAGGTCCACATCCTCGAGCAGCTGGGTGACGAGCGCGCCGCCGACATCCTGGATGCCATGGAGCCCGACGACGCGGCCGACCTCCTCGGTCAGCTGCCGGAGTCGCGCTCGGAACAGCTCCTCGACCTCATGGAGCCCGAGGAAGCCGACGACGTCCGCGCCCTTCTCCAGTACGGTCCCGACACGGCCGGCGGTCTCATGACGCCGGAGCCCATCGTGCTGTCGGCGGATGCCACGGTGGCGGAGGCCCTGGCCCTCATCCGCCGGCACGAACTGCACCCCGCGCTCGCGGCATCCGTGTTCATCACCCTGCCTCCGTACGAGACCCCCACCGGGCGGCTGCTGGGCACCGTGCACTTCCAACGGATGCTGCGCTACCCGCCGCACGAGCGCCTCGGCGCGATCATCGACGACACGCTGGAGCCGGTGCCCGCCGACGCCACGGCCGCAGAGGTCGCGCGCCTGCTCGCCAGCTACAACCTCGTGTCGCTCCCCGTGATCGATCAGGCGCACCGGCTCGTCGGCTGTGTGAGCGTCGACGACGTGCTCGACTACCTGCTGCCCGACGACTGGCGTACGCACGACAGCGATGATCCGGCGCCCAAGGTCACACGCAGACCCACCGCGACCCAGAGCATCCCTGTCCAGACCCCACCGACCCCGAGGAGGCGCTGATGGCTCGGAACAACCGCCAGCCCGCTCTCGACGCGCCCCGCGGCCGCGCCCGCGTTCTCGCCCCGCGTGCCCCACAGCCCTCGCGCGACCGCTTCGGCCGGTTCACCGAGTGGGTCGCGCGGGCGATGGGAACACCGACCTTCCTGCTCTCACTGACGCTCTTCTGCGTGGTGTGGATGGGATGGAACTCGGTCGCTCCCGACGAGCTTCGCTTCGATTCCGCCGCGATCGGCTTCACCGCGCTGACGCTCGTGCTCTCGCTGCAGGCCTCCTACGCCGCTCCCCTCATCCTGCTCGCGCAGAACCGACAGGACGACCGCGACCGCGTGCAGATCGAGCAAGATCGTCAGCGCGCCGAACGCAATCTCGCCGACACCGAGTACCTCGCCCGCGAGATCGTCGCTTTGCGCATGGCCGTTCGTGATCTGACCGATGAGGTCATCACGAAGGACACGCTGCGAGCCGAGCTCCGCGCCGCTCTCCAACGCCTCGACGAGCACGACGATCAGTCTCGGCCCGCGCCGTGACCGTCGATCTCGCCGAGCGGGTGCGTGCGGCGATCGCGGCGGTCACCGATCCCGAGCTGCGGCGCCCCCTCGGCGAGCTCGACATGGTGCGGGAGGTCGACGTCCACGACACCACGGCGACGGTGGGGATCGCGCTGACCATCGTGGGGTGCCCCGCTGCGGATCGCATCGAACGGGACGTCCGGGATGCCGCGGCGTCGGTCGCCGGGATCGACGCGGTCGACGTCCGGGTGGGCGTGATGTCACCCGACGAGCGGAAGGCGCTCACCGAGAAGCTCCGCGGCGGCCGGGCGAAGCGCGAGATGCCCTTCGGCCCCGATTCGCTCACCCGTGTGATCGCCGTGACGAGTGGGAAGGGAGGCGTCGGCAAGTCGACGTTGACCGCGAATCTCGCGGTCGCCCTGGCGGCGCGCGGCCTGCGCGTCGGCCTCATCGACGCCGACGTCCACGGGTTCTCGATCCCCGGCCTCCTGGGACTCATCGACGCCGACGGTCTTCCCCCCGCGCCGACGCGGATCGACGAGCTGATCCTGCCGCCCGTCGCCTACGGCGTGAAGGTGATCTCGATCGGCATGTTCCTCCGCCGCCCGGGAGAGGATGCCGCGGGCGCGGTCGCCTGGCGGGGACCGATGCTGCACCGCACCGTGCAGCAGTTCCTCACGGACGTGTTCTTCGGCGACCTCGACGTGCTGCTGCTCGACATGCCGCCCGGGACGGGCGACGTCGCCATCTCAGTGGGACAGCTGCTCCCCCACGCCGATGTGCTGGTCGTCACGACGCCGCAGGCGGCCGCCGCCGACGTCGCGGTTCGCTCGGGCACCGTGGCCCGCCAGACGGGTCAGCGCGTGATCGGGGTGATCGAGAACATGTCCGCGATGACCCTGCCGGACGGATCCTCCCTCGACCTGTTCGGTTCCGGCGGAGGCGAAGCGGTGGCCCGGGCGCTGTCGACCGAGGATGCCGACGTGCCGCTCCTGGCATCCGTCCCCCTCAGCCCCGCACTGCGCGGCGGAGGCGACGACGGTCGGCCCGTGGTGCTCACCTCACCCGACGACGCCGCTTCGCGTGCCATCGAGGCGGCTGCGGCCGCTCTGGCCCGGAATCCGCGAGGGCTCGCCGGACGGGCGCTCCGCGTCACGCCGTCGACCTGACGCGCCGGCGCGGTTTCGGAGCTCAGGTCGATTCGTCGTCGAACGGGGGGACCGCGCCCGGAACGAACGGCGGCTTCTCGGGCGTGACGCGCGCGGCCACCGCGGCGGCCCCGGCGGCACGCATGGTCGCGGTCGGTGTGTCGTCGAGAAGGGCTTCGCGGACGATCCGGCGGGGGTCGTACTGCCGAGGGTCGAGCTTGCGCCAATCGACGTCGTCGAACTCCGGGCCCATCTCTTCCCGCATGCGGGATTTCGCACCCTGCAGCGTCTCTTTGGCGCGGCGCGTGAACTTCGCGAGGGCCTCGGCGTACTTGGGCAGACGCTCCGGGCCGATGACGAGTGCGGCGACCACACCGATCAGCATGAGCTTCTCGATCGTGAGCCCGAAGAACATGAGTTCAGATTACCCGCCGCGCCTCGGCCTCCGGCACGACAGCGCCCTCTAGCCTGGGCACGGAGGTCCAGGTGAGCGGTTATGAAGCGAACGAACGGTTCGTGCAGGAGTCGACGGTGGAGCCGGAGCACATCGCCCGGGCTCGCGCGCACGCGCTCGAGCTGGGGGCCGCCCCGATCAGCCCCGCGGTCGGTGCGCAGACCGCGCTTCTGGCCGCCGCGACACGTGCGCTGAACGTCGTCGAGGTCGGCACTGGCGGTGGCGTGTCCGGGCTGTGGTTGCTGCACGGTTCTCCGCGCGCGACGCTCACCACGATCGACAGCGAGCCGGAGCACCTCGGTGCGGCACGCGCCGCCTTCGCGGACGCACGGATTCCCGCGGCTCGCGCCCGGTTCATCACGGGCCGCGCCTCCGAGGTCCTTCCCCGGATGAATGAAGCGTCCTACGACGTCGTCTTCATCGACGCCGACCCCGACGGCGTCATCGAGTACGTCGAGCACGGTCTGCGCCTCGTCCGGGCGGGCGGAACCGTCCTCATTCCGCGCGTCCTCGCCGGTGGTGCGGTCGCTGACCCGGTGCGTCGCGATGCCGTCACGACGGCGTATCGCTCACTCATCCAAGAGGTCCAGGCGTCGCCGGCGGTCTTCGGGGCCCTGTCGACCACGGGTGAGGGCCTCCTGCAACTGACCACCGTCGCCCCGACGCTCTGAAAGGGCTCCACCCCGCGGCTCACCCGTCGCGTCTCCGCGCTCACCCGACAAAAGAAGGCCGGCCCCCGAGGGGACCGGCCTTCTTTTCGTGAAGATGCATCAAGATGCGTTGACGACACCACCGAGCACATCGTGCAGTTCTTTCGCCTCGGCGTCGTTCACCGAGACGACGAGTCGCCCGCCGCCCTCGAGCGGAACGCGCACGATGATCAGCCGGCCCTCCTTCACGGCCTCCATCGGTCCGTCACCGGTTCGCGGCTTCATGGCTGCCATCGCGGCCCCCTTTTCGTCGTTGGTCTCCTGACAGTTTACCGGTAGCGCGCGTGGCGCGTGGTCGCGCGCCACGCGAGGCCGCATGGCATCCGTCAGGGAATCTGCCAGTACGTGTTCCCGAGGGCGTACATGTTGTAGATCCACCACCACTGCCCCAGCAAGGCGAGCCCCAGAACGCCCACGCGCCAGCCGGTCGAGCGCGGCACCGCGAACGCGCCCCACAGCGGTGACACGGGCAGGAGGAGCCGGAAGATGCTCGACTGCGGGAAGAACACGAGAAGCAGGTAGATCAGGTAGCTGGCGGACCACAGGCGGATCTCGACGCCGAGCCGCCGGACCGGGCGGGCGAACAGGAGCGCGAGGGTGATCCCGAGGACGAGGATCACGAGCGCGATGTACCCCGCCCACGGGCCGAGTCCCCACTGCGTGAACCAGAACGCGGCCGCCTGCACGAAGCCCTCGACGGGGACGAAGTGACCGCTCGCGTCGGCGATCCAATTGCGGCGCCACGCCAGCTCCGTCGCGAGGTATGCCCCGGCGTCTCCCGTGACGAGCCCGGCGATCACCTGCCAGGCGAAGCCGACGACGACGCTGACCGCGCCGAGCGCGACGATGTGCACGACCTCAGGGCGCGGGAGCGGCTCACGTCGGCGTCGAAGGAATCGATGGATGCCGTAGAGCCCGAGGAACAGCGCGAAGGCGAGGATGCCCGGGCGGGTGAACCCCATCACGGGAATCAGGGCGTAGAGCCACCCCCACCGCCGGCGCTGCACGCAGCGCAACGCGACGAAGAGCAGCAGCAGGAACAGCGACTCCGCGTAGCCCACCTGGAACATCGCCGCCAGCGGACCCGCGGCGAAGAAGACGACCGCCCACGTCGCCGCGGCATCTCCCAGCCGATCCCGCAGCAGCGCGTGCAGCGCGAGGCTCGTTCCGTACCCGGACAGAAGTGCGATGGCCACGCCACCCGCGCCCCAGGAACCCAGAAAGGCGCCCAGACCCGCCGACAGGTACGGGTACACCGGGAGGAACGCCCACGCGTTCTCCGACACGGCACCGGCCGCGTTCACCGGGAGCACCGACGGGTATCCCGATACCGCCGCCAGCCAGTACCACTGTGCGTCCCAGCCGAGGGCCAGCTGCCCGAGCGGCGGCGCCACACCGAACCGCGACGTCGGCCCGGAGAGCCCCGCCGCCAGGAGGAAGAACACCGTCGTGACCACACGCGCCGCGACGTAGATGAGCGCGATGCGCGCCGCCACGGGCAGGCGCGCCCACCCCCGGAGGGTTCCGGATGCCGCAGCCTCGGTCGTCACGAACCGCTCAGCCACGCGCGCAGTCCACGCTCGACGGCGTCGATCTGCGCCACGGGGACGCGCTCTTCGTCGTGGTGGGCGAGATGCGGGTCACCGGGTCCGTAGTTGACGGCCGGGATGCCGAGGGCTGAGAAGCGGGCGACATCGGTCCACCCGTACTTCGGCCGAGGGGTGGCCCCGACCGCCGCGACGAATTCCTGCGCGAGCGGCGCGTCGAGGCCGGGTCGCGCCCCTTCGGCGATGTCAACGAACTCGACGTCGAAGCCGGTGAAGACATCGCGCACGACGCGTTCGGCACCTGCGGCGTCGCGGCTCGGGGCGAACCGGTAGTTGACCTCGACCTCACAGGCATCCGGGATCACGTTGCCCGCGACGCCGCCGACGATCTTCACGGCGTTCAGCCCCTCGCGGTAGAGCAGCCCCTCGACCTCGATCTCGCGGGCCCGGTACTCCGCGAGACGCGCGAGGATCGGAGCCGCCTTGTGGATCGCGTTCTCGCCGATCCAGGAGCGGGCGCTGTGCGCGCGGACGCCGTCGGTGCGCACGATCGCCCGCAGCGTTCCGTTGCAGCCGCCTTCGACCTCGCCGTTGCTCGGCTCTCCGAGGATCGCGAAGTCGCCGACGAACAGGTCGGGTCGGTTCCGCGACAGCCGGCCGAGACCGTTGAGCGAGGAGTCGACCTCTTCGTGGTCGTACCACATCCAGGTGATGTCCACGGAGGGGGCGACCAGTTCGGCGGCGAGCTTGAGCTGCACGGCGACGCCGGCCTTCATGTCGACCGTCCCGCGGCCCCAGAGGAAGGCCTCCCCCTCGACCTCGCGATCTTCGACCGGGAGGTTGCGGTTGATGGGGACCGTGTCGATGTGTCCCGCGATCACGACCCGCCGTGCGCGACCGAGGTTCGTGCGCGCGACGATCGTGTCGCCGTCGCGGATGACCTCGAGGTGGTCGTAGCCGGAGAGGGCTGCGGCGATGGCATCCGCGAGTGTCGTCTCATCGCCGGAGACGCTCGGGAGGTCGCAGATGGCGCGCGTGAGGTCGAGCGAAGAGGAGGAGAGATCGAGCGGGGACATGCCCCCGATCCTACCGAGCGCGCTGCCGCCGGTAGCCTGGAGCGGTGAGCAACGAACGACGAATCAGCGGTGCCGGACTCTCGACGATCGCCGAGGGAGGCACCGTCCTCGACGCGTGGTTCCCCCGTCCCGTTTTCGGCGGTGACGCCGAGATCTCCGCCGACCTGGCCGCTCAGGCGGGTTCCGACGAGCGGCGAAACGTGCGTGTCGAGGCGGTGTCGCTGACGATCGACGTCGACGCCGCCCCCGCCTCCACCGCCGATGCCTACCTGCGCCTGCACGCCCTCTCGCACCTGCTCGTGCGTCCCAACGAGATCAACCTCGACGGCATCTTCGGGCACCTCCCGAACGTCGCCTGGACGAACGCCGGTCCGATGCACCCCGACGACGCGGCCCGGCTGCTGCCGCAGCTCAAGCGCCACGGCATCCAGCTCCAGGGTCTCGACAAGTTCCCGCGCCTCACGGACTACGTGCTGCCGGCCGGCGTCCGCATCGCCGACGCCTCGCGCGTGCGCCTGGGCGCGCACCTCTCCCCCGGCACGACCGTCATGCACGAGGGCTTCGTCAACTTCAACGCCGGCACGCTGGGCTCCTCGATGATCGAGGGCCGTGTGTCGCAGGGTGTCGTGATCGGCGACGGCACCGACATCGGCGGCGGTGCCTCGATCATGGGGACGCTGTCGGGCGGCGGCACGCACCGCGTCTCGATCGGCGCCCGCACCCTCCTCGGAGCGAACGCCGGCATCGGCATCTCGCTCGGCGATGACTGCGTGGTCGAGGCGGGCCTGTACGTCACGGCCGGCACCAAGGTGAAGGTCGGCGACGAGACGGTCAAGGCCGGCGAACTGTCGGGCCGGGACGGCATCCTGTTCCGCCGCAACTCCCTCACCGGCGCCGTCGAGGCCTCGGCACGCGCCGGTGTCGGCGTCACGCTGAACGAGGCCCTGCACGCCTGACCCCCGGTCGATAAACGCCGCCCCTGTCGAGACTCGCTCCCTCACCGCGTGTCTCGGCACGGTCGGCGTTTCTCGTTCCGGGAGCCGGGCCCTACCCCGCAGCCGCCGATGCGTCTCCGTCGCGGAGGCGCACCGACAGGCAGGTGACGCAGCCCTCGAGCTTCTCGAACTCGCTCACCTCGACGGTGACGACCTCGAGTCCGCGCGCGCGGTGCGCCACGGCGGTGGCCGGGGCGTCCGACGACATCAGCACGGTGCCGGCGTCGAGCACCACCACCGCGGTGCCGTGCTCCTCGGGGACACCGGCGAACGCCGGGAACAGTGCGGGGTCGTCGACGAGCGGCTCGAAACCGACGACCGTTCCGTCGGGCAGAGCGGTCACGCCCGACTTGAGGTGCAGCACCTTCGTCACCGGGATCTCACGCACGTCCCACCCGCGCGGCTCGACGAGCTCGCGCAGCTGCGCGATGCCCGCGGCGTTGGTCCGCGAAGACGCCCCCACGTATACGGTGCTCCCGACCTTCAGCACGTCACCGCCGTCGAGCGTCCCGGGTTCGACGATCTCGGCGAGCTCGATTCCGGATGCCAGCACCCCGGCGCGGATACTCTCCGCCTCGCCGCGACGCGATGCCGCCCCCGCGCGACAGAGCACGGCGAGGTCGCCGAATATCACGACAGCGTCCTCGACGAACACCCCGTCAGGCTGATCGTCGGCCGGGGCGATCTCGATGATCTCCCACCCACGCGAGCGGAACACGTCGACGTACCCGCGCCACTGGGCGAGGGCGAGGTCCGCGTCCACGGGGACGCGATCGAGATGGGTCAGTTCCCCGTCGGCGAGCAGCGGCGAGGGGCGGCGGACGAGAAGACGCGACATGCCCCGACCCTAGTGTGTTCGCCGCGGTCGCCGCGGGACGCCCTCCACGCCGCGCGGCCACCCTCGTCCCACTTATTGGCGGTGCGTGTCCCCCTTCCGGCGGGTCCAGGTACCTCCAACCGACCACAAGTGGGACAAGACCCAGGCCCATGCTCGGCGGCCTTGCCCGCGATGTCCCACTTATGGCGGTGCGTGTCCCCCTTCTGGCGGGTCCAGGTACCTCCAACCGACCACAAGTGGGACGAGCCTCGGGCGAGCCCGCGGGCAGAAGAAAAGCCCCGCCCCTCGCGAGAGGGACGGGGCGTTTCGCTGCGGCGGTCAGACGCCGGGGTAGTTCCGCTCAGCCGCACCCGTGTACAGCTGCTGCGGGCGGCCGATTTTGGTCTGCGGATCGGTGATGGCCTCGCGCCACTGGGCGAGCCAGCCGGGCAGGCGCCCGATAGCGAACAGCACCGTGAACATGCGCGTGGGGAAGCCCATCGCCTTGTAGATCACGCCGGTGTAGAAGTCGACGTTCGGGTACAGGCGACGCTCCTTGAAGTAGTCGTCCTGCAGCGCGATCTGCTCGAGTTCTTTGGCGAGGTCGAGGAGCGGGTCGCTCACACCGAGGGCTTCGAGCACCTCATCGGCGGCTTCCTTGACGAGCTTGGCGCGCGGGTCGTAGTTCTTGTAGACCCGGTGGCCGAAGCCCATGAGCTTGACGCCCTCTTCTTTGTTCTTCACACGCTCGACGAAGCGCTCGACGCTCTCGCCGGAGTCGCGGATGCGGCCGAGCATCTGCAGCACGGCCTCGTTCGCCCCGCCGTGCAGCGGACCGGAGAGGGCCTGGATGCCGGCGGAGATCGACGCGAACTGGTTGGCACCGGTGGAGCCGACGAGACGGACGGTCGAGGTCGAGGCGTTCTGCTCGTGATCTGCGTGCAGCATGAGCAGCAGGTCGAGAGCCTTGGTCATGACCGGGTTGACCTCGTAGATCTCGCTCAGCACACCGAAGTTGAGCTTGAGGAAGTTGTCGACGAAGCCGAGCGAGTTGTCGGGGTACAGGAAGGCCTGCCCGATGCTCTTCTTGTGCGCGTACGCCGCGATCACGGGCAGCTTCGCGAGCATGCGCACCGTGTTGAGCTCGACGTGCTCGGGGTTGTGCGGGTCGGACTCGGACTCGTAGTAGGTCGAGAGGGCCGCGGTCGCCGCCGACAACACCGACATGGGGTGCGCGGTCGGGGGCAGCGACGAGAAGAAGCGCTTGAGGTCCTCGTGCAGCAGCGTGTGACGGCGGATGCGCTCGTCGAACGACGCGAGTTCGTCTGCCGTGGGCAGCTCGCCGTAGATGAGCAGCCACGCGACCTCGAGGTACGTGCTGTTCTTCGCGAGCTGCTCGATCGGGTAACCGCGGTAGCGCAGGATGCCCTGGTCTCCGTCGATGTACGTGATGGCGGACTTCGTCGACGCCGTGTTCACGAATCCGTAGTCGAGCGTCGTGTGACCGGTCTGCTTCGTCAGCGACGCGATGTCGATACTCGGGATGCCGTCGGTTCCCCGGAGGACCGGGAATTCGGCGGTGGTGGCCCCCACCGAAAGGGTGGCCTTGTCGTTCTGCGTTCCCGCGTCGCTCACCGCGCCTCCTTGCGATTTCTGGTCGCCCAATTCTTCGACCACGGGGGCGGAGGCACCCGCAGCCTTTCTCGACCGGGGGATGCCACGAGTGCGGCCTCACGATCGGCACACGCTCGGAGGGATGCCCGAACATAGTGCTTTTACAGCCTAGTAGGCCGGGGCACGTACAGATGACACCGCCAAAGGATGCCCCCATCGAATGGAGGGATCCTCCTCATGCGCGTCGGTGATGACCGGCGTACGCCGCCGGGGTCACGCCGAACCGAGCGCGGAACGCGGAGATGAAGCTGCTGACGGAGTCGTAGCCGACCGCGAGCGCGACCGCGTGCACGGGCTCGCCTTGCAGGAGGAGCCCGACCGCGACGTGCAGGCGCGCCCGGACTCTCCACTCCCGGAAGGTGCGTCCGGTGTCGGACACGAACGCTCGGGCGATGGTCTTGGCGCTCACACCCACCTCGGCCGCCCACTGCTCGAGATCGCGGTCGTCGTCGGGCGCGGCGAGGAGCGCGACGGCGATCGAGCGAGCGCGCCGATCCTGCGGCAACGCGACGATCTCGCGAGAGACCGGTGCCTCGGCGACCAGGTCGCTCAGCAGGGCGAAGCTCTCCTGACGACGCGCCTGGGATCGACCCTCGGTGGAGAGATAGCGCAGCAGTGCCCCGCCGAGCGGATCCAGCGCGAGCACGCGCGCCCGGCTCCACCCCGCCGGACTCGGTCGGTGCCGTTGATCGACGTAGGCGCTGACGAGTTCACCGGGCTCGGTGAAGCGCATCTCGTGCAGCACCCCGGTGGGGATCCACGCCGCGTGGTCGCGACGGAGGTGCCAGCGATCGGTCCCGACCGACACCTCCACGGATCCGGATGCCATCCACGCGAGCTGATCCTCCTCGTGCCGGTGCAGATCGAAGCCGCTGCCACCGTGCACGAATGTCGACGTGACGGCGAACTCGGCGAATGTCCACTGACGAACACGCGGCTCGGAGGCGGTGGCATCCACGTGGCCCGAGTGTTCGCCACGCGACATGACCGTGTCCTCGATCAGCACGGGGTGTCTCCTCACGACGATGGCAAGCAAAGTAAGGCAAGGCTAACCTAGCGACGCCCAAACCGATGATCTGAGAGCCCCCATGCCCGTATCCCTGCACCGCTCCCGCCCCGCGCGCCTCGCCGCCCTCGGCACCGTCCTCGCCGTCACCGCCGCTCTCCTCGCGGGCTGCGGCGGCACCGCCACCGCCGTCGCGGAGAACGCGACCTACTCGACCGAGCCGAGCGACACGTTCCCCGTCACCGTGACCCACCAGTTCGGCGAGACCACCGTCGAGACCGAGCCCCAGCGCGTCGTCGTGGTGGGTCTCACCGAGCAGGACATCCTGCTGGAGCTCGGCACGCCCCCGATCGCCACGACCGAGTGGTACGGCGAGCAGCCCTACGCCGTCTGGCCCTGGGCGACCGATCTGCTCAACGGCGCCGAGCCCACCGTCCTCTCGGCCACCGACGGCTTCGAGTTCGAGAAGATCGCCTCGCTCGAGCCGGACCTCATCGTCGGCACGAACGCCAACATGACCGCCGACGACTACACCAAGCTCAGCGCGATCGCGCCGACGATCGCGAGCGTCCCCGGTGCCGAGCGCTACTTCTCGGATTGGAAGGGCCAGACCCGTCAGATCGCCCAGGCCATGGGACGCAGCGCCGAGGGCGAGAAGCTCATCACCGGCATCGAGGAGCAGTACGCGGCCGCTGCGGCGGCGCACCCCGAGTTCGCCGGGAAGACGGCATCCTTCTCGCAGGGCGGTCCCTACGAGGGCAGCATCTACGTCTACCCGGACGGGCTGAACACCGACTTCCTCACCGACCTCGGCTTCGTCATCACTCCCGGTCTGGAGAAGTACGTCCAGCAGAAGGGCGCGCAGGCGCTCATCTCGGGCGAGAACATGTCGCTCATCGACGCGGACGTCATCGTCTTCGCCACCGAGAGCGCCGACTCGCTACCCGACCTGCTCGACTTCGGCACGACGCGATCGCTGTCGGCGGTCACCGGTGGACACGCGGTGTACACGGATGCCGAGCTCGCCGGCGCGATCTACTTCCTCACGCCGCTCAGCCAGAAGTACGTCATCGACAACCTTGTTCCGCGTCTCGAGAAGGCGGTCGCGGGGACATCCCCGCAGAGCGTCGAGGGCTGACCCGCGGTGACCTCTCCTCTCGCGGTCGCGTCGCGCCCCGGTGCGCGGCGCGACCGCCCCTCTTCCCCCGCCCGGCGTCGGCGAGCCGTGGGACTCGCCCTTGCCGTCGTCGCCCTCGCGGCGAGCGCTGCACTCAGCATCGCCGTCGGGTCGAACGCCCTCAGCCCGGTCGAGGTGTGGCGCGCCCTCGCCGCTCCGTCAGGAACGCTCACCGACCAGATCGTGCTCGACCTCCGGCTTCCCCGAACCGTCGCCGCGATCGTCGTGGGGGTGGCGCTCGGTCTCGCGGGTGCCCTCATCCAGGCGTTCACCCGCAACCCGCTGGGCGACCCCGGAATCCTCGGAGTGGATGCCGGGGCCGCCCTGTTCGTCGCGATCGGCGTCGTGCTGGGCGCCGTGTCTGCCGCGCAGTTCCTGCCGTGGGCTTTCAGCGGCGCGTTGCTCGTGACGGTGGCCGTGACCGCGATCGGCGGATCGGGTCGCGGGGGCCCCGATCCGGCTCGCCTCACCCTCGCCGGCGTCGCGGTCGGCGCCGTGTTGCTGGGGATCACGAGCGGAATGATGCTGCTGAATCCCGTGACCTTCGCCCGCCTGCGCGGGTGGAACGCCGGCTCGTTCGTCGAGCGCGGGTGGGACGTCATCCTGCCCGTCCTGCCGTTCGTCGGCGCAGGCGTCGTCGTGGCGCTCGCGTGCGCGCGGTCCTTGAACTCCCTGGGTCTTGGTGACGAGCTCGCGTCCTCCCTAGGAACCCGGCTCGTGCGCACGCGTGTGCTCTCGATCGTCGCGATCACGGTGCTGGCCGGTTCGGCCACCGCGATCGCGGGGCCGGTCGCCTTCGTCGGCCTCATGGCCCCGCACGTCGCCCGATGGATCGTCGGCCCCGACCAGCGCTGGATCCTGCCGTACACGATGGTGATCGCCCCGATGGTGATGCTCCTGGCCGACGTCATCGGCCGCGTCGTGCTGTGGCCGAGCGAGGTGCCTGTGGGGATCGTCACGGCCTTCGTCGGCGCCCCCGTCCTGATCGTGCTGGTCCGCCGCGCGAAAGCGAGCAGCCTGTGACCCTCGCCGTCGGCCCGCGCACCGCTGTCATCCGCCGCGGCGGCTTCTCGCTGCGTTTCCGCGTCCGGACGCTCGCCACCAGCGTCGTCATCGCCGTCGCGGTGGTCGCCCTGGCGATCCTCGCCCTCTGCCTGGGCGACCTCGCCCTCACCCCCGCCCAGGTGGCGGGAGCGCTTCTCGGTACCGACGGCGGCTTCACCGCCACCGTGGTGCGCGAGTGGCGCCTGCCCCGCGTCCTCGGCGCCGTGGTCTTCGGCGTCGCCCTCGGCGTCTCGGGTGCCGTGTTCCAGTCGCTCACCCGCAATCCCCTCGCCAGTCCCGACATCATCGGCCTGTCCGCCGGCTCCTACGCGGGCGGTCTCGGCGCGATCCTTCTCCTCGGCGCGGCCGCGGGAAGCGTCCCCGTCTCGGCCGGCGCGATCGTCGGGGGTCTCGTCTCCGCGGCCCTGGTGTACGCGCTGGCCTATCGCCGCGGCATCCAGGGGTTCCGCCTCATCGTGGTCGGGATCGGGATCTCCGCGATGCTCCAGGCTCTCAGTACCTACCTGCTGCTGCGGGCGAAGGTCGAGGTCGCGATGGTCGCGGCGGTGTGGGGCGCGGGGTCGCTCTCTCCGGTCGGGTGGGCGCAGTTCCTCCCGGCGGCAGGCGTCGTCGTCCTCGCACTCATCGCGCTCGGTGCGTTCTCGCGCGCCCTGTCGCGCCTCGAGCTCGGCGACGACGCAGCGCGGGCGCTCGGCATCCGGGTGGAACGAGCACGTCTGGGCCTCGTCGTCTGCGCCGTCGCTCTCACCGCTGTCGTCACGGCGGCGGCGGGTCCGATCGCGTTCGTCGCGCTTGCGGCTCCGCAGATCGCGCGCCGCCTCACCCGCACCGCGGGTATCGCTCTCGTGCCCTCGGCCCTCGTCGGAGCGGTCGTGCTGACGGCATCCGACATCGTCGCCCAACACGTGCTTCCCACTCCCCTCCCCGTCGGACTCGTCACGGTCGTCGTCGGCGGAATGTACCTCGTCTGGCTCCTCATCCACGAAACCCGGAGACGCGCATGACCGTTCCCGCACGCCTCGCCGCCACGAACCTCACGATCGGTTACGACCGCCGTGTCATCTCGGAGGGCCTCTCGGTCGCCATTCCCGACGGGTCGTTCACCGTCATCGTCGGGGCCAACGCGAGCGGCAAGTCCACGCTGCTGCGCGCCCTCGCGCGCCTGCTGACACCGAGCGCGGGGACGATACGACTGGACGCCCGGTCGCTCGCCGACTATCCACCGAAAGAACTCGCGCGCGCCGTGGGGCTCCTCCCGCAGACCTCGCTCGCCCCCGACGGCATCACCGTCGTCGACCTCGTGGCGCGCGGACGATACCCGCACCAGGGCTTCCTCCGGCAGTGGTCCGTTCAGGACGAAGCGGCGGTGACGGCGGCGATGGATGCCACGGGCACGGCCGATCTGTCCGGCCGTCTCGTCTCCGAACTCTCGGGCGGGCAGCGCCAGCGCGTCTGGATCGCGATGTCGCTCGCCCAGGAGACGCCGATTCTTCTGCTGGACGAACCGACGACCTTCCTCGACATCGCGCACCAGATCGAGCTCATGGAATTGCTCACCGACCTGAACGCGCAGGGCCGCACGCTCGTGGCCGTGCTGCACGACCTGAATCAGGCCGCTCGCTACGGAAGCCACCTCATCGCGGTGAAGGACGGACGGATCGTCGCCGAGGGTGCACCCGCCGACATCGTCACGGCCGAGATGGTCGAGGAAGTCTTCGGCCTGAGGTGCGTGGTCACCCCGGATCCCGTGTCGGGGACGCCCGCCGTCTCGGCCCTCGGACGAGCGCGGGCGGCCCACGGATGAGGATGCTGTTGCAGGCTCCCGCCGAGCCGGTGCCTACGCGCGAGATCCCGATCACCGCCGCGACGACGCCCCGCCGCCTGGCCCTGCGGGTGATGGGCGCCGCGCCCCGATACACCGTCCCCGCCGCGGTCCTGTCGGTCACGCACCAGCTGGGCGAGGCTCTGGTGCCGATCGTCATGGGACTCGCGATCGAGCGTGCGGTGACGACCGGCGACCCGGTCCAGCTCGTTCTGTGGCTGGGGGTCTTGGCCGCGGACTTCCTCGCGCTGTCGTTCTCGTGGCGCTTCGGTTCGCGACTCGCCGAGCTCGGGATGCTGGCCGTGCAGCATCGCCTCCGCACGACCGTGTCCGCGCATCTGCTGCACCGCCCGCCGCGCCCGGGACGCCCCTCGGACCAGCCCGGCGTCGCCCTCTCGATCGCAACCTCCGATGCCAACCGCCTGTCGGAGGCCGTCGAGATCGGTGTCTACCCCGTGGGCCAACTCGCCGCGGTGCTCTTCGGCGGTGCCGTCCTCCTGACGATCTCGTGGCCTCTTGGCCTCGCCGTGCTCCTCGGGGCGCCCCTGCTGCTCTGGCTCACCGAGCGCGCGGGCCGCCGCCTGCGGGATCGCAGCGGGCAGGAGCAGGAGGCCGCCGCGACCGCGGCCGGCCGGGCGGCCGACCTCCTGAGCGGCTATCGCGTCATCCGCGGCATCGGCGCCGAGGCCGAGGCGAGCCGCCGCTATCGCCGTGCCAGCCGGGACGCCCTCGCCGACACCGTTCGCGCCCGACGCGCGGAGGGCGTGTTCGGCGGAGCCATGAGCATCGTCACGGGCCTGTTCCTCACCGCCGTCTCGGTCGTCGCCGCCGTCCTCACCCTGTCCGGGGCGCTCGGACTCGGGGAGTTCATCGCGGTCGTGGGGCTCGCCCAGTTCCTCCTCGACCCGCTCGAGGTGCTCGCGCTGTACACCGGAGCCTGGTGGGCGTCCGCGACCGCCTCCGCCGCGCGTGTCCTCGACGTCCTCCGCGACGCGGAGTCCCTCACGGCCGTCGCGGACGACACCCGCGCCCCCGTCGACCTTCCCGACGTGCAGCCGGGAGAGTTCGTCGTCGTGGCGTGCGACGGCGCACGGGCGGCCGACGTCCTCACGGCGCTGCGCGCCCGGCATCCGGACGCCCTGCACGCCCCGCACGCGGCACACCTCTTCGCCGGGAACATCACCGACAACGTCCGCCCCTCGGATCGGGATGCCGAGACCCTCGCCGCCGCCCTGCACGCCGCCGCGTGCGAAGAGCTCACTGAGGTTCTCCCCGACGGCTTGGCGAGCGACGTCGGCGAGAACGGGGCGGCGCTCTCGGGGGGCCAGCGCCAGCGCGTCGCCCTGGCGCGAGCGCTCGCGCACGACCCGGAACTCCTCGTGCTGCACGACCCCACCACCGCTGTCGACGCCGTCACGGAGTCGCGCATCGCCGAACGGGTGCACGAAGCCCGGCGCCATCGGCGCACCATCGTCGTCACCCGCGCGCCCGCGTTCGCCGCGGTGGCCGACCGCATCGTGCGGATGACGGACGGAGGACGGCCGTGACCACCGCCCTCCCCCTCTCCTCCGCGCGCGAGGTCGCCCGGGAGCTCCGCAGGTCCCTCCCGACCGGATGGTGGCGCATACCGGGTCTCGTCGTCGTGGTGCTGTCCGCCGCCGTCGCCGGCGTCGCCGGCCCCCTCGCCCTCGGCCGCGTGGTCGACGCGATCGGCACGGGAGACGACACCCCGCACCTGATCGTCGTCCTCGCCGCCGTGATGGGCGGGGCGGTCGTGGTCGGGGCCGTGCTCACCGCCATCGGCATGATCGCCGCATCCCGCCTGTTCGAGACCGCCCTCGCGGATCTCCGCGAACGCCTGGTCGACACCGCCCTGCATCTGCCACCGTCGCGCGTCGAGCGCGCGGGAACGGGCGATCTCGTGGCGCGCGCGGGCGATGACGTCGCCGAGGTGTCGGATGCCATTCCGCGCGTGGTTCCCGCCCTTGTCGGGGCCGCGTTCACGGTCGTCGTGACCCTCGTCGGCATGGCCGTCATCGACCCCTGGTACGCCCTCGCGCTCATCGTCGTCACCCCGCTGCACGTCCTAGCCGTCCGTCGCTACCTCCGCTCGGCACCCGGCGTCTACGCGGCCGAACGGGCCGCGATGGCCGAGAGGGCTCAACACCTCCTCGACGCTCTGCGCGGGCTCGAAACCGTTCGCGCATACTCCGCGGAGTCCTCCCACCTCGCGCGGATCGCGGTGGCGTCCTGGAGCGTCGTCCGCTGGAGCATGCGTGCGCGCGGCATCCAGAATCTCTTCTTCGCGCGGCTAAACGCAGCCGAATTCCTCGGCATGGCGGGTCTGCTCACGGTCGGCTTCGTGCTCGTGTCGAACGGACTCGGAACGGTCGGCGGCACGACAGCCGCAATGCTGCTGTTCCTGCGCCTCTTCGGCCCCATCAACCAGCTGTTGTTCGTCGTCGACGACCTGCAGTCGGCCCTCGCGTCGCTCGCGCGGATCGTCGGAGTCATCCGTTCCGCAGAACCCGCGCCTTCGGCGCCCCGACCGGCAGCCGACGACGTCCACCTGCGCGACATCACCCACGCGTACGAAACGGGCCACCCCGTCGTGCACGACGTGTCGATCCATCTCGAAACAGGCACCACCGTGGCCGTCGTGGGAGCATCAGGTGCCGGCAAATCCACCCTCGCCGCCATCGCTGCGGGCGTCCACGAACCGCTCGCGGGGGTCGTGCACCGGCCGGCGTCCGTCGCGCTCGTCACCCAGGAGGTACACGTCTTCGACACCGACCTCCGTGAGAATCTGACGCTCGCCGCGCCCGACGCGAGCGACGACGCGATCCGCCGAGCCCTGTCCTTGGTGCGCGCCGACGGCATCGTCGCGCGCCTCCCGCGGGGCCTCGACGAACCGGTCGGGGCCTCGGGCACCGCCCTGTCCGCGGCCGAAGCGCAGCATCTCGCTCTCGCACGCGTGATTCTCGCAGACCCCGCGTTCGTCGTGCTCGATGAAGCCACGGCCGAGGCGGGCTCCACCGAAGCGGGTCGTCTCGAGGATGCCGCTTTCGCCGCCGTCGAGGGACGCACGGCGCTCGTCGTGGCGCACCGCCTGAGCCAGGCGGCCGCCGCCGACCGCGTCGTCCTCCTCGAGGCCGGGCGCGTTCGCGAGGAGGGCACACACGACGACCTGCGCCTCGCGGGCGGCTCCTACGCGCGCCTGTGGGAGGCGTGGAGCCGGTCGACCTGAATCAGAGCGCCAGTCGCTCGGCGGCGGCCGCGATCCGCTCATCGGTCGCCGTCAGCGAGAACCGCACGTGGTTCGGGAAGTGCGTCCCGTAGAAGTGCCCGGGTCCGACCAGGATGCCGAGATCGGCCAGCCGCCCCACGCTCTCCCACGCATCGCGTCCCTCGGTGGCCCAGAGATATAGCCCCGCTTCGCTGCGGTCCACGGTGAAACCGGCCGCCTCGACCGCGGGCTTCAGCACGGCACGACGGCGGGCGTAGCGCTCCCGCTGCTCGGCCACGTGGGCGTCGTCGCCCAGTGCCACCGTCATCGCGCGCTGCACGGGCGCCGGCGGCATGAGACCGAGGTGCTTGCGCCCCGTCAGAAGCCGCGCGACGAGCTGCCCGTCTCCGGCGAGGAACGCCGCGCGATAGCCCGCGAGATTCGACTGCTTGCTCAACGAGTACACCGAGAGCACGCCCGTCAGGTCGTCACCGATCACGGCCGGATCGAGCACGCTCGGCACGCGCTCCGCGTCCCACGGGGCATCCCAGCCGAGCTCCGCGTAGCATTCGTCGGACGCGAGGACGGCTCCGAGCTCCCGCGCCCGGGTGACGGCATCCGTCATCTCGGCGATCGAGAGCACCCGGCCGTCCGGGTTTCCGGGCGAGTTCACCCACACGAGCTTGGTGTTCTCGGGCCACTCGGACGGATCATCGGATGCCACCGGCTCCGCGCCCACGAGACGGGCACCGACCTCGTAGGTCGGGTACGCGGCGCGGGGATGCACCACGGCGTCACCGGGGCCGAGGCCCAGGAGCAACGGCAGGAGCGCCACCAGTTCCTTCGACCCGACGGTCGGCAGCACGTTCGCCGCGGTCAGCCCGGGCACACCACGACGGCGGGCGTACCACTCGGCGATCGCCTCGCGCAGCGCGGGGGTGCCGGCGGTGGCCGGGTACGCGTGCGCGTCGGTCGCGTCAGCGAGGGCCTCAGCGATGACGACGGGCGTGGGGTCGACGGGTGAGCCGATAGACAGGTCCACGATGCCGGCGGGGTGGCGCCGGGCACGCTCCGCGTAGGGGGCGACGGCGTCCCAGGGGTAATCGTCGAGGTCGGCGACGCCCACGGCTCAGTGGCTCTGCGGGGGAAGCGCGGTGATGACCGGGTGGTCCTTCGCGATCACGCCGACCTTGGCCGCGCCGCCGGGCGAGCCGATGTCGTCGAAGAACTCCACGTTGGCCTTGTAGTAGTCGGCCCACTCTTCCGGGAGGTCGTCCTCGTAGTAGATCGCCTCGACCGGGCAGACCGGCTCGCACGCACCGCAGTCGACGCATTCGTCGGGGTGGATGTAGAGCGACCGTTCGCCTTCGTAGATGCAGTCGACCGGACACTCGTCGATGCAGGCGCGGTCTTTGACATCGACACACGGGAGGGCGATCACGTAAGTCACCCGCCCAGTCTAATCGCGCTGACTCGACCGGCCTCGCCGCGCGCCGTCTGACCTATGATCCGTCGATCTCAGCGCACCGGGACGGCGGGGTCCGGGACCGCGCCATCGGTTTGCTGCGGAGGCAGGTGCGAGAAGGTCGGCCAGAACGCCACGAAGACCATCAGCGCGGGACCGACGATCGTCCAGACGACCGGTATCCACTCCGTGCCCGGAGTGGGAGCGGCGACGATCGCCGACCCCCCTACCCCCGGCTGCGAGAAGACGTACGTGGCGAGCGAGATGCCCAGTCCGCCCGCCAACGCATTGACGCGATCACCCGTCAGCGTCCGCATAGCCACCAGGAGAGCGGCGCTGCCGATGGTCGCGAGCAGCAGACCCAGCGGCACCGGGCCGAGGCGGAACGCCTGCCCGATCGTGCCCGCCGCTCCATAGAACACGCCGATGAGGAGCGCCACGACCCAGCCGATGATGCGCAGGATGCCAGAGCTCATCGGGTCAGTTTAGGTGGCGGTCGCTGTGGGACGGCGGGGACTCGTTCAGCTATCCAGACCAGGGGTGAAGTTTGATCCAGCCAAAGGTGACGGCGGGGTGAGATGACCGAGCGACAAGGCAGGCAAAAAGCCGGCGAGACGGGTCCGGTAATCGGGCAGGCTGCGGGAGAACCCTCGCGCTCTTGCCATGCTCATCAACACCCGAAGCGACATGCGAACGGGTTCACCCACCCGCATGTCCCCCCTCTGCGTCACGTCCGTTCTCGGCGAACCGCGAACGTTGTGCGCGTGTGTCGCCTCGCCCCTTCGCCGAGCGTCAGCCCGAGAGGAATTCCCGCATGAAGACAGACCCTTCCACCCTCGAGGCCCCCGGCCTCTCCCGTCGAACCGTCGTCGCGGGTGCCGCGTGGGCCGTCCCCGTCATCGTCAGCGTCACCGCGACGCCGGCGTTCGCGGCAGCCTCCGGCACGCCGGTCATCACGGCCGCAACCCCGAACAGGGAGAGCCCGGCCGCCGGCACGGTCACGGTCACGGTCACCGTCACAGATTCCTCCGGCACCCCCCTCGCCGGGCAGGCCGTTTCCCTCACCGGTCCGTCCGGGGTCAGCTTCACCCCCGACACGGTCACCACGAACGGTTCCGGCACCGGCACATCGACCATGACCACGACCGACTCCTGGGCTGTGCCCGGCAGTGCTCTTTTCATCACGGCGACCAGCGGCCGGGCGAGCGGCTTCGCCACCTTCACGCAGCGGGGCGCGAACGCGTACGCCGTCGGAAGCAACGAGTCCGGCAAGGCCGGCGTCTCGGCATCCGGTAACCTCGCCTCGCCCACGCAGCTGGCCTTGGCCTTCGACTCCCCCATCGTGTCGATGGCCACGGGATCCGGGTTCTCCCTCGCCCTCTTGCGGGGAGGCTCCGTGTGGTCGGTCGGTTCGAACGCGCTGGGTCAGCTGGGGGACGGCACCACCACCGACCGCACGACCTGGGCACAGGTGCTGACCGGGGTGACTCAGATCGCCACCGCGGACGCGCTCGGCATGGCCCTGATGAACGACGGCACCATCCGCACGTGGGGCGACAACAGCGATGGACAGCTGGGCGACGGCAGCACCGTGGCGAACAACCCCACCCCCGTCACGGTCAGCGGCATCACCAACGCGACGCAGATCGCCACCGGCTGGGCCAGCAACTACGCTCTCCTGAACGACGGAACGGTCCGCGCCTGGGGCAACAACGACGAAGGTCAGCTGGGTAACGGCACCACGACGGGAAGCGCCGTTCCCGTCGTGGTCACGAACTCCCGCCCGGTCTCCCAGATCTCCGCGGGCTCGTACAGCGGGTACGCTCGCCTCGACAACGGGCAGCTCGAAGCGTGGGGCAACAACAACCGGGGCCGCCTCGGCAACGGCCAGACCACCAACTCGACCTCACCCGTTGCCGTCTCGAACATCACCACGGCCACCCAGGTGGTCGGCGGCGGCACCTGCGCCTACGCCGTGCTGAACGACGGATCCGTGATGTCGTGGGGCGGCAACGAACAGGGGCAGCTGGGCAACGGCACGACCGATTACGCCTCCGCGACCGCGACACCCCAACCCGTGAACGGCCTGCAGAACGTTGCGACCGTCACGGCCGCGTTCTACGGCGCCTACGCCGTGACCGACGACCGCACCGTCTACTCCTGGGGAAGCAACGCTGCCTCGGCCACCCGCGACACTCCCGGTGTCGTCACCGGAGCAACGAACGCGACGATTCTGCAGACGAGCTCCGCACAGGCCAGCACCAACACCCTCTTCCTCATCGTCGGCGCCCGCAACCTCGACCTGACGATGACCCCGTCTCCCCTCACCGCGGGTTCGGCCGGCACCCTCCAAGCGGTGGCCACCGACCCGAAGAGCGGCGTCGGACTCTCCGGGCAGAGCGTCGACTTCTCGTCTTCCATGGGCAACATCTCGCCCCGCAGTGCGACGACCGATGGTTCCGGCGCCGCCTCGACGACCCTGTTCACGGACGACGACTGGATCACGCCCGGCACCATCATCACGGCGAGCGCAACCAACGCCGGCTGGAAAGCAGACACATCGATCCCCGTCCTCGGGGCAAACGCCTACGCCGTCGGGGCCAACGACATGGGCGGTCAGAACACGGTCGGCGGAGCCGGCACGGACTCCACGGATGAAACCCTGCCGAACCCCACTCAGCTGTCGCGCGTCTTCCCGTCTCCCCTCAAGACCCTCGTCGGCGGTTCCGGATTCTCTCTCGCCATCCTGCAGAACGGCACACTCTGGGCTGTCGGCAACAACGACGAGGGGCAGCTGGGCGACGGCACCAACACCACCCGCGCCACGTGGGCTCGCGTGCCCAGCCTGACCGACGTCGTTCACGTCGCGGTCTCCGAGAGCATCGTGCTCGCCGCAACCGGCGACGGCACGGTCTGGCAGTGGGGACAGGGCCTGGATCAGAACAACCGCAGCAGCTCGAACACCCCGCAGGCCGTTTCTGGCGTCACCAACGCTACGCAGGTCGCGGTCGCGTCTGACAGCGGGGACGGATCCGCCGCCTACGCCATGCGCTCGGACGGGACGGTCGTGTCGTGGGGCGGTGGCGCCCTGGGTGATGGGACCACCGACTACCGCTCGACCCCCGGCCCGGTCACCGGCATCGACTCCGCGGTCCAGATCGCCGCGAGCACCGGCACCGGGTTCGCTCTGCTGCGCAACGGCACCATCAAATCGTGGGGTGTGAACAGCGCCGGCGGCAACCTCGGCAACGGCACGTACGACGCCCCCGGCAGCGAGAGCTTCGCCGCGTCTCCGGTCACCGTCTCGGGCATCACCACCGCCACGCAGATCGCCGCCGCGGGCTACAGCACCTACGCGATCCTCGCGAACGGTCAGGTGCGCGCGTGGGGCGGAAACGACCAGGGTCAGCTCGGCGACGGCAGCACCACGACACGCAACACTCCTGTCGCCGTGAGCAACATCACCAACGCAACGCGACTCGGCACCGCGGTCAACAGCGCGTACGCGCTCCTCTCCGACGGTACCGCCCTCGCCTGGGGCGCGAACGACCAGGGCCAGCTCGGCGACGGCACGAACACCGGACGCAATACGCCCGCGGCCTTCCCTGGCACGGCCCCCACCGGGTCACCGCGAATCTCGGGATTCGGTGTGAACTCCACCTGGAAGCGCGGCTTCGCCATCCTCGGGTAGTCCTGCGAATCACGAGCGCGAGGCGACGGGCGTCAGCTCCGTCGCCTCGCGTCGTGTTGCGTGAGGGCAACGCCGGTCAGACGGCCCACCCCCACAGTCGCAGGAGCGCGGCGGTGAGCGCTGCCGCCGCAACCACCATGAGGAACGGGGCGCGGACCCACAGCAGCACGGCGGCCACGGCCACCGCCGGCACCCGCGCGTCGACGACGATCGCCGAGCCCGCTGCCACGGTCTGCACCACGACGAGCGCCGACAGCAGCGCCACCGTGAGCAGGTCGGCGATACGGGCTGGGCGGGGAGACTCGAGCCATCGCGCGGGGAGCAGGTAACCGACTCCCTTCAGCGCCAGGCAAAGGACGGATGCCAGGAGTACGGCGGTCCACAGGGTCATGGCATGCTTCCTTCTCGCCGCGCGCCCGAGCGCGTGCGCATCGACCGGGACGTGTCCGCCGGCGTCACGGCTTCCGCTTTCGCACGGTGGAGGCCGGCGTGCCCGCACCCCAAACGGTGCCACGCGGGCCACGTCATGGCATCCCTCTTTCTTCGGCCAACCCGGAAGGCGCGGGCGTCGGGCGGCGCGGATCGAAAAGTCCCACGGCGACAGCCACTCCCGCCGCGGCGATGACGGGGATTCCCGGGACGAGCACCGGGGTGAGGACCGCCGCGACGACCGCTGCACCGGCGGCCACGGCGAGGGGCTGACGGCCCCGCAGGCGAGGCCACAGTAAAGCCAGGAAGGCGGCCGCGGCGGCGGCATCCAGACCGTAGGCGCGCGGATCCCCCAACACATCGCCGAGCAGTGCGCCCAGCAGGGTCGAGAGGTTCCAGCCGACCCAGATCGCCACCCCCGTCACCCAGAACCCCACCTGGCGGGCCCGGGGTGCTCCCTGAGCGAGTCCGACGGCGACCGACTCGTCGATCGTGAATTGCGTCGCGCCGACCTTGCGCCAGAACCCGCCCGCGACGATCGGCGCCATGCGCATCGCGTAAGCGGCATTGCGAACGCCCAGCAACACAGCCGAGGCGATGGCGGCGGGCGCGGCGGCCACTCCGCCGGCGGCGATCACGCCGACGAAAGCGAACTGCGAGCCGCCGGTGAACATCAGAAGGCTCAGGACGCACGTCTGCCAGACGTCGAGACCGGAGGCCACCGATAGGGCGCCGAAAGAGATGCCGTAAGCGCTCGTGGCGAGTGCCACGGCAAGGCCCTGCCTCGCGGCGACACCCTCAGGTGTTCGGGAGAACGAACGCATGGACATCATGGTGAACGAGTGGGCGTCGTTCGTCAAGTCGAACGATCGTCGAGCATAATGAACGCATGACGGATCTCGGCGACCGTATCGCGGCGACCCTGCGGCGCGAGCGCGAGCGCCGCGACCTCGGCGTCTCGGAACTCGCCCGGCGGGCGGGCGTCGCGAAAGCCACGGTGTCGCAGCTCGAAAGCGGCGGCGGCAACCCCAGCGTCGAGACGCTGTGGGCACTGGCGACGGCGCTCGAGATCCCGTTCGCAATCCTGGTCGACGAGGGCGTCCCCTCGCCCACGCTCATCCGCGCGGGCGAGGCATCCACGGCCGTGCCGTCGTCGGCATCCGACTACCTCGCCGTGCTGCTGTCCGCGAGTCCGCCCCACGCGCGCCGCGACATCTACCTGCTCAGCGCCGAGCCGGGGAAGCCCCGACTGTCCGACCCGCACCCCCGCGGAACCGTCGAGCACCTCGTGATGGTGACCGGACGCGGTCGCGTGGGGCCGGCCGACGACCCTTACGAGCTCTCCCCCGGCGACTACCTGTCATACCCCGGCGACGCCCCTCACGTGTTCGAGGCGCTGACACCGGGCATGAGCGCGGTGTGCGTGGTGGAGTCGCGCTGATCTCCGCGCCGCCGGCGAACGCGCACGCTACCCCGCTTCCCCGCGTTCGGCCCGCGTCAGCGCTCGGGCACCCCTGTGTCCCTGACCGCGCACCGCGTAGTGTGCCGGATATGTCCCGCGTGTTCGAGATGACCTTCGCGTCCGTCTACCCGCTCTACCTCGCGAAGGTGGAGCGCAAAGGGCGCACGAAGGACGAACTGGATGCCGTGATCCGCTGGCTCACCGGCTTCGACGACGCGACCATCGCCCGCCACGCCGAAGGGACGACGACGTTCCGGGAGTTCTTCGACGAGGCGACACTCAACGTTCGGGCCGACCAGGTCACCGGGGTGGTCTGCGGCATCCGGGTCGAAGAGATCGAAGATCCGCTGATGTACCGCATTCGCTTGCTCGACAAGCTCGTGGACGAACTGGCGAAGGGGCGGCCGCTCGCGAAGGTGCTCCGGGAACAGGCGCCTACCCCCGCCGCGTGAGGTCCTCCCACCGGAACGTCTCGCCTGGGAGGACCCTGAGCCTGTCGAAGGGTCCGGTGTCTTCGACGGGCTCAGCCGCCCGGGCCGCGTCACGAGCGCGAAGAGCTTCGACGAGCTCAGCCACCCGCGCCGCGAGGACGCGGAACGGCCCCGCCGAGCGTGAGCTCGACGGGGCCGCGATCAGGAGGAAAACGCTTAGGCGTTGGCATCCTGACGCTTCAGGCGCGAGGCGCTGCGGCCGCGCGCGGTCGCGTCGAGCTCGACCTTGCGGATGCGCACCTTCTCGGGCGTGACCTCGACGCATTCGTCGTCGCGGGCGAACTCGAGCGACTCCTCCAGCGTGAGCACGCGCGGGGGCGTCATCGACTCGAAGGAGTCCGAGGTCGACGAACGCATGTTCGTGAGCTTCTTCTCCTTGGTGATGTTGACGTCCATGTCGTCGGCGCGCGAGTTCTCGCCGATGACCATGCCCTCGTAGACCTCTTCGGT
>Ga0308171_1000379_pt1 | contig 103013 bp, 88 predicted proteins | sample PhyGR1_FD_202135 | JGI IMG/M metagenome (GOLD analysis project Ga0308171, IMG submission 202135) | Phyllosphere microbial communities from UC Gill Tract Community Farm, Albany, California, United States - DLSLSG.R1 | ecosystem: Host-associated > Plants > Phyllosphere > Unclassified | place...
GCAGCGCCTGCGCGTTGGGGGCCGAGCGCAGCGATGGCCCGAGTCGGGCGGTTGGGTTCCCTTCTGTGCGTGCCGAGAAGCGCAGCGCGTGAAGGGCGCATGCGTGCCGAAGGACACGCATGCTTCGTGCTCTGACTTGCCGTGGCTGTCTGAACGGAGCGCGCAAGCGCGCAGTGAGTTCCACGGCAGCCCTTCGCGCGCGAGCATCGCAGGTTGCCCGTAGCGCAGCGAAGGGACGCGCACAGCAGGGTCGCCCTTTCTTTGGTGACTTTCTTTCGGCGAGACGAAAGAAAGTTACTCGCCCGCCGGGGCGAATTCCCGGCTCCGGGAAGCAACCTCACATCAGCAACCAAGACACCCCCCACCATCACCCTTTGAGATAAAGCGGCAAACCCGCCACCACCAACGTCACCCTCTCACACACCTCCCCTACCCTCTGATTCAACCGCCCCAACTCATCCACAAAAGCCCTCACCTCCCGCCCCATCGGAATCACCCCCAACCCGATCTCATTGCCCACCAGCACCACCGGCCCCGGCGCCTTCAATATCGCTACCAAGAACATAGCAACCTGCGCTGGATAATCCAGCGCCGCAGCCCAATCCGGTCCGGATTCCGCGCTGGTGGCATCCTCCATCGGCATCAGCCAGTTCGTCAGCCACAGCGTCAGGCAATCCACCACGATCAGCGTCCGCGCATCGGAATGCCGCGCCAGCGCCCCCGCCAGGTCGCGCGGCTCCTCCAGCGTGGCCAGGCCCGGCACGCGCTCGGCACGGTCGCGCTGGTGGCGGGCGATGCGCTCGCGCATCTCGTCGTCCCAGGGCTGGCCGGTGGCGATGAGCAGCGCGCGGTGGTCGGGCGATGCCGCCAGCCAGTCGCGCGCGATCAGCTCGGCGCGGCGCGACTTGCCGCTCTTTTGCCCGCCCAGGATGAATTCGGACCGGGGCGGCGGCGGCGGCAGGCTCGATGCGGCAGCGGACATGCGTTTCATCCAGCGCCGAAGAGCACGGCGGTGGCACGCGGGTTCGACGCGAACCAGGCGTGGAAATAGCTGGCCTGCACGCTGCCGTGGCGGTAGAGCGCCTCGCCCGGCGCGTCGCCCTCGGGCGCGTGCGGGCGGGTGGTGCGGGCGCGCACGGCCACCGGGCTGTCGCAGGTGGAATAGTGGAACGTGTGGCCGCGCAGCACCTGGCCGTCCACCACCTCCAGCTGCTGCGGCCCTAGCGCGGCCAGGCGGCGCTGCATGGTGACCCGGCCCGGCAGCAGGCCCCAGAGCGGCAGGTGGCGGCCGTCCTGCAGGGTGATCGATTCGAAGAGCGCCATCATGCCGCCGCATTCTGCCCACACGGCCCGGCCGGCGGCGACATGGTCGCGCAGGCTTTGCTGCATGCCGGTGTTGGCGGCGAGCGCCTCGGCGTGCAACTCAGGGTAGCCGCCGGGCAGCCAGACGGCGTCGCAGGGCGGCAAGGCGCTGTCGTGCAGCGGGGAGAAGCGCACCACGCGCGCGCCCAGGCGCTCCAGCGTCTGCACGTTGGCGCCGTAGACGAAGCAGAAGGCGGCATCGCCGCCGACGGCAATGGTGCGGCCGGCGAGCAGCGCCGGCGTGGGCGGGGCGTCCTCGGGCGGGGCGGCGAACTCGGCGCACCAGCGCTGCCGCAGTGCGTCCCCGTCCATCTGGCCGAGCGGCGTGGCGGCCAGCGCATCGGCGGCGGCATCGAGGCGCTGCAGGGCGTCGGGCAGCTCGTGCGCGGCGACCAGGCCGAGGTGGCGCTCGGGCAGCAGGCGCGGCCCGCCGTCGCCGGTGGCGGGGGCCACGCGCGGCAGCGCGCCCAGCCAGTCGGCCGGATCGTTCAGCCCCGCGCGCAGCAGGCCGGCGTGGCGTTCGGTGGCCACCCGGTTGGCCAGCACGCCCGCCCAGGGCAGGCCGGCGCGGTAGTGGCGCAGGCCATGCACGATGGCGCCCAGGGTGCCGCCCATGGCCGATGCGTCGACCACGGCCAGTACCGGAATGCCGAAGTGCATCGCCAGGTCCGCCACCGAGCGCTCGCCGTCGAACAAACCCATCACGCCTTCGATGAGCAGCAGGTCAGCCTCTTGTGCGGCCTCGTGCAGCCGGCGCGCGCAGTCGTCCGCGCCGGTCATCCACAGGTCGAGCTGGTGCACGGGCGCGCCGCTCGCCAGCTGGTGCCAGTGCGGGTCGAGAAAGTCGGGCCCGCACTTGAAGACCCGCACGCGCCGGCCCTGGCGGGCATGCAGCCGGGCCAGCGCGGCGGTGACCGTGGTCTTGCCCTGGCCCGAGGCCGGGGCGGCGATGACGAGGGCCGGGCAGCGGACGCTGCTGTCCGCCGCACGCCCCGCATCGCCCGGGCGCATCGAGGGCGCGTCTTTCGCCTGCATGGGCGTCAGACCGTTCGGCCAGTGAATGCCATCACTGTGGCATCCACTTCAGCCCCACGTAGAGCGTGCGCCCTTCGGTGCCATAGGTGCGCGCCGTCTCGTAGCGCTTGTCGCCCAGGTTGTCCACGCGGGCGAGCACGGTGAAGTCGCGCGCCACGCGGGTGCTGGCGTAGAGGTTGACCAGCCCGTAGCCGCCCAGCACGTTGGTGTTGGCGGCTTCGTTGAAGCGGCGGCCCGAGGCCTGCACCTCGGCGCCCCAGGTCCAGCCGGCCAGCTCGGTGTCGGCGCCCAGCGAGGCATGGCGCTTGGCGCGGCGGGCCAGCTGGCGGCCGGTGTCCAGGTCGCGCGGGTCCTGCCAGTCGATGGAGCCGCGCAGGTTCACGCCCGCCATGCGGTGCGAGCCCGACAGCGTGACCCCGCTGTATTCGGCCCGGCCGATGCTTTCGTAGCAGCCGAAGGCGCTGGCGCAATTGCCGGGCGCGCCGAAGTTGATGAGGTTGCGCACGCGGTTGCGATACGCCACCACGCCCACGCTGCTGTCGCCTTCGGTCCAGCGCAGGCCGGCCTCGATGTTGCGGCCGGACTCGGGCTGCAGACTGGCCACGCCGTATTCGCTGAAGCGCTGGTACAGCGTGGGTGCGCGGAACGAGGTGCCCGCCGAGACGGTGGCCCGCCACTGCGGCGTCAGAGCCAGGCCATAGGCCAGGCTGCCGGTGCTCTTGCCGCCGAATTCGCTGTCGTCGTCGCGGCGCAGGTTGGCCTGCAGCGAATGCGCGCCCAGCGCCACGCCATAGCCCAGCGCCAGCGCGTTCTGAGAGCGCTCGCCGTGCAGCTCCGTCGCGCCAGCGAACGCGGGCGGGTTGCGCAGCTCGTCTTCGCGGCGCTCCAGCGCGGCGGTGAACAGGTGTGGGCCCAGGCGCCATTTGTTCTGGAAGAGGTAGTTGCGCAGCGTGGTCTCGGTTTCGTAGAAGCTGGGCGTGGTGCGGTATTCGCTGCGCGAGGTGGTGGCCTGCAGGCGCGTGGTGTAGCTGTCGCTCCAGCGCGCCGCCCACGACAGCCCGCCCGTGCGCAGCTGGTGGTGGTTGCGGTCGTCGGCCGTGCGGCTGCTGTCGTATTGCGACTCGAGGTTGCTGGCCAGCAGCGTGCCCTCGATGCGGTGGCGCGGGTCGATCTGCAGGCCCACGCGGGCGTTGCCCGAGGTGCGGCGGTAGCCGTCGTCGTCCGGGTTGGCGGTGGGGATGGGGCGGGCGTTGAAGCCGTCGCTGCGCTCGTGCGAGATGCCCAGCGAGTAATCGACCATGCCGGCGCCGCCGCTCACGCCCGCCTGCGCGGTGCGCGTGCCGTGGCTGCCCAGGCCCACTTGCGCGTACGGCGCGGGCTTGCCCTCGCCTTTCTTCGTGAAAAGCTGGATTACGCCCCCGATGGCGTCGGAGCCGTAGACGGCCGCCGCCGGGCCGCGCAGCACTTCGATGCGGTCGATCTGCGCGAGCGGAATCTGCTCCCACATCGCGCCGCCGGTGGTCTGCGAATCGACCCGCACGCCGTCGAGGTAGACGGCGGTGAAGCGCGATTCGGCGCCGCGCAGGAACACGCTGCCGCTGGTGCCCTGCCCGCCGTTGCGCGAGATCTCCACGCCAGGCAGGCGGGCCAGCACATCCATCACGCCGACGGCGCCGCTGCGCTCGATGGTGTCGCGGTCGACGATGGAGACGTCGGCCACCAGGTCGGCGAGCGGGCGTTCCACGCGGGTGGCGGTCACCACGGTGTCACGCAGCTGGGGCGCGGTGGCGGCTTGCGCCAGCAGGGTCTGCGAGGCGGCAGGCCAGGCGGCGCCCATGGCGAGGGGCAGCGCGGCGAGGCGCAGGAAACGGAAGCGGGTTGTCATGGCGAGGTGTGCACAGGAAGGTTCACCCTGACCGGCCTCCCCGCCGGTCCTTGGGCATCACGGCCGTCCGCGCCATCGAAGGCGTGGGCGGCCACCGTGTTGGCCGGTATCCGGGCTGGCGACACGCCCTCCCATCGCCTTCCCAGGCGCTTGTTCAACGCGCCCAGTGGCATGTGGATGGAGAGAGGGAACCACCGCGAGCATCCTTTCGGACACCCCGGTGTGGTTCGGTCGCTGACCGTTGCGGGGGCAGCGCAGGCGCGGCGCGCTCCCGGTGGGGGCGCCTCCCTGCTTCCCGTTGAACTGCGGCATGCGAACCATGCAGCGAGCACCAACCCCACGATTTTAGGCGACGCCTGCAACGCGCCCGCGAACCTCCGCACGCGGGCGACTGGTTTGTTCATCGTTGCCGCGAGGGCCCCGGGCCGGCGCAACCCTACAATCTCACGCTCTATGGCAAACACCTCCTCCATCGATGACATCGCCGAGCGGGTCGAGCGGCTGCTGACCAGGCATGCCGAACTGCAGCGCACCAACGCCTTGCTGGCCCAGCAGGTGATGGACCTGACCCAGGAACGCGATTCGCTCAAGTCCCGCCTGAACGCGGCGCGGGCGCGCGTCGATGCCCTGCTCGACCGCCTGCCGGCCACGCCCGACACGAAAGAAGACGCACCATGAAGCAGATCGAGGTCCGCATCCTGCAGCAAAGCTATCTGCTGACCTGCCCGCAAGGGCACGAGCAGCGCCTGCTGGACGCCGTGGAGCGCGTGGACAGCGCCATGACGCGCATCCGCGATGCCGGCAAGGTGCGGGCCCGCGAACGCATCGCCGTGCTGGCGGCTTTGAACCTCGCCTTCGAGGTGTCGGACCGCGAGGCGGCACGCCAGGAGGCCGCGGGGAGTGCCGCCGAACAGCCAGTCCCTCCGGCGGACTCCGTGGAAGTGGAGGCCTCGGCGCCCCTGGCGGGCCCGGCGACGCCGGCCCCCGGCCTGTTCGACCAGGGCGCATTGCCGCTGGAGGACGGCCCCGCCCGGCACGCCCCCACCGAGGCGCAGGCCGATACGCAGCACCGCATCGACGCACTGCTGCAGCGGCTGGACCACGCGCTGGACGGCGGCGCCCGCGCCTGAAGGCGGCGGCGCGGGGGCGCTTATGCTCCTGATCGCCGCATCCGGCAAGCGCTGCGCAATCGCCAACACCGGCCGCGCGGGTTTTGCCGTGGCGGCTTGTGCGCCGGGCCTACAATGACCTCGTCTGCGGTGCTGCCGGGCTTTATATTTCCTTGAACCAATGCTCTTTGAGCACGGGCTTGGTACATCGCCCGGTGAGCGTGATCATCTCGCGTCAGATGAACCCAACGCCTGGCTGCCCTCGCCCCCCTGAACCCCCGGTTCAGGATGACGGCTCGGTGGCATTCGCAGACACCTTGTTTCTTTGCACGACACCCGCCTGACGCCGGCCAGGGTCGTGCAGACCGCCCCCTCTTCCCCCTCCCCGAGCGCTTCGTCAGGGCGACGCCCGGTTCGACGGTGCCGGCGACCAGGCCACGTGCTGGTGGCTGGCGATCAGGGCGCGCAGCTGCGGCGCCGGCAGCCCTGGGGCGCACAGAAACCCCTGGAAGTGCTGGCAGCCCATCTGCTCCAGCGCCGCCCGCTGGGCCGCCGTTTCCACCCCCTCGGCGATCACCTCGATGTGCAGCGCCCGGCCCATGCTGGTGATCGCGCTCACGATGGCCCGGTCGCCCTCGTCGTCCGGCAGCCCGCGCACGAAGGACTGGTCGATCTTGAGCTTGTGGATGGCCAGCTTCTTCAGATAGGCCAGGCTCGAATAGCCGGTGCCGAAATCGTCGATGGCAAGACCTATGCCCAGGCCCGCCAGCGTGAGCAGGCGTTGCTCCGTCTCCTGCGCGTCCTGCAGCAGGATGGTCTCGGTCAGCTCCAGCTCCAGCAAGGTGGCGGGCAGGTGGTGGCGCTCCAGCAGGGCGACCAGGCGGTCCACGAAGTCCGGCTGACGGAATTCCAGCGCGGACACATTCACCGCCACCACCAGCGGCGTGCCCGAGCGCAGCCAGCCCGCGGCCTCCTCGATCGCCTGCTCCATCACCCACGCGCCCAGGGTGACGATGAAGCCGGACTCTTCGGCCAGCGGAATGAATACGCCGGGCGACACCGCGCCGAACTCCGGGCTGCTCCACCGCGCCAGCGCCTCGGCCCCCACGATGCGGCCAGAGGCCATGGACACCTGCGGCTGGTAATGCACCGCCATCTGCCCCAGGCCCAGCGCCTGGCGCATGCCGTGCTCCATCTTCATGCGGGCCAGCAGATTGGCGTTCATCTGCGGCTGGTAGAAGCCGTAGTTGCCCCGCCCGCGCTCCTTCACGCGGTACATGGCCGTGTCCGCCTGCTTGACGAGCTCGTCGAGCGTGCAGCCGTCCTGCGGGTAGAGGGCCACCCCGATGCTGCACTGGATGGAGAAACCCATCGCATCGAGCACGAAGGGCCGCAACATGTCGTCGAGAATGCGGCGCGCCACGCACTCGGCCACGCCGGCATCGCCGCCGTGCAGGTAGATCACGAACTCGTCGCCGCCCAGGCGGCAGAGCATGTCGGTGTGCCGCAGGCACGACTGCAGGCGCTCGGCCACCAGCTTCAGCACCCGGTCGCCGAACGGATGGCCCAGCGAGTCGTTGACGATCTTGAAGCGGTCGAGGTCGAGGAACAGGATAGCGAAGCCGGTCCCACAGTCGCGGGGTGTCGAGGCGATGGCCGCTTCCACCCGGCGCGACAGCAGCAGGCGGTTGGGCAGGCCGGTCAGCACGTCGCTGAAGGCCAGCTGCTCGATACGTCGCTGCGCCGCGCGCTCGGAGGTCAGGTCGCGCATGAAGCCGATGCTCTGCAGCAGCGCACCCGCCTCGTCGCGCAGCGCCACCCACGACAGGTGCACCGCGCAGGGCTCGCCGGATGGGCCGGGCACGGTCAGGTCGCCCTCCCAGAACCCGTCCCGGTCCCAGGCGGCGCGCACCTCGCCCATCAGCGCCGCGCTGCCCGCATCCGCGCTGAACAGCGCAGTCGCGGGCTCGCCGAGCCGGGAATGCGGCCCCACCCCGACCAGGCGCTCACAGCCCGGGTTCATGCTCACCAGCACGTCGCGGTGGTCGGCGATGAAGATCGCATCCGGGCTGGACTCGAACACGCGCGCCGCGAGCCGCAGCCCCGCCTGCGCTTCGGCCTGCCGGGTGATGTCGCGAAACGAGAACACGCGCCCGATCGGCCGGCCCTGCACCAGCTGCGGCACCGAACGGCGTTCCATCAGCGCGCCGCTGCGCAGGCCGATGACGTCGATGGTTTCCTCGAGCGGCTCGCTGGCGATGGCGGCCAGCCGGCTCCGGTAGGCCGGCGCGTCGGCGACCTGTCCTTCCAGGTGGGCATGGACGGCGGCGTCGTCGCGCTGCACGAGCAGCTCGCGCGGCAGGTTCCAGAGCAGCGCCAGCCGCTGGTTGAAGGCTCGCACGCGGCCTTGCAGGTCGCACACCATCATGCCGTCGGCGGCCGAGTCGAGGGTGGCGCGCAGCTCGGCCAGCAGCGTCTCCAGTTCGTGCTCGGCAGCGCTCACGCGGGCGCGGTCCACCATGGTCAGCATCAGCAGCACCTCGCCGTCCGGCAAGGTCACGGCCGCCACCCGGCGGTCGACCGGAACCCAGCCCCGGCCCTGCGCCGATACGCTGCTGCGGGAGTCGAGGCCCTGCGCCAGGCTGTCGGTCGGCTGGGCCCAGAAAAACAGGTCCTCGGGCGTTTCGGCGATCTGCTGCACGGGCTGGCCGACCATGCCGTCCACGGGCCGGCCGGTCAGGATGGCCGCCGCGCGGTTGGCATGCAGCACGCGCTGGGTGGCGGGCTCGACCAGCCACACGGCTTCGGCCAGACCGTCCAGCACGGCGGTCCACCCGGCGATATCGTGCGGCAACCCCGTCATGGGGCGGTCCCGCCCGGGCCCGGGTCCACCGCGCGCTCGAAGAAGTAGCAGATGCGCTGGCGCGGCGACAGGTAGTCGAGCGCATCGCGCGGCAGTTGCGCGGGCCGCAGGCTGCGGCGAATGCCGAGTTCCGGCACCCGCTCCAGGTCGAGGATCAGCGCCTCGTCGCGCGGCACGCGCGAGTCGTGCACCAGCACCCTCGGCCGCAGGGGCCGGGCGGAGTTGACGGAGATGACCAGCGCATAGCGGTCGTTGACCAGCTGCACCACCGAGCCGGGCGGATAGACGCCCATCATGCGGATGAAGGCGCCCAGCACCACCGCGTCGAACCGCGCCTTGTGCTGCGCGAAGATGACCGACAGCGCCTCGTGCGGCGTGAGGGCGGCCGCGCCGTGCAGCGGGTTGCACATGCGGTCGTAGTGGTTCACCAGGGCGACGATCTGGCCGGCCCGGCTCAGGTCTTCCCCATGCAGTCCGAGCGGGAAGCCGCTGCCGTCCGCCATCTCGTGGTGCTGGGCGATCGCCACCAGCGCGGCGCCCGGCAGGCCCATGCGGCGGGCCAGCGCGACGGACTCGGCCACGTGGCCTTCGTACCGCTTGCGGTCGGCCGGCAAGAGCGGAGCGGCCGGTTCGGCGACATGGGGCGCCAGGGCGTGCTTGCCCAGGTCGTGCAGCAGCGCCGCGGTGCCGATGCCGTGCAGCCCGTCGCCCTGGGTGCCGAGCGCGCGGGCCAGCAGCAGCGAGAGCACCATCACGTTGACGGGGTGCAGGGCAGGCTGCACGCCCACGCCCTGCGACAGCAGCCGGATGGCGGAATCGCCGTGGTCGAGCACCTCGGCGACGCAACCGGCCACCAGGGCGTCGGCCTGCTCGCGTGCGGCCCGGGGGTCGGCGGGCGCCTTGGCGGCCAGCCGCTGGTATTCACGCGTGGCTTCGTAAAAGCGCTGGTCGCAGCGGTCGAGCGAGAGGCGCTGCGCCGTCAGCGCGGAGAGCAATGCAAGGCGCCGGGCGCGAATGCCGGAGAGGCCGCCCACGGGCGCGGCCGTGGCGCCCTCGCCCTCGCCCTCGCCCCCACCCTCGCCGGCCGCGGCATCCGCGCCCGCGCCCGCGTCCGATCCGTCCGAAGCCGGCTGCGGCGCTGCGGGCTCGGCGCCCGCTTCCACATCGCTCCTGGCCGGCAGGTACCGCACCTGCTTCAAACCCAGCGAGCGCAGGAGTTCGATCTGCCCGGAGTGGGCCACCTTGAAGCTGCTGGTGGGAAACGGGTGATGCATCCAGCCCACGTCGAGCTGGATGTACATACCGATTCGCAACTGGTCGATGTCGATGAAAACGGGGTGGTTCACGAAGCGGGAAACCGAACAGGAGTGGCGTTCGATCCATCAAGTCTTTATGAATCATTATCACCAGTTCCCGCGACTCGTAACAAAGGGCAAGGCTTTCGTCAAAGTCTCGCGAACGACAACGCGAGCGGCTTTTCGCGCAGCGGAATCATGCGCACCAGAGGGGCTGGCCGTGGCCGCCAACGTCCATCCAGATCGCCCAGGCAGCCAAGGCGAAGAGCAGCAGCCCGGCGGCTCTCGTGCCCCATGCTGCCCGCTGCTGGTCGAGCCGGCCGCGCAGCCGGCGCCACGCCCACGGCCCCGCCACCAGCCACACCGCCCCGCCCGCGCCGAAGAGCGCCATGCTGGCTGCGCCCTGCCCCGCGCCACCGCTCAAGGCCGCCACCAGCAAGGCCGAATAAAGCAGGCCGCAGGGCATCAGCGCCCAGGCCGCCCCCGCCAGCAGCGTGCCGCTCGGCCGTGCCAGCCACGGGCGCGCACGCTGCCAGGCGCCACGGCCCAGGCGCTCGATCCAGCGGGGCTGCCGGGCCTGCGCCATCATCAGCACGGACCAGGCCAGCACGGCGACGTGCAGCAGCGTCCAGACGGGGCGCAGCGCAGCGCTTTGCTGGGTGAGCCAGGCCAGGCGGTCCATGGCGGCGGCCGCCATGCCGCCCGCGAGGGCATAGCCGGCGAGGCGCCCCGTGTGGAACGCCAGCGCGGAACCCGCCACGGAGCCGGAGAAGAGACTTGCCCCCGGTGGCGCCCGCCGGCGCAGCGGCTGGACCCCTGCGGGCGCGTGCTCCGCAGCGATACCGTGCGTGATGGCGCCGCAGGGCGCGGCGCACATGGCCAGGCAATGGGGCCCGCCGAGGAGGCCCATGGCCAGCGCCGTCCAGGCAGCGGCGGCGGAGAGCATGGTCAGATGATGCGCGAGAAGCGCGCCCGGTTGCGGTCCACCTGCAGGTGCCGGTCGAACACCATGGCCACGCCGCGCACGAAGAACCAGCCCGTCGGCGTCACGGCGATGCCGTCGCCGCCCACCGCCACCAGGCCTTGCTCGGACAAACCGTCCAGCTGCTCGATCTCGGCGGCGAAGTAGCGGCGGAAGTCGATCAGCCAGGCCTGCTCGATGGACTCAAACAGCACCTCGCCCTGGCACATCAGCGCCATGATGACCGCCCGCCGCACCAGGTCGTCACGGGTCAGCGCCAGCCCGCGCACCACCGGCAGGCGGCCCTGGTCGATGAAGTCGTAGTACTCGTCCAGCGTCTTGGCGTTCTGGCTGTAGGTCGCCCCCACCCGGCCGATGGCAGATACGCCCAGCCCGATCAGGTCGCAGTCCGGCTGCGTGCTGTAGCCCTGGAAGTTGCGGTGCAGCCGGCCCTGGCGCTTGGCCACGGCCAGCGCGTCGGTAGGCAGCGCGAAGTGGTCCATGCCGACGTACACGTAGCCGGCCTGCTCGAACGCCTGCAGCGACCGCGACAGCATGGCCACCTTGGCCGACGCGAGCGGCAGCTCCGCCGGGACGATGCGGCGCTGCGGCTTGAAGCGCTCGGGCAGATGGGCATAGGCGTAGAGCGCGATGCGGTCGGGCCGCAGCTCGGCCACCTGCGCGAGCGTGCGGTCGAACGACTCGGGCGTCTGGCGCGGCAGGCCGTAGATCAGATCGACGTTCACCGAATCGAAGCCCAGCCGCCGGGCGGCTTCCACCAGCGCGAACACCTGTTCGGCCGGCTGCACGCGGTGCACGGCCTTCTGCACCAGCGGGTCGAAGTCCTGCACGCCGAAGCTCAGCCGGTTGAAGCCCAGCTCGGCCAGCAGCGCCAGGCGGCCCTCGGTCACGGTGCGCGGGTCCACCTCGATGGAGTATTCGCCGCCGGGCACCCAGGTGAAGCCGCGCCGCAGCATGGCCACCAGCGTGCGCAGGCCGTCGTCGCCGAGGAACGTGGGCGTGCCGCCACCCAGGTGCACCTGGCTCACCGGCTGGCCCACGCCGCAGTGCGCCGTGTGCAGATCGATCTCGCGGGCGAGGTAGCGCAGATAAACGTCAGCACGCTCCGGGTGGCGGGTGATGATCTTGTTGCAGGCGCAGTAGTAGCAAAGTGCCTCGCAGAATGGAATGTGCACGTACAGCGACAGGGGCAGCGCCTTGGCGGCCGAGCCGACCTTGCGCTCCTGCAACGCGATCACGTACTCCTCCTGCCCGAACGCCTCGACGAACCGGTCCGCCGTGGGGTAGGAGGTGTAGCGCGGTCCTGGCACGTCGAAACGGCGCAGCAGCTCAGGGGTCACAGCGGTCATGGCAAGAATTTCCTCGGGTCTTGCGGCCGAATGTGCCGCAGCCCCCACCGGCCGTCCTTGATCTCGATCAAGTGTTGCAGCCAGGCGCGCTGACACAATGGCCCCCATCGCAGCGGGCCCGGGGCTCCTGCATCGAACGATGGGCCTGCCCGCACCGCCGGCTGCGGGCGCCCACCCAGGAAGGACTCCCCTGCACATGAATCTGCAATCCATCAAGGTCGCCTGCTCGAACTGCAACCTGCGCGAACTCTGCATGCCCATGGGCCTGAACGAGCAGCAGCTGGAACGCATCGACGAGATCGTGGCCGTGCGCCGCAAGGTCAAGCGCGGCGGCACGCTGTTTCGCAACGGCGAGCCGTTCACGTCGCTCTTCGCCATCCGCACGGGCTTCTTCAAGACCTGCGTGGCCACCGAGGACGGGCGCGACCAGGTCACCGGCTTTCAGATGGCCGGCGAGATCATCGGCCTGGACGGCATCGTGCACGACCGCCACAGCTGCGATGCGGTGGCGCTGGAGGACGCGGAGGTCTGCGTCATGCCGTTCGACCGCATTGAGGAGCTGTCGCGCGAAGTGACCGCGCTGCAGAACCACGTGCACAAGATCATGAGCCGCGAGATCGTGCGCGAACACGGCGTGATGCTGCTGCTGGGCAGCATGCGCGCCGAGGAGCGACTGGCCGCGTTCCTGCTCAACCTGGTGCAGCGACTGCATGCCCGGGGCTTCTCGCAGTCCGAGCTGGTGCTGCGCATGACGCGCGAGGAGATCGGCAGCTACCTGGGCCTGAAGCTCGAAACCGTGAGCCGCACTTTCTCGAAGTTCGTCGAGGAAGGCATCGTCGAGGTCAAGCAGCGCCATGTGCGCATCCTCGACACCGACGCGCTCAAGCGCATCGTCAACAGCCAGGCCTGCCACTGAGCCGGTGGCGGTGGCGCGGCCCGGCTCCCCCCAGCCCTAGGGAACCATTTGCAACGCCGCAGACTGCCCGAATCCGCAGATGCACACGGTGCGGTGATTCGTGCAGAGCTTCCCTAGCGGTATCTGGCACAGTCGGATGGCCGCTCGCTGCGTGGCACCGGGCACCGGTTCATCTCGAACGGTGACAGCGCCAGCAGCGTCGTCAGCGCCCCCGCCGCCACGATGACCGCCCAGAACACGAAGAACGCGATCGTGTAGACGCCCTCGCGCGAGAGGGCCACCGGCTGGTCCGACCAGTGCAGCGCGGCAGGATCGACGAGCGCGAAGACGATCATCTCCAGCACGCCCGCCATCAGGAAGGCGGGCCAGGCGATCCACATCAGCCGGCGCGGCCAGTTCGCCCCCGCGCCCGCCTTGGCGGGACCATGCGAGGAGCGGCCAGGCCTGCCACGCTGGCGCCGCCGGGCCGTCACGGCAGATCCTTGGCCGGGGTGGCGGCATGGTTGCGGCCCTTCACGGCGGGTGCCATGGCGGCGCCCTGCTGGCGCAGCGTCGTGTTGATGTCCAGGCCCCGCTGGTAATAGTCTTCGGCCAGCACCGGGTCGGGCTGGCGCAGCGCGAGCCAGAGGGTGGCGAAGCCCGCCACCACCACGATGGCGGGGCCGGCGATCACCAGCCAGACATAGCCGTGGCGCCACCAGGGCTGCGGTGCGGCCGGGGCCTGGGCCAGGGCCTGCTCTTCGGCGGAAACGACGACGGTCATGGGTCACTCCTTGCGGCCTGCGCCGCCTCGATCACGATAAGAACCAGCAACAGAGCCAGCAAGGTGGGGCCGGGCCCGCTTCAACGGGGCACCAGGAACACCGACTTCTCCACCACCTGCGTGGCCGAGCCCTCCACCCGGACGTCGAAGAACACCGGGTGCGAGCCGGGTGGCACCCCGCCATAGGGCACCTGCAGGCGCACGGCCACCCAGCGGGACTCGGCCGGGCCGATCTCCACCTCGGGCTCCGACGCGACCTGCAGCCCCTGCAGCCCGTGCGCGCCGATGCGGTAGCGCTGCAGGCGCTCGGTGGCGTTCATGATCTGCAGGCGGTAGACGTTCTCCAGCCGGCCGCCGGCCACGATGCGCGAGAGCGCGGCGCGGTCGCGCACCACGTCCACCTTCAAGGGGGTGCGGGCCACCAGGCTGGCCGCCATGCCCAGGCACAGCAGCACCAGCACGCCGCCGTAGATCAGCACCCGGGGGCGCAGCACGCGCCGCAGCATCTGCGCCTGGGTCCACCGGCGGGCCACCCCGTTGTTCGTGGAGAACCGGATCAGCCCGCGCGGGTAGTGCATCTTGTCCATCACCGTGTTGCAGGCGTCCACGCACAGGCCGCAGCCGATGCATTCGTATTGCAGGCCGTCGCGGATGTCGATGCCCACCGGGCAGACCTGCACGCACAGGGTGCAGTCGATGCAGTCGCCCAGCCCCTGGGCACGCGGGTCCACGGCCTTGCTGCGCGGGCCGCGCCGCTCGCCACGCGCCTCGTCGTAGGTGACGATCAGCGTGTCGTTGTCGAACATGGCGCTCTGAAAGCGCGCATAGGGGCACATGTACTTGCACACCTGCTCGCGCAGAAAGCCCGCATTGCCGTAGGTGGCCAGGCCGTAGAACGCCACCCAGAAGAGCTGCCAGGAGCCCTGCAGCGCCATCAGCTCCACGCCCAGCGTGCGGATGGGCACGAAGTAGCCGACGAAGGTGAAGCCGGTCCAGCCCGAGATGCCGATCCAGAGCAGCTGCTTGACCCCTTTCTTCCAGACCTTCTCGAAATTCCAGCGGCCCTTGTCGAGGCGCAGCCGCGCGCTGCGGTCGCCCTCCACCCGGTGTTCGATCCACATGAACATCTCGGTGTAGACCGTCTGCGGGCAGGCGAAGCCGCACCACAGGCGCCCCGCCACGGCCGTGAAGAGGAACAGCGACAGCGCCGAGATGATGAGCAGCCCCGTCAGGTAGATGAAGTCCTGCGGGTAGAGCACCAGCCCGAAGAGGTAGAAGCGACGCGCGCCCAGGTCGAACAGCACCATCTGCCGCTCGCCCCACTGCAGCCAGGGCAGGCCGTAGAACACGAGCTGCGTGAGCACCACCATCAGCCAGCGCCAGCGCGCGAACACGCCGCTGATGGCACGCGGGTAGATCTTCCTTTGCGCCTCGTAGAGCGAGACCACCTCGGCCTGCGGGTTGTCTGCCGCGGCGGGGGCGATCGGGATGACCTTGCGGGGCATGCCTTCGGCGGGTCGCATGGGAAGCCCGGTCGGCGTCAGCGCGCCGCCCCCGCCCTGTTCGACAGGCTCCAGACATAGGCCGTGAGCACGGCGATCTGGCTGTCGGTCAGCTTGCCGGCCTGCGCGGGCATCTGGTTGGTCTTGCCGTTGTTGATCATGGCGGTGATGGCCGCCTCGCCCCAGCCGTGCAGCCAGACGTCGTCGGTCAGGTTGGGCGCGCCCAGGGCCTGGTTGCCCTTGCCGTCCATGCCGTGGCAGGCCGCGCAGGCCGTGAACTTGGACTTGCCGAGCGATGCGCGCAGCGAGTCGTGCGGGCTGCCCGAGAGGCTCAGCACGTAGTGCGACAGGTTGCGCACGTCCTCGGGGGAGCCCACGGCGGCTGCCATGGGCGGCATCACGCCGATGCGGCCGTCATGGATGGTCTGGCGGATCCGGTCGGGCGAGCCGCCGTGCAGCCAGTCGCCGTCGGCCAGGTTGGGAAAGCTCTTGCTGCCGCGCGCGTCGGAGCCGTGGCACTGCGCGCAGTTGTTCAGAAAGAGGCGCTCGCCGATGGCCATGGCCTGGGCGTCGCCAGCCATGTCTTCGGGCTTCATCGCGTCGAAGCGCGCATAGAGCGGCTGCAGCTCGGCGTTGGCCTGCGCCACCTCGGCTTCGTACTCGGTGCGGGTACTCCAGCCGAGCTTGCCGGCGAAGTTGCCCAGGCCCGGATACGCGGCCAGGTAGCCGAAGCCGAACACCATGGTGATCACGAATAGCCACATCCACCAGCGCGGCATGGGGTTGTTCATCTCCGTCAGGTCCTCGTCCCAGACGTGGCCCGTGGTGTTGTCGGCCGTGGCCTGGACCTTCTTGCGGGAGGTGATCCACAGCAGGAGGCCGCAGGCCAGGATGCCGGCCAGCGTGATCCCAGCGACGTAGAGGGACCAGAAGTGGTGGGTGAAGTCACTCATCGGGGTTTCTCATTTCTTGTGCGTTCGGCCCGTGGGCCGGTCAGTCCTGCACGAAGGGCAGTTGCGCGGCCTCGTCGAAGCGGGCCCGGTTGCGGCGCAGGAAGGCCCACACCCAGATGCCGATGAAACAGGCCATCGAGGCCAGCGTGGCGACGATGCGCATGGTGGTGATGTCCATAGCAGTCCTCCGTTCGTTCTCGTGTGCGCGGCGCGCCGCCTACTTCAGCGCCCGGCCCATCACCTGCAGGTAGGCGACGAGCGCGTCGAGCTCGCTCTTGCCCTTGAGCTCATCGGCTCCGGCGTTGATCTCTTCATCGGTGTAGGGCACGCCCGCCGTGCGCAGCGCCTTCATGCGGGGCGCGACGACGGAGGTGTCGACGGCCGTCTTCTCCAGCCACGGGTAGGCCGGCATGTTCGACTCGGGCACCACGTCGCGCGGGTTGTTCAGGTGGATGCGGTGCCACTCGTCGCTGTACTTGCCGCCGACGCGGTGCAGGTCGGGGCCGGTGCGCTTGCTGCCCCACTGGAAGGGGTGGTCGTAGACGAATTCGCCCGCCACCGAAAAGTGGCCGTAGCGCAGCGTCTCGGCGCGGAAGGGGCGGATCATCTGCGAGTGGCAGTTGTAGCAGCCCTCCCGCAGGTAGACGTCGCGGCCGATCAGCTGCGTGGCCGTGTAGGGCCTCACGCCGTCCACCGCCTCGGTGGTGGACTTCTGGAAAAAGAGCGGCACGATCTCGACCAGGCCGCCCACGGCCACCACCAGCAGGATCAGCACGATCATGAGGAAGTTGTTGGTCTCGACCTTCTCGTGGGTGAAACCGGCCGATGCGTTCGTGTGGGTATCAGACATTCGATGGCTCCTCGTAACTCAGGCGTGCGCGGGCCGGACGGCGGGAATCGCCACCCGCACGGAGCGGCCGGAGATCGCCGTGAGCCACACGTTCCAGGCCATGACCACCATCCCGCCCAGGTACAGCAGGCCGCCCAGGAAGCGGATGACGTAGAACGGATAGGTCGCCTTGACGCTCTCGACGAAGGTGTAGGTGAGCGTGCCGTCGGGGTTGATGGCGCGCCACATCAGGCCCTGCATGACGCCAGCGATCCACATGGCGGCGATGTAGAGCACGATGCCCACGGTGGCCATCCAGAAGTGCAGTTCGATGGCGGGCACCGAATGCATCTTGTCGCGCCCGAAGAGGCGCGGCACCAGGTAGTAGAGCGAGCCCATGGTGATCAGCCCCACCCAGCCGAGGGCGCCGGCATGCACGTGGCCGATGGTCCAGTCGGTGTAGTGGCTCAGCGCGTTGACGGTCTTGATGGACATCATCGGACCCTCGAACGTGGCCATGCCGTAGAACGACAGCGACACGATCAGGAAGCGCAGGATGGGGTCGGTGCGCAGCTTGTGCCAGGCGCCCGAGAGGGTCATGATCCCGTTGATCATCCCGCCCCAGCTGGGCGCCAGCAGGATCAGCGAGAACACCATGCCCACCGACTGCGTCCAGTCCGGCAGCGCGGTGTAGTGCAGGTGGTGCGGGCCGGCCCACATGTACGTGAAGATCAGCGCCCAGAAGTGCACGATGGACAGGCGGTAGCTGTACACCGGCCGGCCCGCCTGCTTGGGCACGAAGTAGTACATCATCCCCAGGAAGCCGGTGGTGAGGTAGAAGCCCACGGCGTTGTGGCCGTACCACCACTGCACCATCGCGTCCTGCACGCCCGCATAGGCCGAATAGCTCTTCATCCAGCCGGCCGGAATGGCCGCGCTGTTGACGATGTGCAGCAGTGCCACGGCGATGATGAAGGCGCCGAAGAACCAGTTGGCCACGTAGATGTGGCGCACCCGGCGCATGCCCACGGTGCCGAAGAACACCACCGCGTACGACACCCAGACCAGCGCGATCAAAATGTCGATGGGCCATTCGAGTTCGGCGTATTCCTTGCCGGAGGTGTAGCCCAGCGGCAGGCTGATGGCGGCGGCCACGATGACGAGCTGCCAGCCCCAGAAGGTGAACTTCGCCAGTCCGGCCGCGAAGAGCCGCGTCTGGCAGGTGCGCTGCACCACGTAGTAGCTGGTGGCGAAGAGGCCGCAGCCGCCGAAGGCGAAGATCACCGCGTTGGTGTGCAGCGGCCGCAGGCGCCCGTAGCTCAGCCACGGAATGCCGAAGTTGAGTTCGGGCCAGGCGAGCTGGGCCGCGATGAAGCAGCCCACCAGCATGCCGACCACGCCCCACACCACCGCCATGATCGAGAACTGCCGCACGACGGAGTCGTCGTAGTGCGCGGCAAGGGTTTGAGAAGAATCCATCGGGCACCTCTTGTTTTGCAGGGCCAGTTTCATTCAGTCACCCATTGCGCGCGTTGACGCACGTCAACCGTCTTTGAGAATGCGCTCGGCCTCCTGGTCGACGTTCTCGAATTGGCCCCGGTCCACCGCCCACCACAGGCCGGCGAGCACCGCCAGCACCAGCACCACCGACAGGGGAATCAGCAGGTACAGGATGTCCATGTCATGTCCCTTCGCAGGCCGGCAGCGCCGCTGAGCGCTGGCGTACGGGGCCTCGCGCCCCGACGGCGGACGGCGGTGCATCGCCGCTCCAGCGCACCAGCCGGGCCGCGTTCAGCACCACCAGCAGCGAGCTGGCCGCCATGCCCAGCCCGGCCAGCCACGCCGGCATCCAGCCGGCCACGGCCAGGGGCACGCAGAGCGCGTTGTAGCCCGCGGCCCAGGCCAGGTTCTGGCGGACCACGGCGGTGGTGCGGCGCGCCAGCAGCAGCGTCTGCGCGACCTGGCCCAGATGCTCGCCGGGCACGACGAAATCGGACCGGGCGCGGGCCAGCGGCACGGCGCGGCCGAAGGCGAACGACACCTGCGCGCCGGCCAGCACCGGCCCATCGTTCAGGCCGTCGCCCACCATCGCAACCGAGCGGCCCTGGGCCTGCAAGGCCTGCAGGCGCTGCAGCTTGTCGGCCGGGGTGCAATCGCCCCAGGCCTCGTCGATGCCAGCCGAGCGCGCCACGCGCCGCACGGCGGCATCGCGGTCGCCCGACAACAGCAGCACGCGCACGCCTGCCCGGCGCAGGGTGGCCACCACCTCGGCCGCCTCCGGGCGCAGGGTTTCGGCCAGGGTGAAGCGCGCCAGGCACTGCGGCGGCGACAGCGTGCCGCCCGCCAGCACCTGCTGGCGCGACAGCACCGTGACGGAACCCGCGCCCTCCTCCCTGGGCACGCCGGCGTGGCTGGGCGATCCGAGCCTCAGCAGCGCGCCATCGGCCTCGCGGGCCTGCAGGCCGCTGCCCGGCAGTTCCTGCACGTCCGCCAGCCGTACACCGGGCGCAGCGGCTTCCAACGGGCCTGCCGCCAGCACGATGGCGCGGGATGCCGGATGCAGCGAGTGCCGCGCCAGCGCGGCCGCCAGCGACAGCGCCTGGTCGGCGGTCAGCCCGCTTTCCGGCGCGGGCTCGACGCCGCCCAGGCCCAGGCCGCCCTCGGTGAGCGTGCCCGTCTTGTCGAACGCGAAGGTGTCCACGCCCGCCAGGGCCTCCAGCGCCTGCAGCCGGCGCACCAGCACGCCGTGGCGCGCCAGCGTGCCGGAGGAAGTGAGCAGGGCCACGGGCGTGGCGAGCGACAGCGCGCAGGGGCAGGTGACGATCAGCACCGCCACGGCCACCATCAGCGCATGGGCCGGGCCGGCGGGCCACCACCAGGCGGCGGCCAGGCCCGCTGCCAGCAGCACCGCCACCAGGAAAGGCCGGGCGATGCGGTCGGCCAGTTGGGCCAGGCGGGGCTTTTGCAGCGAAGCGCTTTCCATCAGCGCCACGATCTGTCCGAAGCGGGTGTCGCCGCCCAGGCCATCGATGCACACCTCCACCGTGGCCTGCAGGTTGTAGCTGCCCGCCGCCACGGTGCTGCCCAGCGGCCGGGCGACGGGCGTGGATTCGCCCGTCAGCAGAGCCTCGTCGGCCTGCGTGCCGCCCCGGGTGATGCGGCCATCGCCGGGAAAGGCTTCGCCCGGCAGCACGCGCACCGTGTCGCCCACGGCCAGCCGCCGGGTGGCGACCCGGGTGAACCGCCCGTCCGCCCCCAGGCGCTCCACGCTGGCGGGCAATCGGTTCATCACCGCCTCCAGCGCGCCGGCGGTGCGGCCGCGCAGGCGCAGCTCCAGCCACCGGCCGGTCAGCAGGAAGAAGACGAACATGGTCAGCGAGTCGAAGTACACCTCCCGCCCGAACAAGCCGGCCGGATCGAAAGTGCCCGCCGTGCTGACGGCGAAGGTGATGGCCATGCCCAGCGCCACCGGCAGGTCCATGCCGATGCGGCGCTGGCGCACGTCGCGCCAGGCGCTGTAGAAGAACGGCCCACAGGCGAACAGCATCACCGGCAGGCTGATGACCCACGACGCCCAGCGCAGCAGGCGCTCCATCTCCGGGCTCAGGTCGCCCGGCATGGCCTGGTAGGCGGGCCAGGCGTACATCATCACCTGCATCATGCAAAAGCCCGCCACCAGCCAGCGCCAGAGCGCGCGGCGCTGCTCGCGGTCGCGGTGCTCGCGCGTGAAGGCGTCGAGCGCGGGCAGGGCCCCGTAGCCGGCCCCCTGCACGGCGGCGATCCAGCCCGAAGGCAGCACCCGCGCGGGGTTCCACACCACCCGGGCGCGCTGCGTGGCGGCGCTCACGTCGGCGGCGACCACGCCGGGCACGCGGCGCAGGGCATCTTCGACGGTGAGCGCGCAGGCCGCGCAGTGCATGCCCTGCAGCACCACGTGCGACTCCCAATGCCCTGGCGCAGGCTGCGCACCGGGCTGCGGCGGCACCGCGTCTGGCGCACTGGCTGGCGATGGCCAAGGCGTCGCCGCGCCGGCCAGCGGGCGGCCGAAGGCGGGCCATTCCAGCGGGTCGTCCAGCAGCGCGGCGCCGCCGGACTGCGCGGCCTGCGGTGGCGCGCCCGCGCCGCCGGGTTCGCCGGGGACAGCGAACGGATCGAAGGGATGTTGGGGCATGCGCCCGAGGCTAGGCGCGAAGTGCCGGGCGCGGGTTGACCTGCATCAAGGCCGGCCGGTCCGATCCGTCAGCAGACGATCCGGAAACCTCAGGTCCAAATGAACGCCAGCGCTTATGAATAATCGGCGTATAGCTATCAAAACAATAGCAAACGGCGGGCGAGGCGCCGGAACGCCTCAGTGGCTGCCCAAATACAGCTGCGCCATGCGCTGGTCTTCCAGCAGTTCCTGCGCGGGGCCGTGCAGCACGCAGCGGCCCTGGTCCAGGATGTAGCCCTGCTGGCTGATGGCGAGCGCCTGCCGCGCGCGCTGCTCCACCATGAGCACGGCCACGCCGGCGGCAGGCAGCTTCTGCACCATGTCGAACACCTTGCCGACCAGCGATGGCGCCAGCGCGGCCGTGGGCTCGTCGAGCACCATGATGCGCGGCGAGGGCATGAGCGCGCGGGCGAAGGCCAGCTGCTGGCGCTCGCCACCCGAGAGGTTGCTGGCCGGCTGCGGCAGGCGCTCGACCAGCGCGGGGAAGTCGGCCAGCACCTGCTCCATGCGCTGCTTCAAGTGCTTGACGCCGCGCACCACCTGCAGGTTCTCGCGCACGGTGAGCGAGGGGAACACGTTGGCCACCTGCGGCACATAGGCCAGGCCGGCGTCGAAGCGGTCCTCGGCCGACAGGCGCGTGATGTCCCGCCCACCCAGCTGGATGCTGCCCGCCACCCGCGGCAGCAGGCCCAGCAGCGCTTTCACCAGCGTGGACTTGCCCGCGCCGTTGGTGCCGGCGATGGTCACGATCTGCCCCGGCGCGACGGCCAGGTCGATGCCGTGGATGATGTCCACCTCGGAATAGCCGCCGCGCAGCTGGCCGATCTGCAGCAGCTTGCCGCCGTGGTGCTCTTGGCTCATGCCTGCTCCGCTCATACCACCCCTCCCATGTAGGCTTCCTGCACCCGCGGGTCGTCCAGCACGGTGTGCGGGTCGCCCTCGGCCAGGATGCGGCCCCGGTCCATCACGATCATGCGGTGCGACAGCGCCTTGAGCGCCTGCAGGTGGTGCTCGATGACGATGAAGGCGATGCCGCGGCCCTGCAGTTCGCGCACGCGCTCGCAGATCTCGTCGATCAGCACCGGGTTCACGCCCGCGAAAGGCTCGTCCAGCAGGATGCAGCGCGGGTCCAGCATGAGCACGCGGCCCAGCTCCACCAGCTTCTTCTGCCCGCCCGACAGGCCGCCTGCCGGCACGTCGCGCACCCGCGCCAGGTTCAGGAAGGCGAGGATGCCGTCGGCCTTGGCCGCCAGCTGCGCTTCATGTTCGCGCAGGCTCCGCGTCTGGAAGAAGGCGTTGATGAGGCGCTCGCCCTGCGGGTTGGCCGCGGCGGCCATCAGGTTCTCGTGCACCGTCAGGCTCTTGAATTCGCGCGGGATCTGGAAGGTGCGCACCAGCCCCAGGTGGGCCCGGCGGTAAGGCGGCATGCGGGTGATGTCCTGCCCGGCGAACGCGATGCGCCCGGCATCGGCCGGTTGCTGGCCCGCGATGGCGGCGAACAGCGTGCTTTTGCCCGCGCCGTTGGTGCCGGCGATGCCCAGCACCTCGCGCTCGGCCAGTCGCAGCGACACACCGTCCACCGCCTTGAAGCCGCCGAACAGCCGGCTTACGTTGTCCACTTGCAGCATGCTCATTTCGACGAGCCTCCGAACAGGCCGTTGGGCCGATACAGCGTGACCAGGATCAGTGCCAGGCCCACGGCCGCCAGGCGCAGGCTGGCCATGCCGACTTCCGACACGCCCGGCACCCAGTCCTTGGCGAAGCGCGATCCTTCCAGGAACACCATCAGCAGCAGCGAGCCGGACATGGCGCCGCGCACCGTGCCCGATCCGCCCATGACCAACCCCATCCACACGTAGAAGGTGATGAGCGGAATGAACTGCTCGGGCGTGATGAAGGTGATGAAGTGCGCGTAGAACGCGCCCGCCAGGCCCGCCAGCGCCGCGCCCAGCATGAACACCTGCACCTTGAAGCGCGCCGGGTCCTTGCCGAGGGCGGAAAGCGCCGCCTCGTCGTCGCCGATGGCTTTCAGCAGCCGTCCGAACGGGCTGCGCGTGAGCCGCACCGTGCCCCAGCAGACCAGCCCGACGATCACCGCCAGCAACGTGAAGATGGCCACGTCGGACACACCACCACCCCAGCCGGCGAACAGCTTGGGCAGCCCCGGCAGGCCCTGCACGCCGTTGGTGAGCCAGCTTTCCTGCTGGATGGTGATGCGCACGGCCTCTGAAAAGCCGAGCGTGACGATGGCGAGGTAGTCGTCGCGCAGCCGCAGCGACAAGAGGCCGATGGGCAGCGCCAGCAAGCCGGCCAGGATGCCGGCCAGGGCGAAGCACAGCGGCAGCGGCAGACCCTTGAGCGAGAGAAGGCCCGAGGTGTAGGCGCCCACGGCGAAGAACGCCACCACGCCGAAGTTGACCAGCCGGGTGAGCCCGAATTGCAGGTTCAGGCCCAACGCCAGCAGGCAGTAGATGAGCGCGACGATGCCGATGGCACAGAGATAGGCAATCATGATGCGGCCTCCAGGTTCTTGTTCTTCTCAGCGCACCAGCTGCACGCGGCCCATCATGCCGGCGGGGCGCAGCAGCAGCACCAGCGCCAGCACCACGAACGACAGCACCAGCTTGTACGACGGCCCCAGCAGCGGCACCGACAGCTCCTGCACCACGCACAGCACCAGCGCGCCCAGCACGGCGCCCACCGGGCTGCCGATGCCCCCCAGCACCATCGCGGCGAACGCGGGAATGAGACTTTCCCAGCCCATCTCGGGCGTGACGATGGCCTTCATGCCCAGCAGCACGCCGCCGATGGACGAGAGCGCGCCCACCAGCAGCCAGAGGCTCAGCATCAGCCCGCCCGCCCGGATGCCGCTGGCCCGCGCCAGGTCGGCGCTGTCGGCCACGGCGCGCAGCTGGCGGCCGAAGCTGGTGCGGTAGATGAGCACAAACACCACTGCCAGGCAGGCGGCGGCGATGGCCGCGATCAGCACGTCGGTCGGCAGCAGGCGGATGCCGCCGAAGTTCCAGGCGCGCACCAGCGGCATCTCGAAGGTGCGCTGGTCGTGCCCGGCGAAGAACGAGATCAGGCTGCGCAGCAGAAAGCCCAGGCCGATGGCAGCAAGCATCGAGGCCACCATGGGCCGCCCCGCCAGCTTGCGGAAGATCAACTGGTAGGAGCCCGCGGACACCAGCGCCGTCACCGCCACGCTGGCGATGCCCGCCAGCCACAGCGGCACGCCGCCCAGCAGCTGCACGGCCACGGCGGCATAGGCGCCGGTGGTCATCAGGTCGCCCGTGGCGGCGTTCGGAAAGCGGTTGACGCCCATCACCAGGGTCATGGCCAGGGCGGGCAAGGCCACCACCAGGCCTTCGATCAATCCGTTGATCAAAAGGTTTGCGAAATCGATCCAGGTCATTGCGTCATCTCATGCGTCGCCCTTGGCGGGTGCCGAAGGCGCCCGCCATTGCCGTTCAGGAAGAGTAAAGAAATGCAGCGGCGCGGCACCCTTGCCGGGCCGCCGCGCCGCGCGGTCACACCGCGATGGACACCACGTCGCGGCGCACCAGCTGGCCCTTCTCGATCACGTACACGCCGAAGTCCGGCGTGGCGTCGCCGAACTTGTCGAAGTCGAGCTTGCTGGAGGCGCCTTCGTAGTTCACCTTGGCCTTCTTGGCCAGTTGCGCCTTGCCTTCGGCGAAGGAGTACACGGCGGTGCCGGGTGCGTTGGCGACGTCGCGGATCCTGGCGTTGACCTGCTCCACCGTGGCCTTGGGGCCGGCGGCCTCCATGGCCAGGGCCAGCGAGACCACCATGTCGTAGGCCATGGCGGCGTAGATGTTGGTGGCGGCGGATTTGCCCGTGGCCTTGGTGAAGGCGGCGTCGAACTGCGCGTACGCCGTGCTCTTTTCGTTGGACACCGTGTCCACCGAGATGACGCCTTCGCAGACCTCGGCGCCCAGGGCCTTCACCAGGTCGGGGTTGGCCGCCCAGCCCGGAATGATCCATTTGTTGTCGGCGCCGGACTGGAACCACTCGCGCAGGATGATGGTGGTGTCGGGCAGGTACGAACCCATCACGATCACGTCGGGCTTGGCGGCCAGGATCTTCTGCAATTCGCTGCGGTAGCTGGGACGGCTGGGCTCGTAGGTGACGTGGGCCGCCACCTTGCCGCCGCGCTTTTCCCACACGCGGGTGAAGCCTTCCACGTTGCCCAGGCCCGAGGCGTTGTTGAACGCCATGGTGGCCGGCCGCTTGAAGCCGCGCTTGGCGCAGATCTCGGCGAACGCCGCACCGAAGCGGTCGTTGGTAGCCTGGAAGCGCCAGACCAGGTCCTTGGTGTCGAGCGTGGAGATGGCGGGCGCGCCCGAAACGTTCATCTCGATGATGCCGGCGGCATCGGTCAGCGGCATCACCGCCAGCGACACGCCGGAGGCCCAGGTGCCCAGCACGGCCTGCACCTTGTTCACCTCGATCAGCTTCTTGGCGGCCAGCACGGCGGCGTCCGGCTTGGTCTGCGAATCCTCGGTGAAAAGTTCGAGCTTGCGGCCGCCCGCGCCGCCGGCGGCGTTGACCTCGTCCACCGCGAGGCGAATGGCCTGCTGCATGCCCGGGCCGTAGGGGCTGCCCGCTCCGGTGATGGGCGTGAGCGAGCCGATGCGGAACACGTCGCCCTGCTGGCTGAAGCCGATGGAAGGAAGGCATTGCAGGGCGGCTGCGGCGCCGCCGAGCTTCAGGAGGTTTCTACGTTGCATGGTGGTCTCCGGTAGACAGGAAATCGATGGAACAGGAATGGAAGGAACTCAGAGGGTGTTCTTGGCGAAGGCGCCGTCCTTGAGGATGGCGCGGATGCGCTCGCCCTGGCCCAGCAGGCAACCGATGTCGGCCAGCGGGTCGCCATCGACCAGCAGCAGGTCGGCGATGGCCCCCGGCGTGATCTCGCCGAGCTGACCCTGCTGGTTCAGGATCTCGGCGCCGATCAGCGTGGCCTGCTGCAGCACCGGGCCATTGCCCAGGATCTCGGCGCGCAGGCGCAGTTCGTCGGACTGCAGGTAGTGCGTCTCGGCCAGCAGGTCGCTGCCCAGGCCCATCTTCACGCCGGCCCGGGCCAGGATCTCGATGGCTTTCTTGCCCTGGCCGCGCACCGTCTCGATCTTGGCGATGGACACCGCCGGCAGGCCGTAGCGCTCGCCCTCGGTGGCCAGGCCTTCATACGTGACGAGCGTCGGCACCATGAACGCGCCCTGCTCGGCCATCAGCTCGGCCGTGGCGGCATCGACCAGGTTGCCGTGCTCGATGGTCCGCACGCCGCAGCGCACGGCGCGGGCGATGGCGCGCGGCGTGTAGGCATGCGCCATCACGTAGGTGCTGGCGTTGTCGGCTTCTTCGACAATGGCGCGCAGCTCGGCCTCGGAATAGCCCAGGTTCTGGATCGGATCGTTGGGCGAGGCCACGCCGCCCGAGGCCATCACCTTGATCTGCGTGGCGCCCTTGAGCATCTCCTCGCGCACCGCCAGGCGGCAGGCATCGACGCCGTCGACCACGCGGCCGATGTTGCCGAGCTTGTAGGCGCAGGAACACACGTCCAGGTCGTCGTTGCGCTGGCGGAAGTCCGCGTGTCCGCCGGTCTGCGACAGCGCCTTGCCCGAGGGAAAGATGCGCGGGCCCTGCACCAGCCCCGTGCGCACCGCTTCGGCCAGCGACCAGTCCGCCCCGCCCGCGTCGCGCACCGAAGTGAAGCCGCGGCCCAGCATGCCCTGCATGATGGGCAGTGAGCGCAGCATGGTGAACACGTTGGGCATCTTGGCCACCGTGCCCAGGTTGAACGAAGACGCCACCACGTGCACGTGGCAATCGATCATGCCGGGCATGAGCGTCATGCCGCGCGCGTCGATGCGCGTGGCGCCCTCGCCCGCGGCGAGATTCTCGCCCACGGCGGCGATGCGCCCGTCCTGCACCAGCACGGAGAGCCCGGTGCGCAAGGTGAGCGCATGCACATCCAGCACGCGGCAGTTGTCGATCAGCAATGAGGTCATGGGGTTGGCTAAAGGAAACGTGATCGCTTGAAAAATACTCATGACAGTGCACGCAGCGGAGGGCTGCACGCTCATGGTGCCGAAGCCGCTACCAAGCAGGGTGCGCCGCGTCGCCACGCTGTCACAGGACGCATTTATCAGGCCAATCACGGCCGCCGACAACGCCTAAAATCTCACCTGCCCATGAGCCCTACTCATACCCCGCCATGCGACGCCTCTGCCCCACCATCTCCGAGCTGAATGCCTTCCACTCCGCCGCCAAGCACCAGGCGTTCACGATGGCGGCGCGCGAGCTGTGCGTGACCCAAAGCGCCATCAGCCGCCACATCGCGTCGCTGGAGGATTACCTGGGCCAGAAGCTGTTCATCCGCAAGGCGAGCGGGCTGGAGCTGACCGATGCCGGCGCCACGTATCTGAACGCCACGCGGCCGGCCATGGCAGCGCTGGAATCGGCCACCACGCAGCTCATGTCGTACGGCGGCCATGGCGGCGCGCTGAACCTGTCGGTGCCGCCGACCTTCGCGGCGCAGTGGCTGTTCCCGCGCCTGGGGCACTTCAAGCGCACGCTGCCGCAGGTGTCGCTGAACTTCGTGCGCTACCAGCACGCGCACGACTTCGCGGTGCCGTATGAATTCGACGCGGCCATCCAGTACGGCTACGGCAACTGGCCCAGCGCCAATGCGCGCTACCTGATCGGCAAGGAAACCAGCATCGTCTGCAGCCCGCAGTTGCAAGCCGCCCTGCCCTTGCGCACCCCCGCCTACCTGCAGCACGCCACGCTGCTGCAGCACATCGAGGTGCCGCTCGCCTGGCACGACTGGATGGTGGCAAACGGCTGCGACACCAGCGGCAGCCGCTTCGGGCCGGGCTTCAACCTCTACTCGCTCATCATCCGCGCGGCGGTGTCGGGCTTCGGCGTGGGCATCGTGCCGACCTGCCTGGTCGAGGACGAACTGCAGGCCGGCACCCTGGTGGAGCCGTTGGGCGAGCGCTTCGAAAGCCCGCTGGGCTACTACCTCTGCGCCCCCACCGCGCGCACCAACCTCTCGGTCTACAAGCTGGTGGGCTCATGGCTGGAGCATTGCTGCAGCCATGGGCCGGTGCAGCACCCTGGCGGGCCGCAGCCCAGCGCATGCATCTTTTGCGATGATGCGTCCAGGGCCGCGTGAAGCCGCGGCTGCTCAGGCGAACAGCCCCTTGTGCGTATCGCGCAGCAGGTTTTTCTGCACCTTGCCCATGGTGTTGCGCGGCAGTTCGGGCACGATGAAGCAGCGCTTGGGGATCTTGAAGTTCGCCAGCTGTGACTTCAACGCCGCCAGGATCGCGTCGCCGTCCAGTTGCGCCCCGGGCTTGGCAATGACCACGATCACGCCCACCTCGCCGAAGTCCGGGTGCGGCACGCCGACCAGCGCGCTTTCGGCCACGCCCGGCAGCTCGTTCACGTAGCCCTCGATCTCGGCCGGGTACACGTTGTAGCCGCCGCTGATGATGAGGTCCTTGCTGCGGCCCACGATGTGCACGTAGCCGCGCTCATCGATGCGGCCGACGTCGCCGGTCTTGAACCAGCGGCTGCCGTCCGCGCCCTCGCTGAACTCTTCCCTGGTCTTCTCGGGCATGCGCCAGTAGCCCTGGAACACGTTCGGGCCCCGCACCTGGATGTTGCCGATCTCGCCCGTGGGCAGGGGCTGACCGGCATCGTCCACCACGCGCAACCCCACGCCGGGCAGCGGAAAGCCCACCGTGCCGCCGCGCCGCTCGTCCTGCCCGCCGTGGCGTGCGTCGGCCGCATAGGGGTTGCTGGTGAGCATGATGGTTTCGCTCATGCCGTAGCGCTCCAGGATGGTGTGGCCGGTGCGCTGCTGCCATTCCTTGAAGGTTTCGATGAGCAGCGGCGCGGAGCCGGCGACGAAGAGGCGCATGTTGCGCACCGTGTCCCGGGTGAGGCCGGGTTCGGCCAGCAGGCGCACGTAGAGGGTGGGCACGCCCATGAAGACGGTGGCGCGCGGCATGGCGGCGATCACGGCCTTGGGGTCGAATTTGGACAGCCAGATCATCTTGCTGCCGTTGATGAGCGCGCCGTGGATGGCCACGAAGAGCCCATGCACATGGAAGATGGGCAGCGCGTGGATCAGCACGTCGCCCCGGCCGTCGGGCCCTCCGGTGGCCTGCCAGCCCCAGTAGTCCTTGAGCACCTGCGCGTTCGACAGCAGGTTGCCGTGCGTCAGCATGGCGCCCTTGCTGCGGCCGGTGGTGCCGCTGGTGTAGAGGATGGCCGCCAGGTCGTCCGCCGTGCGGGCCACGGGCGTGTGCTGGCCGGCGTGGTGCGCGGCGCGGTCCAGCAGGCTGCCGGTGCGGTCGTCGCCCAGGGTGAAGACATGCTGCGTGCCTGCCGTGAAGGCGATCTTCGACACCCAGCCGAAGTTGCCCGGCGTGCAGACCACCACGGCCGGCTCGGCGTTGCCGACGAAGTACTCGATCTCGGCGCTTTGATAGGCGGTGTTGAGCGGCAGGAAGACGTAGCCCGCGCGCAGCGTGGCCAGGTAGAGCAGCATGGCCTCGACCGATTTCTCGACCTGCATCGCCACGCGGCTGCCCTCCGGCAGGTTCAGCGACGCGAGCAGGTTGGCGATGCGGGCGCTGGCCTCGTCCAGGTCGCGCCAGGTGTAGTGCAGGGGGGTGCCGTCGGCGGCGGTGGCCTCTACGGCGACGGCATCGAGATCGTGGGGAAAGGCGGCGCGAAGGGTGGCAAAGAGGTTCTGGTTCATGGCGTCTCTCAAGGGTGCACGGGGATGATAGTCACGGCAGGGCGATGTCCTTCAGGATGCGCTCACGGTCGCCGTCGAGCGCGGGCGGGTCGCGGCGCACGAGGTTGCCCTGCCCTGCGCGCAGCGGGTTGCCTGCCACCTGCAGGGGCGTGCCGCCGGGGGTGCGCACCTGCGCGAGCATGCCGCGCGCGGCGACTTGCGGGTGCTGCACCACCTCGGCCACGGTCTGGTATTCACCGCAGGGAATGCCGTGATCCGCCAGCCGTTGCAGCCAGTGGGCGCGCGGCGCGGCGGCCAGGCGCTCTTCGATCAGGGCCTTGAGCGGCGCATGGTGCACGACGCGCGCCCGGCTGGTGGCGAAGCGCTCGTCCTGGGCCAGCGCGGGCAAATCCAGCAGCGTGCACAGCGTGCCGAACGCCGTATCGCTACCCACCGCGATGACGAACCACCCGTCCTGCGCGCGGAACACGTCGAACGGCGCCATGGAGGGGTGGCGCGAGCCGATCGGCCCCGGCACCCGGCCCTCGGCGCCGTAGCGCGCCACCGGGTTCTCGAGCAGCGCCACCTGGCAGTCGAGCATGGAGATGTCCACACGGCTGCCCTGCCCCGTGCGGGCGCGCTGCATCAGCGCGGACTGGGTGCCGATGACGGCGTACAGCCCCGCGCCCAGGTCGCCGATCGAGACGCCCACGCGGCACGGCCCCCCGCCTTCGGGCCCGGTCACGCTCATCATGCCGCTCATGGCCTGCACCACCATGTCGTAGGCCGGGAAGCCGCTGTACGGCCCGGTCTGGCCGAAGCCGGAGACGCTGGTGAACACCAGGCGCGGAAAGCGTGCATGCAGCGCATCCCAACCGTAGCCCAGCTTTTCCATCGTGCCGGGCCGGTAGTTCTCGACCAGCACGTCGGCACGCTCCAGCAGGCGCTCGAAGACTGCCCGGTCGCCCTCGTCCTTCAGGTCGAGCGCGATGGATTCCTTGTTGCGGTTGACCGACATGAAATAGGCCGACACGCCGTCGATGAACGGACCCACCCCCCGCGCATCGTCGCCGCGCCCGGGCTGCTCCACCTTGATGACGCGCGCGCCCAGGTCGGCCAGCATCTGCGTGCACACCGGGCCGGCGAGCACCCGCGTCAGGTCGATGACGGTGAGGCCGGCCAGCGGCAATGCCTCGGCGGCGCTCATTGCAGGCTCGCGCCCGAGCGCGCCGTGAGGGCCTTCGACTCCGCGCCTTCGCGCAGGATCCAGGTGCGGTATTCCTCGGGCGATTCCGAGGGGGCGGCCACGTTGCCCTGCTTTTCCAGCTGCGCCTTCACGTCCGGGTCGTTCAGCACCTGCACGCTGGCGTCGAACAGCTTCTTCACCACCTCGGGCGGCAAGCCGGCCGGGCCGAACAGGCCGAAGGAGAACGTGAAATCCATGTCCTGCACGCCCGACTCCTCCAGGCCCGGCACCTGCGGGAAGAGGGGCGACCGCTTCTGCGTGGTCACGGCCAGCAGGCGCATCTTTCCCGCCTGCACCATGGGCAGCACCGACGGCGGCGTGGCGAAGGTCACGTCCACGTCGCCCGCCGCCACCGCCTGCACCGACGGCGCGCCGCCCTTGAAGGGCACGTGCAGCATCTTGACGCCCGCCGCCTGCGAGAACGAGAGCGCCGCCAGATGCGTGATCACCCCCGCGCCCGAGGAGGAATAGGTGAGCTTGTCCGGCGCGCTGCGCGCCAGCGCCACAAGGTCCTTCACGCTCTGCGCAGGCAGGTCCTTGCGCACGGCCAGCAGCAGGGGTGCGGACGACCACCGCGAAATCGGCGTGAAGTTCCTTGCGCCGTCGTATTTCGCGCTCTTGTAGAGGATCTGGTCGGAGCCGTACAGGTTGGCCGCGCCCAGCAGCAACGTGTAGCCGTCGGCCGGCGCGCGCGCCACGAACTCCGATGCGAGCGTGGTGCCGGCGCCGGGCCGGTTGTCCACCAACACCGTTTGGTTCAGCACCCGGCCCAGCTTCTCGGACACGATGCGCGCGACCGCGTCGGCGCCGCCGCCCGGCGGAAAACCCACCGCCAGCGTGATGGGCCGCGCGGGATAGGCCTGCGCCCAGGCGGTGCTGGCCGCGGCGGCGAGCACCAGGGTGAGGACGGTTCTTCTCGGCATCATGGTGTGTGTCTCCTGGATGTGTTGGGTGCGCGGTATGCGCGGGCGGGCTCTCAGCGGCCCGTGAATTTCGGTGCCCGCTTCTCGCGCCAGGCCGCGCCGCCTTCGCGCAGGTCGTCGGAGCGGATGGTGCGCTGCACGTCGGCGTCGATCTCGGCGCCGTCGTGCAGCTGGCGGGCGATGCGGTTCAGGTGCTTCTTCATGCCGAAGAGCGGCAGCGGGGCCATGGAGGCCAGCGTGCCAGCCAGCCCCTGCACGGCGGCGTCCAGCCCACCCTCGGGCACCAGGTGGGTGAGAAAGCCGCAGGCCTTCATCTCGGCGCTGTCCAGCTTCTCGCAGGTCAGGAACAGCCGCTTGGCCGTGTCCAGCCCCAGCCGGCTCACGTAACGCTCCAGTCCGCCCTGGTAAAAATGCAGCCCCAGGCGCGCCGCCGGCATGAACATCTCCGCCGCCGGTCCGCCAATGCGGAAGTCGCAGGCCAGCGCCATGTCGGTGGCGCCGCCATACACGCCGCCGTGCACCACGGCCACCGTCACGGCGCGGCACTGTTCGAACGCATCCACCATCTCGCCGAAGCTGCTGCCCTGGTTCTGGCTGTTGCCCACTTCTGATATATCAAAACCACTGCAGAAATATTTGCCCTGGGCGCGCAGCACCAGCACGCGGATATCATCCCGGGCATTCACCGCCTGAACGTGGGCTATGAGCGCGGGCAAATCCTCCGGTGCGAGACGGTTCGCCACCTCAGGGCGGCGCAGCGTGACGGTGGCGATGTGATCCTGAAAGCTCAGCTCGGGCAGCATGTGTATCAACCAATTCTTTAGATATATCTATTAAGAATGAACCGGCCATCGGAGTCATCCGAAAAAACCCCTAGAGCTGCACCCAGCAGCCTGACCGACCAGGTGCGCGCGGCCCTGGAGGAAGACTTGCGCACGGAGCGGCTCACCCCCGGCATGGCGATCAACGAAGGCGCGCTGGCCGCGCGCTTCGGGGCCTCCCGCACGCCGGTGCGCGAGGCGCTGCTGGTGCTGGTCGCCAAGGGCCTGGTGGAGATCCGCCCCCGCGCGGGCATCTACGTGCGGCAACTGACCACGCGCGAGATCGTGGCGATGATGGAAGGGCTGGCCGAGCTGGAAGGCGTGCTCGCGCGGCTGGCGGCCGGCCGCATCAACGCCGCCCTGCGCTCCGCGCTGCAGCAGGCGCTGGCCCGCACCCAGGCCTGCGCCGACGCGGGCGACTCCACCGGCTACATGGCAGCCAACGCGCAATTGCACGAGCTGATCTACGAGGCCAGCGGCAACGCCTTCATCGTGGAGCAGACGCGGCTCGTGCGACAGCGCATCGCCCCCTACCGGGGGCCGATGTTCGAGAAGCCCGGGCGCCTGGCACGCTCGCAGGCCGAGCACCTGGACGTGGTGCGCGCCATCTGCTCGGGTGACGCGGAAGTCGCGGCCGAGGCGATGCGCAACCACATCACCGCCGGAGGACGCGCGCTCGCGGACATCGTGCTGACCCTGCCCAGCCCCTGACGCCGCTCACTCCAACTTGGCGCCGGAGGTCTTCACCACCTGCGCCCAGCGCTTGACCTCGGAGTTCACGAAAGCGCCGAACTGCGGCTGGGTCATGCCGCCGAACTCGGCGCCGTTGCCGGCCCAGATGGTCTTGAGCTCCTCGGCCGTGCCCAGCTTGCGCACCTCCTCCACAATGCGCGCCTGCACGTCGGCGGGCGTGCCCTTGGGCGCCCAGAGGCCGTACCAGGTGGTGACGGTGTAGTCGGGCAGGCCGACTTCCGCCGCGCAGGGCACGTCGGGAAAGGCGGGGTTGCGCCGGTCGCCCGACACCATCAGCGCGCGGATGCGGCCGCCCTTGATGTGCGCGGCGGAGGAGCCCAGGCCGTCGAACAGCATGTCCACGTTGCCGGAGATCAGGTCCTGCAGCGCCGGGCCCGCGCCCCGGTAGGGGATGTGCGTGATGAAGGTGCCCGTCTGGATCTTGAACAGTTCGCCCGCCAGATGGTGCGACGAGCCCGACCCGGCCGAGGCATAGTTCATGCGGCCGGGGTTGGCCTTGATCTGATCGAGCAGCTGCGCCATGGTGGTGGCTTTCACCACCCGTGGGTTCACCACCAGCACCTGCGGCACGTTGGCCAGCAGCGCCAGGGGCACGAAGTCCTTTTCGATGTCGTAGTCGAGCTTGGGGTACATCGAGGGCGCGATGACGTGGTGCGTGCCGCCCATGAAGAGCGTGTAGCCGTCGGGCACGGCCTTGGCGGCGAAGCTCGCGCCCACCGTGCCGCCGGCGCCGCCCCGGTTGTCGATGATGAGCGGCTTGCCCAGCGCCTTGGCGAACTGCGCCGACAGCGGCCGGGCGAACGCGTCGGTGCCGCCGCCCGCCGGGAAGGGCACGACCAGCGTGACCGGCTTTGTCGGCCAGCCGGCGGCGCCCTGCGCCCAGCTGGCGCCGGCCGAGGCCGCGGCCAGCCCGGCGGCGCCCGCGGCGCGCAGTACCGCGCGGCGGGACATCGCCCCGCCGTGCGGCGGGCTCGATAAGCGGGCCGTGATGGAGCCTCCGCGGCCCGATGATTGGGTGGGATTCATTCCTTTTGTCTCCTGTCGTCTTTGTTTGCGTTCACGCTTTTTTTGGCAAGGAAGGCGCTTGTCGTCATGGCCCGGCCGTGGCTGATGCGGCGCGCGCCGCCCCCGATGGAGGCGGCGTCGCGCAGCGGGTCAGCCGCGGCTCAGGCTGTCGATGTCGCTGGACATCGGAACGCGGCCCTGCGCCAGCAGGCTGCGGTGTTTGTCGATCCGTTTCAGATCGTAGAGGTAGTTGACCATCAGCCCGTACGACTGCTTCTGGCCCTTGGGAGAGGGGTCGCCGGCCCAGTTCAGGCGCTCGACGCGGGCGCCATTGCCCAGGTGGAAGCGCGCCACCGCATCCACCGGCTTGCCGCCCTCCATTTCGCGGCCCAGGTAGCGGGCGGCGCATTGCAGCAGCAGCTGGCGCACGGGCGACTTGGCCGGCAGCTCCAGCGCCTTGTCGGCCGCCGCCAGCACATGGGCCGCCTGCGGCGGCTCGAAGCCGACGGCGCGGCCGAGTTCGGCGCGGCGCTTGTCGTCCAGCGCGTCCAGCGCGGCGGCGCAGTGCTTGCCGAACCAGGCGCGGAAGCCGGGAATGGGCGAAAGCGTGGCGAAGGTGCGCAGGCGCGGGAATTCGGCGGTGAGCGTCTCCACCACGTGCTTGATGAGCGAGTCGCCGAAGCTCACGCCGCGCAGGCCGGTCTGCGTGTTGCTGATGGAATAGAAGATGGCCGTGCTGGCGCGGGCGATGTCCACCGGCTCAGCCGACTCGTCGAGCAGCGGCGTGATGCTGCTGGAGATGTCGCCGAGCAGCGCCACCTCCACGAAGATCAGCGGCTCGTTGGGCAGGCGCGGGTGGAAGAAGCCATAGCAGCGGCGGTCGCTGTCGAGCCGGTTCTTCAAGTCGGCCCAGCTGCGGATGTCGTGCACCGCCTCGTACTTGATGAGCTTTTCCAGCAGCGACGCGGGCGAGTCCCACGACAGCGCGCGCAGCTCGAGGAAGGCGACGTCGAACCAGGTGGAGAACAGGTGCTCCAGCTCCGCATCGAGCGGCAGCAGGCGCTTGTCGCTCTTGAGCAGCGGCAGCCACTCGGCCCGCAGGTCGAGCAGGAAGCGCATGCCCTGCGGGAACACGGCGAAGCGCTGCAGCAGCCGGGTGCGGGGCGACACCAGGGCGCGGCGAAGGTGCATCTCGGCATGGGCCTCGTCCTCGGTGCCGGCGGCGGCCTCGTGGCGCTGGCGGGCAGTCTTGACCTGCTCGGCGTCGGCCGAGAACTGCTCGCACATCAAGAGCCACATGTCGCGGCGCTCCTCGGGCTTGGCCTCGGCGTACCACGCGGCCACGGCCTCGGCGCGGCGCCCGCCTTCCACCTCGCTCACCTGGGTGGCGGCCACGCCCTGCAGATCGGCCAGCAGCCGGCGCAGCGCGCGTGGCGACAGGCCCTCGCCCGCCCGGCGCAGTGTGGCCGCCAGGCGCTCGTGGGTGGACCGGGGCGCGGGCGGCTTGGCGCGTGGGCTGCCGCCGCTTCCGCCGCCGCCGGCGTCGGTGGCCTCGGTCTTCGGGTCGGCGGGGCGCAGGCGCGGTACGGTGCGCGAGATCCAGGTGGAAGCGGCGTTCATGGTGCGATCCGGGAGTGGTGGTTGCGGGCGATGTCGCGCAACGCGTCGCGCTGCGCCAGGACGTGGTCACGCATCGCCTGCTCCGCCGCGGCGGCGTCGCGGCGCTGGAGGGCGGCGAACACGGCGAGGTGTTCCGACAGGCTCTGCTGCAGCCGGCCGGGCACGTGCAGCGTCTGGTGCCGCGCCAGCCGCAGGATGCGGCGCAGATCGCCGATCACCTGCGCCAGCCAGCGGTTGTCGGCCAGCGTGATGAAGGCTTCGTGGATGGCGTAGTTGGCGTCGTAGTAGTCGTTGATGCGGCCGGCCTCGGCGTGCTCGCGCAGGCGCTGGTGCAGCACCTGCAGCGCGGCGATGTCGGCGCTGCCGGCGCGGTCGGCGGCCTCGTGAGCGGCCCGGCCCTCCAGCAGGGCGATGACGGGGAAGATCTCGTCCAGGTCGCGCTCGGTCACCTCGGCCACGAAGCAGCCGCGCCGGGGCTCGTGGCGCAGCAGGCCCTCGGCCACCAGCACCTTGAGCGCCTCGCGCAGCGGCGTGCGCGAGATGGCCAGCCGCTCGCACAGCGCCACCTCGTCGAGGAAGCTGCCCGGCGGCAGCGCGCCCGCGAAGATCTGCTCGCGCAGCCGCTCCGCCGCCTCCTCGTGCAGCGAGGGGGCCTGGGAGCGGACGACGGCGAGTGCAGGAGTCATGGGCGGCAATTCCTGGGGCTGCGTGGCGGGGCGGGCTGGAGCGGCACTTCCTGGCAGCCCGATCGGCCCCGCCGGCTGGGGCGGCGGCGTTGCGCGTGGCTGGCAGCTCCCGCGGACCAGGCTTGGCCTGAAGGGCAAGCGGCTTGGCGAAAGCTGGGGTGGGAGCGATCCGTCATTTTCAGTAATTTCTCATAATTATGGAGAGCCGGTCAAGGGTGTGCGGCGTGCATGACCTGCTGGGTTACCCGCATGCGATCCGTGATTCACGGGAATGCATTGCGAGCCTCCCCGGGCCCGCGTGGCGAGCAAGTCGGGCCGGCTGTCATTGCAGCGAGATGCGCCGCAGCCAGCGCCCCCCGGCACACTGGTTTCAACTCTCATGTTTGCCTGCCTCATCCACTCTGGACTCATGAGCCTCAACGCGACGGGCCCATGGCAGGACATGGCATCCGCCAACGAAGAACTCGGCGCGCCGATGGTCGTCGCCGGTCACCCCGGTGCCCGACAACCGCAGACCGCACGAAAACGCGGCGCGGCGCAGTATCGATGGAGCTGTGCAACGGCGCCACGGCCGTGGCCCTGTCGGGCGGCCAGGTTGCCTTGCTGGCCAGCGCGGGATGGACGGCCGTGGACGTGGCCGCCCTGCACCTTCTGGCGCCGGCCTGCGCCGTGCCGTGGGTGCGTGCGCGACGGCCGGCGGCGCATGGCCCGAGCCGCTGGACGCGCGACGCTGCGGCGGCTCAGGCAGTGCGGGGCACGGCCGGACCTTGGCGCTGCGCCCAGACCCACATCGCAACGCCGGCGACGATCATCGGCACGCAGAGCCACTGGCCCATGCTCATGCCCAGCGACAGGATGCCGAGGAAGGCATCGGGCTCGCGGAAGTATTCGGCGATGAAGCGGAACACGCCGTAGCCCACCAGGAAGGCAGCCGACACTTCTCCGAGCTTGCGGCCGCGCCGCGCGTACAGCCAGAGCAGCACGAAGAGCAGCAGCCCCTCCATCAGGAACTGGTAGATCTGCGAGGGGTGGCGCGGCAGCATCGAGCCGCTTTGCGGAAACACCATGCCCCAGGGCAGCGCGGGGTCGGCGAAGCGCCCCCACAGCTCGCCGTTGATGAAGTTGCCCACGCGGCCCGCCGCCAGGCCCGTGGGCACGCAGGGCGCGATGAAGTCGGTCACCTGCAGCCACGGGCGGCGTCGCGAACGGGCATACCAGGCCATCGCGACGATCACGCCCAGCATGCCTCCATGAAAGCTCATGCCGCCCTGCCAGATGTAGAAGATCTCGAGCGGGTGCGAAAGGTAGTAGCCAGGCTTGTAGAACAGGCAGTAGCCCAGTCGGCCGCCCGCCACCACGCCCATCACGCCCAGAAAGAGAATGTCCTCCACGTCCTTGCGCGTCCAGGCGCTCTCGCCGGTCATGAAGGCATAGGGCGGGTGCCGCAGCCGGCGCATGCCCAGGAACATGAAGAGGCCGAAGGCGGCCAGATAGGTCAGGCCGTACCAGTGAATGGCGAGCGGCCCCAGTTGCAGGGCCACGGGGTCGATGTGCGGATACATGAGCATGGTGGCCGGTATTGTGCCCGGCGACCATGCGCCCGCCGGGAGCCGCTGCCATCACCGTCCGGGCCAGTTGCCCCACTGCAGGCCGATGGCCTGCCCATATGGGCTGGCCAGCCACGCGAAGGCCACGGCATTGCACGCCACCGTCACCCAGAACACGGCGAGGAACGCGGCCTTGGCCGATTTGTGCCGCAAGACCTGGTGGGCCACCAGGGCGCCCGGCCAGCCGCCGATCAGCGCCAGCAGGTGCAGCGTTCGTTCGGACACCCGCCACGCTCCCGCCTGGGCGGCCGACTTGTCCACCGCGTAGACGATGAAGGTCACGAGGCTGACCAGCGGATACAACGCCAGCAGCCAGCGGGGCGGATGGCCGAGCGCATAGCCAGCGATCAGCATGGAGACGAAGGCCGGCAGCGCGAGCCGGCTGGCGGTGCTCCACGCGGGCGCTTGCCTGGGTGCCTGCCGGGTGGGCCGGGTGGGCCGGGTGGGCCGGGTGGGCCGGGTGGGCCGGGTGGGCCGGGTGGGCCGGGTGGGCGGGGCGGCCTTCCGGCGCGGTGCCTTCTCCGCCGGCTCGACACGCACCGCGCGCTTCCTCCCTTCCCGGCCCGGCGCCACCTCGAAGCTCACGCGCTGGCCCGGTCGGGGCCGCTCCCCCAGATAGCGAAAGTCCTTGATGTGCACGAAGACCGGCTCGCCGCCGGCCGCCGGTTCGATGAAGCCATAGCCACGTTCGTCGTTCCAGGATTGCAGGGTGCCATCGAAGCGCATGGAGGGTGGTGTCACCGCACGGGGCGGAGCGATGAAGGAGGGGCCGATTCTGTCGCAAGCACGGCGCTCCCAACGCGAACGCTTCTGATCCGCGTAGGCATGCAGAGCGGAAGGCCGGGGGTTTGCGCGACAAAGGCACGCCGAACCACGATACTCCCTGCTCAACAACCTAGAAGAACACCATGCAAGGGAACCCCCAAGTCGTCGAATACTTCAAGGATCTGCTGCGCGGCGAGTTGGCCGCGCGCGACCAGTACTTCGCGCATTCGCGTCTCTATGAAGACATGGGCCTGGCGCGGCTCTACACGCGGCTGAACCACGAAATGGAAGAAGAGACGCAGCACGCCGACGCGCTGCTGCGCCGCATCATCTTCCTGGGTGGCCGGCCCGACATGCGGCCCAAGGAATTCACGCCCGGCGTCACCGTGCCCGAGATGCTGCGCAAGGACCTGGACACCGAATACGAAGTGCGTGCCGCGCTGCAAAACGGCATGGCGCTGTGCGAGAGCGTGGGCGACTACGTGAGCCGCGACCTGCTGCTGGTGCAGCTCAAAGACACCGAGGAAGACCACGCCTACTGGCTGGAAAAGCAGCTGGGCCTGATCGAGCGCATCGGCCTGCCCAATTACCTGCAGTCGCAGATGGGTGGCGATTCAGTATGAAATGCCGCCCGTGCGCTTGACCCGAGCGCGCGGACAGCTATCAAAAACATAGCGATATGAGAAGAGTGGCTCCACGATAGAAGGCACGCCAACGACGTGCCTCGATGAAAAAGCCGAAAAAGAAGAAAGCCGCACCTGGCGACAGGTGCGGCTTTTCTTTTGGACGCCAGCGCTACCGCCTGCCGCCGGTTCGGGCGCCTGCGGCGAGGCAGGCACTTCAGTCGAGCAGCGAGAGATCGCGCACGGCGCCTTTGTCGGCCGACATCACCAGCTTGGCATAGGCCTTGAGCGCGGCGGACACCTTGCGCGGGCGGGGCTGGGCGGGCTTCCAGCCACGGGCGTCCTGCTCGGCGCGGCGGCGGGCCAGCTCTTCGTCGCTCACCAGCACATTGATGGTGCGGTTGGGAATGTCGATGCGGATGCGGTCGCCGTTGCGCACCAGGCCGATGGCGCCGCCGGCGGCAGCCTCGGGCGAGCAGTGGCCGATCGACAGGCCCGAGGTGCCGCCCGAGAAGCGCCCGTCGGTCAGCAGCGCGCAGGCCTTGCCCAGTCCCTTGGACTTGATGTAGCTGGTGGGGTAGAGCATTTCCTGCATGCCGGGGCCGCCCTTGGGGCCTTCGTAGCGCACGACGACGATGTCGCCGGCCTTCACCTTGTCGGCCAGGATGTTCTCCACCGCCTCGTCCTGCGACTCGGTGACGTGCGCCGTGCCTTCGAAGACGTGGATGGACTCGTCCACGCCCGCCGACTTGACCACGCAGCCGTCCACCGCGATGTTGCCGGTCAGCACGGCGAGGCCGCCCTCCTTGCTGAAGGCATGGTCGTAGGAGCGGATGCAGCCCTCGGCCCGGTCCAGGTCCAGGCTGGGCCAGCGGGTGTTCTGGCTGAACGCCACCTGCGTCGGAATGCCGGCCGGGCCGGCCATGTAGAAGTGGCGCACGGCTTCGTCCTGCGTGCGGGTGATGTCCCACTGGTTCAGCGCATCGCCCAGCGTGGGCGCGTGCACGGTGGGCACGTCGGTGTGCAGCTTGCCAGCACGCTCGAGCTCGCCCAGGATGGCCATGATGCCGCCGGCGCGGTGCACATCCTCGATGTGGTACTTGTTGGTGTTGGGGGCGACCTTGCACAGCTGCGGCACGACGCGCGAGAGGCGGTCGATGTCGGCCATGGTGAAGTCGATCTCGGCTTCGCGGGCGATGGCCAGCAGGTGCAGGATGGTGTTGGTGGAGCCGCCCATGGCGATGTCCAGCGTCATGGCGTTCTCGAACGCCTTGAAGCCCACCGCGCGCGGCAGGATGCGGTCATTGTCCTGCTCGTAGTATTCCTTGGCCAGCTCGACGATGCGGCGGCCGGCGCGCTTGAAGAGTTGCTCGCGGTCGGCATGCGTGGCCACCACCGTGCCGTTGCCCGGCAGCGACAGGCCCAGCGCCTCGGTCAGGCAATTCATCGAATTGGCGGTGAACATGCCCGAGCAGGAGCCGCAGGTCGGGCAGGCGGAACGCTCCACCTCCGCCACGTCGGCGTCGGAATAGCGGTCGTCGGCCGCGATCACCATGGCGTCGACCAGGTCCAGCTTCTTGAACTCGATCGTCTTGGTGACGGGGTTGGCCAGGCGCGTCTTGCCGGCTTCCATCGGCCCACCCGAGACGAAGATCACCGGAATGTTGAGGCGCATGGCGGCCATCAGCATGCCGGGCGTGATCTTGTCGCAGTTGGAGATGCAGACCATCGCGTCGGCGCAGTGCGCGTTCACCATGTACTCGACTGAGTCCGCGATGATGTCGCGGCTGGGCAGCGAATACAGCATGCCGTCGTGGCCCATGGCGATGCCGTCATCGACGGCGATGGTGTTGAATTCCTTGGCGACGCCGCCGGCCGCCTCGATCTCGCGGGCGACGAGCTGGCCCAGATCCTTCAGGTGCACGTGGCCGGGCACGAACTGGGTGAACGAATTGACCACGGCGATGATCGGCTTGCTGAAGTCGTCGTCCTTCATGCCGGTGGCGCGCCACAGCGAGCGGGCACCGGCCATGTTGCGGCCGGCGGTGGAGGTCTTGGAACGGTATGCGGGCATGGTGGGGCTCGGGGAGAAAAGACGCGGGGTGGAAAACGAAGGGGCCGTGAATGGCGGCCGCCGTGCGCCCGTGCGAACAACCTCTTGAGCCGCGCCCTGGGCAAATGGAAACCGTAGCGAATTATCTACGACGCCTTCGGAAGCGCCCCGAGCTGCGGCGATATCTCCCTGCGCCCTGGGGACGGCGCAGCGGGCGCCCCTCTGGCGACGGGCATCAAAACCACCCTCGGGGCCCGCCATTCAAGCGCATACAGCTATCGAATCAATAGCAACCAGGGGAGGCGCCGGCGGGTGCGGTGTGACGCGTGCGCGGCGCTCCGTCAGCGCCGATTGCGCGGGCGGACGCCCAAGGCTTCCTTCTGCCGCTCGAGACGCTCGCGCTTGCGGTCTTCCATCTTCTCCATCGCCTTGCGCGCGGACCGGCCCGATGCGTCGGACCACGTCCACCACACCACGGCCACACCGAAGGGCGCCAGCACCCACCACCACGACCAGGCGGCGACCGGGCCAATCTCCAGCCACTTCAGCACAACCAGCAACAGACCCAAGCCCAAGGCATACATGGCGAATCCCCCGTGGTGCCGCCGGCGAAGCGGGCACCTGCCCGTCAACCGCGATCACTACAATTTCATTGAATCCAATATAAACGACGTCTCAACCCGCAGGACACCCCCGATGAAGCGCACTACGATCCTTTTGGCCCTGGCCTTGTCGGCCGCGGCACCCGCCATGGCCGACCAGGCCCTGGCCACCTCCAAGAATTGCATGGCCTGCCACGCGGTGGACAAGAAGCTGGTGGGGCCGTCGTACAAGGACGTGGCTGCCAAGTACGCCGGCCAGGCCGGCGCGGCCGACAAGCTGGCCGTGAAGATCATCAAGGGCGGCTCGGGCGTCTGGGGGCCGGTCCCCATGCCCGCGAACTCCCAGGTCAACGAGGCCGATGCCAAGAAGCTGGCCAACTGGATCCTGTCGCTCAAGTAATTCGCAGCCGACCGCCTCGGCCGAACCCCCATCACGACAAAAGCCGCCGGTGCTGATCGCGCCCGGCGGCTTTTTCGCTATCAGGCCGGCCCGCTACCGGGCCCAGGCAGTCAGATGCGCAGTTCCGGATCGGCGCGCAGCGTCGGGTCGGTGGGGTAGACCGGCGGCGTGGTGTGTACCGGAGACACACTGGGCGTCACGCCCTGTGCCATCGGCGTGCCGGCGACGCCGCGGTGGCGCAACTGGTCTTCCAGCTGGCCCACGTAGGCCGCGGTGGCATTGTCCGATTCCTGCACGCGGGCGGCCAGGCGCGATTCCAGCGCGTCGATGCGCGCCAGCAGGGCGTCCTGGCTGGTGCGGTAATGGCCGTCCAGGTAGGTGCGCAGTTCGGTGAAGCGCGAGGCCTCGGCCTTGTCGGCCAGGTCGCGCTGGGTGGCCATTTCCTTGGTGTGGCGGCGCGTTTCCAGCAGCACGGCGCCCTGCAGCCACAGCACGTAGGCCAGGAAGAACACACCCAGCAAAATGGTCAGCGCCAGCATCACCAGGCCGAGTGGCGCCTGGATGGAGGTGACGCCGAGCCAGATCTGCGTGGGCGTCGAAAGAGTCGTCCAGTTCAGCGCGGCCAGCGCGCCGATGGCGACCACGATGAGGACGAGGATGATGCTGCGGAAATTCATGGTGGCGGTGCTCCCTTTGCACAGGCTGAGTGAGGCGCCGGCGGATCCGAAAGCAGGTCCCGCGGCGTGCGATGCGCAGGTTGTAACCCAGCCTGCGGGCTCGAAGCGCCGCGGCGGGGATGGTTCCGGCTCCGTCCTACAGGGGGCGCCCACCATGAACGAAGCCGCCCTGGGGCGGCTCGGGGTTCAAAAACGTGTCGACGGACTCCCAGCACCGCGCAGCGGTGTGGGCGGGTGGGCCGCCAGGCGCGGTGCGCGCCGGCCCCAAGGCAGGGGCCGCCCGGATCAGTTGGCTTGGGCCAGCTGATCCAGGATCGCGGGGTTCTCCAGGGTGCTCGTGTCCTGCGTGATGGCTTCGCCCTTGGCGATGGAGCGCAGCAGGCGGCGCATGATCTTGCCGCTGCGGGTCTTGGGCAGGTTGTCGCCGAAGCGGATGTCCTTCGGTTTCGCGATGGGGCCGATTTCCTTGGCGACCCAGTCGCGCAGTTCCTTGGCGATGGCCTTGGCCTCGTCGCCCGTGGGGCGCGAGCGCTTGAGCACCACGAAGGCGCAGATAGCCTCGCCCGTCAGGTCGTCGGGGCGGCCGACCACGGCGGCCTCGGCCACCAGGTCGGTCTTGGAGACGAGGGCCGACTCGATCTCCATCGTGCCCATGCGGTGGCCCGAGACGTTGAGCACGTCGTCGATGCGCCCGGTGATGCGGAAGTAGCCCCGGTCGGCCGAGCGCACCGCGCCGTCGCCCGCGAGGTAGTAGCCCTTGAGTTCCTCGGGGAAGTAGCTCTTCTTGAAGCGCTCCGGGTCGTTCCAGATGGTGCGGATCATGCTGGGCCAGGGCCGCTTGATGACCAGGATGCCGCCCGTGCCGTTGGGAATGTCGTTGCCCATCTCGTCGACGATGGCAGCGGTGATGCCCGGCAGCGGCAGCGTGCAGGAGCCCGGCACCAGCGGCGTGGCGCCCGGCAGCGGTGTGATGACGTGGCCGCCGGTTTCGGTCTGCCAGAAGGTGTCCACGATGGGGCAGCGCTCGCCGCCCACGTTCTTGTGGTACCACATCCAGGCCTCCGGGTTGATGGGCTCGCCCACGCTGCCCAGGATGCGCAGGCTCGACAGGTCGGAGCTGGACGGGTGCACCGCCTTGTCGGCCTCGGCCGCCTTGATGAGCGAGCGGATGGCGGTGGGGGCGGTGTAGAAGATCGACACCTTGTGGCGCTCGATCATCTGCCAGAACCGGCCGGCGTTCGGGTAAGTGGGCACGCCCTCGAACACGACCTGCGTGGCGCCCGCCGCGAGCGGCCCGTAAGCCACGTAGGTGTGGCCGGTGATCCAGCCGATGTCGGCCGTGCACCAGAACACGTCATCGGGTTTCAGGTCGAACGTCCAGTCCATGGTGAGCTTGGCCCACAGCAGGTAGCCGCCGGTGGCATGCTGCACGCCCTTGGGCTTGCCGGTGGAGCCGCTGGTGTAGAGGATGAAGAGCGGGTGCTCCGCGTCGACCGGCACCGGGGCGCAGTCGGCGCTCTGGCCGGCCAGCGCTTCATCGAAGGTCTTGTCGCGGCCTGCCACCATGTTGCAGGCGGTGGGCGTGCGCTGGTAGACGAGGATGCTGCGGATCGTGTCGCAGCCGCCCATGGCGATGCCTTCGTCGACGATGGCCTTCAGCGGCAGCTCCTTGCCGCCGCGCATCTGGTAGTTGGCGGTGACGACGGCCACCGCACCCGCGTCGATGATGCGTTCCTGCAGCGCCTTGGCCGAGAAGCCGCCGAACACCACGCTGTGCGTGGCGCCGATGCGCGCACAGGCCTGCATGGCCACCACGCCTTCGATGGTCATGGGCATGTAGATGAGCACGCGGTCGCCCTTCTTCACGCCCTCGGCCTTGAGGGCGTTGGCGAAGCGGCCCACGCGCTCCAGCAGCTCCTTGTACGTGACCTTCGTCACGGCGCCGTCGTCGGCCTCGAAGACGATGGCGGTCTTGTGCTCCACGGGCGTGCCGATGTGGCGGTCCAGGCAGTTGGCGCTGGCGTTCAGCTCGCCGTCGGCGAACCACTCGAAGAACGGCGCCTTCGACTCATCCAGCGTGCGGGTGAAGGGTTTCGTCCACTGCACGTTGTCGCGCGCCAGGCGGCCCCAGAAGCCTTCGAAGTCGCGCTCGGCCTCGGCGCAGAGGGCTTCGTAGCCGCCCATGCCCGACACGCGGGCGGCGCCGGCCAGTGCGGCGGGCGGCGGGAACACGCGGTTTTCCACCAGCACGGATTCGATCGTGGACGAGGAAGCTGTCGCAGCAGGGGCTGTCATGGTGTTTGTCTCCTGGAATCGGTATGTCGGAGGGATAGGAAAAATCTGGCCCGTACTGTCGAGGGCGGCACTTACAGGCGACTGACGGTGCGAGCTTACCGACAAAACACCCGCCGGCGGCCGCTGCGGCGCTGCCGCGCAACCCCGTCATGCGTCCGCCCGGCACCGGCCGCCGAGGGGTCATGGGCACCCCCTAGAATGCCGTCCGGCCCGCCCTTACACCCATTATTTCTGCCCCTTCCCGCCATGGCTTCTCCCCGTTATTCCGACCCCGATCGCGTGGTCACGCCGCTGCGCCCCCTGCCGGCGATGATCTTCGCCAGCCGCTGGCTGCAGCTGCCCCTGTACCTGGGCCTCATCGCCGCCCAGGGCGTCTACGTGTGGCATTTCCTCGTAGAGCTGTGGCACCTGATCGAAGCCGTCTTCGGCAACCAGCAGGCGCTGCAGGCGCTGGTCAGCAGCATCGGCTACAAGCCCGGCTACGAAATCACCGCGCTGAACGAGACGGTCATCATGCTGGTGGTGCTGGCGCTGATCGACGTGGTCATGATCTCCAACCTGCTCATCATGGTGATCGTGGGCGGCTACGAGACGTTCGTGAGCCGCCTGGGCCTGGACAAGCACCCCGACCAACCCGAATGGCTGGGCCACGTGAATGCCTCGGTGCTGAAGGTGAAGCTGGGGCTGTCGATCATCGGCATCAGCTCCATCCACCTGCTCAAGACCTTCATCAACGCCGCCAACTACGACGTGAAGGTGCTGATGTGGCAGACCATCATCCACGTGGTGTTCCTGCTGTCGGCCATCGCCATCGCGTACACCGACAAGCTGCTGAACGTGTCGCACGAGCGGCATTGAACCCAGGGCGCGGCAAGCGGGTGCAAGGCTTGGTCTTTTCACCCCTGGCGCCCATCCCACCTTGGCTTTCAGCTATCAATAACATAGCGATTGCCCGCGCGCAGGAGCGCGCGCACACTCACCCGCGCACGGGAATAGCACAGGCCTGAAAAACCTGTGTTTTGACACAAACACACGCAATTCTTATACTTCGGCGGTGTTTTACAACCTGCCACGCAGGTAATTCGCCCCCGCACGCTGTCGGGTGCGAATGCAAGTCCAGGCTGCCCCGGCAGCGGCGCATGTGCCTCACGTGCACCCGCCCTGCCCTCGCCGCCTGGCGAGAGAGCCGGCAACCGCCGCCTCCCCGCCCCAGGCACCCGCCTTCGCCGATCCTGCCGGATGGCGGCTCCGGGCGCCGGGCACAGGCCCTTGCGCACCATCTCGCGTGCCATTCGGGCCGACGGCCACCTTCGACGTGGCCGACCTCCATGACTGCCGTGCGGCGTTCGCGCCGTCCCACGGTGCCGCCCGTGGCGTTCCGCCCGGGCCGCCGACGCTGCCGCAAGGCACGTCGGCCGCCGCATTCCGCAGGCGCTCGCCCCCGCGGCGCGCCCTCGGGGCCGCGGCGGGCGCCGGGCAGTCCGTTTCACCACCGACTGACGAAAAAGAAAGGACCGCCCCTTTGGCCAAGCAAATCATCATCGACCGCGTGTTCAAGGTGTTCGGCGACTCGCCCGAAGACGCCCTGCGGCTCGTGGAGCAAGGCGTGAGCAAGCAGGACATCCTGGCGCGCACGGGCCACTCCATCGGCGTGTTCGACGCCACCTTCACCATCGGGGCGGGCGAAATCTTCGTGGTGATGGGCCTGTCGGGCTCGGGCAAATCGACCCTGGTGCGCATGCTCAACCGGCTGATCGAGCCCACGGCGGGCCGCATCGTGGTCGATGGCCAGGACATCAACGCGCTGAGCGACCGCGAGCTGCGCGCCCTGCGCCGCAAGGACATCAGCATGGTGTTCCAGTCGTTCGCGCTGATGCCGCACATGACGGTGCTGGACAACACCGCCTTCGGCCTGGAGCTGGCCGGCGTGGACCGGGGCGACCGCCGCCGCCAGGCCGCGCTGGCGCTGGAGCAGGTGGGCCTGGCCGGCTGGGCCGAGAGCTACCCCGACGAGCTGTCGGGCGGCATGCAGCAGCGCGTGGGGCTGGCGCGGGCGCTGGCGTCGGACCCCTCCATCCTGCTGATGGACGAGGCGTTCTCGGCGCTGGACCCGATCATCCGCACCGAGATGCAGAGCGAGCTGCTGCGGCTGCAGCAGGTCCGGCGCCGCACCATCGTCTTCATCTCGCACGACCTGGACGAGGCCATGCGCATCGGCGACCGCATCGCCATCATGAAGGACGGCCAGGTGGTGCAGGTCGGCACGCCCGACGACATCCTGCGCAACCCGGCCAACGACTACGTGCGCAACTTCGTGCGCGGCGTGGACGCGGCCGCCGTGTTCAAGGCCGGCGACATCGCCCGCAAGCGGCTGACCGTGGTGCGCGAGCACACCGACCGCGGCTGCCGCCCGGCGCTGCAGCTGATCGAGGGGCACGACGACAACTTCGCCTACGTGGTCAGCCCCGCGAAGCGCTACCTGGGCACGGTGTCCGCCGATTCGCTGCGCGCCGCGCTGCACGGCCATTCCGGCCCGCTGGGGCTGCAGCACGCCTTCATCCCGGAAGTCACGACTATTCCTTCGGACGCGCCCGTGGCCGAGCTGTTCGGCCAGGTGGCCCAGGCGCCCTGCGCGCTGCCGGTGGTCGATGCCGACGGGCGGTTTCGCGGCGCGGTGAGCAAGACGACCCTGCTGCGCTTTCTGGACCGCGACACGCCGCCCGTGCCGCCCAGCCCGCCCCCGCAGGACCCCGCCGCAACCGCCGCCACCACCACCGCACAACAGCCAGAAAGGAGCCCCGCATGACGCACGCCGCCCAACTGACGAACCCGCAAGCCGCCACGACCCTGCTCGCCCAGGCCACCCAGGCAGTCCCTGCCGCCCCCCCGACCCCGGTGGATGCCGGCGCCTACGTGGACCCCTGGGCCGCCACCGCCGCGGCCGCAGATGGCCCGCGCGACTGGTTGAATGCGCCCACCGACGCACTGGCCCCCGCAGCGGCTGGCAACGGCCCGCACCTGAGCCAGCTCTGGGATGGCTCCCTGCCCGTCGAGGCCTGGATCAACCAGGGCCTGGGCTGGGCGGTGGAGCACCTGCGCCCGCTGTTCCAGACCGTGCGCACGCCCATCGACGGCACGCTGCGCTGGGTGGAAGGGCTGCTGACCAGCCTGCCCACGCTGGCGATGATCGCGCTCGTCGGCCTGCTGGCCTGGCAGTTCGCCGGGCGGGCGCTGGCCGTCGGCACGGTGCTGTCGCTGATGGTCGTCGCCCTGCTCGGCATCTGGCCCGAGGCCATGGTCACGCTGTCGCTGGTGCTGACCTCGCTGGCGTTCTGCGTTCTGATCGGCCTGCCGCTGGGCATCCTGCTGGCCAGCAGCGACCGCGCCCAGCGCGTCATGCGCCCGCTGCTGGACGCCATGCAGACCACGCCGGCCTTCGTCTACCTGGTGCCGGTGGTGATGCTGTTCGGCATCGGCAACGTGCCGGGCGTGGTGGTCACCATCGTCTTCGCGCTGCCGCCGCTGGTGCGGCTGACCAACCTGGGCCTGCGCCAGGTGCGGCCCGACCTGATTGAGGCCTCGCGTGCCTACGGCGCCTCGCCCCTGCAGATGCTGGTGAAGGTGCAGCTGCCGCTGGCCATGCCGTCCATCATGGCGGGCGTCAACCAGGCGCTGATGCTGTCGCTGTCGATGGTCGTCATCGCCTCGATGATCGCCGTGGGCGGCCTGGGCCAGATGGTGCTGCGCGGCATCGGCCGGCTGGACATGGGTCTCGCCACCGTGGGCGGCCTGGGCATCGTGCTGCTGGCCATCACGCTGGACCGCATCACGCAGTCGCTGGGGCGCTCCCGCCGGGGCGCGCGCCACTGGTGGCAGACCGGTCCGGCCGGCCTCGTCACCCGGCTGCTGCCGGCGCGCCGCGCCGCTGCCGCCAGCGCCACCCCGGCGCCGCTGCCGGTCGATGCGCCGGCAGCCCCCGCCGCCGCCCTGCTGGCCGGCGCCGCACGCTGAGCGCGGCCCCACGCACCGACCCGACCCGATCCGACCCGAGAAAGGAACACCCTTTGATGCATTCGCACCAGCTTCCCTCCCACCGCCCGGCGCGGCGCCGACTGCTGGCGGCCGCCGCCCTCACCCTGGGCCTGGCCCTGAACGTGGCCGCGCCCGCCGCCGCTCAGGCGCAGGACCTGCAAGACCTGCCCGGCAGGGGCATCACCGTGCAGCCGCTGCAAAGCTCGCTGGCGGAAGAGACCTTCCAGACGCTGCTGGTCAACCGCGGCCTGGAGCGCCTGGGCTACACCGTGCAGCCGATCCGCGAAATCGAGTACGCCACCGCCCACGTGGCCATTGCCAACGGGGACGCCACCTTCATGGCCAACCACTGGGATCCGCTGCAGGCCGACTTCTACCAAAACGCCGGCGGCGACGCCCGGCTGTGGCGCAAGGGCTTTTATTCCAGCAACGCGGTGCAGGGCTACCTCATCGACCGCAAGACGGCCGAGGCGCACGGCATCACCCGCATCGACCAGCTGAAGGACCCGAAGATCGCCGCCCTCTTCGACACCAACGGCGACGGCCGGGCCGACATGACCGGCTGCACGCCCGGCTGGGGCTGCGAGGGCGTGATCGAGCACCAGCTCACCGCCTTCGGCCTGCGCGGCACGGTCACCCACGTGCAGGGCAGCTACGCCGCGCTGATGGCCGAGACCATCGAGCGCTTCAAGCAGGGCCAGCCCATCCTCTACTACACCTGGACGCCGTATTGGGTCAGCAGCGTGCTGCGCCCCGGCGAAGACGTGGTGTGGCTGCAGGTGCCGCATTCCGCGCTGCCGGGCGACCAGTCGGGCATCGACACGCAGCTGCCCAACGGCAAGAACTACGGCTTCGTCGCGAACCACCAGCGCATCGTGGCGAACCGCCGGTTCATCGAAGCCAACCCGGCGGCGGCGCGGCTTTTCGAGCTGATGCGCCTGCCGGTGGCGGACATCAACGCGCAGAACCTGGCCATGCGCAGCGGCCAGAACCAGCCGGCCGACGTGCAGCGCCATGCCGACGGCTGGATCCGCGCGCACCAACGCACCTTCGACGGGTGGATCGAGCAGGCGCTGGCGGCGGCGAAGTAGCGCGCACGGCGCCGGGTTTTTTCCAAGCCAGATCAGCCTCCCGCGCTGGATCCACCGGCGCCTGTAGCTATCGAAAGAATAGCATTCACTCCCTGTGGATCCAGCGCCCGTGCCGAGGCGGAGCGCGGAACTTTCCACTCCGATTTTTCTCCTGAATTGCCCGGCACATTTGCCAAGGAAGCTCAGCACCACAGCAACGAACGAGGAGGACACACCATGCATCGCACCGCCCCGGCCGGCCACGGCACCCCGGCCACGCGCCGCACCATCGACGACGCGGCCACCGCGCTGCTGGAGCGCCCGGCGCCGCTGCTGTCCACCTTCCACATCACGCTGGCCGCGCTGTGGCTGGGTCTGTCGCTCATCGCCATGGCGGCTTCCACGGCGATGGCGCAGCAGCCGCTGGAGGGCCGGCGCGGCCCGCCGCACGAGGCCTTCGCCGCCTGCGAGGGCCAGGCCGAAGGCGCTGCCGTCACGCTGGCGCTGCCGGACGGCAAGACCGTGCCCGCCACCTGCCTGCCCACCCCCAGCGGCGCGCTCGCCGCACGACCCGAAGGCGGCCCACCACCCGGCGGGCACGGCGGCCCCGGCCCGCGTCCCGCCGCGCAGTGAGCGGCCTGCGCCGCCCCCACGCCGGTGCCGCCAGCGCCGGCGCGCCGTGGCAAGCTATGGCGATGTTCCGCGCCGTCCCGCGTCCTCTGCCATGAGACACCTCACCCTGCAGCGCAAGGCCTTCCTGGCGCTTTCCGCGCTGATGGCCCTCATGCTGCTGATGTTCGTCGGCCTCTCGCGCCTGGGATTGCAGCGCGGCATGGGCCCCTACGTCGCCGAGATCGAGCTGGCCCGCATGGACTGGTTCGCCGTGCGCCTGCAGCATCTGCACGCCCAGCACGGCGGCTGGCAGACGCTGCGCACCCAGCCCGACCTGTGGCTGGACTTGCGCCGCCCCGAGATGCCCGGCACCGCCGTCTTCGGCCCCAGCTCGTCGCCCGCCACCATTCCCCTCACCGCCAGCCGGCCGCTGCTGGACGACTGGGTGGTCGATCCCCGGCCCGCATCGGGCGGCACGGGCCTGCGGCCGCCGCCCTACGGCGCGGTGCCGCCGCCCTGGGCGCTGGGCGACGGGGGCGGCGCGAGCCGGCCCGAAGCCCTGTCGCCCAGCCAGGGCGGCGGAGCCGGCGGCGCGCGGACGGCACCCTTTTCCGACGGACTCTCGCAGCGGCTGGGCCTGATCGACAACGACCGCCAGCTCATCGCCGGCACCCCGCCCCAGCCCGGCCACGCCCGCACCGTGCTGCGCAATGCCGAGGGCCGGCCCATCGGCCAGCTGGTGCTGTCGCCGCCGCTGGTGCTCGAGCGCGAGGCCGACCAGGCCTTCCTCGGCCAGCAGCTGGTCTTCGTGGTGTGGACCGGCGCGGCGGGCCTGGCCTTCGCCCTGGTGCTGTCGTGGTGGCTGGGCCGGCGCTGGCTGGCGCCGGTGGGCGCGCTGGTGGCGGGTGCGCGCAGCATCGCGGCCGGGCGGCTCGACACGCGCGTGGCCGCGCAGGGTGGCGGCCATGAGCTGGCGCGGCTGGTGGACACCTTCAACCACATGGCCGAGCAGCTCGCCAGCATGGAGGCCTCGCGCCGGCAGTGGATCGGCGACGTGGCGCACGAGCTGCGCACCCCGCTGGCCGCCATGCGCGCCGAGATCGAGGCCGTGCAGGACGGCGTGCGCCAGTTCGACGACAACACCGCCCTGCGCCTGCACCGGCAGGTGATGCGCCTCACGCACCTGGTGGGCGACCTGCGCGCCAGCCTCGATGCCGACGGCAGCGGCCAGCCCGGCGCCACCGACCCGGTGCACCCGCTGCCCCTGCTGGCCGAGGCCGTCGCCTCCATGCAGCCGCGCTTCGAGCAGGCCGGCGTGGGCCTGCAAGCCAACGGACTGGCCGGCAGCGGCAACCAGCCCCTGGTGCGCGGCGACGCCCAGCAGCTGCACCGCGTGTTCCTCAACCTGCTGGAAAACAGCCTGCGCTACACCGACCGGGGCGGCCGCCTGGAAGTGACCGCCGCGGTGGAACGCGGCACCGGCGCGGGGCCCTTGCTGTCGCTGCGCTTCGACGACACCGCGCCCGGCGTGCCCGCGCCGGAGCTGCCGCGCATCTTCGAGCGGCTCTACCGCGCCGAGGCCTCGCGCACCCGCGCCAACGGCGACCGCGGCGGCTCGGGCCTGGGCCTGGCCATCTGCCGCGCCATCGTGCAGGCGCACGGCGGCCACATCGGCGCCGAGGCCTCGCCGCTGGGCGGCCTGCGCATCCACCTCACCCTGCCCTTGCTGGAAAGAACCGCATGACCCCTGCCCAACCAACCGCCCGCATCCTGGTGGTGGAAGACGACCAGGACATCGCCGACGTGCTGATGGACTACCTGCGCCATGCCGGCTACGAAGCCGAACACCTGGCCGACGGCACCGCCGCCGTGGCCCGGCTGACGCAGCCCGGCGCCGCCCGCCCGCCCGACCTGACCGTGCTGGACGTGATGCTGCCCGGCGCGGACGGCCTGACCGTGCTGCGCGAGGCGCGCCGCGTGACCCAGGCGCCGATCATCCTGCTGACTGCCCGCGTCGAGGAGGTGGACCGCCTGATCGGCCTGGAGCTGGGCGCGGACGACTACATCTGCAAACCCTTTTCGCCCCGCGAGGTGGTGGCCCGGATCAAGAGCGTGCTGCGGCGCACCACCCAGGCCGTGCCCGACGTGGCCCGCCAGAGCACCCTGACGCTCGACGAAGTGCAGTGGCAGGCCCGGATTCGCGGCGAGGCGGTGCCGCTCACGCTGCGTGAATTCCGGCTGCTGCAGGCGCTGGTGCGGCACAGCGGGCGCATCTTCTCGCGCGCGCAGCTGCTCGACATGGCCTATGACGACACGCTGGACGTGAACGAGCGGGCGGTGGACAGCCACATCAAGAACCTGCGCAAGAAGCTCAAGGCGGCGGACGGACGCGACCACGACTGGATACGCTCGGTCTACGGCGTGGGCTTCGCGTTCGAGCCGCCGCCGGACGAGGCCGTGGACGCCGCCCCGCCGCCCGCGCAGCCCGCGCAGCCCTCATAGGCTCGCGCCGCCAGGCAGCCGCCACCGGGCTCCGCCGGGGCCGCGCTCGAGTGATCACCGGGCGGCTTCGGTCCCGCCCACGTACAGGCTCCATGAAGAAACGGTAAATATGCGAATACGAGTTGTTATCATTCGCGTCCTTTTGCTTGACTTCAGGACTGCTGTCGATGACTCGTACCCTCTCGCTCCGCCCCCTGGCGGCCGCGGCCGCTTTCGCCTGTGCCGCCCTCTCCACCCCCGCACACGCCCAGCCCAACACCGAATCCACCCCGGCCCAGCCTGCTGCAGACGGCGGGTCCACGCCGGCGGGTCCGGCGCTGTCGACCGTGGTGGTCACCGCCTCGGGCGCCGCGGTGGACATCAAGGAGGCACCGGCCAGCATCAGCGTCATCACGCGGGAAGAGATCGAGCGCAAGCCGGTCACGAGCATCGGCCAGTTGCTGGCCACCGTGCCGGGCGTGACCGGGGGCCTCTCGGGCACGGGGGCCCAGTCCAAGATCCGGCTGCGCGGCCTGCCGGAGAAATACACCCTGATCCTGGTGGACGGCCAGCGCCAGGGCAACTCGGCCGGCGTGAACTACCGCGACGACCTGGGCCAGCAGGACCTGGACTGGATCTCGCCCGAGATGATCGAGCGCATCGAAGTGGTGCGCGGCCCGATGTCGTCGCTCTACGGCTCCGACGCCATGGGCGGCGTCATCAACATCATCACCCGCAAGATCGGCACGCGCTGGACGGGCTCCACCACGCTGAACTACAGCCAGCCCTCCGATTCCGACCGGGGCGACACCCGGCAGCTGGGCTTCAACCTCAGCGGCCCGCTGGCCGAGCGGTTCGGCCTGCGGCTCGGCGGCAACCTCACCGAGCGCGCCTCGGACGAATCGAACGGCGGATTTGCCGGCACCTATCTTTCCACCGCCGGGGCGCGCAACCAGAACCTGAACGGCCTGCTGAACTGGCAGCTGACGCCCGACCAGCTGCTGTCGTTCGAGGCGGCGCAGGGCACGCAGCGCGCCCTGGGCTCGGACACCGTCAACGCCGCCGGCACCCCGGTCATCAGCCCCTGGGGCCTGGCCAAGCTGCACCACACCAAGCTCGGCATCGGCCATGAAGGCCGCTGGGGCGCGGCGCGCAGCAAGCTCAACCTGGTGCGCAACGAGTACGAGGACAAGGGCAACACCATCGGCAACAACTCGCGCGAGACCGTGCTGGACGGCCGCTTCGACGTGCCGGTGCCGCTCCTGGGCCTGGACCAGGCGCTGACCGCCGGCTTCCAGTGGAAGCGCGAGGAGCTGGACAACCGCGACACCATCGGCGTGGCGCCCATCGACTACGCGGGCAACCGGCTGGGCGGCTCGGCCCTGTCGGCGACGACCTGGGCGCTGTTCGCCGAGGACAGCATCTTCCTGCGCGAGAACCTGGCGCTCACGCTGGGCCTGCGCATGGACCACCACGACAGGTACGGCACCAACTGGAGCCCCCGCGCCTACCTGGTCTACCACCCCGAGGCGGAATGGACGGTGCGTGGCGGCGTCTCGCGGGGCTTTCGCGCCCCGGGGCTGAAGGAGAACTCGGCCAACGCCGCCACCCAGTCGGGTGGCAACGGCTGCCGCAGCCTGGCCGGCCGGGGCTGGACCAGCACCAGCCGCAATGCCGACGGCACGCGCGGCTGCTACATGGCGGGCAACCCCAACCTCGAACCCGAGACCAGCACCAACTTCGAGCTGGGCACGAGCTGGGACCGCGCCGGCTGGTCGCTGGGCGCCACCTACTTCCACACCGATTTCAAGAACAAGATCGACTACCAGCCCCTGGGCTTCTACAACGGCTTTTGGTGGACCCGCATGGAAAACGCCCAGCGCGCCCGCACCCGCGGGCTGGAGGCCACGGCCAACGTGCCGCTGGCGCCTGGGCTGGACTGGAACACCAACGTCACGCGCATGTTCGAGTCGAAGAACCTCACCACCGGCGCATCGCTGCTCGCGGTGCCGCGGCTGACGGTGTATTCGGCCCTGCAGTGGCGCATCAACGCGGCCTGGAACGCGGCCGTGAGCGCCCGCCACACCGGCAAGGAACTGCTGACCAACGGCACCGCCGCCAACTTCGCCAAGGCCTACACCACGTTCGATCTCTCGGCGGGGTACGCGGTGAACGAGTCGCTCACGCTGCGCGCCGGCGTCGTCAACCTGACCGACAAACAGACGCGGGAGCTGGGCAGCAACTACGACAACGGCGGGCGCACCTACTTCGTGGGGCTGACGGCGCGGTTCTGACGGCAAGAACGGGGCAACGCCATTTGCTATCTTTTGCATAGCAATATGCGCTTATATATCAAGCGCCGCGGCCCGATTTGGGCATGAAATGACGCCATGCCGGCGCGGCGGGACTCGGGCGGGCAGCCTGGTTCCCACCCGGGCTGCGGACCCGCGCCTACACCAGCCCGCGCGGGCTTGCGGTGTGATGGGCCACCTCCCCTTGCTGACCAGGCACCGTATGCCCACCCATTCCCGCGACAGCACCGCACCGTCCGATCCCGCCAAGGCCGCCCCGCCCCGGCCGGGTACCCGCCTGCCCGGCGGCCTGATCTACGTGAGCGTGGACATGCCGGGCCTCACCCGCGTCCTGAAGGGCGAGTCGTTCGCCTTTCGCAAGCCCGACGGCTCCTGGGTGAAGGACGAGGACGAGATCGCCCGCATCCGCAAGCTGGCGATTCCGCCGGCCTACACCGACGTGTGGATCTGCCCCAAGCCCAACGGCCACCTGCAGGCGACCGGCCTGGACGCCCGGGGCCGGCGCCAGTACCGCTACCACCCGGAGTGGCGGCGCGTGCGGGACGAAGACAAGTTCGAGCGCATGCGCGCCTTCGGGCTGGCGCTGCCGCGCATCCGCGCCCGCGTGGCGCGCGACCTGAAACCCCGCCGGGGCGAGCCCGCGCTGTCGCGCACCGTGGTGCTGGCCACCATCGTGCGGCTGCTGGACACGACCTTCCTGCGCGTGGGCAACGAGGAATACGCCGCCACCAACAAGTCCTACGGCCTCACCACGCTGCGCAACCGCCATGCCGGCGTGCGCGGCAGCACGCTGACGCTGCGCTTTCGCGGCAAGAGCGGCGTGGAGCAGGAGGCGCGGCTGGACGACCCCCGCGTGGCCCGCGTGGTGCGCCGTTGCCAGCAGCTGCCCGGGCAGGAGCTGTTCCAGTACGAAGACGCGGACGGCCAGCGCCACGCCATCGGCTCGAGCGACGTGAACGATTACCTGCGCGAGATCACCGAGGGCGCCCGCGGCTCGGCCAGCCGGGGCGCCGATGGCGGCGACCTGCACTTCACGGCCAAGGACTTCCGCACCTGGCACGGCACGGCCCAGGCGCTGGAACTGACGCGGCTGGCCTGCACCGGCGAGGGGGGCGCAGCCTCGTACAGCGCCAAGGCCATCCTGGTGGAGGTGGCGCGGCAGCTGGGCAACACGCCAGCCGTCTGCAAGAAGTCCTACGTCCACCCCGCCGTGCTGGAGCTGGGCACGCGCCTCGCGTCGGACGCGGGGCCCGACATGCAGAAGGTATGGGACCGCATCGGCGGGGAAGGCCCGGCACCGCGCGGGCTGACCGCGCCCGAGCGCCGGCTGCTGGCCTTCCTGCGGCGGCCCGTGCCGCGCGCGCGGAAGGCCGGGGCGCAGGCCGCCCCCGCAAAGACCCGCCGCCGGCCGGCTGCCGCGCCCGAGGGCCGTGGCGCCCCGCGCACCGCCCAGCACCGCCGCCAGGCCGCCGCCGGCGCGCCGGCCTGAATTCTCGGCGCCGAGCGCCGAGGGCTCAGCGCCCCACCATGGCGCCAGGCACCACCCACTGGTCGAACTGCTCGGGCGTCACATGGCCCGAGGCGATGGCCGCCTCGCGCAGCGACGTGCCCTCCTTGTGCGCCTTCTTGGCGATGAAGGCGGCCTTGTCGTAGCCGATGTGGGTGTTGAGCGCGGTGACCAGCATGAGCGAGCGGCCGACCAGGTCGGCGATGCGCTCGCGGTTGGGCTCGATGCCCACCGCGCAGTGGTCGTTGAAACTCACCATGCCGTCGGCCAGCAGGCGCACGCTTTGCAGGAAGTTGTGCGCCACCATGGGCCGGAACACGTTCAGCTCGAAGTTGCCCGAGGCGCCGCCGAAGTTGATGGCCACGTCGTTGCCGAAGACCTGCGCCGCCAGCATCGTGACGGCCTCGCTCTGGGTGGGGTTCACCTTGCCCGGCATGATCGAGGAGCCGGGCTCGTTCTCGGGAATGCTGAGTTCGCCGATCCCGCTGCGCGGTCCGCTCGCCAGCCAGCGCACGTCGTTGGCGATCTTCATCATGCTGGCCGCCAGCGTCTTGAGCGCGCCATGGGCGTGCACCAGCGCATCGACCGAGGCCAGTGCCTCGAACTTGTTGGGCGCGGTGACGAAGGGCAGGCCAGTCAGCTCGGCCAGTTCCCGGGCCACGCCTTCGGCATAGCCCTCGGGCGCATTCAGGCCGGTGCCGACGGCGGTGCCGCCCAGAGCCAGCTCGTACAAGTGCGGCAGTGCGTCGCGCACGTGCCGCTCGCTGTGCGCGAGCTGCGCCACCCAGCCCGAGATTTCCTGGCCCAGGGTCAGGGGCGTGGCGTCCTGCAGGTGGGTGCGGCCGATCTTGACGATGTCGTCGAACGCCCGGGCCTTGGCCTCCAGCGTGGCGCGCAGCCGGGCGATGGCGGGCAGCAGCCGGTGGGTGAGCGCCTCCACCGCCGCCACGTGCATGGCCGTCGGAAAGACGTCGTTGCTGGACTGGCTGCGGTTCACGTCGTCGTTGGGATGGACCAGGCGCCCCTCGCCGCGCTCGCCACCCAGGATCTCGCTGGCGCGGTTGGCCAGCACCTCGTTCACGTTCATGTTGGTCTGCGTGCCGGAGCCGGTCTGCCACACCACCAGCGGAAATTCGCCCGGATGCCGGCCGGCGATCACCTCGTCGGCCGCGGCCACGATGGCGTCGGTCTTCCTTGCGTCCTGCAGCCCCAGCGCCTGGTTGACCTTGGCGGAGGCGCGCTTGACCTGGGCCAGCGCCTTGATGATCTCGCGCGGCTGCTGCTCGCCGGAGATGTCGAAGTTCTGCAGCGAGCGCTGGGTCTGCGCGCCCCACAGCTGCTGGGCGGGGACTTCGATGGGCCCGAAGGTGTCACGTTCGATACGGTGGTTCATGTGCGATCAGCTCCTGGAGTGAAGACGTTGGGGTGGGAACGGGATGGCTGCGCGAAAGGCGTGCAGGCCCTGGGTCGGCGGCGCCTTCCGGGCGTGTGACCTGGCGCGAATCGCGCCGCGCCGCAGAGCGAAGCCTGAAGTCCAGTCAAAACCGGCCAGCCGCGACGACACCGCAAGAATAGCGACAAACGAAAACCATTCTCATTGCAGCGTCGATCAGCCCGGCGATCGAATGCCCCCCGCTCCTACACAGCCAATACGTTACTTGTTGTAAAAGGTAAATCCATGCAGCGGGCACGGCCCCGTACGCATGCGCATTCCGCTCCTGCCCAGGGTCCCCGTCTTCAGCGCCGTCCAACGCCCATCTCCCCATGCTCGCAGCTCCCGGTTTCATGCCGTCCACCCATGACCCGCAGGTCGTGGCGGCCTCGTTCGGCATCGCCTGGCTGGCGGCCTACGCCGCGCTGGACGTGGCACGGCGCATCCGCCTGGCTTCCTGGCGCATCGCCTTCGTCTGGTGGTCCGTGGGCTCGGTGGTGATGGGCACCGGCTTGTGGGCGATGCATTTCCTCGGCCTGCAGTCGCTGCGGCTGCCGGTGACGTTGGGCTTTGCCGAATACATGACGCTGATGTCCTGGCTGGCGGCGGTCGGGGTCTCCAGCGTGGTCCTGTGCCTGGCGGGCCTGCGCAACGCCCGGGCCTTCCACGCGGCGGCGGCGGTCCTGGTGCTGGGCGGCGGCGTCGGGGCCATGCACTACCTGGGCATGCAGGCGCTGGACATGACCATTCCCATCGTCTGGAACCGCGGGTTGGTGGCGGCGTCCTTCGGGGTGGCGTTACTGGCGGCGCTTTGCGCGCTGGGCACGTTCCGCCTGCTGCTGGCCCAGCGCGGGCCGCGCAGGCTGCTCTACCAGGTGGCGGCATCGGCCGTGGTGGGGCTGGCGATGAATTGCGTGCCCTACCTGGGCATGGCGGCGGCGCGGTTCCGCCAAGGCGCGGTGTGCCTGAGCGTCGACGGACTGAGTGGCTTCGGCCTGACCGCGGTCATCCTGCTGGCCACGGCCATGCTGCTGGTCAGCACGCTGGTGGCATCGGTGCTGGACGCGCTGCTGCAGCACAAGGCGCGCCTGCTGACCCGCTCGCTCAAGGACAGCAACGCCAAGCTGCAGTCCGCCAACGCGGCGCTGCACAAGCAGGCCTTCGCCGATGCCCTGACGGGCCTGCCCAACCGGCTGCTGCTGGAGGACCGCCTGCACCACGCCCTGCTGCGGCTGGAGCGCGCCAACGCCGGCGGCGCCCAGCAACGCCTGGGGGTGCTGTTCGTCGATCTGGACGGCTTCAAGCCGATCAACGATTCGCTGGGCCACACGGCGGGCGACGCCATCCTGCAAAGCGCCGCCCGGCGCCTGCGCGACGAGGCGCGCGAGAGCGACACGGTGGCGCGGATGGGGGGCGACGAGTTCCTCGTGCTGCTGGAGGACGTGGGGAGGCCCGAAGACTGCCTGTGCGTGGTGCAGCGGCTGCTCGACACGCTGGCGCAGCCCTTCGACCTGGCGGGCCGGCAGGTGCAGATCTCGTGCTCGATCGGGGTGGTGGTCTACCCCGACCAGGGCGAGCGCGAGAAGCTGGTGGCCAACGCCGACGCCGCCATGTATGCCGCCAAGCGCGCCGGCGGCAACGGCTTCGCGCTGTTCGAGGACCACATGAACTCCGACGCCACCGAGCAGCTGGAGCTGCAGAAGGACCTGCGCCAGGCGCTGCAGCGGGGCGAGCTGGAGCTGCACTACCAGCCCAAGATCGACGGCGAGCGCGGCATCATCTGCGGCGTCGAGGCGCTGCTGCGCTGGAACCACCCGACGCGGGGGCCCATCAGCCCGCTGGTGTTCATCGCCCTGGCCGAGCGGTTCGGGCTCATCAACACGCTCGGCGGCTGGGTGATCGAGGAAGCCTGCCGCCAGATCGCCGTATGGGCGCGCAACGGGCTGCGCATCCGCGTGGCGATCAACGTGTCGGTGCACCAGTTGCGCGAGGCCGGCCTGGCGCAGCGCATCGCCCGGTCGCTGCAGGCGCATGGCGTGGATGCGGGCCAGCTGCTGTGCGAGATCACCGAGACGGTGGCGATGGAAGACACGCGCACCACGCAGCGCACCTTGCGCGAGCTGGCGCGGGTGGGGGTGTTCCTGTCCATCGACGACTTCGGCACCGGCCATTCCAGCCTGAGCTACCTGCGCCGGCTGCCCGCGCAGCAGCTGAAGATCGACAGCAGCTTCGTGCAGGACCTGGAGCACCAGGAAGACGCCCGCGCGGTGGTGGACGCGGTGGTGCGGCTGGCCCATGCGCTGGGCCTGCGGGTGGTGGCCGAAGGCGTGGAGACCGGCGGCCAGCGCGACATCCTGCTGGGCATGCGCTGCGACGAGTTGCAGGGCTTCTTCTTCGCGCGGCCTATGCCCGCGGACCGGCTGCAGGCCTGGGCGCTGGGCGACAAGCCGGAGGGCACGCTCGACTTCTCGCCTTCGGTGTTCGACGCCATGCCGGCGCTGGTGGCAGGCGGCACGGCCCGGGCCTGAGCCGGCCGGGGACGGCGTTCGGCGGCGGCGGGCGATAATTGCGGGGTTCGTTCTTTCCCCACAACAATCCCCACCATGACCACGACCATCCGGTACCACGACCTCGTGGAGTCCGTTGCTGCGTCCCTGCAGTACATCAGCTACTACCACCCCGGCGACTTCATCGCCCACCTGGCCCGCGCCTACGAGCGCGAGCAGAGCCCGGCGGCCAAGGATGCGATGGCGCAGATCCTCACCAACAGCAAGATGAGCGCCACGGGCCAGCGGCCGATCTGCCAGGACACCGGCATCGTCAACGTGTTCCTGAAGGTCGGCATGGACGTGCGCTGGGAAGGCTTCCCGGCGGGCCAGGGGCTGGAAGACGCGGTCAACGAGGGCGTGCGGCGCGGCTACAACCACCCGGACAACACGCTGCGCGCGAGCGTCGTGGCCGACCCGCAGTTCCTGCGCAAGAACACCAAGGACAACACGCCCGCCGTGATCTTCGCGCAGATCGTGCCGGGCAACACCGTGGACATCACCGTCGCGGCCAAGGGCGGCGGCAGCGAGAACAAGTCCAAGATGGTCATGCTCAACCCCAGCGACAACCTGGTGGACTGGGTGCTCAAGACCGTGCCCACCATGGGCGCCGGCTGGTGCCCGCCGGGCATGCTGGGCATCGGCATCGGCGGCACGGCGGAAAAGGCCGTGCTGCTGGCCAAGGAAAGCCTGATGGACGACCTCGACATGTACGAGCTGCAGGCCAAGGCCGCGCGCGGCGAAAAGCTGACCCAGGTCGAGGAATTGCGGCTGGAACTGTTCGACAAGGTCAACGCCCTGGGGATCGGCGCGCAGGGCCTGGGGGGCCTAACCACCGTGCTGGACATCAAGATCAAGATGTACCCCACGCACGCGGCCTCCAAGCCGGTCGCGATGATCCCGAACTGCGCCGCCACGCGCCACGCGCACTTCGTGCTGGACGGCTCCGGCCCCGTGTACCTGGAAGCGCCTTCGCTCGACCTGTGGCCCAAGATCGACTGGGCACCCGACTACAACAAGAGCCGCCGCGTGAACCTCGACACGCTCACGCGCGAAGAGGTCGCCAGCTGGAAGCCCGGCGATACCCTGCTGCTCAACGGCAAGATGCTCACCGGCCGCGACGCCGCGCACAAGCGCATCCAGGACATGCTGGCCAAGGGCGAAAAGCTGCCCGTGGACTTCGCCAACCGCGTCATCTACTACGTGGGCCCGGTGGACCCGGTACGCGACGAAGCGGTGGGCCCCGCGGGCCCGACCACGGCCACCCGCATGGACAAGTTCACCGAGATGATGCTGGCCGAAACCGGCCTCATCGCCATGATCGGCAAGTCCGAGCGCGGCCCGGTCGCCATCGAAGCGATCAAGAAGCACCAGTCGGCCTACCTGATGGCCGTGGGCGGCGCCGCCTACCTGGTCAGCAAGGCCATCAAGACGGCCAAGGTGGTGGGCTTCGAAGACCTCGGCATGGAAGCGATCTACGAATTCGACGTGGTGGACATGCCCGTCACCGTGGCCGTGGATGCGGGCGGCACCAGCAAGCACATCACCGGCCCGGCCGAGTGGAGCCAGCGCATCGCCACGGGCGAGTTCAAGTCCATCGACCTCGTCGCCGCCTGACGCGCCGCAGCGCCGCCCGGGCATACCGCGGCGCTGCACTACCATCCGGGCTTGCCGCGCGTCGACACGCGGCAAGCCCTTTTCTCTTCGTCTCCCGCCCTCTTTCGCGGCTCGACCGCTTCTGCCATGACCCCAGCCCCGCGGCGCCCCATCGGTGTTTTCGACAGCGGCATCGGCGGCCTGAGCGTGCTGCGCGCATTGCGTGCCGAATTGCCGCACGAGCGCTTCGTCTATCTGGCCGACAGCGGCCACGCGCCCTACGGCGAGCGCGGCGATGCCTACGTGGCGGCGCGCACCCACGCGATCACCGGCTACCTGCAGGCGGCGCACGGCATCAAGGCGCTGGTCGTGGCCTGCAACACCGCCACCGCGGCGGCGATCCACGAGGCGCGCAGCCGCTACCCCACGCTGCCGCTGGTCGGCCTGGAGCCCGCCATCAAGCCCGCCGTGGCGCTCACCCGCACGGGCCGCATCGGCGTCATCGGCACGCGGGGCACCCTGACGAGCCGCAAGTTCGAAACGTTGCTGGCATCGCTGCAGGGACAGGCCGAATTCGTGGTGCAGCCGTGCGACGGCCTTGCGCACGCCATCGAACGCGGCACCGAGCAAGGCCCGTCAGCGCACCAAGCCGCTATGGAAACAGAAGCACTCTGCGCCCGCTACATCGGCGCCATGGGCGTTTTTGGCAACCAGGCCGGACAAATCGACACGCTGGTGCTGGGCTGCACCCACTACCTCTTCGCCGAGCCGGTGTTGCGGCCGCTGGTGGGCCCGCAGGTGCGGCTGGTGGAAACCGGCGTGCCCGTGGCACGGCAGACGCGGCGGCTGTTGGAGACCGGCGCGCTGCTGGAAACCGGCGAGCCACCGGAGCCCGGCGGGCAGGTCCGGTTGCTGTCTACGGGCGATGTGGCGCAGCTGCGGGCCGCCGCACGGCGGTGGCTGGACCTGCCGGCATCGTGCTGCACGGCGGTCTCGGTGCCTGCCATGGCAGACGATTCACGCCCTGAAGTGGCTGCAGCGCAATAGCTGCCTGGGCCGAATGCTACAAATAGCGTAGCAAATCGCGGGCAACGCCTCGGATCGGCATGCGGCGCGGTGATCCGCCGCGTGATCGTTTCAGTGCAGATGCCGCGGCCGGCGCCCGCCGCCGCCATGCCCGCCGCCGCCGCCCGAGCCGCCGCTGCCGCGGGGCGGCTTGCCGATCTCCAGCGAGTTCACTAGCGCGTCGAAGCGCTGGGAAAAGAGCTTGTCCACCTCGGCCACCACGCCGCCGAGTTCGGAGCCGTCGAAATGACGCTCCATGAGATTGATCACGTCCTGCACTAGCAAGTCGCGCTGCACCTGCATGATGGCGGCGGGCGTCGGGCCGACGAACAGCATCACGAAATCGTCGCGTGCTTCCGAATCCTCGTCTTCCTCCTCTTCGTCGAAGTCGGTGTCGTAGAACGTGACCTCGATCGCCGCCCCCTGCTCCGCCAACTCGTTCAGGCTCATGCACATCTCGTCGAGCGATTGGCGGAAATCTTCGTCACCGCGCACCGTCCAGCAGATCTGCAGCGTGTGCTCCTTGGCGTCGAACTGGATACCGGGCTCTTCTTCGTAGGCACTGGCCGCGCCATCGGCCAGCGAGCGGGCGCCAGCGTACTTCCAGAGAGGCTTGAGCGCTTCCTGCAACTGCTCGAACACGGTGTCGGGCCTCAGCTGGACCTGACCGTGCACATGGATTTCAAAGGGAGCGTTGTAACTTGACATGATCGAATCGTAAGGGTGCCCCAAGCCGGATTGACCGACCGGGAGCCGCATGCGGGCCGGCTCTGGCTCATTTTGGGGGAATTCAGGGGCATCTGGCGGACGGAGGCACGGAAGTGCGCACCGCTCGCCGACCCCATTTTCGCATAGGGCTGGTTTCCATCCGCATCAGGAGAGACGCCTGCGCAGCACGGCGGCGAAAGCGTCCGTTGAACCTCTCGATGTAGCCTTTCTGCATAGGACGTCCTGGCTCGATCAGAAGCCTGCACGGCCCCAGTGACGAAGTGCTGGGCGTGCAGGTCCACCAGGGCTTCGGATGCAGTGACCGCACCTAAGGCGCACGCCGTGTGTGGCAAGGCGAGAGTTGTGGTCTGCGCCGCATCGGGCGACTCATGCGTGAACAGGCACTGCGTGCGCGGCCCCGACGGCGTGGACTTTCCAAGGAAAGGGGCGCACGTAGCGTGGTGGCCGACAACGTGGTGAACCGCCAATTCGCACCGATAGATGGTGCCCCGAGCCGGGGTCGAACCGGCACGCCCCTTCTCAGGAAGCGGCGGATTTTAAGTCCGCAGTGTCTACCAATTTCACCATCGGGGCGGCTGCCCGACGGACGGCCCGCCGGGAACACGATCAGCCTGCATGCAGCCGCTGCGCAGCCAGGCGACGATTGGGGGACATGAGACCCACCGTCTGCCCTGGCGCGGGCGACCAATAAAAAAGGGAAGCCGAAGCTTCCCTTGAAATACTGGAGCGGGAAAAGAGTCTCGAACTCTCGACCTCAACCTTGGCAAGGTTGCGCTCTACCAACTGAGCTATTCCCGCATTTCGCTGTCGCATCGTTGCCGACATCACAGCGAGAAAAAAATTATAACACCATTTTTTGCCTGATCCAGCACTCCGCGCTGCCATCAACAAAAAACCGTCTGGCTGCCGATTCCGGCGTTGCCGACGAGCCATGCGACTCCTCGCCACCCGCCCGACCATCGCTGGCTCAGTGCTTCAACCGACTCGACGACGGTCACGGCCGATACCCACGATGTGTCTGGAGGCGCGGTCCGGAGTCGAACCGGACTAACCGGATTTGCAATCCGGGGCATAACCGCTTTGCTACCGCGCCAGAAACCGACTTCCTTTGGCAAAAAGGGGAAGCAACTGCTTCCCCTTTTTTGGAAATTGGAGCGGGAAAAGAGTCTCGAACTCTCGACCTCAACCTTGGCAAGGTTGCGCTCTACCAACTGAGCTATTCCCGCATTTACCGAAGCCTCACATTGTACAACGTTTGCGTCGATGGATGAATTGTAGCGCAGTTTTTAGGCCTCGCCACAAAAATTTCGGCACATCGATCAGTGCTTCACCGACCCGGTCGCCGGCTGCGCCTTGTCGCCAGCCGCGGGAGTGACCGCAGCCGCCGTTGCGGCCGCGGCAGCAGCCACCTCCTCGTCCGTGAGCGCGATCGGCTTGCGCTCCAGCGCCACGGCCAGCACCTGGTCGATCCAGCGCACGGGCACGATCTCAAGCTCGCTCTTCACGTTGTCCGGAATCTCCTGCAGGTCCTTGACGTTCTCCTGCGGGATCAGCACCGTCTTGATGCCGCCGCGCAGGGCGGCCAGCAGCTTTTCCTTCAGGCCGCCGATGGCGGTGACCTCGCCGCGCAAGGTGATTTCGCCGGTCATGGCGACATCGCCGCGCACGGGGATGCCCGTGAGCGCGGACACGAAGGCCGTTGCCATGGCCGCGCCGGCGCTCGGTCCGTCCTTGGGCGTCGCTCCGTCCGGCACGTGGATGTGCACGTCGCGCTTTTCGAAGGCGTCATCGCGGATGCCCAGGGCACGCGCGCGGCTGCGCACCACCGTGCGGGCCGCCTCGACCGACTCCTTCATCACGTCGCCCAGCGAACCGGTGCGCGTGATGACGCCCTTGCCCGGCATCGTCGCCGCCTCGATGGTCAGCAGGTCGCCGCCCACCTCCGTCCATGCCAGACCCACCACCTGGCCCACCTGGTTCTGCTCTTCGGCACGCCCATAGGTGTACTTGCGCACGCCCAGGTAGTCCGGCAGGTTGTCGGCCGTCACCACGACTTGCGGCTCGAGCTTTTTCAGCTGCAGGCCCTTGATCACCTTGCGGCAGATCTTGGAGAGCTCCCGCTCCAGCGACCGCACGCCGGCTTCCCGCGTGTAGTAGCGCACCACGTCGCGCACGGCATCTTCCGTCACGCGCAGCTCTTCTTCCTTCACGCCGTTGTTCGTGAATTGCTTGGGCAACAGATACTTGATGGCGATGTTCGTCTTCTCGTCCTCGGTGTAGCCCGACAGGCGGATGACCTCCATCCGGTCCAGCAGCGCTGGCGGAATGTTCATCGAGTTCGAGGTCGCTACGAACATCACGTCGGACAGGTCGAAGTCGACCTCGACATAGTGGTCGCCGAACTTATGGTTCTGCTCCGGGTCCAGCACCTCCAGCAGCGCGCTCGACGGGTCGCCGCGGAAGTCGGTGCCCAGCTTGTCGATCTCGTCCAGCAGGAACAGCGGATTGCGCGTGCCGACCTTGTTCAGGCTTTGCAGCACCTTGCCCGGCATGGCGCCGATGTAGGTGCGGCGGTGGCCGCGAATCTCGGCTTCGTCGCGCATGCCGCCCAGCGCCATGCGCACGTACTTGCGGCCCGTGGCCTTGGCGATGGACTGCCCCAGCGAGGTCTTGCCCACGCCCGGCGGGCCGACGAGGCAAAGGATGGGCGCCTTCACCTTGTCCACGCGCTGTTGCACCGCGAGGTATTCCAGGATGCGGTCCTTGACCTTGTCGAGGCCGTAGTGGTCCTCGTTGAGCACCTCTTCGGCGTTCATCAGGTCGTGCTTGATCTTGGTCTTCTTGCCCCAGGGCAGACCGGTCAGCACCTCGATGTAGTTGCGCACGACGGTGGCTTCCGCCGACATGGGCGACATCAGCTTGAGCTTCTTGAGCTCGCTGTCAGCCTTCTTGCGCGCCTCGGCCGGCATCTTGGCCGCCTTGATCTTCTTCTCGATCTCCTCGATGTCCGCGCCTTCCTCGCCCTCGCCCAGCTCCTTCTGGATGGCCTTGACCTGCTCGTTCAGATAGAAGTCGCGCTGGTTCTTTTCCATCTGCCGCTTCACGCGGCCACGGATCTTCTTGTCGACATTGAGGATGTCGACTTCACGGTCGAGTTGCTCGAACAGGTTCTCCAGGCGGAGCTTGACGTCGGCCAGATCCAGCACTACCTGTTTGTTCTCGAGCTTGAGCGGCAGGTGCGCAGCGATGGTGTCGGCCAGCCGACCCGGGTCGTCGATGCTGGAAATCGACGTAAGAATCTCCGGCGGGATCTTCTTGTTGAGTTTGACGTACTGGTCGAACTGCTGCATCACGGCGCGGCGCAGCGCCTCGATCTCACTGGGCTTGTGGCTGTCGTCGCTCGCCTCGACCGGCTTGACCGTCGCGGTGAAGTGGGTCTCGGCATCTTCGATGGACGCCACGACGGCGCGCTGCTGGCCTTCCACCAGCACCTTCACCGTGCCGTCGGGCAGCTTGAGCATCTGCAGGATGGTGGAAACGCAGCCGACGTCGAACATGTCGGAGACGAGCGGCTCGTCCTTGGCGGCGGCCTTCTGCGCGACCAGCATGATCCGGCGGTCGCCGTCCATGGCCATTTCCAGCGCCTTGATGCTCTTGGGGCGCCCGACGAACAGCGGGATCACCATGTGCGGGAACACCACCACATCGCGCAAGGGCAACAGGGGCAGGTCGATGGGAGACGAAGGCAGGGTGGTGTGTCCGGACATGGAAATCCTCATGAATCTGTGTGGAATATGGTCCGCAGACAGGAAATTTCAACCCTCCGGCGCTGGTATGGCAGCGCCGGAAGGGAGCGCCGCGACGCCTTGAGGCCAAGCGTCGCGGAGCCGGGCCATAGGCCGCGTCAGGCCTTCTTCGCGGCTTCGCGATACACCAGCAGGGGCGGCTTGTTCTCTTCGATGGTGGATTCATCGACCACCACCTTTTCCACGTTGGTGGCATTGGGCAGATCGAACATCGTGCCGATGAGCGACTGCTCCAGGATGGAACGCAGGCCGCGCGCTCCGGTCTTGCGGGCCAGCGCCTTGCGGGCAATGGCGTTCAGTGCGGCCGGGCGGATCTCCAGGTCCACGCCCTCCATCGCCAGCAGGCGGCTGTACTGCTTGACCAGCGCGTTCTTCGGCTCGGTCAGGATTTCGACCAGCGCATCCTCGCTCAGCTCGGCCAGGGCGGTCACCACCGGCATGCGGCCCACCAGTTCGGGAATCAGACCGAACTTGATCAGGTCTTCCGGCTCGATTTCCGTGAACACCTCGGTCAGGGAGCGCTGCTTCTTGCTCTTGACCGACGCGCCGAAACCGATGCCCGAGGCTTCGGTGCGGTTTTCGATAACCTTTTCCAGGCCCGCGAAGGCGCCGCCGCAGATGAACAGGATGTTGGTCGTGTCGATCTGCAGGAAGTCCTGATTCGGATGCTTGCGCCCGCCCTGCGGCGGCACGCTGGCCATCGTGCCTTCGATGAGCTTCAGCAAGGCCTGCTGCACGCCCTCGCCCGACACGTCGCGCGTGATGCTCGGGTTGTCGGACTTGCGCGAGATCTTGTCGATCTCGTCGATGTAGACGATGCCGCGCTGGGCGCGCTCGACTTCGTAGTTGCAGCTTTGCAGCAGCTTCTGCACGATGTTCTCGACGTCTTCACCCACGTAGCCGGCTTCCGTCAGCGTGGTGGCATCGGCCATGACGAAGGGAACGTCCAGCATGCGCGCCAGGGTCTGCGCCAGCAGCGTCTTGCCCGAACCGGTGGGGCCGATGAGCAGGATGTTGCTCTTGGCCAGTTCCACGTCGTCCTTGCCGGCCTTGTCCTTGTGGCGCAGGCGCTTGTAGTGGTTGTACACGGCCACCGCCAGCGTGCGCTTGGCCACGTCCTGGCCGATCACGTAGTTGTCGAGGTTGGCCTTGATCTCCGCCGGCGTCGGCAGATCGCCCCGGGTCTCGCGCGCGCCATCGCCTGCGGGCAACTCGTCGCGGATGATTTCGTTGCACAGGTCAATGCACTCGTCGCAGATAAAGACGGACGGTCCGGCGATCAGCTTCTTCACTTCATGCTGGCTTTTGCCGCAAAAAGAGCAGTAGAGGGTTTTTTCGCTGGAGGAGCCTTTTTTCTCGGCCATGGGGGCAGTGCCTTATGACAGGGTAAGTGTCAAGATGATAACGAAATAAAAAGCGGCGCCTTCCCTCAGGGAAAACGCCGCCGTCAAGAGGCGCGGTCGCTCAGGGACGCTGGGCGATGACCTGGTCCACCAGGCCATATTCCTTGGCTTCGTCCGCCGTGAGGAAGTAGTCGCGCTCAGTGTCCGACTTGACTTTCTCCAGCGGCTGGCCGGTGCGGTCCGCGAGGATGCGGTTCATCTGATCCTTCGTGCGCAGGATGTCCCGGGCGTGGATCTCGATGTCCGTCGCCTGGCCGCGCGCGCCACCCAGCACCTGGTGGATCATGATCTTGGAGTTGGGAAGCGAGAAACGCTTGCCCTTGGCGCCGGCCGCCAGCAGGAAGGCGCCCATGCTGGCCGCGAAGCCCACGCACATGGTGGACACGTCGGGCTTGATGAACTGCATGGTGTCGTAGATGGCCATGCCGGCCGTCACGCTGCCGCCAGGCGAATTGATGTAGAACGAGATGTCCTTGTCGGGATTCTCGCTTTCCAGGAACAGGAGCTGCGCGACCACCAGGTTGGCGGTCTGGTCGTTCACCTCGCCCACCAGGAAGATGATCCGCTCCTTGAGCAGCCGTGAATAGATGTCGTAGGACCGCTCGCCACGGCCTGACTGCTCGATGACCATGGGGACCATGCCCAGGGCCTGTGTTTCCAGTGCGCTCATGTTTCTCAACCCTTTTCTCTTCCAGTCAGACGGTTACTGTATCCAGAAATGATTTGGGGCTTGTGCCGCAAAGCACAAGCCCCTCCAGGAACCTGCCGCCCGCGGCCCATCGACCCCGGGCAGCCGATCACGCTCAGCCCTGGCCCATCAGTTCGTCGAACGAAACGGCCTTGTCGGTGACCTTGGCCTTGCCCATGACGAAGTCGGTGACGTTGTTCTCGATCACCACGGCCTCGACCTCGCCCAGACGCTGGCGGTCGCCGAAGTACCAGCGCACCACGTCTTCAGGCTTTTCGTAGCTGGCGGCCAGCTCGTCGATGTGGGCCTTCAGTTGCTCGGGCTTGGCATGCAGTTCGTTGGCGCGCACCAGCTCGGCCACGACCAGGCCCAGGCGCACGCGGCGCTCGGCCTGCGGGCGGAACACGTCTTCAGGGATCTCGGCCTTGTCCGCGTCCTTGATGCCGCGTTGCTTCAGGTCGGCGCGGGCGCCTTCCAGCAGGCGGGCGATTTCGGACTGCACGCTGGCATTGGGCAGATCCAGCTCGGCCTTGGACACCAGCGCGTCCATCACGGCCTGCTTGTTGCGGGCCAGCAGGCGGAACTTGACTTCACGCTCCAGATTCTTCTTGATGTCGGCGCGCAGGCCTTCGACGGAGCCGTCGGCGATGCCCAGCGACTTGGCCAGCTGCTCGTTCACTTCGGGCAGGTGGGCGGCTTCGATGTTCTTCACCGTGACCAGGAAGTCGGCGGTCTTGCCGGCCACGTCCTTGCCGTGGTAGTCGGCCGGGAAGGCCAGCGGGAACGTCTTGGACTCGCCCGACTTCATGCCGCGCACGGCGTCTTCGAATTCCTTGAGCATCTGGCCTTCGCCGACCAGGAACTGGAAGTCTTCCGCCTTGCCGCCCTGGAAGGTCTCGCCGTCGATCTTGCCTTCGAAGTCCACCGTCACGCGGTCGCCGTCTTCCACGGCCGAGCCCATCGCGCGCTGGGCGAAGGTGCGGCGCTGCTTGCGCAGGATGTCCACGGTCTTGTCGATGGCGCTGTCGGTCACTTCAGCGGACAGCTTCTCGATTTCGGCTTCCGACAGGTCACCGATCTTGACTTCGGGGAACACTTCGAACACGGCGTCGAAGGTGACCTGGCCTTCCGGCGCGCCGTCCTTCTCGGTGATGCGGGGCTGGCCGGCCACGCGCAGGTTGGCCTCGTTGGCCGCCTGGGCAAAGGCCTCGCCGACCTTGTCGTTCAGCACTTCGTACTGCACCGAGTAGCCGTAGCGCTGGGCGACCACGTTCATGGGCACCTTGCCGGGACGGAAACCGTCCATCTTCACGGTGCGGGCCAGGCGCTTCAGGCGTGCGTCCACCTCGGTCTGGATCGTGGTGAGGGGCAGGCTCAGCGTGATCTTGCGCTCGAGCTTCTCTAGGGTTTCAACAGTAACTGCCATGGCTCTTCCTCTATTTGAATGGATTAACGCTGCCGCCTGCTGCTGGAGCAACCTGCTTCACGTGGTGCGCGGGGGGGGACTCGAACCCCCACACCATTGCTGGCGTCAGGACCTAAACCTGGTGCGTCTACCAATTTCGCCACCCGCGCGATTCTTCAGACAAACAGGCGGCGGGCATTGCCAGCCATCTGTATGAAATTGGTCAACCTTCGATTTTAGCCGGATCGGCGGGAGCGTCCGTCAAACCGCTCGGGCGGGCGCCGAATCGGGCCGTCGCACGCGGAACCAGGCCGCATACATCGCGGGCAGCGCCAGGAGCGTCAGCACGGTCGCCACGACCAGCCCGCCCATGATGGCGACGGCCATCGGCCCCCAGAACACGCTGCGCGAGAGCGGAATCATCGCCAGCACCGCCGCCGCCGCCGTCAGCACGATGGGCCGCAGCCGGCGCACGGCCGACTCGACGATGGCGCTCCACGCCGGCACGCCGCGCGCGCGGTCGCTCTCGATCTGGTCGATCAGGATGACGGAGTTACGCTGGATCATGCCCATCAGCGCGATCACGCCGAGCAGCGCGACGAAGCCGAACGGCCGTCCCAGCAGCAGCAGCGCCCCGGCCACCCCGGCGATGCCGAGCGGCCCGGTGAGGAACACCAGCATGGCGCGGCTGAAGCTGTGCAGCTGCAGCATCAGCAGGGTGAAGACGATGAACAGCATGGCCGGCAGCCCCGCGACGATGGATGCCGAACCCTTGGAGCTTTCCTCCACCGCGCCCGCCACCTCGATGCGATAGGCGGTCTGGCCGGCGGCGTGCCAGCCGGCTTCCAGCTTGCGCAGCGCGGGCAGCAGCGCGGCGGTGACGGTGGCGCCCTGCAGGCCCTCCACCACATCGCCCTGCACGGTGATGGCGTAGTCGCGGTTCTCGCGCCACATCACGCCGGGCTCCCAGGTGAAGACGGGACGCGCCACCTGCGTGAGCGGCACCGACCGCCCCGACGCCGTCGGCAGATAGGCGTTGGCGACGTCGGTGATGGCGCGGCGCTCGTCCTCGGGCTGGCGCAGCACGATGTCGATCAGCCGGTCGCCCTCGCGGAACTGCCCCACCGTGCTGCCGGTGAAGGCCACGCGGGCGGCCTGCGCGATGGACTGGCTGCTCACGCCCAGCGCGCGCGCCTTGGCCTGGTCCACCTCCAGCCGCATCACCTTGACCGACTCGTTCCAGTTGTCGTTCACGCCGCGCATCTGCGGGCTCTCCCGCAGCACCGCCCGCACTTCGTCGGCATGCTGGCGCAGCAGCACCGGGTCGGTGCCGATGACGCGGAACTGCACCGGATAGGCCACCGGCGGGCCGTTGGGCAACAGCTTGGCGCGGGCGCGCACTTCCGGGAATTCGGCCGCCAGCAGCTGCGGCAGCGACTGGCGCAACTGCTCGCGCGTGGCCAGATCGCGCGGCACCACGATGAGCTGCGAGGCATTGGTCTGCGGGAAGATCTGGTCCATCGGCAGGTAGAAGCGCGGCACGCCCGAGCCGATCCAGGTGCTGACCGTGGAGACACCCGGCTCGTCCATCAGCCGGCGCTCCACGCGGCGGGTGGTCTCCTCGTTCGCCTGGAACGATGTGCCCTCGGGGAACCACAGGTCCACCAGCACCTCGGGCCGGCTCGAATCCGGGAAGAACTGCTGCTGCACCCGGCCCATGCCGACGATGCCGAGCGCGAAGGTCAGCAGCATGATGCCGATGGTGATCCAGCGGTGGTCCACGCACCAGCCCACCATGCGGCGAAAGCGGTTGTAGAAGGGGCTGTCGAACACTTCATGGTGCCCCGAGGCGGCGGCCCCTGCCCCGTCCCGTGCGTCACCGCCCTCGCCCCGCACCTGGACGTGCGCCGGGTGCTTGAGCAGCAGCATGCCCAGGTACGGCACGAAGTACACCGATGCCAGCCAGGACAGCACCAGCGCGATCACCGTCACCGCGAAGATGGCGAAGGTGTATTCGCCCGTCACCGACTTGGCGATGCCGATGGGCAGGAAGCCCGCCGCCGTGATGAGCGTGCCGGTCAGCATGGGGATGGCCGTGATCTCATAGGCGAAGGTGGCGGCGCGCAGCTTGTCGTAGCCCTCCTCCATCTTCAGCACCATCATCTCCACCGCGATGATGGCGTCGTCCACCAGCAGGCCCAGGGCGATGATGAGCGAGCCCAGCGAGATCTTGTGCAGCCCGATGCCCCAGTACCACATGGCCAGGAAGGTGACGGCCAGCACCAGCGGAATGGTGATGCCCACCACCAGCCCCGGCCGCACGTCCAGCGTGTAGCGGCGCCAGAGCGGGTGCCGGCCCGGGCGCTTGTGCAGCCCCAGGCTGATGAAGCTCACCGCCAGCACGATCACCACGGCCTCGATCAGCACCTTGACGAATTCATTCACCGAGCTGGACACCGACCGGGGCTGGTCCTGCACGTTCACCAGGCGCACGCCGGCGGGCAGGCGCTTCTCGATCTCGGCCGTGGCCACGTGCAGCGCCTTGCCCAGGCGGATGATGTCGCCGCCCTTGGCCATGGAGACGCCCAGCGCGATCACCTCGCGCCCTTGGTGGCGCACCTTCACGGCGGACGGGTCCACGTAGCCGCGCCGCACCTCGGCGATGTCGCCCAGCCGCAGCTGCGCGCCCGAGGCGCCGCGGATCGGCATGGCGCGCAGAGATTCCACCGTGCCGAATTGACCGCCCACGCGCAGCTGCACCTGTTCGGCGGGCGCCTGGATGATGCCGGCGCTCTCCACCGCGTTCTGCTGGCCCAGCTGGGCCAGCACCTGGTTCATGTCCAGCCCCAGCTGCGACAGGCGGCGCTGCGAGATCTCGATGTAGAGCTTCTCGTCCTGCACGCCGAACTGCTCGACCTTGGCCACGTCGCGCACCCGCAGCAGTTGCTGGCGCACGTCGTCGGCGAAGTTGCGCAGCTCGGCATAGCTGAAGCCGTCGGCCTCCAGCGCGTAGATCACGCCGTACACGTCGCCGAACTCGTCGTTGAAGAACGGCCCCTGCACGCCCTGCGGCAGCGTGTAGCGCATGTCGCCGATCTTCTTGCGCACCGTGTACCAGACGCCCGCCACCTCGCCGGGCGGCGAGGAGTCCTTCAGGTTGAAGATGATCAGCGACTCGCCGGGCTTGGAGTAGCTGCGGATCTTGTCGGCATAGGGCGCCTCCTGCAGCGTGCGCTCGAGCTTGTCGGTGACCTGCTCGGCCACCTGTTGCGCCGTGGCGCCGGGCCAGTAGGTGCGCACCACCATCGCACGGAAGGTGAAGGGCGGGTCCTCGTCCTGACCCAGCTGGAAATAGCCGCCCACGCCCAGCAGCAGCAGGGCGACCATCAGGTAGCGGGTGAGCGCCGGATGCTCCAGCGCCCAGCGCGACAGGTTGAAGCGTTCGCGCTGTGCGGGGACCTGCGCGGGCGTGTCGCCGGCCGGCGGCGTCGGGGAGTGGCTCGGTGGCATGGGGCGCTCCTAGCGGCTGGCCGCTGCCGTGGCGGGCGCAGGCTGCGTATTCGCGGCACCGCCATTTGCTACAGTATTAGTAGCACCCTGCGCAGATGATTCGGGCGCTGGAGCCTTTTTGGGCTGATAAACCGTTACTTTCTGGCCGGGCGCCAGCACATGCACGCCCGTCGCCACCACCTGCTGCCCGGGTGCCAGGCCGGCGGCGATCACCACGTCGTTGCCGTCGGCGGTGGCGACCTGCACCGGCTGCGAGCGCACGGTGCTGGTGGCGGGGTCGAACAGCCATACCGCCGTCTGCTGGCCCTCCTGCCGCAGCGCGGTGGTGGGCAGCTTCAGCGCCTGCGTGCCCTCGCGGCTCAGCGCCTGGGGCATGACGTACGCCGTCGAGCCCAGCGGCGGCACATCCGCCCCGTCGATCGCCACCTTGACCTGGAAGGTGCGCGTCACCGCGTCGGCGCTGGCCGCCACCTCGCGCACGCGGCCGGCCAGCGCCTCGCCGCCCGCCCACACGCGCACCTGCACCGGCTGGCCCACGCGCAATGCGGCCACCTTGTCCTCGGGCACGGCGAAGACCACGTCGCGCGGGCCGTCCTGCGCGATCCGCACCACCGGCGTTCCAGCGGCCACCACCTGGCCAGGCTCGGCGTCCACGCTGGTCACCACGCCGGCCGCATCGGCCAGCAGACGGGTGTAGGCCGCCTGGTTGCCCTGCGAGGCCAGCTGCGCCTGGGCTTGGTCCAGCGTGGCCTGGGCCGACTTCGCCGACGCCTCGCGCCGCTCCAGCTCCGCCCCGCTGATGAAGTTCTGCGCCTTCAGCGCGGCGTAGCGCTGCAGATCCGCCGCAGCCAGATCGCGCTGCGTGCGGGCGGCCGCCACCTGGGCGCGGGCGGCCTCGGTGGCCAGCTGGTAGTCGCGCGGGTCCAGCTGCGCCAGCACCTGGCCGGCGCGCACGCGCTGGCCCAGCTCCGCCTGCCGCTCGGCGATCTTGCCCGCCACCCGAAAGCCCAGGCGCGACTCGACACGCGCCCGCACCTCGCCGGCATATTCCAGCTGCGCGTGCAGCGCCGACGCGCCCACCGTGACCAGCTTGACAGAACGCACCGGCTCGGGTGCCGGTTCAGGCTTGGAGCAGCCGGCCAGCAGAGCCCCGGCCAGCGCCGCCGCAAGCCCCCGCGCCACCCACGAAAAGGCCCGCATGCGAGCGGGCCGGACGGTGGGCGCGGACGAGAGCGACTGCGGGCCGGGTGCAAGGAAAAGCGACGGCGCGGAGGAAGGAGTCATCGAAAACTTTCGCAACAGTGCTTACTGACTGACTGGTTAGTAATCTATGGCGGCCACCCCGATCCTGTCAAGGCGAGAATGCGGGCCGTGAATTCTCCTGAACCCCACCGCCCCGAGCCGTCACCTGTGCCGCCAACTGTGCCGTCATCTGCGGCCGTGCAAGCAACGCCGCTCGCACCGCCCGTCACGCATTACGAAAACTTCCCGGTGGCCTCGCTGCTCTGTCCGCCCCGGCTGCGCCAGCCGATCGCCGCCATCTACGCCTTCGCCCGGGCAGCGGACGACCTGGCCGACGAGGGCGACGCCAGCGCCGACGAGCGCCTGGCCGACCTCCGCGCCTACCGAGCCGAACTGCGGGCCGTGGCCGGCGGCGCCGCGCCCGGGCCGCGCTGGCCGGCCATCTTCGGCCCGCTGCAGGCCGTGCTGCAGAGCCACGCCCTGCCCGTGCCGCTGCTGGACGACCTGCTGGACGCCTTCGTGCAGGACATCGCCATGACGCGGGACGGCGCCACCTACGCCACCCGGGCCGATCTGCTGGATTACTGCCGCCGCTCGGCCAACCCGGTCGGGCGGCTGCTGCTGCACCTCTACGGCGTGGGGGGCGACGCGGCGCTGGCCGAAAGCGACGCCATCTGCTCGGCCCTGCAGCTCATCAACTTCTGGCAGGACCTGAGCGTGGACCTGCCGCGCGGCCGCCACTACCTGATCGACGCGGACTGCGCCGCCCACGGCGTGGACCGCGCCGATCTGGCCCAGGGCCGGCGCAGCGCCGCGACCGACGCGCTGGTGATGGACTGCGCCGCCTGGGCGCGCCGCACCATGCTGGCCGGCGCGCCGCTGGTGCACCGCCTGCCCGGCCGCATGGGCTGGGAGCTGCGCTTCGTGGTGCAGGGCGGTCTGCGCATCCTCGACAAGGTGGAGGCGCTGCACGGCGGCAGCCTGGTGACCCGCCCCGTGCTGCGTGCCACCGACGGGCCGCGCATGGCCTGGCGCGCCCTGCGGATGTGATGCGGGATCAGGCCGCCCGCAGCCAGCTGGCCGGCGCGCCCGCCGCCCGTGCCTGCGCCAGGATGCCGGCCAGCACCTGCGGCACCTCGAAGGCGGCGCGGTTGTGCTGGCGCCGCACCGCGGCCCGAAAGCGCGGCAGGTCGCCCTGCAGCGCCTGCACCGCCCGCGACAGCTCGGCGAAGCGGGGCAATACCAGCCCCAGCCCGCCGGCCTGCACCCATTCGGCGCCGTAGCGCTCCTGCGGCATGGTCCAGCGGTTGCGGGCCACGATGGGCGGCAGTCCCATCTGCACGGCTTCGCTCAGGCTGCCGCTGCCCGGCTTGCCGATGAAGAAGTCGGCGAGGCGCATGTAGCGGGGCAGCTCGCGGGTGTAGTCCAGCACCAGCCGGGGCGCCCGGGCCGGCAGTGCGCGCAGGGCGCCGGCCAGCGCGGCGTTGCGGCCGCAGGCCAGGATGAGCGGCGTATCGGCCAGCTGCCGGGCGATGCCCAGCATGGCGCGCGAGCCCTCGCCGCCGAACAGCACCAGACCCACCGGCTCCTCGCCCGCAAAGCCCAGCGCGGCGCGTTCGGCCGGCCTGTCCAGCGGGGGCAGGTCGTGGAAGGCCGGGCTCAGCACCATGCCGGAGGTGGCGTGGATGCGCCCAGGCCCGCAGCCGGCGGCGCGGGCCTGGGCCACGGCGCGGGGCGATCCGCACACGATGTGCTGGCCCGCCACCTCGGGCTCGATCCAGAAATGCGGCGGGCAGTCGGCCAGATCGGTCATCACCGTGACGAACGGCACGCCCGGCAAGGCCGCTGCCACGGATTCGCTCAGCGCCCGGTTGAAGTTGGGCACCAGCGACACCACCAGGTCGGGCGCGGCCTGCTGCCAGTGGGCCGCCAGGCGCCGCACCAGCGTGCGGTGGCTCCAGCGGATCATGCCCTGCAGCACGCGCAGCTCCTGCGCCAGCCCCAGCGTCCAGCCCCGGGCCAGGCGGCGGTTGTAGAGGTCTTCGGGCTCCATGCCGGTCCATTGCCGAAAGCGTGCAGTGGGGTCGAGCACTTCGAACAGATGGGTGAGCCGCACCGTCCACGGCAGGCCGGCGCGGGCGATGGCGGCCTCCAGCGCCAGGGCCGAGGCGCGGTGGCCGCCGCCCGCGTTGAAGTACACCAGCTCGACCACGGCGGGCCGCGCCATCGCACCGGCGGTGAACGGCGCGGGCACCGTGGGCTCAGGCATGCTGCAACGGCTTGCGGGCCGACTTGCGGGCGGCCTTGTGGCGCACCGCCGGCAGGAAGTCGGACCACTGCAGGATCTCCAGCGTGCCGTCGGCCTGCTCGGCCAGGGCGGTCAGGCTCTCCACCCAGTCGCCATCGTTGGCGTAGAGCGTGCCGCCGATGTCGCGCAGCTCGGCATGGTGGATATGGCCGCAGACCACGCCCTGCAGGCCGCGCTTCTTCGCCTCGCGGGCGACGGCGTTCTCGAAGTCGTCCACATAGCTCACGGCGCGCTTGACGCGGCGCTTGAGGTATTGCGAGAGCGACCAGTACGGCAGCCCCATGCGGGCGCGCAGCGTGTTCAGGTGGCGATTGAGACGCAGCGTGAATTCGTAGAGCGAGTCGCCCACGTGGGCCAGCCATGGGGCGCACTGGATCACGCCGTCGAACAGGTCGCCGTGGATCACCCAGAGCTTGCGGCCGTCGGCGGTTTCATGCACCCAGTCTTGCGCCACGGTGATGCCGCCGAAGTTCAGGTGCAGGTAGCGGCGGGCGAATTCGTCGTGGTTGCCCGGGATGAAGATCACCCGCGTGCCCTTGCGTGCCTTGCGCAGCAGCTTCTGCACCACGTCGTTGTGCGCCTGCGGCCAGTACCAGTGGCGGCGCAGCTGCCAGCCGTCGACGATGTCGCCCACCAGGTAGAGCGTCTCGCATTCGGTGTGGCGCAGGAAATCCAGCAGCGCCTCGGCCTGGCAGCCGGGCGTGCCCAGGTGCAGGTCGGAGATCCACAGCGTGCGAAATCGCCGCACCGGCCGCTCCGGCGCCAGGCCCGCGGCGGCTTCGTCTTGCAGTGGGGCGGTGGCGTTGCGCCAGGCGTTCAGGAATGCGTCGTCGCGTTGCATGGCTGCCATGCTGTGCCCGCTGCGTGGCAGCGGCATGACGGGCCGGTGTCGGCCGCATGACGATGCCGCCGCGCCACGGAGGGCGGCGCCCTGCCCCATGGGACAATCCCGCGCTTATGACCCCGGAACAGTACGTCCAGCAAAAAGCCGCCGGCTCCGGCAGCAGCTTCTATTACGCCTTCCTGTTCCTGCCCGCCTCGCGCCGCGCAGCCATCACCGCCTTCTATGCGTTCTGCCGCGAAGTGGACGACGTGGTCGATGAGGTCTCGGACGCCGGCGTGGCGCGCACCAAGCTCGCCTGGTGGCAGGCGGAAGTGGCCAAGGCCTTCGCCGGCCAGCCCACACACCCGGTGATGCAGGCACTGATGCCGCACACCGCCGCCTACGGCATCGAGGAGCGCCACCTGCAGGCCGTGATCGAGGGCTGCCAGATGGACCTGGAGCAGACCCGCTATCTCGACTTCGCGGGCCTCTCGCGCTACTGCCACCTGGTGGCGGGCGTGGTGGGCGAAGTGGCGGCGCGCATCTTCGGCCAGACCGACCCCGCCACCACCGATTACGCCCACCGCCTGGGCCTGGCCTTCCAGCTCACCAACATCATCCGCGACGTGGGCGAGGACGCCATGATGGGCCGCATCTACCTGCCGGTGTCCGAACTGCAGCAGTTCGACGTGAAGGCGCACGAGATCCTGAAGCGCCAGTATTCGGACCGGTTCACCGCGCTGATGCGCTTCCAGGCCGAGCGGGCCCACCGCCTGTACGACGAGGCGATCGCCCTGCTGCCCGATGCCGACCGCCGCACCCAGAAGCCCGGCCTGATGATGGCCAGCATCTACCGCACCCTGCTGCGCGAGATCGAGGCCGAGAACTTCCAGGTGCTGCACCAGCGCATCGCACTCACGCCGCTGCGCAAGTTCTGGCTCGCCTGGAAGATGCAGGCGCTGGGGCGCATGTAGCCCATGCGGGTCGCCATCGTCGGCGCCGGCTGGGCGGGGCTGGCCGCGGCCCTGGGCGCCGCGCGGGCCGGCCACCAGGTCACCGTGTTCGAGGCGGCCCGCACGCTGGGCGGCCGCGCCCGCGCCGTGGCCGCGCAAGGCCCAGGCGGTGCACCGATCACGCTGGACAACGGCCAGCACATCCTCATCGGCGCCTACGCCGAATGCCTGGCACTGATGCGCTCGGTGGGCGTGGCCGAGTCGCCCGCGCTGCTGCGCATGCCGCTGGCGCTGCCCTATGCCGACGGCACCGGCCTGCGCCTGCCCGACCTGCCGCCGCCCTGGGACGCGCTCGCGGGCATCGGCCGGGCCCGCGGCTGGAGCTGGGGCGAGCGCTGGGCCCTGCTGCGCACGGCGGCGGCGTGGCGGCTGGGCGGCTTCACCTGCGCGCCGGAAGCGACGGTGGCGCAGCTCTGCGCCCACCTGCCCGCGCGGCTGCAGCACGAATTCATCGATCCGCTCTGCGTGTCGGCGCTGAACACGCCGGCCGATCAGTCCAGCGGCACCGTCTTTCTGCGCGTGCTGCGGGACAGCCTGTTCAGCGGGCGCGGCGGCTCGCACCTGCTGCTGCCCCGGGTGGACCTGGGCGCCCTCTTTCCCGAGCCCGCCGCCCGATGGCTGCGCGCGCACGGCCACACCGTGCATGCCGGGCTGCGCGTGACCGCGTTGCGGCCTGACGGTGCGGGCGCCTGGCACGTCGAGACGGCGGCCGGCAGCATGCCGTTCGACGCCGTGGTGCTGGCCACACCCGCGCCGGAGGCCGCACGCCTGGTGCGGGGGGAGGCGGCGGAGATGGGGGCGTTGAGGGCGGCAGTGACGGACTGGGCGGACCAGGCCGACGCGCTGCGCCACACGGCCATCGCCACGGTCTACGCGCAGCACGCCACCGCGACCGCCGCCCTGCTCTCCCAACCCATGCTGGCGCTGCGCGCCACGGCCCAGCGGCCGGCGCAGTTCGTGTTCGACCGCGCCCTGCTGGGCGGGCCGGCGGGCGTGCTGGCCTTCGTGGTCAGCGCCTTCGAGGGCGAGCGCGAGACGCTGGAGCGGCAGGTGCTGGCGCAGGCCGCGAGCGAGCTGGGCCTGGACAGCCTGCGCGTGCTGCGCACCGTGGTCGAGAAGCGCGCCACCTTCGCCTGCACCCCGGGGCTGCGGCGCCCGCCGATGCGCATCGCACCCGGCCTGCTGGCCTGCGGGGACTATGTCGACGGGCCCTACCCCGCCACGCTGGAAGGCGCGGTGCGCAGCGGTACGGCCGCGGCCGACGGGCTGGGCGCTGGCGTGCCGGCGGCGGCCTGATTCATGGAGAAATAAGCCTCCCACGCTTGATGCACAAGCGCATACAGCTACCAAAACGATAGCAATCCGTTCAGGGCATGGTGGGCGTCCGCTCGGGCCGGGGCAGAACGTCCGCCAGCTTGACCACCGCCAGGCCCGCATTGCCCCAGAAGCGCTCCAGGCTGGCCGAGCGCTCGATCAGCAGGCGCTCGACCAGCGGCTCCAGCGGCGTGGTGGCCACGTCGGCCACCAGCAGGTGGCGGGCCTCGCGGCTTTCCGGCGCGCCGCTGGCGGTTTCGTTCACCTGCACCGCCCAGTCGAGCGCGGTGAGCGCCTGCAGCACCGGCTCGAGCTGCAGCACGTCCACCCGCAGCGCCTGCGCCAGTTGCGACGCGGTCAGGCCCCGGGCGGGGGTGTGGCGGGCGGCCTGCAGTTGCTGCAACGCCTCCACCGCCAGCTGGAAGGTCCAGCCCTGGCCGCCGGCCGTGCGCGCCACGCCGGCCAGCAGGCTGGGCAGATAGGCCGCCACCACCGCGCCCAGCAGCACGATGACCCAGGCCACGTACACCCAGAGCAGCAGGATGGGCAGCGTGGCGAAGGTGCCGTAGAGCACGGAATAGGTCGGCACCGAGGCGATGTAGAGGCTCAGCACCTTCTTGGCCAGCTCGATGCCGACCGAGACGAACAGCCCGCCGGCCCAGGCGTGGCGCCACTTCACGTGCGTGTTGGGCACGTAGCGGTAGAGCGCCGCCATGCCGACGGCCAGCACGAAGAACTCGATGGCGTCGAGCAGCAGGCGCGCGCTGCCGGGCAGGCTGTCGCCGATGCCGCGCGAGGCGGCCGAGGCCATCGACGTGGTGAGCGCCAGGCTGGCCGCCAGCACCAGCGGCCCGAGTGTGATGACGGCCCAGTAGATCAGCACGCGCTGGCCCAGCGGCCGCAGGCGCGGCACGCGCCAGATGTTGTTGAGCGTGCGGTCGATGGTGAGGATCAGCGCCAGCGACGTGGCCAGCAGGATCGAAAAACCCGCCACGCCCAGGCCGCTGGCCTGGGCCGCGAACTGGGTGAGATAGCCCAGCACCGACCGGGCGATGGTGTCCGGCACCAGGCTGTCGATCAGCCAGCGCTGCAGCACGAACTGCATCTGGCCGAAGATGGGAAAGGCGGTGAACACGGCGAGCGCCACGGTGAAGAACGGCACCAGCCCCAGCAGCGTGGTGAAGGTGAGGCTGCTGGCCGTAAGGCCCAGGCGGTCTTCGCGGAAACGCTCGCGCAGCGTATGCGCCGTGGGGCGCCACGGGAAGTGGGAAAGCTCGGTCAGCCACGCCTCGAAGCGCAGCACGGCGGCCTGCAGGGAAATTCGCATGGCCGATATGATCCCCGATTCCCTTCCCCGCGTCGGGCTGAACGGCCCGGCAGCGCTCCGCTTCTTTCTCCTTCGCTCCTTGTCCGCATGCCCGCCTCGCCACTCCACCCCGCCCAGGACGTCGCCGCCACCCGCTGGCTGGCCGTGGGCAGCCTGCTGGGCCTGATCGTGCTCTGCCTGGCCTGGGAGCTGTGGCTGGCGCCGCTGCGGCCCGGCGGCTCGTGGCTGGCGCTGAAGGCGCTGCCGCTGGCTTTTCCCCTGGCGGGGCTGCTCAAGCGGCGCATGTACACCTACCGCTGGGTCAGCCTGGTGGTGTGGCTCTATTTCACCGAGGGCGTGGTGCGCGCCTGGAGCGACACCGGCGCCGGCCGCTGGCTGGCCCTGGTGGAGATCGCCCTCTGCCTGGCGCTCTTTGCCGCCTGCGCGCTGCATGTGCGGCTGCGCCAGAAACATGTGCGCGCCTTGGCGACCGCCGCCGCCGGCGCGCCGGCTCCCTGAGCCCCTGAAAACGACCCGCCCCACGGCCCGTCCCTCCCTGCATTGCGAGAGAGCTTCCATGTCCACACTCATCGACACCCTGCGCCAGACCGTCGGCGCCGCCCATGTGCTGACCGAGGGCGACCTCACCGCCTGGGAGCAGGACTGGCGCCGCCGCGCCCGCGGCAAGGCCCTGGCCGTGGTGCGCCCTGGCAGCACGCAGGAGGTGGCCGCCGTGGTGCGCGCCTGTGCCGCCGCCGGCACGGCCATCGTGCCGCAGGGCGGCAACACGGGCCTGGCGGTGGGCTCCATTCCCGATGCGACCGGCACGCAGGTGCTGCTGAGCCTCACCCGCATGAACGCCATCCGCGCGGTGGATGCCGACAACCTCACGCTCACCGTGGAGGCCGGCGCCATCCTGCAGAACGTGCAGGACGCCGCGGAAAAAGCCGGGCTGCTGTTCCCCTTGAGCCTGGCGGCCGAAGGCAGCTGCACCATCGGCGGCAACCTGGCCACCAATGCCGGCGGCACGCAGGTGGTGCGCTACGGCAATGCGCGCGACCTGTGCCTGGGGCTGGAAGTGGTCACCCCGCAGGGCGAGGTCTGGGACGGCCTGAAGGGCCTGCGCAAGGACAACACCGGCTACGACCTGCGCGACCTCTTCATCGGCAGCGAAGGCACGCTGGGCATCATCACCGCCGCGACGATGAAGCTCTACCCCCAGCCCGCCGCCAGCCTGACGGCCTGGGCCGCCGTGCCGTCGATGGAGCATGCCGTGCAGCTGCTGGCGCTGGCGCACCAGCAGTTGGGCGCCGGCCTGACGGGCTTCGAGGTGATGGGCCGCTTCGCGCTCAGCCTGGTGAACAAGCACATGCCGCAGCTGCGCGTGCCCTTCATCGACCAGGCCGACGTGCCCTACGGCGTGCTGCTGGAAAACAGCGACAGCGAATCGGAGGAACACGCCCGCGCCCGCTTCGAGGCGCTGCTGGAAACCGCCTTCGACGCCGGCTGCGTGACCGATGCGGTGGTGGCCGAGAACATTGCCCAGGCCCACCAGCTCTGGCACATCCGCGAGAGCATTCCGCTCGCCCAGGCCGAGGAGGGGCTGAACATCAAGCACGACATCTCCGTGCAGATCCCGCGCATTCCGGCCTTCGTCGAATACGCCGACGCCCTGCTGCAGCGCGAGATTCCGGGGGTGCGGCTGGTCAACTTCGGCCACCTGGGCGACGGCAACCTGCACTACAACGTGCAGGCCCCGGCCGAGGGCGATGCCAAGGCCTTCCTGCGCGACGAGGAAGCGCGGGTGAACGACCTGGTCTATGAAGCGGTGGCGAAGTTCGGCGGTTCTTTCTCGGCCGAGCACGGCGTGGGCGCGCTGAAGGTGGACAAGCTCGAGCAGTACCAGTCGCCCGTGGCCCTCTCGATGATGCGCGCCATCAAGGGCGCGCTGGACCCGCAGGGCTTGATGAACCCGCACTGCCTGCTGCCCGTCGCACCGCAGGCGGCTTGACGGCCGGCGGGCAGCAGGTCAGACGCCGCGCGCGTTCTGGATGAACTGGCGCACCTCGGCCGGCAGCGGCACGGCGGGGCCGGCGTCCTGCACGTCCCATTCCTCGTCGCCGGTCTGCAGCCAGGCCCGCATCACGTCCCGCGTGGGGTCCAGAACCATCGCGGCCGACTCCTGGCCGCCCTGGTGCGGACGGTTGCCGGTGATGTAGATCAACGACCCTTCCTGCCGCAGCGGGCCGCTGGTGCCCATGTTCTGCAGGAACAAGGGGTAGTTGACCGGGCCGAGCAGCCCCTGCAGCCGCCGTGCGATGGGGCCGGTGCGCAGGAAGTCTTCACCGCTGGAGGGGTAGCGGCCCACCTGTTGCTGCACGCCCGCCCAGGGGTTCGCGGTGGGCGCCGCTGCAGCGCTCTTCGGCGGCAAGGTCGCGGTGGTCACGGTGGTTGCGGAGGGTGCAGGCGTCAGGGGAACGTGGCTGCCGCAACCCGCCAGAGCCCAGGCGGCGAGGAGCGGAACGGCGAAGGAGGAAGACTGCTTGGCGAAAGACATGGTGACTGAGGCAGCCCGCTCGGGCCGCGAAATGGGCATGCGCCCGAGCTTATCGTCTTCACCTCAGGGGGCGCCAGCGCCCGCCCGGCGCCTTGGCCGCCCACGCCCTAGAATCCACGGCTTTCCCATCGCCGCGACCGCGCCGCCCGCGCACCCACCGCCCATGACCGACACCGCCCGCCCCGTGCGCTCCCAGTACGAAGATTTCATGCGCCACGTCTACACCCACGGCGTGGCGAAGGGCGACCGCACGGGCACCGGCACGCGCAGCGTGTTCGGGCACCAGATGCGCTTCGACCTGAATGAAGGCTTTCCGCTGGTCACCACGAAGAAGGTGCACCTGAAGTCCATCATCGTCGAGCTGCTGTGGTTTCTCACCGGCTCCAGCAGCAACCTCTGGCTGAAGGAGCGCGGCGTCACCATCTGGGACGAATGGGCGCGTGAAGACGGCGACCTGGGCCCCGTGTACGGCGTGCAGTGGCGCAGCTGGCCGACGCCAGGCGGCGGCCACATCGACCAGATCAGCCAGGTCGTCGAGACCCTCAAGACCAACCCCGATTCGCGCCGCATCATCGTCAGCGCCTGGAACGTGGCGGACCTGGACAAGATGGCGCTCATGCCCTGCCATGCGTTCTTCCAGTTCTACGTGGCGCCGCCTCAAGCCGCGGGCGAGCGCGGCAAACTGAGCTGCCAGCTCTACCAGCGCAGCGCGGACATCTTTCTGGGCGTACCCTTCAACATCGCCAGCTATGCGCTGCTCACGCACATGGTGGCGCAGCAGTGCAACCTGGACGTGGGCGACTTCATCTGGACGGGCGGCGACTGTCACATCTACAGCAACCACTTCGAGCAGGTGGAACTGCAGCTGTCGCGCGCCCCCTACCCCTATCCCACGCTGCACATCCTGCGCCGGCCAGGCAGTCTGTTCGACTACCGGTACGAAGACTTCGAGGTGCGCGACTACGCCCACCACCCGGCCATCAAGGCGCCCGTCGCGGTCTGACGCACGGCCGCCTTCTACTTCGCATTCTTCCTGCCCAGCACCATGTCCTCCCACGGCTTTCACGTCCATGGGCCGCACGACCACGCCGTCGAGCACGCCGCCCAACACCCGCACTCCGACGCCGGCCACGGCGGCGGCATGACCAACCAGATCGCGATGGCCACCGCCATCATCGCCACGGTGGGGGCCATCTTCTCGTACATGGGTGGCGCCACGCAGGCCAATGCGGGCCTCATCAAGAACGACGCCGCCATCAAGAAAACCGAGGCGGCCAACCAGTGGGCGTACTACCAGTCCAAGAGCACCAAGCAGTCGGTGACCGAGCTGGCCCGCGACCTGGCGGCCGACGGCCGCAAGCCCGAATTGCAGGCGAAGCTGGAACGCTACGAGCTGGAGAAGAACGACATCAAGAAGAAGGCCGAGGCGCTGGAGGCCCAGTCGCAGGCGCTGGACGAGCAGAGCGAGGCGCAGATGCACCAGCACCACCGTTGGGCGCAGGCCACGACGGTGCTTCAGGTGGCCATCGCCCTGGCGGCCATCGCCCTCCTGACACGGCGCAAGTGGCTGCAGTGGGGCATGTACGGCGTGGCGGGCCTGGGCCTGGCGGTGGGCGCCCTCGCCTACCTGCACCTGTGAGGCCCGGGCCACCCGACCGCCTGGACACCATGACACTGCGACTCATCTTCGCCCGCGCCGCCAACGGCGTCATCGGCCAGGGCGGCACCATGCCCTGGCATCTGCCGGAAGACCTGGCGCATTTCAAGCAGCTGACGCTCGGCTCGCCCGTCGTGATGGGCCGCAAGACCTGGGATTCGCTGCCCCCGCGCTTCCGTCCCCTGCCCGGGCGGGCCAACATCGTCGTCACCCGCCAGGCCGACTGGCGGGCCGAGGGCGCGCAGCGCGCCGCCGACCTGCCCGAAGCCCTGGCCCTCGCCCACGCGCAGGGGCACACGGTCTGGGTGATCGGCGGCGCGCAGATCTATGCCCAGGCCCTCCCGCTGGCCGACGCCGTGGAGGTGACAGAGATCCACCACACGTTCGAGGGGGACGCCTTCGCGCCCGAACTGGGCCCGGGCTGGCTGGAGACCGCACGCACACCCGTGCAGCGATCGAGCCAGGGCGGCCTGCCCTACGCCTTCGTGAGTTACCGGCGCGGTTGAAGCCCGCACTCTTCACCTATTTCCCTGGACAGCCCCATGCAGATCGCCACCTGGAACGTCAACTCCCTTTCCGTCCGCCTGCCCCAGGTGCTGGACTGGCTCGCCCAGAATCCGGTCGATGCCATCGGCCTGCAGGAGCTCAAGCTGGTGGACGAGAAGTTCCCCCTCGACGCGTTGAAGGCTGCCGGCTACCACGCCGCAAGCTTCGGCCAGAAGACGTACAACGGCGTCGCCATCCTCAGCCGCTTGCCGCTGCGGGACGTGGTACGCAACATTCCGGGCCACGACGATGTGCAGGCCCGCGTGATCGCGGCGACGCTGGATACGGCCGATGGTCCGCTGCGCCTCGTCAACTGCTACTTCGTCAATGGCCAGGCGCCGGGCTCCGACAAGTTCGCCTACAAATTGCTGTGGCTGGAGGCGCTGCGCCGCTGGCTGGAAACCGAGCTGCAGGCGCATCCACGGCTGGTGCTGGTGGGCGACTTCAACGTAGCGCCGGAAGACCGCGATTCATTCGACCCGGTGGGATTGAAGGACACCATTCACCACACGGTGGAAGAACGCGCGCATTTCCAGGCGCTGCTGCAGCTCGGCCTGACCGATGCCTACCGCCTGTTCGATCAGCCCGAGAAGAGCTTTTCGTGGTGGGACTACCGCATGCTGGGCTTCCAGAAAAACCGGGGCCTGCGCATCGACCACATCCTGGTCAGCGCCGCGCTCAAGGACCGCGTGCAGGCCTGCCACATCGACCGCGCCCCGCGCAAGAACCCCCAGCCCAGCGATCACGCGCCCGTGGTGGTGCAGCTGGGCTGAACGCCCCCTGAGCGGACAGGAAAAAGGCCGCGCTGCCCGAAAGCAGCGCGGCCTCGTTCGTTGCGCGACCGCCGGGGCCGGCGCGCAACGCAGGGTCAGCGGTCAGCGGCCTGGAAGCGGTCGCGCAGGGCCTTCACTTCGTCGTGGTTGCGCTGGGCGCCTTGGGCCTGGCGCTCCACCAGGGCGCGCACTGCCGCAGGCAGCGGCTCCTGCAGCGCCTTGCGGTAGCGGGCGACGGCAGCGTCCTCACCCCGCTCGCACTCTTCCAGCACGGCCTTGTCGTCGTTGGTCGACAGCGCGGCCTTCACCGAGACCCAGCCGCGGTGCAGCGCGCCGGACATGGTGCCGCCCGAGGACGGCTCGCCGCCATGGTTGCGCACTTCGCGCTCCAGTTCGGCCGCAGCGGCGGCGCATTCGCCCGCGTGGCGCAGCAGGATGGTCTTGAGCTCCGGCGATTCGGCGCGCTCGGCCGAGGCGCGGAAGCCGTACTCGCCGTCGCGGCACGATTCGAGCAGGTCGTCGAGCACGTCCACCACGTCGTCATTGTCGAAGGCGCCGTCTTCCGAGGTGAAGTCGGCGGAGGTGCCGGTCATCGCTGCGGTACCGGCCAGGCCCGCGGCGCCTGCCGTGCCAGCGCCGTACGCGGCGGCCGCGCTGCGTCCGGAATCACCACGCTCCACCCGGTCCCAGGCGGCGCGGGTGGCAGGGCGGGCGGCGTCCCAGTCCAACGAGTTTTCGGTGCGGGCATGGCCCCAGTCGCGGGCCAGATGGGGTTCGACGGCGTCGAAGTCCTGGCCTTGGTAGCGGTCACGGGCGGACCAGCCCAGTTCGTACGCGGGGCGGTATTCCTCATAGGTGCGCCCGCCTTCGTAGTAGGGCTCGCGGTCGTAGCTGCCGCGCCAGTAGGCGTCTTCCGCCGTCGGATTGACCGACTCGGCCGCGGCCTTGCCGGCGAGGCCACCGGCCACCGCGCCGACCACGCCGCCCACGGCCGCGCCGATCGGCCCGCCCAGAGCGCCCGCAGCCGCACCCGCGACCGCACCGCCGGTGGCTCCCACGCCCGTGCCGATCGGATGAGCGCCGGGCTCGTTGGTCAGCGGGTCGCGGTTCGCGTCTTTGAAATCAGCCATGATGAGATATCTCCGGTTGGTTGAACAGTGAGGGCATTCTCAAAGTCCGGCCACGGCGCACCGGGTCGGCTCAGGGGCGGCATGGGTGTAGGACAGTGCGCGGGCCATCCGTCGTGGACCGGGAAGGTCTGAGGCTGTGGCCGGATGTCGCCTCGGCCACCCATCCCGCGATCGCCGAAGGGCCGTGTGCGCCGCGTTAGCTCAGGTAGTCACCCGCAGCCTCGGGTTGGTAGGCGATCCGGGCCACTTCGGCCTGGCAGGCATGGCCATCCGGCGCCTGCCACGCCGCCTTGTCACCGGCTCTGAGCCCGAGCAGCGCGGTGCCCACTGGGGACAGCACGGAGATGCGCCCGGCGGCCGGCGCTGCGTCACGTGGGTAGCAGAGCGTGAGCACCTGGCAGCGGCCGGTGTGCGGGTCGGCCACTTCCACCTGGGAATTCATGGTGACCACGTCGGGCTGGACTGCACGGGAGCCGGTGACGTCGGCGGCAGCGAGCACGTTCGCCAGGGGAGATTCGCCATGCGGATCGGTCAGCTTGGACAGGCGCGCGAAGTCGAGGTCGGTGAGCACGCGCTCACCAGGAATCGCAGGGGCTGCTGCGGGGTTTGACATGAAACACACTCCCTCGGGTGCGGCGGCAGCTCGCCCGGGAGCCCACCGCCAGTGGCGCGCAATGGCGGCCCGGCGGTGGAGTGTTGCGCTGAAAGGAAAAGGAGAAGGAGCGAACCGCCGGGCTCAGGAGAGTGCAGGCGTGCGCTGCCCACGACGCGGCTTGGCGCGCGGACCCGTCCCTTTCGCTTGGGCGATGGCGCACGGCACCGCCCGGCCCGGCGCGCGGAGCGTCGGGTGGGTAGGGATGCGCGAAAGCGGCGAAGGCATGCCCGCAGTGTAAGCAACGGCGGCAGACGCACCCATAGAGCCCCCATGCGGCGTGCCAGTTACCTCGCGGCGTGTCTGCGGTAGCCTGCAGGTGATTGCCTTCACACAAGGCAGGGATCTGTGACGCCGGCGGTGGACCCGTCCGCCCGCCCCGTGACCGACCGCCGCGAGAACGGCGGCGGAACAATCGCCAAGAAGCCGATCATCCCAATTGCTATATTATTAATAGCATGAAATATCGATGGACAAAGCGACGGAGGCGGATGGGCACATGACCCAGGTCACGAATCGACCATTCCGTGAACGCCGCGCGCCAGGAGTTGCGGCCAGACGCGGGGCCCTGCATGACCCCGCGCTGGCCGCGACGCAGATCGCCCGAAGGGCGTCTTTCTAGGCTTCGTCCGGCGCGTCGAGCCCCAGTTCCTGGATCTTGCGCGTGATGGTGTTGCGCCCGATGCCCAGGCGTTGGGCTGCCTCCATGCGCCGGCCATGGGTCGCGTGCAGCGCCGTGCGGATCAGCCGGGACTCGAACCGGCGGCTGAGCACGTCCCACACCTCGGCCTGCCCGCCGGACAGGAGCTTCTGCGCTTCGGCTTCCAGGGCCTGTTCCCAGCCGGCCTGCAGTGCGGGCGCGGCCCCGGCAGGAGCGGTGGCGGGGTCCTGGGCGATCGGTGCGTAGGCACTGCCGGCCAGGCCCGTGGCTGCAGGGAGGTTGGCTGGCGCTGGGGCCGGCGTGGCGGACTCTGCGTGACGGGCCGCGTCGGCAGCCTGCCCCGGCTCGGCCGTCAGCCCCGTCGTCCACGACGCGGCCGGCGCGGCGGCCATGGCGGTTTCGGTGGAAGAACGCGGAGCGTCGAGCACTTCGGGTGGGAGGTCCTGCAGCGAAATCACCTGCGCCGGCGCCATCACCGTGAGCCAGTGGCAAATGTTCTCGAGCTGCCGCACATTGCCCGGAAAGGAGAAGTGTTCAAGGCGCTGCAGCGCGGCTTCGGCGATGCGCTTGGGCTCCACGCCCAACTGCCGCGCGCTCTGCTGCAGGAAGTGGCGCGTGAGCATGGGCACGTCTTCATGGCGCTCGCGCAGGGCAGGCAACCGCAGGCGAATGACGTTCAGGCGGTGGAACAAGTCTTCGCGGAAGCCGCCCTCCTTGACCCGGCGCTCCAGGTCCTGGTGGGTGGCGGCGATCACGCGCACATGGGACTTGACGGCGGCATGGCCGCCCACCCGGTAGAACTGCCCGTCGGACAGCACCCGCAGCAGCCGCGTCTGCAAATCGAACGGCATGTCACCGATTTCATCCAGGAACAGCGTGCCGCCTTCGGCCTGCTCGAAGCGGCCGCGCCGCTGCGTCTGCGCGCCGGTGAAGGCACCCCGCTCGTGGCCGAACAATTCGGACTCGAGCAGGTCCTTGGGGATGGCGGCGGTATTGATGGCGACGAAAGGGCCGCCCGCCACGGGCGAGTGCTTGTGCAGCGCCCGCGCGACCAGCTCCTTGCCGGAGCCCGACTCGCCGGTGATCAGCACCGTGACCTGGCTCTGGCTCAGGCGGCCGATGGCGCGGAACACGTCCTGCATGGCGGGCGCCTGGCCCAGCATCTCGGGCGTGGCGGTCTGGCGCTCTTCGGTGACTTCCTCGCGCTGGCTCTCCTCGACCGCGCGGCGGATGAGCTCCACCGCCTTGGGCAGATCGAAGGGCTTGGGCAGGTATTCGAAGGCGCCGCGCTGGAAGGCCGAGACGGCGCTGTCCAGGTCGGAATAGGCCGTCATGATGATGACGGGCAACCCCGGCTGCTGCTGGCGCACCTGCTCGAGCAGCTGCAGGCCCGAGCCGCCGGGCATGCGGATGTCGCTTACCAGCGCCTGCGGCCCCTGGCGGGCCGGGTCGCCGGCGGCGATGTCGGCGAGCGCGTCGAGCACCTCGCGGGGGTGGGTGAAACTGCGCGTGGGCAGGTTCTCGCGCGCGAGTGCTTTCTCCAGGACGAAGCGGATCGAGGGGTCGTCATCTACTATCCAGATCGGCTTCATGTGTTGGTTCTACCTTGTTCCCGTTGATGGCTGTCTGTGTCTGTCTATCGGGACCTCAAGGCAGGGGAATGAGGATGCGGAAGTCCGTGCGCCCCGGCACGCTGTCGCATTCGACGAGCCCGTGATGCTGCTGCACGAAGGTTTGCGCCAGCGTCAATCCGAGTCCCGATCCTCCGTCCCGACCCGTCACCAAGGGGTAGAAAATCCGCTCCTTGATGGCCTCGGGCACGCCTGGTCCGTTGTCGATGACATGCAATTCCAGTGCCAACCGGTAGCGCTGTCGGCCGAACGTGACCTGGCGCGCGACCCGGGTCCTCAGCACGATTTCCGCGTCGCCCTGGGCGATGCGCTCGGTCAGCGCCTGTGCGGCGTTCTGCACGATGTTCACCAGCGCCTGGATCAGCTGCGCCCGGTCACCACGGAACTCCGGGATGGAGGTGTCGTAGTCGCGGCGCACGCGCAGACCGTGCGGAAACTCCACCAGCACCAGGGAGCGGACGCGCTCGCACACCTCGTGGATGTTGACGTCGCCCACCAGGTGCGGGTGCCGGTGCGGCGCCAGCAGCCGGTCCACCAGGCTTTGCAGGCGGTCGGCTTCATGGATGATGACCTGCGTGTATTCGATCAGCTCGCGACTTTGCAGATCCATTTCCAGCAACTGCGCCGCGCCGCGGATGCCGCCCAGCGGGTTCTTGATCTCATGCGCCAGGTTGCGGATCAGCTCCTTGTTGGCCAGGGCCTGCTCGCGCAGGCGCTCTTCCCGGTCCTGGCGCGCCTGGGCCTCCAGCGGCCAGAGTTCGAGCAGCACTTCGCCGCCGTGCTCGGCGATGGCAACGCTGACGTGCACGGGCAGCGATTCCTGCGGGGGACGGCGCAGCCCGGCTTCGAAACGCAGTGCGGCGAAGTCGCGCTCGCGGGCGCCGGCCAATGCGGTCTGCAGCAGGGCCGGGTCGGTGAAGAACACGCTGAAATCAGCCCCGTCGAGCGTGCGGCGCGACAGGCCCAGGCAGGTTTCCAGCGCGGCGTTGGCAAACAGCACCGCGCCATCATCGGCGCGCAGCACGGCGACCAGGGTGGAGACGAGGTCGAGCGCAAGATAGCGCGAGGTGTCGGTTTTCGGCAGACGATTCCCTTTCTGGATGGCATGCGGCCCGCAGGCCGGCACTGGGGCCGCCGACAGGCCGGAAGGTGCGCGGGCCGATCGGGCGCCGCGCTGGCAGGCACACGCCAGGTGGCGTGAACCGCGCCGCTCAGTTGGCAGGGGGCAGCCGAGAGAGTTCGCGCTTGATGCCGGCTACGTCGCTATCGGCACGGGCCAGGCTCGCCTTGAGCGCGGCCAGCCGGTCCTGGTAGGCCTGGGTGTTGCGCAGCTCCAGCGCGGATTTCTCCGGCATGCCGTTGTTGTATTCGCGAGTGAGTTCGGCCTGGCGCGCTTCGGCCTTGCGCAGCTCGGATTCGAGGATGGCGCGGGCGTCGGAGTCGCGCGCCCGCTGGTCGGACGCTCCTACACGCGGCGTGTTGGCCGGCGCGGAAGCGGAACCGCTGGACGATGCGCCGCCACCACCACCACCACCACCACCGGACGAGGGAGCGGCGGCAGGCCGCTGGCTCTGCAGCACCGTGACGTTGCCGCCTTCCACCACCTTGCAGCCTCGCTCCTTGGCTTGCGTCGCATTGTTGGTGTACTCGTTGCCGCAGCGGTAGATGCGGTCCTGAGACCAGGCGGCCGGCAGGCAGGCGCACAGCGTCCACAGCGCGATCACTATCTTTTTCATGGGTTCCTCACATGGCATGCAAAAGGCGCATGCCGGGCTGCGGGGAGTATCCCCCAATCGCCCGGCAGCGCCAATTCTTCCCGCCCAACGCGATCGGTTCGCGGTGGGTTGACCCTTCAGGCCCTTGCGGCACGGCCAAGTTCCTCAGCGCCAATGAAAAAGGCGGCTTACGCCGCCTTGTGATGGTTCGAGCGTACGCCGGCTGGGCGGCGACGCTTCGGCATCGCTGGATTACAGCGAGTAGTACATGTCGTATTCGACCGGGTGGGGAGCCATGCGGAAGCGCGTGACTTCGCTCATCTTCAGGTCGATGTAGGCGTCCAGCATCGAATCGGAGAACACACCGCCCTTGGTCAGGAAGCCGCGGTCCTTGTCCAGGTACTCCAGCGCCTGGTCGAGGCTGTGGCACACGGTCGGCACCAGCTTGTCTTCCTCAGGTGGCAGGTGGTACAGGTCCTTCGTGGCGGCTTCGCCCGGATGGATCTTGTTTTCCACGCCGTCCAGGCCGGCCATCATCAGTGCGGAGAAGCACAGGTAGGGGTTGGCCGATGGATCGGGGAAGCGCGCCTCGATGCGGCGGCCCTTGGGGTTGGCCACGTAGGGGATGCGGATGGATGCCGAGCGGTTGCGGGCCGAGTAGGCCAGCTTCACGGGGGCTTCGAAGCCGGGCACCAGACGCTTATAGCTGTTCGTGCCGGGGTTCGTGATGGCGTTCAGGGCACGGGCGTGCTTGATGATGCCGCCGATGTAGTACAGGGCGAAATCAGAGAGGCCTGCATAGCCGTCGCCGGCGAACAGGTTCTTGCCGTCCTTCCAGATGGACTGGTGCACGTGCATGCCGGAGCCATTGTCGCCAGCGTAGGGCTTGGGCATGAAGGTGGCGGTCTTGCCGTAGGCATTGGCCACGTTCCAGACCACGTACTTCAGGACCTGCGTCCAGTCGGCGCGCTCGACCAGCGTGCTGAACTTGGTGCCGATCTCGTTCTGGCCAGCGCCCGCCACTTCGTGGTGGAACACTTCGACCGGGATGCCCAGGGATTCGAGGATCAGGGACATCTCTGCGCGCATGTCTTGCGTGCTGTCGACCGGGGGCACGGGGAAGTAGCCGCCCTTGACCGTGGGACGGTGGCCGCGGTTGCCGCCTTCGAGCTTGGCGCCAGTGTTCCAGGGGGCTTCGTACTCTTCGATCTCGAACATGACCTTGCCAGGTTCGTTGGACCAGCGCACACCGTCGAAGATGAAGAATTCAGGCTCTGGACCGAAGAAGGCCGTGTCGCCCAGGCCGGAGGCCTTCAGGTAGGCTTCAGCGCGCTTGGCGATGGAGCGAGGATCGCGGTCGTATGCCTTGCCGTCGCCCGGCTCGATCACGTCGCACTGCAGAAACAGGGTCGTTTCTTCGAAGAACGGGTCGATGTTGGCCGTGTTCGGGTCGGGCATGAGTTGCATGTCCGACGCTTCGATACCCTTCCAGCCCGCCACGGACGAGCCGTCGAAGGCGTGGCCCGACGTGAACTTGTCTTCGTCGAAGTGGGAGACAGGCACGGTCACGTGCTGTTCCTTGCCACGGGTGTCGGTGAAGCGGAAGTCGACGAACTTGACTTCGTTTTCCTTCACCAGCTTCATCACGTCTGCAACGGTCTTGGCCATCAGGATCTCCAGGATTTAAGCGCTTGTTAAAAAAACGACGGGTTAAAAGCAGGTTGCGTGCCAAGCGCACGCCGCCATGCACTAAGGCGGAGCACGGCGGCGGTCGCTGCCGACTTCGCACATGCGAGTCCGAAATGGTGCGTCATTCACACTTCGTTCACACATCAGGTGTTCCGCACCAACTCAGGGCCAAGCTCAGCACCAATTAGGTGCAGCTCATTCACCAGCATAGCCCAGGCTGCGGGCACGAGCGGGGCCGGTCCTTTCACACCCAATTCGATGTGACGGCCGTGTACCGGATGGTCCACGCTCGGGAGGCTGAAGACACGGATCGATGCGTGGGCCTGCTCGACGCGCTCCATCAGCGGAGTAAGGCTGGCCTCCATCGAACCAAAGACGACCACGGAATGCTCGGTCTGCGGCTGCTGGTTGAACCACTGGCTGCAGTGCTGCTCCAGCACCCATTCGACCATGGGCCACGCCATGACCGGAAATCCCGGCACGAAATGCACTTGCGCCCCGCCCTCTCCGCGGCAGGAAAAGCCCGGGATCTTGTTGTAGGGGTTGGGGATGATGGCGGCGCCCGCGGGAAACACGCCCATGTTCAGGCGGTGGACGTTGTCGGCTCGGTCGGGTTCATAGGGGACGCCCTGCTCCCGCGCCACGTCCTGCATGCGTTCGCGGATGAGCTGTTCGGCCTGCGGGTGCAGGAGCAGCGGTTGGCCCAGTGCACGGGCGGCGCATTGGCGGGTGTGGTCATCGGGCGTGGCGCCGATGCCGCCGCAGGAGAACACGATGTCGGAGGATGCGAAGGCGCGCTGCAGCGTCGCGGTGATGCGCGCCGGACCGTCACCCACATAGTCGGCATACGACAGCGCCAAGCCACGCGCGCCGAGCAGCTCGATGACCTTGGGAAGGTGCTTGTCGGCGCGCTTGCCCGACAGGATTTCATCGCCCACGATGATGAGGCCGAAGGAAGGAATCATGGTGCGTCAGAAGAGGAAGCTGGAGCCTGCGGCGCTGGCGCATCGGCCGCGATGCGGACGGCAGACGACGATGACGGAACGACCGGTGGAATATCCGCTGCGCCGGCGGCGAATTCTCCGCGTTCACGGCGCAATTGCTCCAGTGCGGCGAGCGCGTAGTGGGTAAACCAGAGGGACGAAAAAGCGAATACCAGCGTGTAGATCCAGATGGCCACCGACACGAGCACGATGAAGGCTGCCGCGAACACCACGCCCGACGCCCAGACGATGCCAGGTGCCGCGCCGAGGTAGCCGCACAGCACGCCCATGCCCAACAGCTGCAGCCGATGACGGCTCACCAGCGTGAGCCGCTCTTCCTTGCTGGCGTGTTCTGCCAGGGCGTCGAACGTCATCACGCGGTAGGTGAGCCAACCCCAGATCAGGGGCGGCAATACCAGCACCAGCGGCGGAACGAGCCACAGGGGCACCGAGATCAGCAACGCCAGCAGCGCGGCCAGCGTGGAGCCCAGCGACCAGGCCAGGCTTGCGAAGAAGGACCCACCCCGCTTGCGCTCGAGCGTGGGAAACCGGCGCTCGGCAACCAGCCGAACCAGGGCGGGCGTCATGAGCACGGCCACCGCCAGCACGGCAAGCAGCACGATGACCGGCGTCGCGGCCACGACGACCAGCAAGGGCGCCAACGCTCCGGCCGCATCGCTCACGCCGAATTGGCGCAGCCAGCCCCACAGCAACCCCAGCCAATCGGAACCTTGCAGCGATTGCTGGACGCTGGCGACGGCCGGCGTCCACCACAGGTAGCCCGCACCCCAGGCGATCAGGCCGATCAGGAGCAGCGGCAGCAGCGACAGCGCCATGACCCGCGGACGCAGGCAGTACACGGCTGCGCGCCAGAAGGAGTCGAACAAAAGTCTCATGGCCCAAGCATAGCGCCAGCGCGGATGGCCCCTTTCAGGCTCGCCCGCACAGACGCAGCAATCCGCGCCACTGCTGGGACCAGAATCCACGCCCGTAGTCGCGCACGTGCCCGGTCGGCCCGGGCTCCACCTGGTCGCGCACACCGGTGGGGTCGTACCGCAGCTCGAAGTTGGCGGTGCGAAAGAGCATGTCCCACCAGGGCAGGAGCACGCCGAAATTGTGCCCGCCCAGCACGGGCTTGGGGGCTTGCGGCTCGCCGGAGCGGGCGCGCGATCGCGCAGCGTCTCGCCCTCCCGGTGCCTCTGCCGGGTGCGACTCATGACCGATGCCGATCGCGTGGTGCAGGCGATGGAAACGCGGGCTCACCCACAGCCGCTCGCCCACGCGGCCGAACCACACGCGCACGTTCGCATGGTGGAAGTTCTCGCTCAACTGCGTGATCGCCACGATGGCGACGAACTGGCCCGGCGCCACGCCGATCAGCTGAGCCACGGTGACGACGATGACGTCGTGGATCACATCGTCGAGCAGATGGTTGCGGTTGTCGCTCCACATCGTCATCTGCCGCTGCGAGTGGTGCAGCGAATGCAGCTTCCACCACCATTCGAAGTGGTGCTGGCCCCGATGGATCCAGTATTCGAGCGCATCAAACACCACCAGATAGATGAGCAGGCTGACCAGCGGGAGATCGGTCACGCCGGGCCAGAGGTCGTCGAGGTGGAAGGTGCTGATGCCGTGCATGCGCAATCCGCTCCACAAGGCGTCCCACAGGGGCGTGAACGCGAAGAACAGTGCAAGCCGGAACAGCCCGAGTCGATGGATGAGCGTGTAGATCACATCCACTCGGATGGCGGCCCGGTCCGTGACGGGTTCGGCGGGCCTCCAGCGTTGCAGGGGCGCGATCACTGCCAGCATCACCAGCAGCTGCAGCAAACCGACGAGCAGCCACCCCGTGGCGTCGTAGCCGTCCTCGAGCAGATTGGCGAGGCCGAACGTGAACATCAGCGGCTGCACGACGGTCTCGAACAGCCACTGCTGCGCCATGTCGAACCCATTGCCCAGAAATTCCATGGTCAGTCGTCCAACGAAGATTCGTTCATCACCCGTGAATGCTGCGCTGCCGCTCAGGGCCTGCGCTGGATCCAGTCGCGGTAGTCGGGATGATCGCGCAAGGTCTTGAAGCAAAAACCCCGATCCTTCAACCCGACAATCAGCGGCTCGAGCACGGCCGGCGCCCAAGGGTCCTTGCGCGACCAGATGCCCAGGTGGGCCAGCAGGATGTCGCCCGAGCGCACGTTGCGCAAGGCCTGCTGCAAAAGCGCGGCATTGCCGACCTTGTCGCTCGAAAGTTCATCGCCGAGGAACCCGGAGGGCGACCATCCGACATGGGCGTAGCCGCAGCTGCGCGCGGAGGCCAGCAACTGCGGTGAAGTCTTGCCGCCCGGCGCGCGGAAAAGCGGCAGGGGAGTCTTTCCGGTGATCTGCTGCAGGCGCCGCGCAGCGCGGCCGATCTCTTCGCAGTATTCCGGCGCGGTCATCAGGAATTCCTGCCCTTCGCGCGGACCGGCAGAGGGACGAATGCGGAAGGCCGGTGCCGAGGGCTTGCCCGCATCCCCGCGCCAGTAGGCATGATCGAACGTGTGCGAGGCAAACTCGTGGCCTTCCGCGGCGCGCGCCCGCCACCAGGGAGCCCAATGACTTCCGAGGCTGCCGTCTCCGACCTGTGTTCTTTCATTGGCGGCGAAGAAGGTGACCAAGACATGCTGCCGCTTCAGGACGTCCGCCACCAGATCCGCCACGCCCATGTGCCCCGTGTCCAGTGTCAGATACAGTGGCTTTTCACAAGGCTTTTCGGCGTTGGCGCTGGTGGATAAAGCGCTCAATGCTATCAATACAGGAGCAAACCAGCTACTCGGCCAGCGCCGACGGGGCAACAATTGCATGCTCGCGGCCGATCAGCGCCCTGCATGACGCAGGGTCCACACACCATGGGGCGACTTGCCCACGTTCACCGACCGGACGACCTTGCGCTCCTGCGTGTCGATGACGAGCATCTTGCGAGCCCAGCGCGCGCTCACATAGATCCAGCGGCCGTCGGGCGACACGTCCATGCAGTCAGGGCCGCCGGGCGCTGGATACACATCCACGACCTGGCGGTTCAACATGTCGATTTTGCTGATGGTGTTGGCGACGCGGTTGCTGACGAACAGGTGGCGGCGATCGCCCGCCGCACGGAAAGCGTGAGCGCCCAAGCCGGTCTTGATGCGCTGGATGGCACGGGGTTCGGGGCCAGACACATCGAACACCTCCACGCTGTCTCCGCCGGTTAGGCCGATGAAAATGTGCTTGTCATCCGGGCTACCGTATACGTCGGCGGGCATCGGGCCCGTCTTGATCCGCCATTTGATCTGCTGGGTCGCCATGTCGACGGCGACCAGCTCATCGCTGTCCTGCATGGTCGAATACACGGTGCGGCTCTGGCTGTCGATCCAGAGGTGGCTCGGGGTCTTGCCGGTGGACACCCGTTTGGCAAGCGTCAAGTCCTTCCCATCCCAGCGATAGAAGTCCACGTGGTTGAGCCGGTTGGCTGCCGTCACCAACCATTTCATATCGGGCGAAAAGCGCAGGTGGTACGGGTCGACGATTCCGCGCACCGTGCGCTGCACCTGAGCAGTCTTGGGGTCGATGAAGGTCAGCGAATCGCCCAACGCGTTGGCCACCACGAGCGATTTCTCGTCGGGGGTCAGGTACATGTGGTGCGGCTCCTTGCCAGTAGGGATGCGCGCCGTTTCTGTCCATGTCGTCGGATCGATGACGCTGATATCTGCTTCCAGCGAATTCAGCACGAAGACGGGGGGCGCAGGATCGGCCGCATGGGCACCGGACAACACACACCCCAACATCAGCGCCACCCACCAGCGCCCACACAGCAGAGATTTCACGTCAAACTTTCCAGAACGGATTGGTTCACTCCACCAGGTTCTCGCACCTCGGTGGAAAAGCACGCATTAGAAGCGAAAACAAGGTGCCCCACGACAGGTTCGAAATCTACGCCGAAGTTCCTGGGGGGTCAGAAAGGCGGTTCGTTACCGCCTACCCTACCGGAGCAAGGCCAGCTCGTCCGCCCCAAGCCAACGCCAATGACCCGGGAGGAGATCAGGAGGTAGCGCCAATCCACCGATGCGCGAACGGTGCAGGCCTTCCACGCGATTGCCCACCGCCGCCAGCATGCGCTTGACCTGGTGGTACTTACCCTCCGTCAAAGTCAGCGCCAAGAGCCTGTCGCCCTTTTGAACGCATTCTGCGGCTTTCACCGGCTTGGGATCGTCATCCAGCACCACCCCTGCCAGAAGTCGGTCAATCTGCTGGGCGTCCAATGGATGTTTGGTTGTCACCTCGTACACCTTGGGGACGTGCTTTTTCGGCGAGCTCATCCGGTGGATGAACTGGCCATCATCGCTCAGCAGCAGCAGGCCGGTCGTATCCTGATCAAGCCGGCCCACTGCCTGCACCCCCATCACCGCCGTCTTGCTCGGACGCTGGCGAAGAGGTGCCGGCAGCAGGGTGTAGATGCTGGGATAGGTGGAAGGCTTTTGCGAGCACTCGGTGCCGGCGGGCTTATGCAGGACCACATAGGCTTTGGCTTGGTATGGCCATTCAACACCCTGCACTCTGAGTGTCAAACCCTCTTCTTCACATTCCGCAGCAGCATCCGTCTCCAAGCTGAAGGAAGTGCCGCCGTCAGGCCGCAATTCGACATACCCTTGCTGGACCAGACCCGCACACACCCGGCGCGTGCCGAAACCCTGGGAATACAAAATGTCCTGCAATTGCATGGAGGCGTCGCCTTCGATTGATCGCTCAAAGAGCTTGGGGTGTCTTTTCCGCTTCCCCAAAGCAAGCCGCCCCGAGCACGTTGGTGCACGGGGCGGATTGGGCTGTAAGAGCCTGACGATGACCTACTTTCACACGGGAACCCGCACTATCATCGGCGCGAAGTCGTTTCACTGTCCTGTT